>Ga0209746_1001491_pt1 | contig 11217 bp, 8 predicted proteins | sample BarGraNGADG00211_3_FD_184496 | JGI IMG/M metagenome (GOLD analysis project Ga0209746, IMG submission 184496) | Arctic peat soil microbial communities from Barrow, Alaska - Barrow Graham LP Ref core NGADG0011-211 (SPAdes) (version 2) | ecosystem: Environmental > Terrestrial > Soil > Wetlands >...
CTTCACCCTGGCCCCGGTTATCACCGTGGTCCCGGCGGTCATCATCACTGCAGTTGTCCCGTGGGGACCGAGTTTCGATATCTTCGGTTATCACCTCAACCTATATATCGCCGATATTAATGTGGGCGTGTTATACATCATGTCCATCGCTTCGATTGCGGTGTATGGCATCGTGCTGGCGGGCTGGTCATCGAACAATAAGTACGCCATGATGGGCGGCCTGCGCTCCACGGCGCAGATGATCAGTTATGAAATTGCGCTGGGACTGTCGTTCGTCTCTGCGATCCTGCTGGCCGGTTCGATGCGCATGTTGGACATCGTCAGCGCTCAGGGCGGTTACTGGTTCCACTTCATCCCGAAATGGTTCGTGGTGCTCCAACCGATTGGGACAGGCATCTTCCTGATTGCCACACTGGCAGAGGTCAACCGCGCCCCGTTTGATATGCCGGAAGCAGAGCAGGAACTAACCGCTGGTTACCATACCGAGTATTCAGGCATGAAGTTCGCCTTGCTGTTCATGGCCGAATACACCAAGATGATTGCCATCAGTGCCATCGGAGCGACCATTTTCTTCGGCGGCTATAACGGTCCATTTGTGGACAAGTTCCCCTGGCTCGGACCGATTTACATCTTCGTCAAAATCATCATCCTGCTGTTTGGAATGATCTGGGTGCGGGCCACCTTCCCGCGCATCCGTTATGACCGGTTGATGGCCTTTGGCTGGAAAGTGCTATTGCCGCTCTCGCTGGCATTGGTCTTCATTACAGCGGTCGGGATCATCCTGGCGCAGCTCAATCCGCTTCTCATCATTTTCATCCCGGTGGCTTCTTTATTGGTTGCAGGAGTGGCGGTCGCGCTGATTGACCGCACATTAAGGAGGAAAGATTATGCGCGTCGTTGAGCCTGTAGTCGAACTAGCGCGTGGTCTTTGGACGACGCTCCGCATGATGTTCGACAAGCCGGTGACGATCCAGTATCCGGAGCAGAAGAAGCCGGTCAAAGTGCGCTTCCGCGGACGACACGTCCTCAAGCGCTACGAAAACGGACTGGAAAAGTGCATCGGCTGTGCGCTGTGTGCGGCAGCCTGCCCGGCTGACGCCATCTTCGTGGAGTCTTCTGAGAACAATGACGAGGAGCGTTACTCACCCGGCGATCGTTACGCCAGCACTTACGAAATCAATATGCTGCGCTGTATCTTCTGCGGCTTTTGCGAGGATGCCTGCCCGACCGAGGCGATTGTTCTGGGCGACCAGTACGAACTATCTTTCACTGACCGCCGTCAGTCAATTTATCCAAAGGAAATGCTGATCGATCCCGTCCCGGCGGATGCCAGGCCCACACCGCAGAAGACCGAACCGGGTGTCTACACCCGCTCGGTCCCCGAAATGAAAGATCCACAGGATTGAGAAGCCCATGAACTTGACACTCATCCTCTTCATTGTTTTAGCGGCGGTGGCAGTCGCCTCGGCGGCCGGCCTGCTGGTCAGCCGCAACACGGTTTACGCGGCGTTGTTCCTGGTGCTGAACTTCGCCTCGGTGGCGGTCTTCTACCTGCTGTTGGGTGCGCCCTTCATCGCACTGGCACAGGTGACAATCTACGCTGGGGCCATCATGGTGCTGTTCCTCTTCGTCATCATGCTGCTGGGTTCGGAGAAACTTCCCAGGGGACAGGTCTTACGTTGGCAGCGCCCAATGGCGATTGTACTGGCTGCCGTCCTGCTGGCGGAAGCAGGCTTCCTGCTCTTTCAACGACTGCATTTGACTGTCAGTCTCGCCAACCCGGAGGCCTCGGTCAATACCACCGAAACGCTGCGGACCCTGGGCATGACGCTGTTCAACCAGTATCTCCTGCCCTTTGAAGTGACCTCGGTACTGCTGCTGGTGGCGATGGTTGGTGTCATCGTCCTGACTAAAAAAGAGAAAGGAGAACAAGGGTAATGGCCCACACAATACCTCTCTCCTATTACCTGGCAATTTCGGCGGTGCTGTTTGCCATGGGCGCGCTGGGTGTGCTCATCCGGCGCAACCCGCTGATCATCTTCATGTCGATCGAGTTGATGCTGAACGCGGCCAACCTGGCCTTCGTGGCCTTTGCCCGTTCCTTCGGCGTACTGACCGGCCAGATCTTCGTTTTCTTCGTGATGACGGTGTCTGCAGCAGAAGTGGCGGTTGGCCTGGCGTTGATCATAATCATCTTCCGTAACAAGCACAGCATTGACGTGGATCTGATGAACAGTCTGAAAGGATAAGGCAAAATGGAATCTTCTGGACTGTTCTCTCTCGTTCCTCTTATTGTCTTCCTGCCGGTTGCCGGTCTGCTGATCAACATCATCTTCGGCGGCTGGATGAATGAAAAAACCATCGGCGCGGTAGCCAGCGCGGCGTCTGGGCTCGCTTTCGTCGTCGCGGTACTGCTTGGGGTTGCGCTGTGGACCGGCAGCGGCGAGGCGGTCGTCGTCCCATTCGCAGACTGGATCCACATCGGCGATTTGAACGTCGCCTGGAATTTCCGGGTGGATACGCTCTCGGTGCTGATGATGCTGGTCGTCTCCGGCGTCGGGACGCTCATCCATATCTATGCCATCGGATACATGCACGAGGATGTGCGCTTCAAGAACGACATTGGCCGCTACCGCCGTTTTTTCGTCTTCCTGAACCTGTTCATCGCCATGATGATGATTCTGGTCAGCGGCGACTCGTACCTGATGCTGTTCGTCGGTTGGGAAGGCGTGGGCCTGTGCTCGTTCCTGCTGATCGGTTTCTGGTACGAGATGGATACACTTGGGCGGCCTTCATTTGCCAACTCGAACGCCGCCAGGAAGGCCTTCATCGTCAACCGCATCGGTGACTTCGGCTTTCTGATCGCCGGGTTTACGATGTTCTGGTGGTTCAAAGACCTGTCGTTTGCGGGGGTCTTTACCCAGGCAGAGCATATTGCCTCGATCGCCCCCGGCGTGATTCTCTTCATCACCCTGTTCCTGCTTGTGGGTGTGGCGGGTAAATCGGCGCAACTGCCGCTGTACGTGTGGCTGCCGGATGCCATGGCCGGCCCGGCCCCGGTCTCGGCCCTGATCCATGCCGCCACCATGGTGACCGCAGGCGTCTACTTGGTTGCCCGTTCCGCACCCCTCTACACTCTGGTGCCGCAGGCGCAGACCACGGTCGCGCTGGTGGGCGGCATCACGGCGCTGTTCGCGGCGACGATTGCCGTCGGGCAGTATGACATCAAAAAAGTCCTGGCCTATTCGACCATCTCACAACTCGGTTTCATGGTCGCGGCGGTCGGGATGGGCGCTTTCGTGGCCGGCATGTTCCATCTGGTCACACACGCTTTCTTCAAGGCGCTGCTGTTCCTCTCCGCCGGTTCGGTCATCCTCGGCCTGGAACGTGGACATCACCATTTGGCTCACCAGGACGAGCATGGGAGCTCGTCCCACGAAGATGTATTTGACCCCGGCGACATGCGCAACATGGGCGGCCTGCGCAAGCAGATGCCCGTGACCTTCTGGGTGTACCTCATCGGCGCGCTGGCGCTGGCGGGTATCTTCCCACTGGCTGGTTTCTGGTCCAAAGATGAAATCCTGGCGGACGCGTTCCACAAATTCCCGACCGTCTACTGGCTACTGACCGTCGCCGCCTTCCTGACCGCCTTCTACATGGGCCGCCAGGTCTGGATGGTCTTCTTTGGCAAGCCCCGGCATGCAGCCGCCGCCCACGCCGAAGAAAGCCCGAAGGTCATCACCGTCCCGCTGATGATTTTGGCGGCGCTGGCCGTCCTGGGCGGGGCGCTCAACCTGCCGGGTGTGCACAGCCTGACACTCTGGCTGGAGCACACCATCGCAGGCGTCGAGGCGGGTGAGTTCAACTTCCTGGTTGCCGGTCTCTCCACGGTTCTGGCGTTGACGGCAATCGCCCTCTCCTGGGTGCTCTACGGACGCCAGCCGCTGGTGGAGGGTCAGAAAGATCCACTCAAGAAACTGCTCGGCCCGATATTCACTGTCTTCGAGCGCAAGTATTGGGTGGACGAGGCCTACTGGGCCGTCTTCGTCAACCGCTATGTGGACATCGCCCGCTTCCTGGCGGACGTGATTGATGGCCGCTTCTGGCATGATTTCGTTCACGAGAAGGTCATTGCCGGAACCTACAACTGGCTCTCCCGCACGGTACTGGACCTGCGCGTCGACCAGCAGTTCATTGACGCCATCGCCAACGGTCTGGGCGGGTTGACCAAACGCATTTCCAGCGGCCTGCGCCGCCTGCAGAACGGTTTCGTGCGCAGCTACGCACTGGCGGTTTTGGCCGGTGTGGTTGTTATTCTGGGATATTTGATTTTGAAATAATCTACGTACCCTCACTCCGGCCCTCTCCCATTGGGAGAGGGTGAGGGTGAGGGGAGAGGACGAACAATGAACTTCTTACTGAATCCCCTCATTCTGGTGACCTTCTTCCCCTTGGTGGGTGTGCTGGCCCTGCTCTTCATCCCGTCGGACAAGAAGAACGCCCTGCGCTGGACGGCGCTGGTTGCCTCGCTGGCGACCTTTGGCCTGTCCATCTGGATGCTGACCCTGTTCGACAAGTCCAACCCGGACCTGCAACTGGGCTTCACCCTGCCCTGGATCCAGGTTGCAGGCTGGAACATCAGTTTCGCCATGGGCGTGGACGGCCTGAGTATCCTGCTGGTCCTGCTGACGACCTTCCTCACGCCAATTTCCATTCTCTCCACATGGACAGCGGTCAAGGAGCGCGTCAAGGACTTCATGATCTTCTTCCTGCTGCTGGAAGTGGGCATGCTGGGCGTCTTCCTGGCGCAGGACCTGTTCCTGTTCTACATCTTCTGGGAATTCACCCTGGTGCCGATGTACTTCCTGATAGGCATCTGGGGTGGACCGCGCCGCATCTACGCCGCCATCAAGTTCTTCCTGTACACCATGGCCGGTTCCATCCTGATGCTTCTGGCCATCCTTTGGCTGGGCATTTACCAAGGAACGTTCAGCGTACCAGACCTGATAACGAAGGGCGGCATCCCGGCGAATATCCAATTCTGGTTGTTCCTGGGCTTCGCCGCGGCGTTTGCCATCAAAGTCCCGATGTGGCCGCTGCACTCCTGGCTGCCGGATGCGCATGTGGAAGCCCCCACGGCCGGTTCCGTCATCCTGGCGGGCGTACTGCTGAAGATGGGTACCTATGGCTTCCTGCGCTTCAACCTGCCCATGTTCCCGGAAGCGGCTGTCAAGGCGGCTCCCTGGATGGCCTTGCTGGCTGTCATCGGTATCATTTACGGCGCGGCAGTTTCCTATGCCCAGAAGGATATCAAGAAACTGGTCGCCTACTCTTCGGTCAGCCACCTGGGGTTCGTGATGCTGGGTCTCTTCGCTCTCAACCCGCAGGGCATCGAAGGCGGTATCCTGCAAATGATCAACCACGGCCTGAGCACCGGTGCGTTGTTCCTCCTGGTCGGTATGGTTTACGAACAGACGCATACCCGTGAGTTTAGCGTCTATGGTGGCCTATGGAAAATCATGCCAATCTACGGGACGGTGATGCTTATCGTCTCCCTGTCCTCGATGGGTCTGCCCGGACTGAATGGGTTTATCGGCGAGTTCGCGATCTTACTGGGCGCTTTCGGGTCCAAAGCAATCGGCTCGCCCTGGTTCGCCGGGATAGCGGCATTAGGCGTTATTATGGCCGCCGTCTACATCCTGTACATGTTCCAGAAGATGTTCCTCGGTCCCGAAGGCTCGATTGTGGAAGAAGTCAAAAAGCACGGGCACGCCCTGCGCGACCTGAACTGGCGCGAGATCGTCACCGTCGCCCCGCTGCTGATTCTCATCTTTTGGATTGGCCTGTACCCGAAACCGTTTTTTGAACTGATGGCTCCGGCAGTGGATAAACTGCTGACGGTGTTCCATTAGCGAGTGCCGTTGCGAGCAGGCCCGTCAGAGCCGACGAAGCAATCTCCCCGCGAGTTGGGGATTGCTTCCCCGCCCAAAAGCGGCGGCTCGCACATCGTCCCCGAAGGGATATCATCCCCGCGAAGTACCCGAAGCGTGAAGGGGAATGACACATAGGAAGAGATTATGACGCAATCCGATCTCCGCACAATTCTGCCGACTATCCTGCTCGTCGCCTGGGCTTGCGGCCTCCTGCTGGTGGACCTGTTCATTCCCAGGGGACGCAAGGGCTGGACGGCTTTGCTGGCCGCCGTCGGCCTGGCCGGCGCGCTGGGCGTGACCCTGGCCCAAGCCGGGCGGGAACTCTCCGCTTTCGGCGGGATGGTCGTACTGGATGGCTTCTCGTCTTTCCTGAATGCCCTGTTCCTGGCGAGCGGATTGCTTGCCATCGCCATCGCCTACGGCTACCTCAAGCGCATGGGCCTGGAGCGCGGCGAGTATTACACGCTGATGCTTTTCAGCATCTCTGGCATGTTACTGATGGCTCAGGCCGCCGACTTGATCGTCACCTTCCTGGCGCTCGAACTGCTCTCCATCCCGCTCTACGTGCTGGCGGCCTTTGCCCGTCCGAGAGCGGATTCGGAAGAGGCTGGCCTGAAATACTTCCTGCTGGGTGCTTTCGCCACCGGCTTCGTGGTCTACGGCATCACCCTGGTCTTCGGGGCGACCGGCAACACCTCCCTCGCTGGGATTGTCTCGGTGATCAATCTGTCGGCTTCCTTCGCGGGGATCTACAATCCGCTCCTGATGACGGTCGGCGCGGCGCTGATCCTAGTGGGATTCAGTTTCAAGGTCGCGGCCGTCCCGTTCCACATGTGGACGCCAGACGTCTACCAGGGTGCGCCCACCTCGGTGACCGGTTTCATGGCGGTCGGCGCCAAGGCGGCCGGGTTCGCCGCCCTGCTGCGGATTTTCGTCACGGCTCTCCCGTCCCTGGCCGTGGACCTGGTGCCGGTGCTGTGGGGTCTGGCTGCGCTGACGATGGTGGTGGGGAACGTGGTTGCCATCTCGCAGACCAATATCAAGCGGTTGCTGGCTTATTCCAGCATTGCCCACGCCGGATATATCCTGATGGCCTTCGTAGCGTTTGGGAATCCTAAGGTTGGGCCGGATGCGGTCGCTTCGGCGCTGTTCTATCTGGTGACCTACGCCATCACTTCCTTTGGGGCCTGGGCGGTCGTCATTGCGCTGGAAAAGCCGGAGGGGAAGGGTTTGGAGATCAGCGACTTCGCCGGTCTGGGGCGCAAGCGCCCGCTGTTGGCGGCGGCGATGACGGTCTTCATGCTCTCGCTGACCGGCATGCCGCCCACGCTGGGACTGGTGGGTAAGTTCTACCTGTTCCGCACGGCCATCCATGGCGGTTTTATCGGGCTGGCGATCATCGGTGTGCTGACCTCGCTCATCTCGGCTTACTATTACCTGCGGGTGGTGGTGATGATGTACATGCGTGAAGGCGACCCAGAGACGACCCGTGAACCCTGGCTGGACCTCACCTGGGGCCTGACCGCCCTGGCGACGGTGGTTCTGTCCTTCCTGCCGATGGCGCTCTTCGCCTGGGCCAGCGGAGCGGTGATAAAGTTATTCTAGTCAGGTTGGTTGTTTCCCAACCATGCGCCTGAATCAAAAAAGGCAGGTGTTTTGACCTGCCTTTTTTGATTTACATTTCAGATGTTTTTATTTCCCTCTACCGTTCCCATTCCTATGGCCATTACTATTCCCTTTGCCATGTCCTTGGGTCGCTGCAGAGGTTGTGCTGGTTGTGGTGGTTGTCGTCGAAGTGGTAAGGGGATCTGCCTTGCCGGACATGATTCTGCCCAGATTCTGGTGCGGATCAGTTAATACCGCTTTTCGGAGTTGTCCCCAATTGGCTGCAGTTGTGCCATCAGGAAGGATGAGAGTGCTGAAATCGCCGGTGCTTTTGGCGGCGAGAATCTTGTCGAGCAAAGTGGCATTACCTTTCAACTGGGTAGCCATCCAGCTGGCCTGTGCGATCACACCATATCCGAAGCCTGCTTCTTTAACGGCTGCCAGTTGGTCATCAGTCAAACCCAACGCAGTTCCGAAATATGTTCCCAGAATCGTTACGTTCTGTGAATAGGTGGTCGATTCCAAAATGAGCAGGGGATCAATTACGATGGGTGTGTCGAGCATGGCTGTATTTGTGGAGATCAGATTCTGCAAAAGAGCGGTTGCCAGATCGAGGTTGAAATCGCGATCTTCAAACGAGGAATCAGCCAATGTTACGGTCAACGTTACAGTAAGCGAGGTGATACCGGTTAATGAGTGTGTGACAAAGACAAGGTTTTTCACATTACCGCTCGTAATGGTGGGATCTGTGATCACCACAAGTTGATCGTTCATCGCGGCGTTGGGGATAACCAGCCCCTTTGTTATTGCGGTTTCCAGGCTTAAGCGCGCCTTTTGAGCCTGTCCTGCATCATCCAAAAGGGTGACAAGTACGGTGGTAATGCTGGTTACCGGATCCGTATCAAAGGTGATACTCTGGACGGTTCCGGTGCCCAGGACGCTGGTGCCTGTGGCAGCATGTGCCAAGCTGACGGGGATGGCTGCGAGCATGGCAACGATCAATACGATTGATAATATTTTGTTGCGGGTCATATCTGGACTCCTTTCGATATTTCTCTTCTACCATTCTATCCTTCGGCACGGGCGGGAACATGGATTTCCGCATCTATTTGCAAAGGTGATAAAAAACAGTATAAAACAGTATAGCACAGGCTAAACCCTGGAGGAATTACAAAACTGTTAGGGCGGCTGATTCTGGTACCAAAGGACTCCTCGCGTTATATCCTGTCAACCAGCCCTCGTACTCTCTCAGAAAGACTACCCCGGCCAGGATGATCAGGCTGCCGATGATCTGTACGGCATTCAGGCGTTCTTTCAATAGGATATGGGCAATGGCGGCTGTGGCCCTGAGTTTTGTCCCGATGGCGCTCCAGCGGAGCGGTGTTGCAGTTGTTTTATGTTGATGATAAATCACGACGCACGCCTGTCCCGGGCAAAGCGAGGGATCATAGTGCGTCGCACTTTTGTTGGAAAAAAGTTACAGGACAGCGATGAGCTGTCCTGTTTTTTTGTCTGGCCAACGATATGCGTTAGCGGCAGCGGCGGGACTGGCAGGACTCCTTCTTGATTATCGCGCCATTTCTTGCAAAACGCGCCTGTGCGCGAGCGGCGAAAGGCGTCTGCATGTTACTCCCTTTTCCGTCTCACTTCCAGCACCGCGATCTTCGTTGAATGGTTGAACGGCGCCGGGTCCGTGATGGGTGCACTGGTGCGAGTTTGTGCGTAGCCAATAAAATCCTCCGGGACTGGGACCAATTCCGCGATTTTCAAATACCCGTCCGCACACAGAGCCTCCAGCGTTTCCAGATACTCCCTCCCGCTGACGTACAGCGCGTTGTTGATAGAGACCAGCCAGCCGCCGTCGTTGATCAACGGGCGGACTTTGTTAATGAGCCGGGCACTGTCCGTGTTCAGGTCCAGGGTGCCTTTGGGGGTGGCCGAGAAAAAGGGCGGGTCCACCAGCACACAGTCGAAGCGGTCACCCGCCCGTTTGAGCCGGTTGATCTGTGACCAGAAATCCCCGACGATAAAATCCGCCTTGTTTATCGGGAAACCGTTCAGAGTGTAGGAGGTCTTGGCGAGGTTGAGGAACGACCGGCTCAGGTCAAGTTGCACCACGCGTGCCGCCCCCCCGGCGCAGGCCGCCACACCCAGGCTGCCGGTATATGCGAAGGTGTTCAGGACGGTCTTGCCGCCCAGGTGCTGGAGGGCCCACTGGCGCAGGCTCCGTGTATCCAGGTACAGGCTGGTATCCCGGTTCATGCACAGGTCTAGGGCGTACCAGACCCCATGCTCCTGCACCTTCCGGTCGGGGCCTTCGCCGAACAGGAGTTTCCCCCGTTTCTCCTCCGCCGACTGGCTGTTGCGGGTTTTGACGATCCCGGCCTGCAGCCAGGGGAAGCGGTCTTGCAGGAAAGCCTGCGCGGCGTGTACCCGCGGCAGGCCCAGTTCCGGCATCCCGGCGTAATTGTGCAAAACGGCGGTTACAGCGTACAGGTCCACTACCAGGTCGGGACAGCCCTCCGCAAAGCCGTTGAACAGGCGGAAGGCGGTCTTGTGACCGGTGTCGAACAACGGCTCACGCGCTGCGGTGGCTTTTTCGAGTAAGGAGATGATTGGCTCTGGCATGTGAATCTTATCCATCCAATCCTGGCAAGACTAAAATGCGGGCGGGGTGAGGGGTTTGCCTTTGGCGCCTCGTCCCACGGGGATGCTTCGCGATGGCGCCTCGGCTAGAAAAATGGCATGAGTTTTAGCAGATTGATATATTATATCGATATTCGGATATGATCCGGACTGTCCATAGGCTATTATACTGCCCGTGAAACCAGATCTTGGTCGGAGCTGAAAATTCCACCCAATCCTCCATCGCCAGCCTCACATCCTTTGGCGTCGGTGCGGACGCGGCTTCGTGACAGCGTACTTGTAGGGAAAGCACCCCCGATGGGGGCTACACCTTCAGACAGGTAGTGCGGGCGCACGGGGGGGTAGTGTCAGGAGCGGGATGGTGTGTCAGGGGAGATTGGCTGAGACATCCTCAGCCAGCTTCTGCACCAATGCGGCATCGTCACCCAGGACCTCGATACCGATTTGATTTAACTTTAATTTTGTCTTGGCCCTTCCCGCTTAAGGCAGGTGACTGAGTAATAGCTCAACATCCGCACAGTGTGGACTGTGATATAATTAGACTAAACTTATCGCAATAATCTAAATAATTCCGTAAGCATTAAAGGAGAACCAATGCAAAAAATCACCCCATTCCTGTGGTTCGATGACAAAGCCGAAGAGGCGATGAATTTTTATACTTCCATTTTTGACTCTACTGCAAAAAGGTCGGTTTGTAAATTTCTTCTCATGGCAGTGGGACGAAGATGCGGAAATTGATATCATTTGCGTCAAAATTTCCTGTGAAACCGTGAAAAACACTATCAAAGTGGGAGAGAATTGAATGCGATCTTCTAAATATTAGTTTTTTCAGTGGAGTCATTATTTTTAAAAATTCAAATATTGTGAGCGTTACCCGATACGGAGAAGGAGGACCGGGACCGAAGGGGACGGTGATGATGGCAGTATTCCAACTCGAGGGGCAGGAATTTTTCGCGCTCAACGGCGGCCCGGTATTCACCTTCTCGCCGGCCATATCGTTTTTCGTGAACTGTGAGACGCAGCAGGAAGTGGA
>Ga0209746_1001494_pt1 | contig 11212 bp, 9 predicted proteins | sample BarGraNGADG00211_3_FD_184496 | JGI IMG/M metagenome (GOLD analysis project Ga0209746, IMG submission 184496) | Arctic peat soil microbial communities from Barrow, Alaska - Barrow Graham LP Ref core NGADG0011-211 (SPAdes) (version 2) | ecosystem: Environmental > Terrestrial > Soil > Wetlands >...
GAGCTCGCCGGCGGCCGGATCGCGTTCGCGACAATGCGTATCTCGACACTTAATTGTCACATACGTGCGCGATCTCGCTCTATACCGTGCTCCGCCCCGTGGGATGGTGGTGGGTGGGCAAAGAGGCGCCCGAACCCCGAGCCGACGCTCTGCGCTGCGCCGCGATGCGTTGTCCTCGATCGCGTCCGTCGCGTCCACCTACGAATCCGATGCCGCGTCCGAGCCGCGCACTCAACGATCGCACCCCGCTGGAGCGCTTCAGGTGAAACTAGCTCTAGGCGCCGCGCCCGTCGGCCACGGCGTGCAAGCGCTCGCGAATCGTTTCGACGTCGCCATCGAAATCATCCAGGCGAGGCAGCTCGGCCAGGCTTGCCAGCCCGAAGACGCGCTCGAAGAGTGGAGTGACGCGGTAGCGGATAGCGCCACCTGGAGCGTCGTCGCGCCCGGCCTCGGCGACCAGCCCGCGCTCGAGCAGGTTGGCGACGGTGGCCTCCGCCGCAACGCCGCGGATGCGGGTGATCTCGGGTCGCGTGCAGGGGCCGAGATAGGCGACGATGGCCAGCGTCTCGAGCGCCGCCTGCGAGAGCGAGCGCTGAACGGGGCGCTCGAACAGGCGCGAGCAGGCTCTCGCCGCCTCACGCGAGGCGCGCAGCGCATAGCCGCCCGCCACATGCTCGAGCACGATTCCGCTCCGGCCCTCGCTATGGCGCTCGCCGACCAGGCGCAAGGCCGCCTCGACGCGGTCGAGGTCGTCATCCGCGGCCGCGACCAGGTCGTCCAGCGGCAGCGGCGCCGACGCAACCACCAGCAGCGCCTCGACGGTACGCGCCAAGGCATCAAGCGGGCTCGAGGTGATCAGGCGGAGCGGGCGCTCTTCCATGCGGGACTCCTCTCTTTGTTTCTTCTCTCGACACGGATGGGCGCGAAGGGCGCCGCCTGGTTGATCGATACCTCACCCAGCCTGCCGAGCTCCAGCAGAGCGAGAAAGGCGACCGCCTGCTCGACCCGCGAAAGCTCACTCAGCTCGTTCTCGAAGTCGAAACGGCTGCGCCCGGCGAGCAGCGAGCGAAAGCGCTGTACGAACTGCTCGAGCGGCGGATAGCGGAGCGCCATGTGGGCCAACGAGACCGCCTCGGGCGGCGTGGCGAGCACACGCAAGGCGCTCACCAGCGCGGCCGGATCCTGCGGGGCAACCGGACGCTCGATTGGCGGGCGAAGCGGCGCCGGGCCAAGCCGGAAGAATCGGTCCTGCTCCTGCTCGAGCCTGCTTGCAAGCCAGGCCGCCGCCTCCTTCGTGCGCCGGTAGGCAGCCAGCCGGCGTGCCAGCTCCTCGGCCGCCTCCTCGGGCTCCAGCTCGGCCAGCTCGGCCGCCTCGTCGTCGAAGAGCAGGCGCGCCTTCAGCTCCAGTAGCGCCGAGACCAGAACAAGGAACTCGCCGCAAGCCTCCAGGTCGCTCTCTCCCAGCTCGCACCCGCCGGCGCCGTCCTCGCCGCGGTCGCGTCCGAGCATCTCCTCGATGAAGGCGAGCACGATGCCGGCCACGTCGATCTCGGCGAGATCGATCTCCTCCTTGAGCACAAGGGTCAGAAGAAGGTCAAGGGGGCCCTCAAAGGCCTCGAGATCCAGCTCGAGCTCGGCGACGCGCATCTCGGGCGAGCCTAGCGGCCCGGCCGGACGCGCCCCTTGGGCACGCTCATGCGCGGCCCCTTCACCTTCACCGAGGGCTCCTTCTTCTTCTTCGGCTTCTTCGGGCCGCGCTTCTTAGGGGGTTCGGAAGGCCCAGGCTCGGCCGGCCCTTCCGCCGCGGGAACGGCGGGCTTGCGGACGAGCTGCCACCAAACGAAGAAGCCCCAGGCGCAGGCGAAGACGACAATCGAAACCCAGGCGTTCAAACGAAGCCCGAGGAAGTGGTGCGCGGGATCGATGCGCAGCAGCTCCATGAAGAAGCGCACGAGCGCGTAGTAGGCGACGTAGAGAGAGAAAAGCGCGGGCGCGCGCAATTTGAAGCGGCGCTCGAGCAAGAGCAGCAGGCCGATGCCGACGAGCGCGAGCAGAGACTCGTAGAGGAAGGTCGGCTGGAAGGTCGAGAAGCGCTCGTAGCCTGCCGGCCTGTTGACCGGATCGATGTGCAGGCCCCAGGGCAGGCTGGTCGGCTTGCCGAAGAGCTCCTGGTTCCACCAGTTGCCCCAGCGGCCGACGGCCTGCGCGAGCAGAAGCCCGGGCGCCACGATGTCGAGCATCTTCGGAATGCTCTCGCCGGCTCTATGGACAACGAGCGCACCGGCCCCGACGCCGAAGGCGATCCCTCCGTAGATGCCGAGCCCGCCCTTCCAGACGGCGAACGGCGCCCACCAGTGGTGGATCTGCGCGACCTCGTTCCAGCTGGTCGCGTCGTGGTACAGGCGCGCGCCGACGACGCCGGCCAGAACTCCCCAGACGGCGACCTGGAAGATCAGGTCCCAGTTACCGCCGCGGCGGATGTAGCGCATCCCCGTCAGCCACATTGCGGCGGCGATGGCCAGCAGCAGCATCAGCCCGTAGAAATGAATGGTCACCGGCCCGAGACCGATCGTGCTGTGCCCGGGCGACGGAATCGAGCCGAGAAGCGTCATGCGCGAATCATCTCAGTTAGCACTCTAACCGTGCCGGTAGAAGCGTCACGAAGCGCTGCCGAGCGAGTGGTCCGAAAGGTTCCTCCGCTTCGAAGGCCTGACAACGAGCATTCGCGGGGTTAGCCTCCACTGGCGAAGGCCCGGAGCGACTGCCTGAGCGACCGGGTCGCGGCGGCCACCGCCGTCGGCTCGTAGCCGCAATGGGCAAGACAGTTGGCGCAGCGAGCGTCCCGACCGCGACCGTGCTTCGCCCACTCGGTCGTCTCGATCAGCTCGGCGTAAGACTCGACATAGCCGTCCGCCATCAGGTAGCACGGGCGCTGCCAGCCGAAGAGCGTGTAGCACGGGATGCCCCAGGCCGTGCACTCGAATTCCGTCTTCCCTTCGAGGAAGTCGAGAAAGAGTGGCGTGTGATTGAAGCGCCAGCGCTTACGCGCTCCGCCCGAGAAGAGCTCGCGGAAGAGCTCGCGGGCCTCCTCGACGCCGGGGAAGTGCTCTTGATCGGGAGCCTGCTCGTAGGCGAAGGCGGGAGAGATCATCATCGAGTCGACGCGAAGCTCGTCGTTCAAGAAATCGAGCAGCGCTCGCACGTCGGCGGCGCTGTCGGCGCTCGAAAGCGTTGTGTTGGTCGTTACCTTGAAACCGCGCCGCTTCGCTTCCCCGATCGCTTCGACGGCCTTGTCGAACACTCCGTTGCGGCCGACTCCGGCATCGTGCCTGTCGCGCAGGCCGTCCAAGTGCACGACCCAGGCGAAGTAGGGCGAGGGCCGGAAGAGATCGAGCTTCTTCTTCAGCAGGATGCCGTTCGTGCACAGATAGACGAACTTCCGGCGCTCGATGAAGGCTCGCACCATCTGCCCGATCTCGGGATGGATGAGTGGCTCACCGCCCGCGATCGAGACCATCGGGGCACCCGACTCCTCGATCGCGTCCAGCGCCTGGGCAACCGGCATTCGCCGGCGCAGAACATCGTCGGGGTACTGGATCTTGCCGCAGCCCGCGCAGGCAAGATTGCACTGGAAGAGCGGCTCGAGCTCGACCAACAGCGGAAAACGCTCATGGCGACGGAGCCGCTGCGAGAACAGGTAGCTGCCGATCTTGAGGCTTTGCCGGACCGGAATCATGAAGCTCCCAGCTCCCGAGGCAGGCGAAACTGAAGAGACTCGGTCGTAGCTTGCCTTTCTTCCACGGTCGCCTCTCCGATGCTACCCAGGACCTCGATGAGACGGTTTACCAGCCGCTCGGGCGCCGAGGCGCCGGCCGTCAGACCGACCGTCCTCACCCCCTTCAGCCAGGCCACGTCGACGTCCGTCTCGTCGTCGACCAGATAGGCCGGCACGCCCTCCCTGCGCGCGACCTCGACCAGCCGGCGCGAGTTCGAGGAAGCGCGCGAGCCGACCACCAGCACGACGTCCGAATCGCGCGCGACCGCCCGTACGGCATTCTGACGATTGGCGGTCGCGTAGCAGATGTCGTCGGAAGACGGCCCGCGTAGAGCGGGATAGCGGCGCCTCAGCATCTCGACGATCTCGCTCGTCTCATCAACTGCCAGCGTTGTCTGGGTCAGGTAGCTGACCTGCTCCGGATCGACGGCCCGGACGGTCCCCGCGCCGCCGACGCCGTCCACGAGCACGGTCGACTCGGGCGCCTCGCCCTTTGTTCCTTCGACCTCCTCGTGCCCGGCGTGCCCGATCAGGAAGATCGTGTCGCCGCGGGCGGCGAATCGGCGCGCCTCGGCATGCACCTTGCTCACGAGCGGGCAGGTGGCGTCTATCACCTCGAGCCGACGCTCGCTTGCCGCCTGTCTGACCGCCGGCGAGACGCCGTGAGCCGAGAAGATGACGACCGCGCCCTCGGGCACCTCGTCGAGCTCGTTCACGAAGACGGCACCGCGACTCTCCGCCTCGGCGACGACGTGCTCGTTGTGGACGATCTGCTTGCGGACGTAAACGGGCGCCCCGCCGCGCTCGAGCACCAGGTTGACGATCTCGATCGCGCGTTCGACCCCGGCGCAGAACGATCGCGGCGCTGCGAGTAGCACCTGCCTGGGCTGGATCGCCTCCAGCCACTCGGGCAGAACCTTGCCGGCCCGGCGAAGGTTGCGGAGCGCGCGCAGGCCCGCGAACGGCGTGCGTGGGTCGAGCAGGCGCCTCCCCGCCGGATCGACCACGACGCGGAGCACGGCCAGGGGGCGACCTTCGGCTGCCTCGGCCAGCCAGGCCGATTCCATGTCTGCCGCCACAACTCCCTGGGCCGCAAGGGCCTCGCGCTCCTCTCGCCCGACGATGTGGTCGCTGGAGAAGATCGGGCCGGCGTGCACGCGCAGGCCGCGGCGCCGTAGCGCGGCGACCAGGAGGGTGCTCGCGGGCGTCGGCAAGGGCTCGGCTCCGTCGCGTCTCAGCTCGGTCGCGCAAACGATGTCGCCCGCTCGCAGCTCGCTCGAGACACCAGCACAGAGCCCGACTATCGCCAGCGCTCGAGCGCTCTCGACGGCGAGGCCGCGCGCCGCCGCTATCCGAGCCCGCTGCATCCCCATGCCCGAACGCAGCACTCGCCACTCCGGCACATCCTTGAGCGCGGCCGCCTCTATCCGCAGCGGAGCCAGAACGAGCAGCGACCCGCTCATGCCCCTACTCCCAGTACGCGACCGAGCGCCATCACGGGGAAGACCTGCCGGTAGAGGTGGTAGTTGAGGTTGAAGTCCCAAGGGAAGCCCGTGCCTGTGAACTGAGGCTCGTCCCAGCTACCGTCCGGGCACTGGGCCTGCACCAGCCAGTCGACCGCGCGCCAGGCGGCCTCGTTCAGCTCGCCGGCGGCGTGGAAGGCCAGAAGCGCCCAGGCGGTCTGCGAGGCGGTCGAGTCGCCGCGGCCGCGCCAGCTCGGATCGCTGTAGGAGCGCATGTCCTCACCAAAGCCGCCGTCGGGGTTCTGTATGCGCTCGAGCCAGGCGATCGCGCGACGAACGCTCTCGTGCCCGGCCAGGCCCAGAGCGGCGAGCGCCGGCACCGCTGCGCCCGTCCCGTAGATGAAGTTCGCGCCCCAGCGCCCGAACCAGGATCCATCCGGCTCCTGCGCCTCGAGCAGCCAGTCGAGGCCGAGCCTCGCCTCGCGCAACCCACCCATGCCCTCGCGGCCGAGCATCTCGAGCACATGCGCGGTCACATCCGCGCTGGGGGGATCGGTGACGGCGCCGAAGTCGCAGAAGGGCAGCCTGGCGCAGAGCCGGCTCGTGTTGTCGACGTCGAAGGCCGCCCAGCCGCCGTCTTTGCACTGCATGCCTAACGTCCAGACCAGGCTGCGCTCGCAGGCGCCGTCCGCCGACTCGTCAGCGGCAAGCGCGCGGCGCAGGGCGGGAACGACGATGGCCGTGTCGTCCACGTCGGGGTAGTTGTCGTTGGCGAACTCGAACGGGAATCCGCCCGGCTCGAGCTTTCTTTTCCGCACCGACCAGTCGCCGCGGACTCGCACCTCGCAAGCAACCAGCCAGCGCGCCGCGCGCTCGAGCCGCGAATCGGTCGCCGCCAGACCCGCGTCGAGCAGCGCCAGCACCGCCAGGCCGGTGTCCCAGACCGGCGACTGGCAGGCTTCGATCCTCCGTCCCTCCTCGTCCTCGATCGTGAAGACGTCGAGCCCGGCCAGAGCCTTTGCCAGAGCCGGATCGTCGAGCGGGCGGCCGAGCGCGTGCAGGGCCACTATCGACCACACCCACGGCGGCTGGATGCCGCCCCAGGAACCGTCCTGCTCCTGGCGCTCGAGCACCCAGCGCTCCGCCCGGCGCAGCGCACGCCGCCGCAGCGCGCCGATCGGGTGGCGCTCGTACAGGTGAAGCGCACGACCGAGCAGAACGAAGAGACGGTCCCAGGCGTCGTTCACGCTCGGCGCCGAGCTGACGCCGGTGCGCAGCTCGTCGATGGCGATTGGAGGGCTGGCCTGCGGCCTGAGTGCGCTGACGATCGAGAGCGCGACGATCGTCTGCCGTGCCCAGCAGCCGAAGGTGTAGACGCTGAACGGAGCCCGCGCCGGAAGCATTATCTGCTCGGGCGGCAGCATCGGCACCTCGGCCCACGACCAGAGCCCGAGCAGCGACAGCCACATGCGGGTGAAGACACGGCTGCGCTCGACTCCGCCGGCTTCGCGAATCAGGGCGGCCGCCCGGCGCATGTGCTCGGCCTCGGGAGAATCTCCGGCCAGGCGCAGGGCCAGGTAGGCCTCGATCGTGGTGGAGAGATCGAACGGTCCACCGTGGAAGGTCGCCCAGCTTCCGTCCTCGCGCTGGCGTGAGCGGATCCAGCGGGCGCTCGACTCCGTCTGCTTCCGATCGAGGATCCCCAGGTAGTAGCGCAGAAAGAGATCCTCGGCGTCGATCGTGACGTTCGTCTCGAGCTCTCCCTTCCACCAACCATCCGGATGCTGGAGGTCGAGCAGGTGCGCGCGGGCGCGGTCAAGCGTCGCCCGGGCAGACTCGAGACCAGAGGCGGCGACCGCCATCTAGTTCGATCCCTTCGACGAGGAAGCAAGCACGGGACGCTCACGGGCCGAGGAGGCGCCGAGATCGGCGAGCGCGAGCTCCGCCGCCGCCAGCCCGCTTCGAACGGCACCCTCCATCGTTGCCGGCCAGCCGGTGTCGGTCCAGGCGCCGGCCAGGTAGAGGCCGTGGAGATTTGTGCGCGCAGCGGGACGCAGCCGCCGCGAGCCCGGAGCGGCGCGGAAGGTCGCGCGCGGCTCACGCGTTACAGCGAGATCGAGCAGCTCCGCCTTCTGGGCGGCGGGAAGTAGGCGCGCGAGCGCGGGCTCGAAGCGCTCGCGAAGCGCTCGCAGCGGCGAGCGGATCTCGTCTCGAGCGGCCGAGACAGAGACCGTGACGAGCTGACCACGGTCGACGCCCGAAGCCGAGGTGCGGTCGAACAGCCACTGCACGGGCGAGTCGAGCGCGGCGGCCAGCGGCTCGGCAAGCACCGGCCGATCGTAGTGCAGGTGCAGGTTGACGATCGGGCTCGCGCCGAGCCGCTCGAGGGCGCCGCCGTCGACCGCCCCGGCGGGCAGCAGTTCCGAAGCGGCGTGATGAGGAACGGCGCAGATGACCGTATCGGCCCCCTCGACGCCCCGCGCGAGCTCCAGCCGGAAGCCGCTCTGCTCCCGTTGAACGGCGCGCACTCCGGCGGCAAGCTCGACCCGCACCCCCGCTTCGGCGAGCGCCGCCCCGGCCGCCTCGCCGTGCAGTTCTTGCAGCGGTACCTCCGCCACGCCGATATCGCCCCCGTCCGTCGTCTCGAGCAGAGCGGTTCGGAAAACCTTCAGCGCGGAGGCAAGCGACGCCTCGGCGACGCGAACGTTGAGCGTCGCGAGCGCTATCAGCTCCCAGAGAGACGTGATGGTGCGCTCGGATTGTCCGCGCTCGTGCAGCCATTCGGCGAAGTTCTGCTCGTCGAGAGCCGGGTCGTCCGGGTCGAGCCGGCGCATTGCGGCCGCGGCGCGCAGCGCCGCCAGGCGCTCCCCGGTAGCAAGCGGGCGGTAGCGAAGCACGCTGGTCACGAGCTGGAAGGGAGCCGGCAGGCCACTGCGCCGCAGAAGCGCAGGTCGGCTCGCCTCGCACAAAACGGGCACTCGCAGGCGCGGCTGCAGGCTCACCAGCTCTCGAGCGCCGAGTCGCTTCAGGAAGTCGAGATAGGCGCTGCAGGCACGCACGAACACGTGCTGGCCGTTGTCGATCCAGTGATCCTGGCGCCGCACCGAGAAGGTCGCACCGCCGAGCCGGCTGCGCGCCTCGTAGAGCGTCACCTCCGCACCGGCGTCCGCGCATTCGAGCGCCGCCGCCAGGCCGGCCAGCCCGCCGCCGACCACCGCAATCCGCCCGCCGCTCAAACGGCCGCCCTCACCAGGCTGCGCGCGAGCACCCAGACCTTCTCGCCGCGCCCGAGCGACATTCGCCCGTCGAGCACCTTCGCAGGGCTCGAAGCGATGCGTTCGAGCAGGCGCAGGTATGAGCCCGCCATCAAGAGCACACAGGCGGCGCTGCGGCGATCGAGCAGCGGCACGAGCTCTAGACCGTGGTCGAGCCAGGCGAGGGCGCGCTCGGCCTCGTACGCGACGACGAGCTCGACCGGCCCCTCCATCCGCCCGTCGCCAATCACGCAACCGAAGCGCTCGAGATCCTCCTCCGGAAGGTAGCGGCGTCCGCGGCGCGTGTCCTCGCGCAGATCGCGCAGTATGTTCGTGATCTGGAGCGCGACTCCGAGATCATCGGCGAGCAAGCTGGCTCTCTCGCGATCATCCGTATCGAAGACGCCGAGCGAGAGCCGGCCGATCGAGCCGGCCACGCAGCGGCAGTACTCGACCAGCTCCGGGAAGCTGGAGTAGGTACGCCCCCGCACGTCCATCTCGGCGCCGTCGATGAGATCGCCGAACGCCGAAAGCGGGATCGGATAGCGCTCGGCTGCATCCGCCAGCGCGTCCAGCACGCGATCGTCTCTTTCCTCCTCGATGCGCTCGACCTGCTCGCGCAGCGAGCTCAGCTGTCTCATCTTCTCGTCGTCCGGAAGAACGCCGTCCGCGATGTCGTCGACGCGACGCGCCAGCGCGTATACCGCGAAGATCGCCTCGCGCCTATCGGCCGGGAGAATGCGCATACCTGCGTAGAAGCTGGAGCCGGACGTGCGCACGAGCTGGCGGCAGTGCTTGTAGGCGAGCTTCGTGGCGGCGCTCATCTCCCGGCCCCGTACGTGCGCAGGATCTGTCGAACGCGGCGTCGGCCGCTCACCGGCGGCGGCCCCGCGAGCACATCAAAGCGCGCGGCGACGATGGCCTCGGCCGCCGCGCGACCGCCGCCGACGTAGCCCGCCACCGCCAGACGGGCACGGCCGTGCAGGCGCCCGACCAGCGGAGCGCCCTCGTCGAGCAGCGCCCGAGCCCGCTCCAGCTCGAAGGAAAGGAGGCGGCGCAGAGCGTCACTCCCGCGCGCAGCCCCTAGTTCGCCGCGCTCGACACCGAAGCGCTCGAGGTCTTCCGCCGGGATGTACACCCGTCCGCGGCCGAAGTCCTGAGCGACGTCCTGCCAGTGCTCGATGAGTTGCAGGGCGGTGCAGATCCGGTCGGAGAGCTCGATCCGATCGGCTGTCGCCTGCCGAAAGACGCACAAGACGAGCTCGCCGACCGGATTAGCCGAGAGCTCGCAGTAGGCGAGCAGATCAGCGAAAGTCTCGTAGCGCTTCTTCTTTTGATCGCTGCGGTTCGCTTCGATCAGGCGTAAGAAAGGCTTGCGGGGAAGATCCAGCGCTCGCACGGTCGGCGCGAGTCGTTGCACGAGAGGGTGCTCGGGCTGGCCCGAAAACGCCCGCTCGAGATCGTGCTCGAGCCAGTCCAGCAGTGCGAGGCGATCTCCCGCGTATTCGTCTCCGATCTGGTCGGCCAGGCGCGCAAAGCCGTAGATCGCGATCAGATGAGCCCGCGCCTTCGATCCCAGCAAGAACATCGCCACCGGGAAGTTCTCACCGTCGGCGAGCGGAAGGATCGCCGCTTCGCCCGGCAGATCTATGACGTGCTCTCCTGGGCTTCGGCCAAGCGCCTCTGTCATTGCCGTGCGGACTTTGGTCAAGCGTTCCCGTGTACTCCGGCGGTAAGCGCCTTGCAGTCTAGCCACTTTCTGTGAGAAAACCGTCTGTGGATTCGGGTATTGAGCAGAGGAAAGACCCTTCGGCCGGACCGAGCTCGGCTTCTACATCAAAATGGTTGCGATGAGACGAACACCAGGCGCGAACGAGAGCGAGCGTTCCGAGGACGCTTTCAGCCTTGGAGAGCTGGCGGCGCGACGCCGCGCAGACGCGACCGATCTCTGGGCGAAGACGATCAATCCCCAGTTCACGCGCATCCTCAAGACAATCGGCTTCGATCGTGAGTGGGCGCGCGCGCAGGGCGCCTACCTCTGGGACGCTGACGGAAACCGTTACCTCGACATGCTGGGCGGTTTCGGAATGTTCAACGTCGGGCGTAACAATCCACGGATACGGTCGGCTCTGATCGAAGCGCTCGAGCTCGACCTCCCCGGGTCGGTGCAGATGGGCACGACGGTGCTTCCGCCGCTGCTGGCCGAGGCTTTGCTGGCACGAATGCCGGCCCGGCTCGAGCGCGTTCTCTTCACCAGTAGCGGCACCGAGGCGATCGAGGCGGCGATCAAGCTCGGCCGCGCCGCCAGCAAGCGATCCCGAGTCGTCTCGGCCGAGCACAGCTTCCACGGACTGACATTGGGCTCGCTGTCGGTAAACGGTTGCCCTGAGTTCACGAGCAGGTTCGGACCACTTCTGCCCGACTGCGAGCTCGTTCCATTCGGCGACCTCGCGGCGCTGGAGCGAAAGCTCGAGCACGAGGACGTGGCGCTCTTCCTGGTCGAGCCGATTCAGGGCAAGGGCGTCAACCTGCCGCCGCTGGGGTACCTGGAAGGCGCGCAGGAGCTCTGCCGCCGCTACGGCACGCTCTTCTGCGTCGACGAGGTTCAGACCGGCTTCGGTAGGACGGGCAAGCTATTTGCCTTCGAGCACTGGGGCCTCGAGCCCGACATGGTGCCGGTGGCGAAGTCCCTCTCCGGCGGCTACGTGCCCGTCGGCGCG
>Ga0209746_1001498_pt1 | contig 11180 bp, 9 predicted proteins | sample BarGraNGADG00211_3_FD_184496 | JGI IMG/M metagenome (GOLD analysis project Ga0209746, IMG submission 184496) | Arctic peat soil microbial communities from Barrow, Alaska - Barrow Graham LP Ref core NGADG0011-211 (SPAdes) (version 2) | ecosystem: Environmental > Terrestrial > Soil > Wetlands >...
AGCGATAAAAAACATGATTTTGAAAAAGATCCGATCGAAACTATAATTGATGGTGAGTGGGTAAGAGCCAACGGGACCACTCTGGGCGCAGATAATGGTATAGGAGTAGCATCGGCAATGGCAGTTCTGGCTTCGAAGGATATAGTACATGGACCAATTGAAGCACTTTTTACAATTGATGAAGAGACAGGAATGGCAGGTGTATTCGGCCTCAAAAAAGGTCTTCTTAATGGCGATATTCTTATGAATCTTGACTCGGAGGATGAAGGAGAGTTATATGTAGGTTGCGCAGGAGGTATTGATGTTAGTGCTAATAAGGATTATGCTGAAGAAAAATCACCTAAAGGCATGGTTGCTTATAAAATATTTGCAAAGGGGTTGAAAGGTGGACACTCCGGGGTTGATATTGCCATGGGAAGAGCAAACTCAAATAAATTAATGTTTCGCTTTCTGATGCAAGCTGAATCCGACTTCGGAATCAGACTTTCAGAGGCGTCAGGCGGAGATTTGAGAAATGCAATTCCCAGGGAATCTTATGCTGTCATTCTGGTTCCTGAAATAAAAATGATAGAGTTTGAGAAGTTCGTTAAAGGATATGATAAGATGTACAAAGCAGAATTCTCAGATACTGAACCGGATCTTAAGTTTACCAGTGAAAAGGTTGCAGTCCCTGCCAAAGTAATGAATCCTGCCGAACAATACAGAATCATCAGGGCAGTTTTTGTATGTCCGAACGGAGTTATAAGGATGAGTCAGGCAATGAAAGGTCTGGTAGAAACATCAAATAACCTGGCAATAGTAAAATGCAAAAATGGTAAATTTGAAGCGTACAATCTTTGCAGGAGTTCGGTTGATTCTGCTAAAGAAGCCACAGCATGGAAGATTGCAGCAGTATTTCATCTTATAAATGCAGATGTTAAACTTGAAGGTGGTTATCCTGGCTGGAAGCCAAATATGCAGTCTCCGATACTCAAAACAATGAGTGATGTTTATAAAGATATGTTCGGAAATGTTCCTGAGAAAAAAGCAATTCATGCAGGTCTGGAATGTGGTTTGATTGGCGGAGTGTATCCAAATCTTGATATGATCTCTTTTGGACCGACAATAAGGTATCCTCATTCTCCTGACGAGAAGGTCAATATTGCATCAGTAGTGAAATTCTTTGATTTTCTGGTAGGTACACTGAAACATATACCGGTTAAAAAATAAGCCTTAGAAATAACTGACCTGCAAGACAGTATCTAAAGTTTAATTTCAACAAGGAGATCATCTTTCATTACATTAGTATTGGGTTTAGCCAGAACTTTTACAACAGTACCGTTTACCGGAGAGATAAGTTCATTCTGCATTTTCATTGCCTCGAGAATCACGACTGGTTCTCCTTTCAGAACTGTAGCTCCTTCTCTCACCAGTACATCGATTATTTTTCCTGGCATTGGAGCTCTGATAATTTCCTTTTCGATTTTGCCGCGTTTGGAATTTAAAACCTTCATTCTCTGCAGTGAAAATGGCGTCTCCACGGTAAAGGTGTAACTTATGTCATTAAAGAGAATTTCATATTTGTTCTGGCTTGAACGTACAATCTCGACAGGATACTTCCGATTCTTCCAAAGTATATAAGTGCCGTATTTTTCATCTGCCTTAAGTTTAACTTCATAGTCCCGTTTGCCAATCCTGATTGTATGTTTCAGAGGAAGGGAAAAACTGAATTTTCTGTTTTCAGAAGAAAGAGCGTACAGTTTTTTTATCTGAAGCTTTTCGTTTGCCATGATCAATAATTTGAATTAAAATTGATTTATTCTTTTGTTCAGCAACCAGGGACTCATTACTTTCCCATGTTCAAAATCGACGTTTATACTGTCATCGTTAAGGTTTTCTTCAACGAAGAGCTTGGTGGCAAGCCATGCTGCAAGCATCTCTTCATACTCACTGTTAAAGTAGTACTTTTCAAGATCCTTTTCAATGAATGAAGTGGTAAAGCTACCGTCCTGAAACTTCTGATTGCGAACCAACATACGAAAAAACGGGAGCGTTGTTTTTGTGCCTTTGATCCAGACTTTATCCAAAGCCATTTTGCAGTTTTTTATTGCGTCTTTTCTGTCTTTCCCTCTTACAATTAGTTTCGCAATCATAGAATCATAGCTTGCAACAATTGATGAACCTTTCTGAACTCCGGTATCTACTCTTATGTATGGACCAGAGGGCATATTCAAACTTTCAATTTTCCCGGGGTCAGGGGCAAAACCTGCCTGAACATCTTCAGCATTTATACGGCATTCAATTGCCCATCCTTTTAACTTAATATCACTTTGCTTATATTTAAGCTCCTCTCCATTTGCTATCCTGATCTGTTGCTCTATCAAATCTATTCCGGTTATTAATTCAGTTACCGGGTGTTCAACCTGAATTCTGGTATTCATTTCCATAAAGTAGAAATTTTTATCAGAGTCAAGCAGAAACTCAACAGTTCCGGCTGAATGATAATCAACTGCTTTGGCAATCTGGACAGCCATATCACCCATTTTTTTACGTAATTTCTCATCCAGAGCGCATGAGGGAGCTTCCTCAAGAAGCTTCTGATGTTTCCTTTGTATCGAACATTCCCTTTCTCCAATATGAATTACATTTCCTTTAGTATCGCCAAGTATTTGAAATTCAATGTGTTTGGGATTTTCAATATATTTTTCGACAAAGACAGAAGGATCATTGAAAGCTTTTTCAGCCTCTTTGCGGGCAATAATAAACATTTTCTCCATTTCCTCAGCTTTGTGTACAATCCTCATGCCTCTTCCTCCACCACCGGATGCAGCTTTTATTATTACCGGATAACCGATTTGTTCAGCGATTACAGCCGCTTCCTCTTCATTGGCAATATTTCCTTCGCTTCCCACTGCCATAGGAATTCCACCTGCCAGTGCAATCTTCCTTGCAATAGTCTTATTCCCCATTTTATATATAGCATCGGGACCAGGACCGATAAAAATCAGTTTATTATCAATACACTTTTGAGCAAAGTAGGCGTTCTCAGCCAGGAAGCCATAACCAGGATGAATGGCATTCGCATCTGTCTTTAGCGCGATAGCTATTAGTTTTTCAATATCAAGAAAAACAGGTATTTCTGATATATCATCAGTATTATCAAATATTTCATCGGCTGATGAAAGGTACATCGCATTGGGCTCAACAGCCGTTTTAATAGCTACAGTTTCAATTTTCATCAGACGGGCAGTCTTCATTATTCTGACGGCGATCTCACCTCTGTTTGCAATTAGTATTCTCTTTATCTTCATTGTAATTATTTTAAACTCAGAGTTCTGAAAACTGTTTTTCGTTTCGCGTTTTTCGTTTCTTGTTTCGCGATCAAATCCGAACTTGATTACTTGCATTGCGAGCGAAGCGAAGCAATCTTTTTATCTTTTTACATTCACCTTTTGCCTTTTGCCTTTTGCCTTATAACGGCATATTCCCATGCTTTCTTGCCGGCACCTTAACCCATTTATTATTAAGTGCATGCAGCGCAGACAGGATTTTTTTACGTGTGACCGCCGGATCAATTACCTCATCTATATATCCGCTTTCATCAGCAATAAAGGGGTTTGCAATTTTATCACGATATTTTTTTACAAGCTCTTTTTTAAGTTCAACCGGGTTTTTCGATTCAGCAAGTTCTTTTCTATAGAGAATTGCAACAGCTCCATCAGGACCCATTACTGCAATCTCTGCGGATGGCCAGGCAAAACTGAAATCGCCACCAAGGTTTTTACTGTTCATAACAATAAATGCTCCTCCGTAAGCCTTCCGGAGTATTATTGTAATTTTCGGAACAGTAGCTTCACTATAAGCGAAAAGCAATTTGGCGCCATGCCTTATAATGCCTGCATGTTCCTGGTCAACACCCGGCAGGAATCCGGGAACATCTTCGAATGTGATTATGGGTATATTAAAGGCATCGCAAAACCGGATAAACCTGGCACCCTTTGTCGATGAATCTATATCGAGAACCCCCGCAAGTACCTTTGGTTGATTAGCTACGACGCCAATTGTTTTACCATTTAGTCTTGCAAACCCAGTCACGAGATTTGCACCGAAGAGCTCCGATGTTTCAAATAAACTGTTCTTGTCAACTATCTGAGCAATGACATCTTTAACATCATAAGCTTTATTTGGGTCTTCCGGAATAATATCTCTAAGTTTTTCATTTATCTCATTAATTGATCCATCGTCACTTACAACCGGAGGATTTTCAACATTATTTGATGGAAGATAGGATAGAAATTTTTTCAGAGCGAGAATAGTATTTTCCTCGTCATCATAGATCATTTGTGCAACACCGCTTTTACGTGCATGAACTTCTGCTCCTCCAAGACCCTCTAACGTTACATCTTCATTCAGAACCTCTTTGACAACGTTAGGTCCGGTGACAAACATATAGCTGGTGTGATTTACCATAAAGACAAAATCAGTCAGGGCAGGGGAGTAGACTGCGCCACCGGCTGCAGGTCCCATTATTACAGAGATCTGAGGTATTATTCCGGAAGAATGAATAATATTCTGAAAGATAGCTGCATAACCACTGAGGCTGGCAACTCCTTCCTGTATCCTCGCTCCACCTGAGTCTATCAGTGCAATAATCGGCGAACCCATCTTTAATGCCATCTCCTGGATTTTTGCGATTTTTTTTGCATGAACAATCCCTAATGATCCACCCATTATAGTAAAATCCTGGGCATAAGCAAAGACCAGCCTTCCGTTAACTTTTCCGTGTCCGACTATTACCCCATCACCGTAAGATCTTTCAACTTTCCCGAATTCCACTGGTTGATCAGCAGGCGTTACAAACGCGTCTATCTCTTCAAATGTGTTTTTGTCGAAAAGCAGATTTATGCGTTCATGGGCTGTGAGTTTGCCTTTAGAATGTTGCTTCTCAGCTTGTTTGGTACTATATTGTTTTTCTATTGCCGACTGACGGTCAGTGAAGGCTTTATAATACTTACCCGATAAATCCATACCCTGTTTATTTTACGGTGTCAAAAATAGACAATATCATGTTAATTACAAATAGAACCCTCGACCGTAATAAGTTCAATTTTTGTAATATAATGATAAACAAATAAATAAATAATAAGTTTTTTCGACCGGGGGAAAATTTGTCTTTTGGTATTTACCCCCCAACCCCCCAAATGGAGGGCTTTCTGTGCCCTGTGCCCTGTGCCTATTTTGGCTTAAACAACCCTTCCGCATTAGACCCCAGCATCCCAGCCTGCAGCATAATATCGCTTGCTCTTTTAAGGTTTTTGATCATTTTTTTATTCACAACAGGATAATGACGGATCTTTTCAAGTTTATCTCCTATATATTCAAGGTCTTCATCGGTTGTTGTCCAGTGGCGGGGATTATAAATCGAAAGGTCGAGGGACAGAGAATAGGATCGTAGTGATTTATCGCCATCAGTATTGAAATAAAAATCAAAATAAGACATTACAAGTTCGCGTAATGAGCGGTAAACAGGCTCTCTGTATCTTAATGAAGTGAAGTTTGATTTTGCTACAGCTCCCCAGTAACCTTCTTCGTTGAAAACAGCAATTACATGGTCATCGTCATTAAAAGCTTTCAGGTCAACAATCAAAGGTTTGTAACCAATAAATTCCATGGCAGCAGCGGCAAAAAGAGCACCTTCAAAACAATGAGCCGACCTTTTTTTTATTACCCATCGTGGAGACCTGCATTCATAAACAGGATTATAATCAATTGAGTCGAGGAATCCCTGAATCTTATCAGTATCATTCATTGTCTTTAAAAACCTGATCTCGTCTTTTGTCCACTCCATAATAAGAACTAAATATTTAATGTTTCTCGTTTCGTGTTTATCGTTTATCGTTTCGCATTCAAATCCGAACTTGATTACTTGCATTGCGAGCGAAGCGAAGCAATCTTTTAGCGAAGTGAAGCAATCTTTTTATCCTTTTGTCTTTTTTTATTCATAAACGCGAAACGAGAAACGCGAAACATTATTTTGCCTTTTGCCTTTACCCTTTAGTAAGTTTACTTATAATGCTCTTCATATCTTCATACTGCTCTTCCATGCTCATAACCAGACGGAGTTGAGCCTTAGCTCTCTGAAGATTATGACGCGGGTGATGTATTTTGAAGTAATTATCACCATCAATAAAATCAGTTAGAAAACGGACAGCTATAGTGTAAGTAATTAATCTTGGGGCAAATGCAAGAAATTCCTTTTCCACGTCATTCAATGTTTGGACTGTTTCGGAAAGGTATCCTTCAGAATAAGCTTTAAAGAGATTTATATCCATTTTAACTCTTGAAAGATCACTCTCATCCTCAGAAGCTGTATTTGCAGCTGTTCTTATAGCATCACCAAAATCATAGTGGATATATCCCGGCATTACTGTATCAAGATCAATTACACACAATGCCTTATCATTTTCGTCAAGTAATATGTTATTAAATTTTGTATCATTGTGTGTTATCCTCAGGGGTATTTTGCCTTCTTTCCCAAGCCTGAGTATAATCTTCATCTCATCAGCCCGTTGAAGGATCAGATCTATTTCTTTACCAATACTTTCGACACGGCCGACTGGATTTTCCTTTATCTTACCGGTGAATGCTTCAAGTCTTTTTTCGATATTATGAAACCAGGGAATAGTTTCAAAAAGAGGTCCTCCCGGCATGTCTGACAGCATTGCCTGAAAACGACCTATGGCTTTTCCACCTTCAAATGCTTTATCAGGACTGTCAACTACATTATAAGAATGATGGTTGGAAATGAAGATATACATCCTCCAGTAATTGCCATCATTATCTATGATCCAGCTTTTCCCGTCACGGGAAGGGATCAGTTTCAGGCATTCCCTCTTAATATCGGAACCCGGTATTCTACTTAATTTGTTTCTCAGATGAACTGTTACCCTTTCGATATTATGTTGAAGTTCAGGAATATTTTTAAAGATCTTATTATTGAGCCTCTGAAGTATATAATCGTCCTTATCTGTTTCAATTGTTTCTATCCGGAATGTATCATGAATATGACCGCTGCCATAGGATTCCCCATTTGAGAATGTACCATCAGTGACAAAGTATTCAAATATATCCTTCAGGTCATAACCCATATTATTTCCCCGCTTTGTGTCCGATAAAAGCATAATACATAATAATCAGGTATGCAGGAACGCATATCCAATATGCTGACTGGGTTGAAAAAGTTACAGCCAGTTTACCATATAACAGAGGAATTAATGCGCCACCTGCAATAGCCATAACCAGCATTGCTGATGCAGTTTTAGTGAATCTCCCCAGACCGCTGAGAGCGAGTGGCCACATGGCTGGCCAGACCAGGGCATTGGCAAGTCCGAGAAGTGCTACAAATAACACAGTTACCGGTAAAACAAGTTGAATTGATTTAAAAGTCATTATATCAATAAATGACATTGAGAATACGAGATGAGCAGGTGTGAGGATTGCTCCCAGGGAAAAAATGACACCAAGAATTGTGCATATTCTTAAAGCAGTTACCTGGCTGAGATACTTCGGAATAAAAGCTATACCAAGAAGGTAACCAATGATCATACTTATTAAGGTAAGTGAAGTAAAGTATTTTGCAGATTCCATTGCAATACCAATCGATTGGCCATACCTTATTATACTGTCACCTGCAATGACTTCGACACCAACATAAAAGAAGAGTGCAACTACGCCAAGCAGCAGGTGAGGAAACTGCCAGATACTGGTTTTTTTTGCGTTGGATTCACCGCTTACTGCATCTTCAGCATCTGTATCTACTTCAGGAAGCGGAGCATACCTGATAAAAAGACCAAGCAGAACAAGAATTGCTGCCATAATAATATAAGGCATGATTACTCTTCCTGACAATTCATTTAACAAAGTGGTACGGGTAGCGGCATCAACTGCCTGTGCAAGTTTTTCCTGTAATACTTTTGAATCTTTAAGTATAATACTTGCCAGTATAATTGGAGCTATAGCCCCGGCAAATTTATTTGCAATTCCCATAATGCTGATTCGTTTAGCAGCACTTTCCGGTGGTCCGATTATAGTAATATAAGGATTAACGGCAGTTTGAAGAAGCGCTAATCCGGTTCCTTCAACAAATAACCCGAAGAGAAATAGGCCAAAGGTCCTTGTCATTGCGGCAGGGACAAAAATCAATGCTCCTGCTGCCATTATCCATAATCCAATCGACATTCCATTTTTAAATCCGGTTTTTTTCAGAACTGCCGAAGAGGGTAATGCCATAATGAAATATGAAACATAGAATGCAAAAGTTACAAAATAAGCTTCGAAATCATTTAATTCACAGGCAGTTCTGAGGAATGGGATAAGTATTCCATTAAGCCAGGTTACGAATCCGAAAATGAAAAAGAACAGACCGATAATAGAAATTGAAAAGACATAATCTTTCTTGCTGATAGCGTTTGCAGATGTGCTGGTAGTCATAACCGTCTATTTATTTATTATTAAATATTACAGTGAAGTTTTCAAAACTAATCTTTTTATCTGACGGAAACAAGAAAAAATAAATTTGTTTTTTTAGTTCAAAAGTTATAGAACTGATCTGGAATTAATTTAAATTTGTACACTACGGCATAAAGTCGTAAGGGCGTAAAGGCATGACAGCATTCAATAATTTAAAGAACTTGTTTTACCGTTAAGCCGTTGAGCCGTTTTATTACCAGTAACCAGCACCAAATTTCAGGAATCATGTTAACTCAGGAAAAAAGAATTCGCGAAACAATTGAAGAAACAGGCAAAGTATTTGAAAAATTTGGACTGACACCAATGCAGGGAAGGATAATATCTTATTTTACTGTCAGTGATCCTCCTGAAAAGACATTCGACGAACTAGTGAAGTATTTTAAAGCAAGTAAAAGTTCAATTAGCAATTCTTTGAATTTTCTTCTACAAAATAAAATCATTGATTATAAGACTTTCCCGTCAGATCGCAAACGCTACTTCTTTATTACTGATTCATTCTTCAGGGTATATTTTAAGAAGGTTCTGGAGAATGTAACAGAATTGAAAGAATATGCATACAGAACAGTCTCAATGCGTTCACCCGAATTTCCTATGGCAAATGAAAAAATTCTGAAATGGATAGAAAACGGTAACAGGTTTCAGGAAACACTTGAGAGCACACTGGAATCAATTCAGAATGAATAAACAGGTTCAGAATTTTAGTTTCGGTTATTCTTTATCTGATATTTCTCTTGACTTCATCCCAAGATAACCGCCATGATGTCTTTTTGCGTAATCCTTAATATTAAAATTTATTTTACCCATTAATAGTACGACGAGTGCGTCACCGATTACAGTCATCATCGTTGTTGATGTGGTAGTAGTAAGTCCCAAAGTACAAACTTCTTTTGGTGCCCCTGTCAGAATGTAACAATCAGCCTTAAGGGCAAGTGGACTATTCTCATTTCCTGTAATTACAATCACCGGTATCTGAGGATAGAGATTATTTTTAAGATCAATAAGTTCGATTATCTCCCTGGTTTTTCCTGAATTAGATATAGCTAAAAGCACATCATTTTCCTGAAAAATTCCAAGATCGCCATGTTGTGCTTCACTGGGATGAAGGAAAATTGAAGGAGTTCCTGTGGAACTGAAAGTAGTAGCAATATTGTGGGCTATCTGGCCAGCTTTTCCCATTCCACTGGTAACGAGCTTCCCATTTTTACCATGAACCTGTTGGTAAATCAGACCGATTGCAACTTCAAAACTTTGTGTTATGGGAATGTTTTCAATGGCAGCTGCCTCACTTTTAAATATTTCCCTGACTTTTTCTATCATAAATATCTCATAAATAAACTCATTTCAAAGTTATCAAAAATAATTACTTTTGTGTAACACTATCAACTGATCAAAAATGTTTAATCATGCTGCAGCAATAGGGGTCGATATCGGACGGAATTCAATTAAGATAGCCGTAGTGAAGATTAGTGGAGAAGTTATTGCCACTAAATCTTTTCCCCTTAACCAAATCCAGACCAGAGATTATATTATATCAATGCTCCTTCAGGCGATAAGGGATATTAGAAAGTCTGTAGCTTTAGAAGGTATAAATCCAATCTGTATTGGAACAGCAGCAAAGGGATTTATCGACCATACTTCAGGGATAGTTTTGGGACCGGATCAGGGTATCAGAGACTGGACAAATGTTCCCCTGGCAAAAATAATCAATCAGGAGACAGGTCTGCCGGCGTATGTCGGAAATGATGCCAACATGATGACAATAGCAGAACATAGATTTGGAGCGGCAAAAGGGTATCATAATATAATTTTCGTAGCCCTTCGTACAGGTATAGGAGGTGGAATAATAATAAATGGCAAATTGTACCGGGGTGTGAATAATGCCGGCGGTGAAGTAGGGCAGATGATAATTAATTTTGACAACGGTATAAGTGACAAAGGAATCAGAGGATCATATGAACATTTTGCATCAGCAACAGCTATCGTACGAAGGTATGCTGAGGAAATCAATGCAGCCGGCCATACTATAGAAAAGCCTTTAACCTGTAGGGAAATATTTGAAATGAGTTATACAAACTCACCTGTCGCAATAAAAGTAGTAAAAGAAAATGCAGAATTGGTTGGTATTGGACTCGCTAATCTTATTACGATTTTTGCGCCGGAAATAATTGTTCTTGGCGGCGGTATGTCTGAAGCAAACGATAGTTATCTTGCACTGATCAGAAAAAGTGCATTTGCCAATTCACTTGAAAACTGCAGATCAGAGGTAAAAATTGAAAGAGCACACCTCGGATCGACTGCTTCTTTACTTGGTAGCGCTTACTATGGCATGACAAGATTAGCCGGAAAAAGTATCTGATTTGAAAGAATAACATTTCATTGCTGTCGAGGGTACCATATTGGTTTCATTCCTTGGTATCATTTGAGATGCCAATTTCGGAAGGGGTGATACTGCGAACATAAGTAGAGGAACTGTATAGCCCAAAATAATGAGCTTACAATTGGATTGTAGAAATATTGTGGAAAACGAGGTGATAAAAAAAGGTAACTAATTGATATATAATTAAATTACCTTTTAAAAAAAAGTGAACCTGAAGGGACTCGAACCCCCAACCTTCTGGTCCGTAGCCAGATGCTCTATCCAATTAAGCTACAGGTCCTGCAGTTTATGAGGA
>Ga0209746_1001499_pt1 | contig 11178 bp, 6 predicted proteins | sample BarGraNGADG00211_3_FD_184496 | JGI IMG/M metagenome (GOLD analysis project Ga0209746, IMG submission 184496) | Arctic peat soil microbial communities from Barrow, Alaska - Barrow Graham LP Ref core NGADG0011-211 (SPAdes) (version 2) | ecosystem: Environmental > Terrestrial > Soil > Wetlands >...
TCGCCGCCTCGCTCGAAGGGCTGCAGGAGACCATCCGCGGCCTTAAGGAGAAGCGGGACGAGGACGCCTACCACCTCCAGGCCCTCCGCAAACTCGAGGAAAAGGAGCGCGGCACCGAGCCTCTCTACGAGGCCGAGGGCGCCCTCTGATTATTCACTGACCTCCTCGAATCCGACCCGGCCGACGCGCCCCTCATCGACGTCTTCTTGAAGGAGGAAGCCCGGGCGACGATCATTTCGGCCGAGGATCTCCTCCGCAACTTGGCCGGCCGCGAGATCCGGGGCAATTTCCTGCTCGTCGCGGAGCTCCCCCCCGAGCGGACGCCCAAGGATCTCCGTCACGCTCCCGAGGTCGTCGGCGTGCTGGTCTCGCGCCTCCGGCCGAGCGCCAAGCTCGCCGGACTCATGCCCCGCCTCCGTGACGCCGTCATCGTCGATCAGATCCGGGCGGCGATCCCCCTCTGGCTCCGTCATCCTTCCCAGAACTTCGTTTCGCTCCATGGCGACGTGCTCTTCGCCTCCGGCCTGCTCAAACTCGGCCAGCGGAAAGAAGGGCTGTTCACTCTCAGCCAGGAGATCCGGGACCTCGACCGCCGGATCGGCCGCCGCGACGAGGAGATCCTTCCCTTCGCCGCCCGCCTCGAAGAGGGCCTGCGCGAAAAGGCTCGGCTCGAAGCCGACGCCGCGGCCGCGGCCACGCTCCTCGAGGAGGGCCGGAAGGCCGCCGTCCAGATCGAGCAGGAGACGGTCCTCGCCCGGGCGGAGAAGGACAACCTGACAAACGACCTGGCCCTCTCCGCCCATGAGATCGAAGTCCTCGGCCTCGACCGGACGGGATTCACCGCCCGGGGCGACTCCCAAGCCCAGGTCATCCGCGGCCTGGAGGAGGAGGCGCAGGCCCTCCGCGCCCGAGCCGACAACGAGGAGGCGGAATTCGCGCGCCACCTGGAGAAGAGCATCCGCGAGGCGAGGCTCGTCCTCGAGCTTCGCGGCGCGCTTGACGTCATCCGGGAGCGGATCGGCAACCTCCAGGCCCTCGAACGCGGCCTCGCCCAGAGAAAGGAGGGCGCCGAGGCCAAGATCAACGCCTTTCAGGAGGAGATCCGGGCCTCCGAGGCGGAGGAAGCCCGCCTGCGTGAACTCATCGTCGAGCTCGGCGACAAGGCCGTCGGCCTTGAAGGCGAACAGAGCCGGCAGGAAACCGCGATCGCCGAAAACGAGGCGCGGCTGGAAACGGTCCAGAAGGACGCCGCCCGAGCCGAGGCGGGTCTCTCGACGCTCCGGGAGGGATACGAGCGCAAGAAGGACGAACGGATGACCTGGGAGGTCCGCAAGGCGGAGATCGACCGCGACCTGGTCAACCTCGAGGAGGCCTGCTGGCAGGAGCTCAAGAAGACGATCCAGGAAGTGAAGGCCGAGACGCCCGCGCCCGCGCCGGGCCCCGCTCCGGAGACGAGCGAACCCGTCGACTTCGAGGTCGAGCTCGAGGAGGCGCGGGAACGGCTGCTGCGCTTCGGCGCCGTGAACCTCATGGCCGAGGAGGAACACGCCGCCCAGAAGGAGCGCTACGATTTCCTGATGCAGCAGAAGGCCGACCTCACTTCATCCATCTCCCAGACCAAGGAGGCTATCTTCAAGATCGACGAGGAAAGCCGGATCCGCTTCCTGACCGCGCTCGGCGAGGTCAACACCTACTTCCAGGACCTGTTCCAGCGGCTCTTCAAAGGCGGCACGTCCGAGGTCAGGCTCCTCGACGAGGGAAATCCGCTCGAGAGCGGGGTCGAAGTCATCGCCCAGCCGCCGGGGAAAAAGGTCCAGAACATGGGCCTCCTCTCGGGCGGCGAGAAGTCCCTGACCAGCCTGGCCTTCCTCTTCGCCCTGTTCCGCTACAAGCCGACACCGTTCTGCATCCTGGACGAGGTGGACGCCGCCCTGGACGAGGCCAACCTGGCCCGCTTCCTCGACCTCATGCGGACCATCAAGTCCGAGACGCAGTTCATCATCATCACCCACAACTACAAGACCATGGAAGTCGCCGACTACATCTACGGCACGACCATGGAGGAGCCCAACTGCACCCGCGTCTTCTCGATGAAGCTCGAGAAGAAGGGCGGGCCGGAGAAGACTGATTAAAGTCCAGCTCTACGTCCCGCCCGGCGGCTATTTCGCCGAGCGCTGGTCCCAGGGCTCGTCCATGCCCCCGCTCGGGCTTCTCTATATCGGGGCCGTCCTCGAGCGCGAAGGGATCCCGATCGAAATCGTCCCGACGAACGTCCTGGGGATGGGTTGGAAGGACATCGAGCGGAAGATCCGGACGGAGAAGCCCGACATCGTCGGCGTCACGATCACGACCGAGAACCGGTTCCAGAGCTTCGCGCTCGTCAAGCTCGCCAAGCTGGCCCATCCCGGGGTCCTGACCGTCCTCGGCGGACCGCACGCCTCCATGGCCGCCGAGGACTGCCTGGCGCACATCGCCGCGCTCGACGTCGTCGTCAGGGGCGAGGGCGAGTTCGCCATGCTCGACATCTGCCGGGCCTGGGAAAATTCCCCAACGCTCGCCGCGCTCGCCGATATTCCGGGCCTCGTCCTCCGGGTGGACGGCCGGCCGCGCTCGAACGCCCTGCGGCCGCCGATCCCCGACCTCGACGCCCTCCCCTTCCCCGCTTTTCACCTCGTGCCCTTCGAGAAGTACAACTTCAAGTTCCCGGTGCCGGGCCACGGCGATCTGCTCGCGGTCAACATCATGACCAGCCGCGGCTGCCCATTCGCCTGCAACTTCTGCGCGACGCCGATCAACTGGGGCCGGCACGTCCGGATGCGAAGCCCGGAGAACGTCGTCCGGGAGATCGAATTCCTGAAAGAGCGGTACGGGATCCGGGTCGTCTTCTTCTTCGATGACACGTTCAACGCCAGCCCCAAGCGGGCGGAAGCCATCTGCGACCTGATGATCGAGCGCAAGCTCGACGTCTTCTTCAAATGCGACGTCCGGATGGATGTCATGAGCCGCGAGCTCGTGGCCAAGATGAAGCGGGCCGGCCTGTTCCACCTGTCGTTCGGCCTCGAAGCCGGGTCCGACCGGGTCCGGAACGAGATCGTCGGCAAGAAGATCGAGATGGAACACTTCCACAGCCTCGTCCGGTGGTGCAACGAGCTCGATGTCATCCCCAACGTCTTCTTCATCTTCAGCCATCCGAGCGAGACCTGGGCCGAGGCCCAGGAGACGATCCGGACGATCGAACAGTACCAGGACCGGATCGAAGGCTCGATCGCCATCCTCCACATCTACCCCGGCACGCCCCTCGAGGCGCTCGCCCGCGAGCGCGGGATCCTCCCCCAAAATTTCTCCTGGACAAAAAAATATTTTTCCAAAATCATCACCCTGCCCATGGCTCAAGGCGATGTCCCCCTCTTCGTCGACCGGCTGACCTGGAGCCAGATCAGCGAGCTCGTCCTCCGCTGGTCGTTCAGCGCCCGACGGACGTCGATCCTGCGGAAGGTCCCCCAGGCGCTCAGGCACATCCGCTCGTTCGGGGACCTCAAGCGCCACCTCGTCATGGGCGAGGTCTATCTGAAGCTCAAGGCCGGAAAGAGAAAGCGGGACGCCCTCCATTCCTCGGTCAAGAAATGAGGGTCCCTCCCGCCCGATAAGCGCGCCGAACAGGAGGACCGCATGTCGTTCTATGTATACATCATCCTCGGCTATCTCCTCGTCCTGACGGTCTTCAACTTCCTCCGGGCCCGGAAGGTCAAGAGCCAGGACTATTTCCAGGTCGCGGGCCGCAGCCTGAAGTGGCAGGTCATGGTCTTCACCCTGATCTGCACCTGGATCGGCTCCGGGACGTTCATCAGCGGCGCGGAGTTCGCGGCCAAGGCCGGGATCTCGGCGGTCTGGCTGGCCGCCGGCGCCTGGGTCGGCATCGTCCTGATCTACTTCCTCGCGGCCAAGATCCACACCTTCGGGCAATACACGGTCGGCGACGTCCTCGAGGTCCGCTACGGTCCCGCGGCCCGCCTCTTCGGGGCGATCGCTTTGATCGTGTCGTTCATCTCGATCGTGTCCTACCAGTTCGTGGCGGGCGGCTTCATCCTGAACGTCATCACCGACGGCAAGATCTCCGAATCCACGGGCACGCTTCTGGCTGCGGCGTTCGTCATCTTGTTCACGGCCGTCGGGGGGATGGTGGCCATCGCCTACACCGACCTGCCGAACGGGATCATCATCGTCCTGGCCTGCCTCCTGGCCGTACCCTTCGTCGTCAGCGCCGCGGGCGGCCTGCCGGCGGCCAAGGACGCCCTGGAGCCGGGCTACTTAGCCGTGGTCAACAGCCAGTTCGGCGCCCACCCCTGGCTCAAGGCGATCGGCTACGCCCTCTCGACGATGTTCCTCCTCCTGGGCGTGCAGAGCATGTACCAGAAGTTCTACAGCGCCAAGTCCGCCCGGGACGCCAAAAAGGCCGTGGCCTGGTGGACGGTCGGGACGATCATCGTCGAATCGATCGTGGTGGTCATCGCCGTGTTCGCCTACAGCAAGCTCAAGGGCCAGATCGACCTCTCCATCCCCAAGGCGGGCGGGAAAGTCGTCCTCATGGCGGCCAAACAGCTCGTGCCCGCTCCCGTCGGCGTGCTCTTGCTCGGCGCGGCCTGCGCCGTCGTCATCTCGACGGGCATGAACTACCTGCTCTCACCCTCGACGACGCTCATGCGCGACATCTACCAGCGGTTCCTGAAGAAGAACGCCGACCCCAAGTCCTTGGTCGCCCTGCAGAAGGTCCTGGTCGTCGTGATCGGCGTCCTGGCCTTCCTGTTGGCGACCCAGCTGAAGAGCATCCTCGAAATGAGCTTCTTCGCCTACACGATCTACGGGGCGGCGATCACTCCCGCGTTGATTGCGGCCCTGGCCTGGAAACGGGCCACGAAAGCCGGCGGCCTGGCCTCGATCATCGCCGGCTCGGTCGCCTGCATTTTCTTTTTCTCGATGTCCAAGCTCCTGCCCGCAGCCCAGGTCCCGGACGGCGACCCATGGGGGATCCCGATCATCTACCAGGCGCTGATCGCGTCCATCGGCGCGCTCGTCATCGGCAGCCTGCTGACCAAGCGGCAGACGCCGGAGGAGCTGGAGAGATTTTTCCCCAAAAAATGACCGGACACGCAAAACGGGGACCGACGGGCATCGTCCAGGACCTCCGCTTCCTCGATCACAACTATGGGGTGGGCCACATCGAAGGCCCGGAGCGGCTGGAGAGCGTTTATGCCGCCCTCCGGACCGATCCCGTCCTCCCCCTCACGCCCATCGAACCCCGTCCGGCGACCGTCGAGGAGATCGGGTACATCCATTCCCCCGAATACGTGGCCTTCATCTCCCGGACGGCCGGGAAGCGGTATTTGCAGCTCGATCCGGACACGTCCGTGACGGCCCGGTCGTTCGCCACCGCGCTCCTGGCCGCCGGGGGGACCATGAAGGCGGCGGACATGATCATGGCCGGCGAAATCCGGAACGGCTTTTCGCTCGTGCGGCCGCCGGGCCACCATGCCGAGAGAAACGGCGCCCGGGGATTCTGCCTCTTCAACAACATCGCCATCGCGGCCGACCACCTGGTCCGGGGCCACGGGCTGAAGAGGATCCTGATCGCCGACTGGGACCTCCACCACGGCAACGGCACCCAGCACGCGTTCTACGAGCGGGCCGACGTCCTCTATTTCTCGACCCATCAGTTCCCCTACTATCCCGGGAGCGGCTACTGGGACGAGACCGGCGCCGGGGCGGGCGAAGGCTTCACGGTCAACGTCCAGCTCGTTGCCGGCAAGTCCGACGGCGACTATCTGTGGGTCTACCGGCATATCCTCGGGCCCGTCGCCCGGGCATTTTGCCCGGAATTCATCCTGGTTTCGGCCGGTTTCGATATCCTTGACGGGGACCCTCTGGGCGGAATGCGCTTGACAAGCGCCGGGACGGCCGCGCTGGCCGCGGAGGTCATGGCCTTGGCCGGGGAGCTCTGTGGGGGACGGCTGCTGTTCGTCCTGGAGGGAGGCTACGACCTCCGGGGCCTGGCCGAAGGGGTGAAAAGCGTACTCGCCCAGCTTTCGGGCGAGGCAGGCCCGCCCGCCGTCCGGGCGGAAATAGGGCCCGCCGCCCGACTGGAGATCGAGCCTCTGCGGCATTTCCATGGGACGCACTGGCCGTTGGCCCGCTGACAGCCAATTTGGAGTGGAAGACCCCTTCCGACGGGTGCCGGGAAGACCCGGGGCATAGCGCCGCTCGTCAAAAGCTCGTTTATTCAAGGAAAAACGCCCACTCGGGCCCCGGGATACAACCGTCCCCTTTCGAGGACAAAAAAAGCCTGCCCGACACGAAAAATCAGGCGGGGAATTTGGTATATTTATTGCAGAGAATGGGAGCGGAAGGAGAACGAGGATGAAAAAACTAGCCCTCATAACGATAATCCTCATGGCGGCCGCCCTGGCGGGAGCGGCCCAGGAGGGGGCGAAGACGCCCGGCCAGAAGCCCGCCGACGTCAAATACACCGACAATTCCTTCGCCCGGCTGAGTTTCCTCGAGGGCAAGGCTTTCGTTCAGCGCGCTGCCGACTTGGCCTACGAGGACGCCCAGATCAACATGCCCATCGCCGCCGGCGACAGAATCGGGACGGCCGACGGCCGGCTCGAGATTTATCTCGGCCTGAAGAACTATCTCCGGCTCGACGAGAACTCCAAGCTCGATTTCCTCGCCCTGCCCAAGAAGGACGCGAACTTGACCCGCCTCCGCGGCTGGACGGGGAGCGTTTATCTCGACGTCAAGGGGATGACCCGGGAGAAGGAGATCGAATTCCTGACGTCGGACGCGACGTTCTACCTCCTGGAGAACGGGGTCTACCGGATCGACATCCGCGAGAACAAGGAGACCGAGATCCTCGTCTTCTCGGGCGTCATCGAGGCTTCCGGCGAAGAGGGTTCGATACTCGTGAAGAAGGACCAACGGCTGACAGTGTCCGAAGGACGGTTTCAGGGCAAGCCCTCCCCGTTCTTCGCCGCGGCCGACGACGCGTTCGACCGTTTCAACAACGGACGCGGGGCCAAAGTCGACCGTCAGTTCGCCAAACGCTATCTGTCCGGCGACCTTGAGGCCTACGAGTCCGAACTCGACGAGAACGGCGACTGGGTCTCCGAAAACCCGTTCGGCTATGTCTGGGTTCCCCGCGGGATGGGCGCCGACTGGATGCCGTATACCTACGGCCGTTGGATGTGGCTGCCGATGGCCGGCTGGAGCTGGCTGCCCTACGAGCCCTGGGGATGGAGCACCTACCATTACGGCCGCTGGCACTGGGGCCTGAACCTGGGCTGGTATTGGATCCCCATGTCAGGCTGGGGCCCCGGCTGGGTCAACTGGTGGTGGGGCGACGATTACTACGGCTGGGCGCCGATGAGCTATTGGGGCTACCCGGGGGTCATCATCGACAACTTCTACTACGGCCGCGGCTGGCGCGATTACCGCGACTATCCGCGGAATTCCCGGGCGCTGACCGTTGTCCGCAAGGACCAGCTCATGGCCAGGGACGTCCGGAGCGTCGCCATCAAGAACGATGCAGTCCGAGCGATCGGCAAGATGAGCCTCAATGAACGGGCCCCCGAAGTGCGGCCTGCCTCGAGCCCCCGAATTTCCACGGAATCCCTGGGCGGCGGCAGCCGGGTCATCCTCCGGAAAGGCGGCGAGACGGGCGATCGGTCTACAGCCGGCGGCGCTACCGGGCAGGTGAACCCGCGCGGCCGCGATACCCAGACGACGACGGGAAGCGACGAGCGGAAAATCGACCCGAAGACCGTGTCCGATGGCGGACGGAAGGTCGAACCCCAGAAGAAGAGCGAATCCGCTCCACCGGCGAAATCCTCGCCTCCCCCCGAGCGCCGGATCCGGAAAAAGATCGGGGAGGGCGGCGACGCGATCGCCGGCAGCACGGGCCGGAGCGACGTCCTCGGCTATCCTTCGCGGATGACGAATCCGCAGGGCTCGGTCAGCCGGAGCGGCGCCCGGACGGATTCGGGCTCGGTCCTCGACCGGCTGTACCGGTCCATCGCGGGAAGCGGCGGATCGACAGTGTCCCGCGGCACCGTGAGCCGGGGATCGGGCTCGAGCGGCTCGGGTTCGGTGTCGGTCCCCCGATCGATGCCCCGGATTTCCTCCTCATCCTCCGGGTCTTCCTCGTCATCCTCGTCTTCGAGGTCCTCATCGCCGGCGCGGTCTTCATCGGGGAGCTCCTCGAGCGGGGGCGGCGTCCGCAAGAAGTGAGAAATTGGGTTAGGCTTCTTCTTTCATGAATTAGGGGACGGCCGCGCGGCCGTCCCCGATCACTGTTCCTGCTGTTAGTCCCTGATCTTCCCGCCCGTCGCGTAATTGTAAGTCAGCATGTGGTCTTCATACGAACAATACCGCATGGGCTCCGTCCCCATGAGGAAGGCCTCCATGAAGCGCCACTTGCAGAACGGCGCGGCCAGCAGGCCGGTCAGGCGGTCGATCGGGACGAAGACGATGTCGGACGGCACCTCGAACTCCTCGCGCGGCACGTCCGTTCCCGCCTTCTCGGCCTTCTTCTTCTCATCGGCGATCACGGCCTTGAAAAAATCGATCCAGGCCGGGAGGGCGGCCACGGCGCCGGTTTCCTCGTTGCCGCCGAGGGGCTTGTTGTCGTCGTAGCCCATCCAGACGCCGGCGCAGAGGGAGGGCGAGAAGCCGATGAAGCGGGCGTCCGCGTTGTTGTCGGTCGTGCCGGTTTTGCCCGCCATGGGCTTGTCGTTAAGGAGCGTCGAGGCCAGGTTCGCCGTGCCCCGCTCGACGACGCCCTGGAGGAGATAGGTCATCAGGTAAGCCGTCTGCGGGGAAACGACGTCGTCGGCTTCAATTTTATTCTCCTCGAGGATGTTGCCGTCGCGGTCCTCGATCCGGTTGATATAGTAGGGCTTGATCCGGACGCCCTTGTTGGGGAAGGTCGAGAAGGCCGAGACCATTTCGAGGAGGCTGACCTCGAAGGTCCCCAGGGAGATGGACAGATAGTGGTACAGAGTCGAGGTGATCCCTAATTTCTTGCAATAGTCCACGCCGACCTGGGGCGAGATCCGGTCCAGGATGTTGGCCGTGACGACATTCCGCGACTCCTCGAGGCCCGTCCGGAACGTGACCATCCCCTTGTATCTGCGGTCGTAGTTGCGGGGCGACCAGGTAGTCTTCTGCCACTTGTCCGCAAAGTCGGTCGGCTGGTCGGAGATCCGGCTGGAGGCGTTGAACCCGTTCTCCAGGGCGGCCGTATAGAGCAAGGGCTTGATGGCCGAGCCCGCCTGGCGGAACGTCTGCGTCGCCCGATTGAGCTGGCTGCGCTGGAACGAATACCCGCCGACCATGGCCTTGATCATGCCCGTCCGCGGATCGATGGCCAGGAATGCGCCATCGACCTTGGGTTCCTGATCGAGGGAGACCTGGACTTCCTTCTTGTCCTCGTTCTTGCCCCTGATCCGGACGAGGACGATGTCCCCCGTCTTGATCAAGCGGTCGAGGTTTTTGGTTCTGTCCCGGTAATCGTTGAACGCCCAATCGATGTCGGCGTTCGTCATCTTACCGAGGAAGCCCTTGACGCGGACCTGCGCCTCCTTCTTGGTCACGGACAGGACGATGGCGTCCAGGAGGTCGTCCTTCTCGACCCGGGACGTCGTCCAGGATCGCAGCCAGTACGTTTCGAGCTTTTCTTTTTTCTGCTGGAAGGTCTTGTCCTGGAGCAGGTTGGGCCGGTCCATGCGCCAGCCGTGCCGCCTGTCGAGCGCACGGAGAGCCTTTGTCAGGCCGGCCTCGGCGAATTTCTGATAATCCGCGTTCAGGGTGGTATCGACCTTGAGGCCGCCCCGGTAGAGGACGTCCTCCCCGTATGTGTCGACGATGTGCTTCCTCACCTCCTCGAAGAAGTACGCCCCGAACTCCGAGCCATCCCGGCTCAGTGGGAGGACGGCGAGGGGCTTCTTCTTGGCCTCCTCGGCCTGGGCCGCCGGGATGAATCCCTCGGCGACCATCCGGTTGAGGACATGGTTGCGCCGGTCGACGACCAGGGCCGGATTCTTGTAGGGCGAATACCGGGTCGGGCCGCGGAAGATGCCGGCAATCAGGGCGGCCTCGTCCAGGCTCAGTTCGGCGACCCCCTTGCCGAAGAACAAGTGCGCCGCGGCCTCGATCCCGAAGGCCCCGTTCCCGAACTCGAACTGGTTGCAGTACATCTCGAAGATCTTCTGCTTCGTGTATTTTTTCTCGATCTGGATGGCCAAATACCCCTCGACGAGCTTCCGTTGGATCGTCTGCAGGGGGTGGAGGAAGAGATTCCGGGCCAGCTGTTGGGTGATCGTGCTCCCGCCCTCGGGCTTCCGGCTGCTGAAGACGTTGAGGACGTTTTCCTTCACGGCCCGGAGGATCCCTTGGACGTCGACGCCCTTATGCTTGAAGAAGCGCGTGTCCTCGGTGGCGATGATCGCGTTTTTTAGGACGTCCGGGATCTGTTCGAACGTCAGGACGATTCGCTTCTCCGGGCCGATCTCCTTCAAGACCTTTCCGTTGTCGCCGTAGATTGCGGTCAGGATGGCGGGCTCGTATTTCTCCAGGGCGCTGAAGTCGGGGACGGTCTTCCGGACGGCGAGGTACGTCCCGGCCAGCCAGCCGAAGATGAGGGCGGTCGCGAAAAGGAGAGCCGCCAAGAGGATTTTGAACAGACGCTTCCGGTTCGTTTTCAGGATCCGTATCTTGAAGATCTTCGGCGCGGCCATGAACCATCAATATAGCAAAAACGCGCCGGAAAACCAACGTTGAGCGGACGGCTCGGCTTTAGCCCCAATCGCTCTCGCGGCTCACCAACTTTGGGCGGGTCCCCGCCGCTTCGAGCGACAGGAGCACCGCCGCGCCAACGCCGGAAGCTAGGCCGAAGATCGGTTTTCGAACCGCACCCTCCGAGTCCGCGGCTAAAGGATCAGCCGAAGTCGTAGCCTCATTTAATCGGGGAGGCGCTTTCACGCCTTCTTTCGACTTGCCTCACAAAAATCGGCGGCCAATAATAAGAATGAATTGGGGGCGCGAGGGCGGTGGGGCGGAGAAAGGCATACCGAGGCGCAGCGGGCATGGACTGCGATCCGTCGAAGGCGGATCGCGGGAGCAAGCCGA
>Ga0209746_1001500_pt1 | contig 11172 bp, 5 predicted proteins | sample BarGraNGADG00211_3_FD_184496 | JGI IMG/M metagenome (GOLD analysis project Ga0209746, IMG submission 184496) | Arctic peat soil microbial communities from Barrow, Alaska - Barrow Graham LP Ref core NGADG0011-211 (SPAdes) (version 2) | ecosystem: Environmental > Terrestrial > Soil > Wetlands >...
TTGAAAAACCGGGAATAAACATACAAACCAATATTGCTTTTTGGATGCCAATGAACGTGCCAATAGATTAGGCGAATAATTTATTTCATCAAGCACCTTCTTTACAGCTTCTAAGCTTTTTGCAGAAACATCTCCCCGATCGTGAAGCACCCTGTCAACAGTTCCTTCGGATACACCGGACAGCACTGCAATATCTTTAATGCGTATTTTGTGTGATTTTTCTACCATAATTCCAAAAGTTTTCCCGTGTTCGTACACAGAATTAATTTGGCACAAAATTACTATTATTTTTGAAATAATCAAATTATATTTATTGTCGTGTGCGAACACGGAGAACAAAATCAGGATTACAAAAACAATGTATCGAGCTGATAATCTTATTGTTTCAAAACATTTATCAATTTAGCAAGTCATTTCGCGGTTTAAAAATAATTTGTATAAAAGAATTTTTTAGCATTATTAACTTCTGATAAATTTTATACACAAAAAAAGAGGCGATTGAATGCCTCTGATTTTGAATAATATCAATTTTTTAATAAAAAGTATTGAATATTTAGTAACTATAGAATTATTCATATCTTCGTGGGCGAACACGGCAATAGATTTTCATTTTAAAAATATATACTATATATCTGAATATAAATTTATTACAATCATTTATTAAATTTACAGATACTGAATTTTGGCAATAATCAACTGCTTGTATTCGCTTTTTTTCAGCAAAATGATTAAACAAGTAATTGATTAAGCAATATATTTCTTCCTTTTTTTGTTTCTACTTAAAAACAAAATAAGTTGTCAATAAATTAAAAATAACTCAAAAAAAAATGTATTAGGAAAAACTTCTTAGACGAGAATTTTTTGTTGCAAACAGAAACAGCACAAAAACTCTATCACGAACACGCAGCATCACAATCAATTATTAAATATCATTGATTTTATTATACTGACAGAAATTCTTTTTGTAGATTTTGGCGATCAATTAGTTAATATCATCGTATCACTCATTACCGATTGTCCACCATCTTTTGTGAAAACTTTAACTGCATAGCTATTACTTTTATTACCAAGTTTGTCTTCAAATTTAAGTTCAGAAGTATTTTTATACTGAACCAATTTCCCTTTTGAATCGCTTTTATATATAACAAAAAATGTTTCATTATTCAACGATTTATAACTCCAGTTTAATACCACTTTATCTTCAACTTTTTTAATTGTGAGATTTTCAACCGGTGGTCTTACACCATCATCGTATAAATTTCCGTAAACTGCAACGGCATATTTTGAATATAAATTACTGTCGTCTTTGGCTCGTAAACTGTAATAATACTTAATGCCCGGGTTTACACTTTTATCAATGTAAATTATCTGGTCGTTTTTCAAAGTAGCCAACATTTCCCAAGCGCCATTCATATCCGTTTTTCTATAAATATATTGTTGTTCAATATCTTCACTTTTACTTAGTGCAAACTGCAACTCGATTTCTTGTTTTCGGGCTATGATATTTTTAAATACCGGAGTGGTTGGCGCAATTTTGTCGGGTCGCTTTATTTTTAATACTTCCGAAAACTCCGATTGATTAAAATTTTGATCCAACGCTTTAATTCGGTAATAGATATAAGGCGTTAAAGAATTAAGCGTTACAGTATCGGTAAAGATTAGCTGTACAGGTTTTTCAATGGTATCGTTGGGATTAAATCCTTCTCTTATTACCGAAAACTCGTGTTCAACACTGTTTGCCCTATACAAACGGTAACCCAATAAATCTTTTTCTTTATTTTTATCTATTACGAACGTTACGACACCCAGAGAATCGATTTTTTCAGATAAAAATTTAGGTTTTACGGGAGGAATTGAATCAATTATAGTAACAAATGCCGGAATTGTAGAGCTTACATTTCCACTGGTATCCACAGCTTGAATTACATAGTAGTTTGTTTCGTCTTTTTTAAATTTTGCGTCGATATAACTACGCGTTTCTTTAGGTAAAAGATTGTCGTGAATAATTACAAATTTACCATTGTTTGAGTCACCACGTGCAACTAAAAACCCTTTCAAATCACCATCTTCCGGTTTGTTTATGTCCCATTTTATAGATATTTCATTGGGCTTGCTGTGTTTGGCTTCAATAAAGAGTGGAGCTTGCGGTGGTGTTAAATCAATAGGCATACCTTTCGCCGTACCAAATAAAACTCTCTCACCAAAAGGATTATCGCCATAAAATCGGTATTCATAAGTTTTATAGTTGGTTAATTTTCTGTCAAAAAAACCTTTTCTCTGGCCTTCGTTGATGTTATATTCGGGAGCATCGGTAATAAATTCCCAATTTCCTGTAAAAGGATTTTTTCTTTCTACAATGGTTCCCGATACCATATCGTTTTCGTCCCACATAAAACTAAGTTCCTTATCGCCGGGTTTCACGTATATTTTACGTTGTTTTGTTGTTTCTTCTTGTTTTGTTTCAATAGAAAATGGGATACTTATAACCTTGTAATTATTGAATTCTCCTACCATTTTAATTCTGTAAATATATTGTTTTTGGGGAGCTGCTGTTTCGTCTGTAAATGCCAGCCCCAAGGCATCAGCACACTCTTTACATTTGATAGCATTCATAACCACAATCAGATATTCAAAATCTTCGGTGTTTTTTTGTTCTGACATATCTTTAATGCCTTTTTCAAAATCAAATTTACCACCTTTGGTTTTGTCCATTGAATCAAAAAAATCTTTGGAAAGTTCCACGTTTTTTTTAATTTCATCATTACTTTTTGTAATAAGTTCTTTCCATTGCTGTTGATCATAAGCTTTTGTTTGACCAACTTTCACAAAAGGAAGTTTATTGACATCATCTATCCCTACTGGAAATACAGTAATATCAGCCCTTTCGATTACAAAACCATTCTTTATTCCGTAATTCAAAACTTGTTTTTTGTCAGGAAAAAAACGCATTTCTACGCCTTTACTTGTATATCTGGCAATCATATTTACGTTACACGTAGGTTTTTCAGTATCATTTTTACCAACCACTTTTGTAACACTTGCCAATATAAGTATTGAGAAGATAATTTTTTTAATATATGTTTTCATATCTGATAATTTTTTTAAAATGAAACTGATGCATTACTTGTTGAAGCGCTTATTGTCATAGCTCCGGTTTTGAATGTTTTAGTAATAGTCTGCTGCACAGAAGTTCCATTTGATTTTAAAGCATTTACCCATACGTTATTTTTATATTCTTTCAGTATGGCAGTAACTATAATTTTATAAGATTTGTTTAACTCAAGTGCATTTACAACTTCGGGTGATGCAGGAGGTAAATTGTCATATTCGCTTGGTAGAGTTAAAGTTGGAGCAGGAAAAATGGTAAACATTGTACCCGAAATGCTTCCTGAAACAGATTTACCTGAAGAACTTGAACTTACACTTCCTACTTTTGGCGAGCTAAGTGATTTTACGGAAGTTACTGCTTGAGCATTTAAATTGGGTGATGAAACGCTTGCGGTTGATGTGCCTACTTTTCCCGAAGTACTCTTGTTTAAAGCAGTAGAGCTTAACGTTGCACTTCCAACAGTTCCTGTAAAAGGCTCTTTCACTGTGTATAAATATTCGCTTAAACTGTTTTTATCGGTATTGAATGTAACATTTATGTATGTGTTTGTCGTTTCATTTAATTTTTGCAAAACTACGGTATTCACTAATTTGAATGTTCTGGTGATTACACTTCCGTTGCTTTGCTGTTCAGTAACATCAAATGCTTCATCTAAAGGCAACCCATATTTAACTGCTATTGGAGATTTCACAGGAAAATTGTAAGAAGTTGCAGGATGAACATATTTAATTAAGCTTTGCTGTTGGTCATTCGCAGCATCACCTTGTGCAACTGCAGGTCCCGTATTAGTGGATGAATTTGAATCGCTTCCACCACAATCATCTCCCCAAGTAAATGATTTACTGAATGATTGATTAACAAGGTAATGTTGTTGTAAATGTGTACATTCTGTATGATGATCAATTCCCCAATGCTTACCGTCACCACAATTACTTCTTCTGTCTAAATGGTAAGGACTTGAACAACAAGCACTACAATCACCCAAGGAGTGAATCTTAGTAGTGAAACCACCTATTTGTACATTGCCTTCAATAGCACCTGCTACGAATGTAGGTCGTGGAAATTTTGCATCAATCCAAGCTCCGGCTTTGATATTTGCTAAGTTCCATGTATTGTTATTGGAGGTGTTTTTCACATAAGCGGCAGCATTAAGATACATTCCGATATTGCCTCTGGCTCTCCATCCGGCAAAACCAATTCTTTGTGATGGATCAGCACAATTTTGTCCGATATATTCCATCATACTTAAATTGACTTCGGCACCGGCATTTAGATTCAAATTAACATCGTAATTTCCGGTAACATTTTTATTCAACAACTTATTAAATTCAAAACCAACTCCCAGAGCAAAGCCTCTACCTGTAGCCGAATTCGCGTCCACTCCTCCGTTTGGATTGCTCGGAATACCCGGATAATTATTTAGGATACTATAATAATTGTTTCTAAATCTATTCGTAAATCCATTTGCCGGTGCATAAACATCATTACCAAACATCAAGTATTCATATAAATTTATGCCAAAAATAGATACGTTATTGGTGTTTGTAGGTTCTCCAAATTTAAAGAACCATTTGTTTGTTTTTCCATTGATGTCTAATACCAACTGTTGATTATTGGCAACTACAGGATCTTTGTTGATGCTTGCATTAACGCTCAAGAAAAAGTGTTTATCGGGGAAATTATAATCAGCAAGCACATTCCCTTTTATCTGAGCTTGTTCTCTTTCCGTTTGAGGCATTAGTTTAGCTCCAACATAAAAATCGCCTGTAAATCCAATGTTTATTAAACCCTCGGTAGAAGAAAACTGTCCGTTTAATCCAACATCAGCGTTAAAAGTTTCTACTTTTGGAGTAGTTCCAATGGTGGCTTTCACTTTAAAACCTAAATTTCCTTTTTTAGGTGTAAATGTATAAACATCTTTTCCCAGTGTGGCATTGAATTCCAATTTAGATTCCATATTGCTGAATGCACCTCCACCAAAACCGTAGAATGCTACTCCTGACAAAAATGGTAGTCCCGGTTGAAATAATGCAGCTGCTTCGACTCTCCAATATCTGTATCTCGAGCTGTAAAGGTAACTTGTATTACCAAATTCGGCCAATGCTGTAATGGATACTTTTGGTGATTTGAAAGTTGCATTTAATTCTCCTTTGAATCCATCACCAAAAACAGGGTCATCATTTCTGAATGAAATAGTTCCATCAATAGAAACTGCCGCTAAATGGGCATAAACAGTAATATCATCAATGGTTGTTCCAATGTATTTAGGTTTGAATTTTTCCAAACCGGAGCCGGCAGGATTTTCATCAATGGCAAGTTCCACTCCCAATTTAGATTTTCCGCCAATATCATTTGAAAGATTAAAAATCACATCGAAGTTTAGCTTTCCGTGTACCAATTGATTTGGCGTAGTAGTGAGCTGATTAAATCCAATGTTTTCAATTGTTACAGGAAAATTTGCTAAGAATTTTTGCGGACTTGCAAACGACCACGTTCCGGCATTAAAATTAAATTTAGTGGTTGGTAAACTTGAGTTGTAGTTCATTTGTATGTTTTGGAAACCGAGTGTCATATTTACATTCTTCACCGGTCCTAATTTTATGTTTTCCCAAGCAAATTGACCATCTAAATTAGATTGAAATGTACGTTTATTTTTATCCACATAAGCAATAATATTGGATGTTTCATCCAAGGTCATTTTTCCCTTTAATAAACCTGCATAAATGGGTCCTGTGGGTTCTACTGTAAGTTGAAAATAGTCGGGATCGGTTGATGCCACAGGCGCATTATGAAACAAAGCTTTGTATTTCAGCGGATTTTGAATTGAGTCCGATTTACTAACCGGCAGTCCTATTTTACCTTTAATGTATGCCTCATACATCGAGCTGTTTCTAATATCCACATGTATTGTATCAATACTTGCAGATAAATCAGCAACATTTGCATTCGGAAATTGAATTACATTAGATGCTACTGCGTATAGTGAAACTCCCATATCATTAATTATCATATCGTTAATAGTTATAGTAGGTCTTCCACCGGAATTAGTTTCAAACGATTTAGGCATTTCCACTGATAATGTTTCCATGTAAAAACCTCTAAAAGCGGCTGTTTTATCGCCCGAATAATTTTCAGGAAAATCTTCAACAGCAGTCAATGTAGGTGGATTCATTGTATCAGACATATCAAAAGAAATATTTCCAGCTTCAATGGTCATTTCTTGTGACGAAGTAATTTCTGATTTTTCTAAATTTCCTGTCAATAACATATTATCCCAATCGGCAACGGTAGCAGTAAATGTTGCCTTCGATCTGGAGACTCCGTCATCGGGCGATGGTTTTAGCCAATCTCTGGTAAATGACACATCAAGTTGTACTCCAAATTGCGAAAATCCTTCATCTCCCCATTGAATGTAACATCCACCAGAAATAGAGTCAGTCGGTTTTTTGAATGTATAAGTTAATTTACTGTTGATATTATTAATTGTAACATCTTCAAGTAATTCAATTCTTTTTGGAGGAAATTTCAGTTGTGATGGATGAAATTCTACCTCTTTGGCTTTAAAACCAATTAATTGTGGATCTGTGCCAGGTGCTTGCCAACTTGGAGGTGTGGTTTTTGCAGCAACAATATTTATTTCTGATACATTACTTTTAAATACCATTTCGGTAATAGCAAGCTGATCACCACTCGCAAAATTTACTCCTAATGGGAATTTAACAGGAGGTGCAGCATTATTCAGTGGATCGCCAATATTAATTTTAGTTCCAGCTACTCCTTCTACCCAACTCACAACACTCTTCAGAATGTTTGATGTCCAAGTTAAACCTGATACTGCGCCTATTGCCCAATCCTGAGGATAAACCGGAGCAGGACTCGGATAAAGTTCTCCACTAATTTTTCCGGTAGTTAGATTTCCAATAGAATCTACTTTAATATCTTTAAACTCAACGGCTACTTTTACCCCCAGAAATCCTACTTTTACCGTTCCTTTTCCGGTAAATGAATTTGGAATGGTACCTGCTGCTATTTCTGAAACTAATATTTTAAATTCATGATTTTCACCAGCTTGTATAGTATCACCAACTGCCACAGTTCCTGTTGTAATTGGTACTTCAACTTGTTCATTTTCAGTAGAATCTGTTGCTGTTTCAATCGGATTTAATGTAAATGATTTTATCGGAACAAATCCATTAGATGCTAATATATATCTATTTCCATTAAGTGTTAATGGCTTTATGCTCCACACATACTGCGTAGTGTCAGTTGGTATGTCAATATCAGTTGGCCAGTTAAATTGAGTGCCCATTACCTCTTCTTCTATCAGTGGATAATTAACATAAAATGCTTGCGTTGGAGTTTGTCCAGGCATAACCTTTGTTACTGCTAACATATATTTTACCCCATCTAAGGGTTGTGGTTCAGGTACTAACGGAGACCATTTAAAAATGATAGTTGAAGCCAGATTGGTCGAAATTTTGTCATCACTTAAGGGAGTTAACAATTCCGGCATCTGATAGTCTGTGATGATCATTGGTTGACATATCTCAGCTGGAGAAGAAATTACATTACCACTCAAATCTATAACGCTAACACAAAAATCATACATTCCAGCAGGCAGTAACCCTGTATTTAATACACTCAATTTAAAAGTGTTGCTTTTAAAAACTATTGCATTATAAGGAATAATTTCGTCAGCCAAAAAAGTTTGGGTTCCCAATATAAGTGATTGAGTAGCCACACTATTATTTGTTTCAAGAACTATATTATCATTTAATTTTAAATTCACTTTAATTTTATAGTTATTTCCTACTTTTGCTGGGTTTGCATTAGTTACCGAAACTATGGCAAGGTTTGCACGGTTTACCCATTCCGAAATTTGAGGCGTAGGATGTGAATCTACATTCAGCGTCACACTCACTTGAGCTTGTGTTGAGTTATAGAAAATGCAAGAAAGCATTACGAATAAAATTTTGATGCGTGTTTTCATAATTTATAATTTTTGAAGCAGTGATAACTGAATCATATTTTCATTTAATAGTCCGTTTGGTTTATTTGACCCAAACCGATAGTTTTGAAGAGAGTATAAAAGATTAAAATCTAATTTTTTATTTATTTTATACACAAATTTAAGTTTTAAATTAATGCGTTTGTCAGCAGTGAAACTGTCTTTATTAATTATTGAATAACCAATCATCAAAGATGGTATTATTTTTTTATTAAAAAATTTATACCCTATATTGGCATTAAAATTAATAAGGTTTAAATCAGAAACAGGCGATTTGTTTTCCAGTAATAAGCCCGTGAAACTAAGTGTTAGAGGGTTATTTTTAAAAATAAGCATATAATTAGCATTGAAACTTTTTGAATTGGTGTTTGTAAATCCATTGGCTGCTATATCAAATTGTTCAAATGAAATATTAGAAATGTTGGCTGTAATTAAATGATTTATGGATTTAGCATTGATTTGATAAGTAGGTGTAACTGAAAATGAGCTGTTTATCATTTTTATACGTATCAAACTATTATTTTCATTGTTTCCGAAACTATAATTATTATAATTGGCGTTTAACGAGAATGATTTACTAAATTGTGCATAAAGATTTATATTCCCTATGATTCTTTTGGTGGATTCAAGTTTAGTTTCTTTAATGTTATTTGTACGCACTCCAAAAGTTCCTTTAAAATCGAATTTACTTTTAAATAATTTTAAGCCCGTGTTTACTTTATAATCAATGATATCTTTTTCTATATTTCGGAATCCAACGGGCATAAATCCGGGACCAATGTATTGCACTTCTCCACCTAAAGAAAATTTCTTAGATACAAATTGAATGGAAGTTATATGCGAAAAATCGAGCCTTGAACTGATGTTTAATTTTATCAAATTGTTAATAATTTTCATGTAGGACTCGGGAAATTCTATATTGAGGGCATTAAGGTTACTTGTAAAAACAGAACCTGCAGTTTCAGTTTTTACAGTAATTTTATCAGATATTTTGAATTCTAATAAGGGTGAAATCGTAATCCCTGATATTGGATCTATTCCTATCGGTTTATTTACTACCGAGAAAATATCGTCCTCAATTTTTACGAAGTTTAAAACAAACTTCGACTTTTCTATTTTTCCAATGCCTAATTGAATTCCATAAATTTTTTGGTCGTAAGCCCCTGCAATATTTAGAATTGGATCAGGCTCTATTGCAAGTTGAGATTTCCCATAATTAGCTGAAAGTATAAATTTTCCGGGATTCATTTCAACACCGACACCAAAAATTTGAATATCACCAGTTGTGAGTTGAGAATAATTTGGTGTATGTGATCCTAAATGTAGTTGAATCCATTTGTACTTCGGGTCAATATGAATATTGTTTCGTGGGTTTCGCACATAACTAAAAAGGTTCTCTTCGGGTAAATTAGGTAAATTATAAGAAACTTTTTGATTGCTTACATTTATCCCAAACGGAATGGACAGATAGTTGCCAATAGTCAAATTTGCATTAATATTTAGTCTTAAAAGATCGCTCGGATTACTTGGTCTGAAGGAACTGTAGTTGGTTACTTCGTAGGTGTAACCATCATAATACAATCCAATGCTTCCATCAATATTTATAGTCTTATCTTTGTTTTGACTATATGCTGCAATGTTAAAAATAATAATGATGAATAATAGGGTAGATTTCACTTTTATCATTTTAATGTTTTGATGTTTTTAAAAATATATTTTAATTATTTCTACTTTACCAAATTAAAAGATTTATAATTGACGCTGGTAATCATTATCACCCGAAAAATAGACTCCATCGCCCATAGTTCCTGCAAAAATATCTGTTCCATTTACTAATAACGAAAAGCAACTCACATTTGGCAATACTTTTGTCCAACTATAAGTTCCATTATTATTTGCCCGATAAATTCCATCACCGGCATTAGTCACTGCAAATAAATAGGTTGAATTTGAAGCATAAGTTCTAATATCTGTATATTGAGTCATACCGTTATTGGCATAATTCCAATTAGTACCATTATCGGGAGAAAATAATGAACTACTACCACCGTTTGTGCCTGCAAGCAAGTTGGATCCATCCCAATAAACACTATTGATATTACCCGAATAATTTGTTGCGGACCACTGGGACAGAACCGGTTGACTACTTAATGAAACAAAAAATAGAACCGAAACAAATGTAAACTTATTTATAAAGTGTCTGATTTTATTAATATTCAGAACTGTGAAACAAATAGTTATCAGACTGGTTGATAACTCTTTAAATGAGGATGTAATTTTTTTCATGATTTTATTTTTAATATAAAATTAAATATTGTGAAAACAAATTCAATATCTATCGACAATCTGTTATGAAACATAATTTCAAATTTATTTGTCAGTTACCCCTCCTGTGATATCCAAAAGAGCCTGAATTGTAACTAATTGTTCTATTTGGGGTCAAATATACATACAAATAACTAATCCCATAACTTTAGTAGCATTATAATCACTATTTATTATTCTTTCTTAATAAGAAATAAAGTTTTATGCAATTTAATTCAGTAACTTCTTCAATATAGACAGTGAATTGAGAAAGTTTTTAATTATATAATTAACGATTGCAAGTGTATATTTTTGAATAATTTGTTAAAATATTTTGTATTAATGAAATAAGTTGTATCTTCATGGGCGAACACGGAAAATAAATTTGGGACAAAAAATAAGAGTATATACTTGTTTCTAAGATACATACGAGTAGAGTAATGATTTCATTTAAATTTTATTAGCTAACGTGGTTTAATTAAAATCTCTAATTTTGTTGGAAATTGTTTCATCAGGAATTAAAAACTGATCTTTTTTAATGATTTTTCAATGTATTGTCTTCTTTCAACGTTAAATAATCAACAAAAAATAAAATAAATTCATAAAAATTTTCTTTCATGAAAAACTTCTTAGGAAAAAATTTCGTATTGCAAACCGAAACAGCACAAAAACTCTATCACGAACATGCAGCCAAACAACCCATTATCGACTACCATTGTCATTTAGTACCCTCGATGGTGGCAAATGATAA
>Ga0209746_1001502_pt1 | contig 11164 bp, 11 predicted proteins | sample BarGraNGADG00211_3_FD_184496 | JGI IMG/M metagenome (GOLD analysis project Ga0209746, IMG submission 184496) | Arctic peat soil microbial communities from Barrow, Alaska - Barrow Graham LP Ref core NGADG0011-211 (SPAdes) (version 2) | ecosystem: Environmental > Terrestrial > Soil > Wetlands >...
TCCCGAAGCTCAGACACCCTGTCTCGGGCGTAAGACAACCGGAGCCGAGTATTTCACAACCCTTGTCCGATCCGGCTGCGAAGACGGGCAGGCCTTCCGGTATACCTGTTTCCGAAGATGCCTTTTTTGTAATCTGCCCCAGAATTTCCGACGGCTTCACCAGATCAGGCAGTTTTTCGCGCTCAATCTTAAATAACAGCCATTTAAAATCGTATTTCCCCGCCCATTGATATGTCTTGTTGTTGAACGGCAAATATCCGATATTGTTGCCCACGGAATCAACAAACTCGCCTGTGAGCCGGTGCGTAAAGAACCCGGACAAATGTAAAAACTTGTGCGTCTTTTTCCAGATGTCCGGCTGATTTTGGCATATCCAGTTGGCCTCGCATTCATTGATCACGCCCTCCAGAGTTTCCAGCAGATTGACTGTCTTAAGCAGAGGCCGCAGAGCGTTGGACATAATTTGCCGCGAGTCCGCCCTTCTCTGGTCAAGCCAGATAATCGCCGGCCGGAGCGCCTTCCCGTTTTCGTCCACATTGATCATTGTGGCCCGCTGTGTCGTAAGTGTAACTCCGACTATATTTTCTTTAAGATTTTCCTGCTTTTGCAGAACTTGTTGCGTTGTTTTGCAGAGCACCTCCCAATAGTAATCAGGCTGCTGCTCCGCCCAGCCAGGATGCTCTGAGAAATAAGGCTGGATCGGTGTTTTAACGATATGCAGAATGTTCCCGCTTAAATCAACAAGGGCGGCCCTTATCGATTGTGTGCCTGCGTCGATCGACAGAATTAATTCTTTCGATTTAATTTTCTCTTCTGGCATATGCACCTCGCTGTATTTTGAAGATTTTGAAATATTCAATATATCGTATCACTATTCACCATTCTTAATCCAGGCCGAGCTGACCGCCGGGATTCATTATATTGCGCGGATCGAAATGCTTCTTCAACGCGCGCAATACCGCCATCTGTTCTTTTCCCAGATGTGTTTCCATCCAGGGGCCTATCATGCGGCCGACACCGTGATGGTGGCTAAGCGATCCGCCGTATTTCTGAATATTGTCTATAATGCCGCGTTTGAATTTCCAGAACTCGTTAGGATCGTTCATATGCGCGATGAAAATGAAATAGAGATTGGTTCCCTGCGGGTAAAAGTGCGAAGCGTGCGTCATGCACATGGTGTCCGGCCTGCTCTTGACATAGGCACGCACGCCTTCATGCAGGCGGTGAAGATTATCCCAGGTCACAGCGGCTTCCAGCGTATCAACTAAAATACCGTAGTCGCCCAGATCCTCGCGCATGTATGGTTCGGTGTAGCGGGTGTGCTCCCATTTATGCGCGGCATAACCGCCCAGCGACATGGCGCCGTGCTTGCGGGCGATAGCCTTGATCTTTCGCGCTACCAGGCAAGTGTAGTCTTTGTCACCTTCCACGTTGCCCAGAGACAAACATCTCTGCATAGGCTTAAACCCACGCAGTTCGAGAAACTTACCTACAAAGCCCGGCATGCCGTAAAGTTTTAATCATCTGTCTGTTTCTTCGGGATCAGAGATACGATAGATAGCGGGTTTGCCGAATTCGGACTGCATAATTTCGCGGCTGGCGTTCACAGCGGCTTCCCATGTAGGATACATGAAACTGAAGCGCGCGCGGTTTTCGGGCATGTAACGGAAAATTTTCATGGTGACTTCAACCAGAATGCCAAAGGCACCTTCCGACCCTTTCATTATATCGTTTACTTTGGGGCCGGTGGCTGTCGCCGGATAATCCAGAGTTTTAAACGTTCCCGTTGGAGTCACATATTCCTGACTGAACACAATGTCGTAAGCGTCGCCGTAATAAGTTGAGGCCTGACCGGAACCTATTGTTACAATCCAGCCACCTACAGTGGAATATTCAAAAGACTGCGGAAAATGGCCGCAGGTGTATCGCAGTTTAGTTTTAAATAGTTCGGGCGCCTGATTTAAAGCGTATTCGTAGGCCGGTCCGAACATTCCCGGCTGTACACGCGCGGTCTGATTCAGTTCGTTTATTTCCAGAAGCTTGTTCATATGAGTGCTGATAACCAGAGAAACTCCGCCCTTAACCGGACGGCAGCCGAAGTTTACGGAAGAACCACCGCTGAAGACTGTAACAGGGATTTGCTCTTTATCACAGTAGGCCACGATTTTTTGCACATCCTGTTTGTCGCGCGGATGCACGATCAAGTCCGCAACTTCGTGGATAATGCCGTAACGGAGTTACAGCATTTCTTACGTTGTCTTGCCTGAGGCATATTTGACACGGTCGTAATCGTCCAGGGAGACATTTTCTTTACCAACGATAGCCTGTATGGCCTCAATCTGTTGAGGCTTAAAAGCCGTGGGACGGTTTAAAGTTACCTGTTCAAGTCCTTCTTTAGCTCTGGAAGCAAAGTCCTCGTCTTTCAAACGAAAATCTTGTTTTATCATCCTGTACCAGGCGTCACTCGGATGTTTGAAATGTTGAGGATCACCGTATTTAAAAATAGACCTGTATGTACCTGGAGCCGGAGATTTTTCCGTCCATTCCGGCCGGAAGTTTTTTGATGTCATCAGCATGTCCTCCTTAGAAGATTGTCCTCTGGATTTTCTTTTTTTACTACACTGGCAATGTGAGCAATTTAACGGTATCCGCTATTTCCTGTTCAACTCTATTTTGGTCCCAATGCAATTCTTTGGCGGCAACATTCGCCACTTTGCGCAATAAATCTTCACCGGGATTGCCCAGAGTTCCTATGCCGGTGCGGCGCATAACTATATCGGACAAAGTCCGCGCCATTTCCTGACGTACGGCATAAACCACCTCGGCCATAAGCTCGCCATCCGCACTGACCGTCTCGGCCAGCGCCTTATCCGTGCGCGCCAGTTTAATGATATCGGCGTATTCTGCGCCGTAGTTGCGGCCCACATAATTCATCGTAGCCGCGCTGAAATCTTTGTTCTCCTGCTCGACTGATGTAAAGAAGCCGCATAAATCCTTTATCTCGCACCCGGCCAGATAATGATCCTTGGTTATGCTCTTACCCAGGGAACGTCCCATTTTTTTGGCCACAATCTTGAGGCAGTGCTCTGCCAGATTGCGGCTGGTGGTATATTTGCCGCCCTCGACGGTAATCAGGCCATCAAGTCCGTCTTTCTTATTATCGTAGATTTCATACTTGCGCGACGATGTATAAGTTTCCCCTGTATCTTCTTCCACCAGCGGGCGCAGGCCGCCGTAAGTATGCTGGACATCGGCATAGGAAAGATTGCCGTCACCGAAGGATGAATTGACATCATCAATCAGTTCCATGATGCTGGTTTTGGTCACACGATAGTCATCAGGATTGCCCGTAAAGGGCTTATCCGTAGTGCCGATCAGTGTGTGATTGCGCCAGGGAATCAGGAAAAAATGACGGCCGCCGGGAGTCATGGTGCCAACCGTGTAATTACCGGAAAGCAGGCGTTTGGAAGTGATGATATGAATACCCTCCGACCTGCGCAGCGTTTGGCTGCTGTCGCTGTTGGGTTTGGCGAGGCCCAGCACGATATCCGCCCACGGTCCGCCGCAGTTGATTGTTACATCGGCGGATATTTCATGCATTTTATTTTGCAGAAGATCTTTAACGCGAACGCCGGTTACGTTATTATGATCGCCCATGATAAAACCTTCCACCTTGGAATAATTGGCTACCTTGGCGCCATAGGCAACGGCTGACTTAATGAAGGCCAGCGTCAGCCGCTCCGGGAATATGCTGCTGCAATCATAGAAAATAGAGGCACCGGTAAGCCATTCGGCGCGTACATGCGGCTCTTCTTTTAAAACATCCTCTTTGGAAATGGTTCTGTGCATGGGGATTTTCTTGCAGGCATCCCATGTAAAATTCTTGTCATAGGACAAGGCGTCGTAAACCACCATGCCGATCTTTACGACCCATTTATTATTCTTAAGAGGCTTTGTATAATGCACAATCATCATCGGCCACGGATAGACAAAATTCGGAGCTATATTCTCCAGCACACGGCGCTCACGCAGTGATTCGCGCACCAGCAGCACTTCACCATTGACTAAATATCGCAAACCTCCGTGGATCATCTTGGAAGTGACGGCCGATGTGGCCCAGGAAAAATCCTTTTTTTCCAGAAGCGCCACCTTCAGTCCCCGTGTCGCAGCTTCATAAGCTACCGAGGCGCCGGTAATGCCTCCACCGATTACGAGAACATCAAAATGTTCGTTGGTATGATTCTCTATAAACCGCTCCATATCCATTACTCCTTTTATCGCTTGTTATCCAGACTGGCCTTTACGGCGTCTTGGGCGTAAATCAGCACATCCCTCATAATCCGGCGGGCGGCATCAGGCTGTCTGTTTTTAATTGCTTCATATATTTCCTTGTGGAACTTACGGGAACGCTCGACATTGCGTTCGTCGTCAAAATAAAGATGACCGTAATCCCGGAATATCTGATTGAAAAAATTGAGAACTACCGTGTTCAGCAGATTGTGAGTGGAACGTGCTATAATCTGATGTACCTTGATATCCCGCTCCATCATTGTTATATCCGATTTCGAAACAGCCTGCTTCAATTCATTAAGATCGGCTGTTGTGCGCCTTTCGGCGGCCATGTATGCCATCTGCGGCACCAGAAAACCGCGCGCTTCTAAAATATTGGAAATTATATCATTGCTCTCATCCATATTCAGAGCGGCCTTGATGAGATCGAAATTGCCGCTTTCCAGATAATTTTTCGCGTACAATCCGTCGCCATGACGTATTTCCACAAGTTCCAGATTTTCGAGTTTGCGCAGCGCCTCGCGCACTGTCGCGCGGTTGACATTGAAAGTCTCTGCCATTTCGCGCTCGGGAGGAAGTTTGCCTCCCGGAGGAATCGTGCCGTTCATGATCTGCTTCTGGATTACCGTTACTATCTCCTCGTGGAGACGTGAACGTGTAATCGGCTGGGCAAAAACTTTTTTGGCAGTCATTATTTCTTTCCTTTCTCGCCCTCACCCTTATTGGTTGGGTGGCTCAACCAATAAACCATTATAAAAAAAATGTCAAGAATTTTTTATTGGGGGTAAATTCAGCCCTTTCCTGTCAATGACATAGAAGCCGAATCCCGTTTCACCATTCACATTTCACCGTTCACTATTTTTTATATTTACCCGTTCCCGGTAACAGACCGTAGAAAGACAAAGCTGCGGTAAAAAAAAACTGCAGGAGAAGAACAAGCGTTCCGTATTGCTGAAAAAAATTAGCAGACACTTCGCGTCCGGCGGCGTAACCGCCTTTAGCGCTGTGCATCGTCGCACCGGCTATCGCGCCGACAATTCCGCCGATTACAATATTCGCAGCTATATAAATGGGGATAAACCACAAGATGCCGAAAATAATTCTCCATAATATTTTTCGCTGAGGCTTTTTCTTTTTAATGGTGAATTCATTATCGGCGGCGATTGAATTCTGCCAAGGTTCAGGCGTTACGGGCAGTGTGCCCCTGTGTTTTTTAATCGCTAACTCGAATTGATCGACCGCCACAAGGAGTTCCTCGTCAAATGGCCTTTCCCGAAGCAGCCTACAACCGTGATTGTATATGCTTACCATCTCTTCTGTTGACATTAAATCGAATTGACCTTCATCCGCGGCGCCTTTAATCAGGCTGGCCATTTCGTTGTCACTGATCATGGAAACCTCCAATTTTCAAATATTTCAATTCAATGTGGTTTTAAAATACAAAGACGGAAAAATACCTGTTACGTATTATTTTTAGCATAAAATTACATTTTTGAAAATTTAAGATTTCACCGCCTGATGCCATGTATACGCTTGACAAAAAAACCTCATCCATATACTTCGGCATATCCAATAATTTTATATTATTTTTGAGAGGAAAAGATGAAGCAGATTCTGGAGCTCTTAAAAATCAATTACCGTATAATCAAACACAGAATAAAACATGGCAAAAGCGATGTCAATCCGATTGGCGCAATGATCCAGATGCTGAAGTTCAGGGCGACATGGAGAAAGCACGATTCCGATTATGTGCCGGAAAATCTGCCCAAGGTGTTCATGTCCGCCAGAAATGCAGCCAAACTTATTCCTGACGGCGCCATTGTCATATCAACCGGAATAGCCGGTAACAGCAGATGCTCGACCTATTACTGGGCGGTGCGGGAAATGTATGAAAGGACCGGCAGACCTTCCGGACTGACCTGGATGGTTGTCGCCGCCGCGGGCGGCAGAGGCGTGGCTCCCGGGACTATCGAAGAGCTGGCATTGCCGGGACTGCTGAAATGTCACATATCGGGGCATGTGGAAACTCATAAGGCCCTGCTTAAGCTCGGCGATGAAGGAAAGCTAGACGTTCATACAATGCCTCAGGGTGTGATGACACGTCTTATAGAAGGACAGGCCAACGGTAATAAGGAAGTTGTAAGCACTGTCGGATTAGGAACATTTCTTGATCCGAGAGTCGGCACCGGCACCAGTCTGTTGAGGAAGAAAGAAGATAGTCTTGTTCGGGCCGAAGGCGATACTCTTGTTTATACTCTCCCCGAAATAAATGTGGCGATATTTTCCGCGCCTTACGCGGATAAAGAGGGGAACATTTATTTCAGGAACGCGGCAACGATTACCGAGAATATCGAGGCGGCGCATGCCGCCAAAGCAAACGGCGGGGTCGTGCTAGTGACGGTCTGCGATGTGATCGAATCAGATCCAAAAGAAATATCGGTCCCGGCTTCCATGATTGACGCGATCGTGGTCAATCCGAGAAACGAGCAGACCGGAGGCGTGCTTCAGAGACAATATTTTCCGATGTTCACCGAAGGAGCCAAAACCGATATTATCAACGCGTGTTATCTTGTCAAACTGGCCAATACGTTTACCGGCATAACGCCGATCAGGGATTCGGTGGACAACGCCGTGGCCCGGATGGCCGCTTCGCTTTTTGTCAGGGAAACAACACCCGGTTCGCTTATCAATTTCGGCGTAGGACTTCCCGAGGAAGTGAGCCGTATTTTATTTGAAAGCGGATTGTACAAGCAGTTGACTTTTACCACGGAAAGCGGAGTTTACGGCGGCATGCCCGTGTCGGGGATGTATTTCGGCGCTTCCATAAATCCCCTGAAGCTGATCAGTTCGGCGCACATGTTCCATATTTATGAAAAAGACCTTGAGGTCGCCGTGCTCGGATGTCTGGAAGTCGATTCCGAAGGCAATAATAATGTATCAAGAAGGGGCGATCTGGTCTTCAATTGCGTCGGCCCGGGCGGTTTCCCCGATATCGTGGAAGCGGCAAAGACGATTATCTTTGTCGGCAAGTGGACCGAAGGCGGAAAATATTCGATTGAAGAAGGCAGGCTGGTTGTCGAGAAGCACGGAAAGCCTAAATTTGTCGGGAAACTTCGGGAAATAACGTTCAACGCCAAAAAAGCGCTGGCCAGAGGCGCCACGGTTTATTACGTAAACACAGTCGGAATATTTCAGCTGACTGCGGCGGGACCGGAGCTGATAATGGTTATGCCCGGCGTTGATATCGAAAAAGATATCATAAAAGTCAGTGGCGCGAAAATAAATATTCCAGAAGAAGTGCCGGTTGTGAGCAGCAATATTGTTACGGGCAAAGGCTTCTCGCTGAAGTTCGAACGCACCCAGGACGCGGCCAGAGTGGATCAACGGGCGAAAGAAAGAGAGGCGGAGTTATTTCAACGGTAAGAATTTGGATTGTTCCGCCGGCTGCGCATATCTATATTATCAACAGCCAAGTCAAAAAGACTTGGCTGAACCTGGAGTATTTTATATCTACTGAGATAAGACTTAATTGGGTGAGTCTGTCTACTCAAGTATAGTACAGAATGATTCAGTTATATTCTCTTCAGCCATATTTTAACCGCTATAATCATGAAACCGATTACAAATGCCCAGTAGCCGTATGTATAAACGGCATTCCCTCTTAATCTGTTTGTATATTCAAAGATACCGGGAGAAATAAATAATATAAGAGAAACGATAATGATGCCTAAAAAAAGACTGACAACCACATCGCTCGGATAATGAACACCTAAATGAGGACGCAGGTATATCATTGCAGGAATCATCCAGCCGAGCAGAAGCACATATATAAAACCGAACTGGAAACAAATAAGGCTGACTGATATGGTCGTCCATAATGCATGGCCCGACGGAAAACTTTCCAGTTCTTTTGATGCATAAAAGGCATCGCGATTCTCAATCTTTATATTCAGATCGTGTTGCAGTTGATCATTTGCGTAAGGGCGTCTTCGCTTCACGTAGGTTTTACCCAGAAGAAATATAATAACGCCGATCAGCGATGCCAGCATAAGTTGAATTCCCAACTGTTTTAACGGTTCGCTGTCGAACAGTTGCCCCGCAGCCGCGGTAAAGAATAAAACCGTCAGCCAGAACATGGCATCACCGGTAAATATCAATGCCTTTATGGGAAGAGAATTTTTATAGGGCCTTTGATAGGCCCATTTAAGCAGTTGTCTATCTATTTCTTTCAGAAATTGCATATATCTCTTGTATAATAACCTTAACGTTGCAAAATTTATGATATAATGATTACCGGTTGCAAACTAGCATAAAATTAAAGAATTGAAAATTGAGGATTTCCGGAAGGAAGTGTTTACCCTTAAATCTTAAATCGTAATTAAACGCAGTCCGGGTCTTCAGAGTTCTATGTTCTATGTTCAACCTTCAAACTTAAAACTTATTTTATTGCCGGGCGTTATCAGCTAAGCGCCTGATTAATTCCCGTTTATTGCAATTTTTTTAAAATTTCATCTGCAACAATTCTGTTGACTTTTTCAGAAGCGTGAGCGTCCTGTCCGCTTACTATTCTTTCCGGTACGGGGATATCCTTCACGAGTGAAGAAACGTTTATAACGATTACATTATTGGCCTGAAAAAAACCGGTGATGTCATTCACGTAAAAGGAGTCGCTGATTTCCACGCCGTTCATGAAAGGAAATACCACCACGATAAGCTGTATGGAATTTTCCTTCGCGTAATCAACAAACTTCATGCGGAAATAAGCGGCTGTTTTTTGTGTATGCGGACTGTAATAAACATTGTTTTATATGTCAATGAAAAGTACGGGTCTTCTTTAGGCGTTCTATGTTCAACGTTGAACCTTAATAAAGGTTCGCACTACATTGTTTTCCATTCACTATCCAAGTCATAGTCTAAAAACCACAGCCAGTCTAAGCGCATCGGCAGGGTATTCATCAGTTCCCGTTCCGATCGAATCCCGATACAATCGGGATATAAAACCAAAAGCAACATCATCTTGAGTATCACGGGCGGAGGTACCGAGACATTGCCTTTGCCACCGTAGAAGTCTTTGACCTCCTGATAGATAAATTCAAAATCAATGTGTTTTCGAATCTTCCTCAAAACGGAAGTAGCTGGAATACGATCATCAAGATTAAATGAATGATAAAAGAGTTTTGGCTGTGCATCTGGTTGGTGACCCATCATGGCGGTTGCTCTCCTATTATGTGTTGCTATTTTTATAACCGCTCTTTTTAATCTTTGCAAAACTTATTTGGGCAACAGGCCGCACAAGATTGAACCAGCCTCAAACGGAGACTTGATCTCCATGCCTGACTTCATTTTTTTCTTTCAATCCATTTGATCACATAGTAGTTGGCAAAAGCAATTACCACCATAGCTACTAGAAAAGCCGGATAGGCGATTTTCCAGTTAGCAGGTCCGGTCATCATAGACCATTCTGACATGCCGCCGATGCCGGCAAGGAGAGTGAGCGGCATAAAAATAGTGGTGATTAATGTCAACCTTCTGACCGTCTTGTTTGTCTCGTTGGCAACTTTTGTCATCTGATTGTTGAGCATTGAAAGGTACATGTCCATGAGACTTGCGACTACTTCCCGATAAGACTCGGTCATTTCGAAGAATTTCGTGAGATGGTCATAAATGTCCCGATAGTGATAGATGGCTCTGTCCTGTATAAAGGGACAATCTTTGCGACAGATCTTTACGAGTATTTCCCGTTCATGGAAGAGACACTTGCGAAGGTTCAACAAATCACGACGTAATCGAACCAGTTCGGCAGGATTGAATTTGGCAATATCGGCAAGCATTATTTCTTCCTGAATATCCAGTTCATCTTCCAGTGCTTCAATTGCCATAAACTTTTTATCCACCACGTAATCCACTATGACGTGCATCAAAAACGCGGGTCCGCGCCGGGCATTCTCTATTTCTTTCTCCACCATGTGCTCAATTCCACCCAAAACCTGGCGGTTGACTGAATTGCCCTGGCTGACTGTCACCAGAAAGTTGCCGCCGATAAACAGATCAATCTCGCTGATCGAAAGTTTTTTATTTGAATATTCAAAGGCATTGAAAATAATAAAAGTATTCTTGGGAAAGTCTTCCATCTTGGGAATCTGGTCTTCGTCTAAACAATCCTCAATAGAAAGATGATGCAGCTCCAGAAGATCGATGAGGATAGATAGTTCCTCTTTCTTCGGCTGGCAGTAATTAAGCCATATAAAGCCGCCGTTCTTTGCCTCAGCCAGAGCGGCATCAACAGAAGAGACGCTGGTGAGCTTTCCTTTCTGGGAAATATGATAAAATTGTGATTCGGACATAAATGCCTCCATTAACTCCAAATGTCTTTTTAAGCGATTCTCATTACACTTACCAATTCCAACGTATGACCTTTAGTTATACGTTTCGTTGATTCAGAATGTTTCCACTCTCATCATGTTCGTCGTTCCCGTGGTCCACAGCGGGTGTCCGAGCGTCATGACAATACGATCACCTGATTCAAGTCCCTTTATGGTCTTCAAGAGCGGATGAATGGAGGCCAACATTTCCGATAGATGCCTGGCCCGGGGAATGAGCAAACTCTCCACGCCCCGCAGAAGCCCCATGCGCCGGGCATTGGCGATGTCCGTGGTGGCGCCGATGACGGGAATATCCGCCGCCAAGCGGGAAACCAGGCGGGCGCTGCCGCCGCCTTCGGTGAAGACTACGATGAGCCTGGCGCCGATCTCCTCCGCGGTGCGACAGGCCGCAAAGGCTACGGAGACGTCCGTGCGGCCGGAGAGATTCTCCTCTAGAGTGTCCGCCAAGAGGCCGATACGGGGAGTGTAGTGCGCATCAGCATCAGCGGCAA
>Ga0209746_1001504_pt1 | contig 11161 bp, 7 predicted proteins | sample BarGraNGADG00211_3_FD_184496 | JGI IMG/M metagenome (GOLD analysis project Ga0209746, IMG submission 184496) | Arctic peat soil microbial communities from Barrow, Alaska - Barrow Graham LP Ref core NGADG0011-211 (SPAdes) (version 2) | ecosystem: Environmental > Terrestrial > Soil > Wetlands >...
GCAACTCAAGGTTGCACTGTCAGAGCGTCTGGACACGAAGGTGTATGTTGAGCCTATCCTGGCGTTCCCGTCAGCCTCAAAGGTACCCGCCGGTCTGGAGTTGCGTCGCATCAACGAGATTGTCCCTGTGCGGGTCGTCCATGGCAAGGACCTTATTGACGTCATCGCTGGGCACCGCACCGGTATGAGCACTACAACCATTGAGGCATGCAAGAAGGTTCTCCAGGACATTATCCACGAACGTATGTCGTTGAACGAGTAGCACTTGCCGTGGCGAGCGCCCGGCCAAGGAGTGGAGCAATCATGGGACAAGCGGATCTTCTGGCTCTTCATGATCGGCTGGTGGCACAGGCTCTCGACACGATGTCCAAGCCCGTCGTGCCCTATCCCTTCGCGGTGCCGGCAGCAGCGGACGAACTGGTCAAGGATCTCGAGGGGCATCCACATGCCTATGTCATCGCGTGTGTCATGGACAGGCAGTACAACGCAGAGAAAGTCTGGGCCATACCATACATGTTGCAGCAGCGGTTGGGCTCGTTCGAGTTTCCGTTTCTACTCGAGAAGTCGGAGGACGAACTGAAACAGGCAATGCTGAATCCAACCAAGCTCCACAGGTACAACAGTCTGATGGCCACCAGCATGTACGCCGCCATCCACCGCATCAGCGACGAATACGGCGGGAATGCTGGAGCAATCTGGACAGGACGGCCGTCAAGCCGGAACCTGGTGCACCGGTTCCTCGAGTTCTACGGCGTGGGGCCAAAGATCGCCAGCATGGCTGCAAACATACTGTATCGCGATCTTCGTGTCGAGTTGAGTGACTGTTCGTCGATTGACATCTCAGCCGACGTTCAGGTCGCGCGAGTCTACTCCAGGATGGGGTTCGTCCCGGAGAATGCCCCTGTTGAAGTTGTCATCTATCGCGCCCAAGAGATGTACCCAGAGTATCCGGGAATCTACGACCTCATTCTATGGGATCTGGGCCGCACGAAATGCAGACCGCAAAACGCCACATGTACGACTTGCGAATGGGCCGTACACTGCGCCTACGCAAATCGGGGACATGCATTGCCGGCATAGGAGAAGACAGAGATGAGACTCGTGATCATTGGATGTGGCAAGAGCAAGATCTGGGACGGGCAATCCGAAGCAGGTCCACAGAAGGCGAAAGATGTCTACACGAGCGGGTTTGCCACGGTCAAGAGGGAGTACGCTCAGAGCCAAGGCTGTGATTGGATGATCTTGTCGGCAAAGTATGGCTTCATTCGCCCGGATTTCGTCATCCCAGAAACCTACAACGTGACCTTCAAGGATTCTGCAACGCATCCGATATCCTTGCCCGAACTGAGGAGGCAAGTCGAAGAACTGGGACTCGGTCGTTATGACGAGGTTACCGTTGTGGGGGGAGTCGAGTATATCAAGGCAATAACGGACGCTTTCACCAGTACGGCGGCAAGGATCGTAGCGCCCTTCGCGCGCCACCCGATGGGAAAGCAGATGGAGATGATGAGCGACGAGACACGAGAACAGAATCTGCTCCGACACGGAGAATCTCGCCGGCCGGCCTAGCCAGATAGGACCGCTGGGTTCGGCGTCTACGTTGCTACGGCACTGATTGCTGCAAGTCCTTCGGCAGAGACCATGTGCTACCTGGTTGTCAGGAAGAACGCGCTCGCAAGCGCTGGCGATTCACGCCCTACCGCTGCTCCAATGTCGCGGGGCCGAACGGCAACAGGGGCTTGAGCCATCTCAGAAATGCCAGGCCTGTTTCTTCATGAACTCCTCCAAATCAACGCAGGGTATTGAAAAATGCTGGCAGACATTGGGTATCTTCGCGGAATTTGGCTTGGGTCGCTCCCCAGTTACGACCGTCCCCTTGTTGATTTTCGCACAAGCTATGACGAATGGGTCAGCGACCGGCGTTCCCCTGAGTCGCTGTCGTTCTCCTATCAGAGCTTGGAAATGCGGGATCTCGAGTATCTTGGCCACAAACTCGAGTTCAGAGGCGTCGGGAGTCGTGAAGATGTCCTTCCCGTCGAGCCAAGTGTTGAGCCACACGACAGGCTGACCTCTTCCCATCTCGTTCCGAACCTCTCGCGTAGAGATCAACGTGCCATCGCGAGCGAGCTCCCCAAGATTCGCCCAAAGGGATTCAAACGTGTTGGGGTAGAAGTGCTTCAGATCACTCAAGGAGTTGGTATCGAAGACATAGATCATCCCGCTGCTCCTTGGACGATTTTCTGCTCAAGTCCACTGAAGTTGGCGACCCTAATCCCGAGGATGTCGGCCGCTTGCTCGACTGATAGTTGCTGTCTGTAGTAACGGCCTACGACTTCCCCGGCGAAACTCGGGCTCAAGTAGGCGTTTTCTGTTGCATACCAATCACCCTTCTTCGGTTTCTTCTTCTGAGCCGTCCACTTTGCCGACATCTTCGCGTAGAACGCCGGATCAACTCTTCCCAGATCGGCAAATCGGCGCAGGACCGCTTCCCTGCTTACTCCATAGCGAACTGCCAACTTGGAGAATTGCGAGTCTGACACCGACGCAACATCGTGGGGGACGTTCCTGATCTGTTGCTTGAAGTCTTCCATAGGAACAAGGAACTCGGCGGAAAAACGATTGCAGAAGACCTCAATATCACCGGTGGCCACGGAGACTCCATGACCATAAGGAGCGTCAAACTTGGCAATACCGCTGACATGCAGCAGCAGATGCGCCAGTTCATGGAAGAGACTGAATATCTGCCTTGTCTTGCTGGTGCTGTTGTTGAGGTAGATTATGGGGAAGTCGTCATCCAGAAGGGAGAATCCAGATATGTCCTTCTGCTTGAAAGACGCTTTGAACACAAAGACTCCAGCATCTTCGACGGCGGTTCTCCAGTGTTTTAGCGCCGACTCGTCGTCCCTCCACGATACTTGACGAGCCAGGTCGATTCCCAAGGTTGCGTGGACCCGCCTGGCCTGATCTTCGATGGGCTCGTGCATGTCCAGTGACACGAGTTTCCATATGCAACGGCCACTCGGGTTCTGCCTGTCAAAGAGTTCTTCTATGGTCATCTGGAAAGCACGAGCATACCTGATCTGCAGATAGGTGTTCGGATGCAAGGTTTGCATGTCTGCGTCGGGCAGTGTCCTGAATTCCTTGGTAGGGGTTGTCTCCTCGGGTGGCTGCGGCAAGAAGAAGATGGCGAGCGGCCTCTTGTACACCCCGTAGGCGAGCTCCTCCAACTGTGGATAGGTGGGCGCGGAAGTGCCCTCTTCCCAAGCGTTGATATCATCCTGGGGGCGTTTCATACGTGCTGCAACCTGCGAAACGGAGAGGCCAATGGTAGTCCTGGCCCAACGCAGGATTGCCGGCTGTATTCCTGTCACTGATTTGTGTGCCATGACTCGCCATCCTACCTTCGCGGTTCGATCGCCGTATCAAGAAGAAGATACTGTGGAGCAAGGAAGAAGTCAACGAATCGCAACTCAGGCATGTCGGTGTGCTACTCACCGACAACACTGCCCGGGCACACTCGAGCGCTCAGGCACTGATTGCAGCATTCACGCCAGGGGATCGTCTACGTTGACGGGGCGAGCTTTCGACGCTGGATCTGGGTGCCGGTGCTTGGCGGCCATTTCAGGGGGCCTGAGGCGGGAGGGGATCAGCCGAAGAATGCCTTCTCGTTGCCAATTCGGGTACATAATAGACGAACCGATGCGGCCTCTGTGGAGGATGTAGAAGCACACCCATTTTGCTGATGGTGTGATAGACTGTGTGTTGTCACGTTTACTGGGATTGACATCATGAGAGGCGCAGTTGTGCAGGATACTGTTGATCAGTTGCTATTATGCTGGCTAGCGTCGGAAAACCTTGGAGGAAGACGACATGGCGATTAGAAAAAGCGCAATCTACAGCCAGATATGGGCTGCTTGCGACAAGTTGCGCGGAGGAGTGGAACCTGCTCGCTATAAAGACTACATTTTGACCTTGCTGTTTGTCAAATACGTTACCGACCGGTACAAAGGTGACAAATGGGCGGATATTCAGGTGCCAGAAGGTGGCAGCTTTAACGATATGGTTGCCGCAAAAGGCGCTACCAGTATTGGTGAGAAACTCAACGTCATAATTGGCAAGCTGGCTAGAGCCAACGACCTAAAAGGTGTCATTGACATTGCTGATTTCAACGACGAAGATCAACTCGGCAAAGGCAAGGAAATGGTAGACAAACTCACTGATCTCGTCGCCATTTTCGAGAAGCCAGAGTTGAATTTCCAGAGAAATCGAGCGGGTGGCGACGACATTATTGGTGATGCCTATGAATATCTGATGCGGAATTTCGCCGTGGATTCTGGCAAGAGCAAAGGTCAATTCTACACGCCGGGCGAAGTATCCCGGATTATGGCAAAGGTCATCGGCATCGGTAAGGCTACAGGAACAGATGAAACCGTATATGACCCGGCTTGCGGTTCGGGTTCTCTGCTGATTCGTGCGGCGGATGAGGCCCCGCTGAAAGCAGACGGCTCCCCCAATGTGGCAATCTACGGGCAGGAAAAAGACAACGCCACGGTCGGTCTGGCCAAGATGAACTTTGTGCTGCATAACAAAGCGACTGGAGAGATCCTTCCGGGAAATACCCTCGCCGATCCAAAGCACAAGAGCAGCCTTAGCCCGACCGTCCTGAAGCGGTTCAGCTTCGTTGTGTCAAATCCGCCGTTTTCGTTGAAAGCGTGGCGGGACGGCGTTTCTAATCCGGACACTTACGACCGCTTTGACGGTTACACGATGCCACCCGAAAAGAACGGTGACTATGCGTGGTTGCTCCATATGCTGAAATCCATGAAGGATGACGGCAAGGGAGCCATCATTCTTCCGCGTGGGGTGCTGTTCCGTGGCAATGCGGAAGCGGCCATCAGGAGGAAGATCGTCGACCGCGGGTATATCGAAGGCATTATCGGTTTGCCCGCTAACCTGTTTTACGGTACTGGCATTCCGGCCTGCGTCATCGTCTTGAATAAGGAACATGCTGTGGAACGACAGGGCATCTTTATGATCGATGCCAGCAGGGACTATCGTAAGGACGGCAGCAAGAATCGCTTGCGGGAAAGGGATATCAAGAAGATCGTTACCGCGTTCAATGGACGACAGGAGATACCGAAGTACTCACGTCTTGTCCCAAACGAGGAAATCAAGGTCGACAACGAGTACAACCTCAATCTATCTCGCTATATTGACAGCAGCGACCCTGAGGATCTGCAGGACATTTCGGGTCACTTGCTGGGCGGCATTCCGAACCGAGACATCGACGCGTTGGGCGAATACTGGGCGGCATTCACGAGCTTGCGAGATACCTTGTTCTCTGAGGTTCGTAAGGGGTACTCCAAGCTGAAATTGCCAAAAGAAGAGATTGCTGCCGCCATTGCCAAGCACCCTGAATTCTTGAGTAGTGCTTCCGTTATGGAAAATGCTTTTGCAGCGTGGCAGAGCCAGACCAAGACCAGTCTGCTGAACCTCAGCAGTGGCGATACGCCCAAAGGGATCATCAATGACTTGTCTGAGCGACTGATTTCCGACTTTGCTAGAGTACCGCTAATTGATCAATATGACGTGTACCAAGTACTTATGTCCTACTATGAGATGACCTTGCAGGATGATCTGTTCTCTATTTGTTACGATGGCTGGAAAGGCTGTCGAGAAGTTTCCTATGAGTATGCCAAGGACAAACAGGGGACTGATACTACCAGGGTAAGATCTTTCGATGGCAAGGTGATTCCAAGAGACGTGATTGTCTCCACGTTCTTCAAGGACGAACAGGCTGCCATCAACCGCCTGACTGGTGACCTGGAAGCACTGGAGCAGCAGAGGGAAACCATGGTGGAAGAAATGAGTGGAGACGATGGACTCCTCACTGAGGTCATCGATTCTCAGAAGAACACAATCGACAAAAGCAAGCTAACTGCACGGATAGAAACCGTTAAAGGCAAACCAGCTTTTGCCGATGAATATGAGGCACTGTTAAGCTACGAAAAACAGATGAAACAGGAAGCCATTTATAGGAAGAGCGTCAAGGAAGCTGTCGCTGCGTTGGACGAATCAGTGATTGACCAATATGCCAATTTGACGATTAAGCAGATCAAAGCACTGGTGGTGGACCGAAAATGGTTCTACCAAATCTACAATGGCATCGACGCTCTTTACACCGCTGTCTGTCGTCGGTTGTCCAGCCGTGTGGTCGAGTTGGCCGAACGGTACGAATGCACTCTGCCGGATTGTGAGGCAGAGGTGGAGTGCTACGAGGCCAAGGTCAACTTGCATCTGAAGGAAATGGGGTTCGAATGGTAGCCCCAGCGGGCTACAGAGTATCGGAAGTTGGCGTCATCCCGGACGACTGGGATGTCAAATGCCTTGGGGATCTGTTCGATATCACGTCAAGCAAGAGAGTATTCCAGAACGAGTGGAAAGACTCTGGAGTACCCTTTCTACGTGCTCGTGAACTGGCCGTGCTGGGCGAGAAGGGCAGAGTAGAGAACGAACTCTTCATCAGCGAAGAGATGTATGAGCGCTACGTCGCTCAATATGGGGCTGTTTCGGCAGACGATGTGCTAATCACAGGAGTTGGCACGTTGGGTAAAGTGTACGTAGTAAGAGAGAAGGACCGGTTCTACTTCAAAGACGGGAACATCATCTGGCTGAAGTCGAGAGGCTTGGTCAACCCGTACTATCTGAAACAGTTGTATTACACTCCCTTGCTCGTAGGACAAGTGATAGGTTCGTCGGCTGGAACGACAGTTGGCACCTATACGATTACCAGTGCAAAGGAGACGATCATCCCCTATCCTGAGCTGAGAGAGCAAACAGCTATTGCACAGGCCCTTTCCGATGCGGACGCCTTGAGCGCCAGTCTTGAGAGGCTGATCGCCAAGAAGAGACGTGTCAAGCAAGGTGCCATGCAGGAACTGCTGACCGGGAAGACCCGTTTGCCAGGATTTTGCGGAGAATGGCAAATCGTGAATCTTGCAGACAACTCCTTCTTGAAAGCTCGCATCGGATGGCAAGGCCTAACGAAGGCCGAGTACCTAAACAGTGGCTATGCGTACCTTGTGACGGGGACAGATTTCTGCGATGGAGTAATTGACTTCTCTGGCTGTGCGCACGTCAACAAAAGCAGATACGATCAGGACGAGCACATTCAAATCAAGGATGGGGACATCCTGGTTACCAAAGACGGAACTATAGGAAAAGTGGCAATGGTGAAGCGCTTGCATAAGAAAGCCACGCTTAACAGTGGGATATTCGTCATACGACCGCTGACAGATAAGAGCTATCACGGACCATTTGTGTACCACGTGCTGTGCTCCCAGGTCTTCACTGACTTTCTAAACAAGCTCTCTGCAGGATCAACAATAGAGCATCTATATGAGAAGGACTTCACTGGATTCGAGTTCGCTGTTCCGCCAGCGATTGACGAGCAAATTGCGATTGCTGGCATTCTGTCCGATATGGATGACGAAGTTGAACAACTTCAGAAGAAGCTCAAGAAGTGCAAGCATATCAAACAGGGTATGATGCAGGAATTGCTGACCGGGCGGATTCGGCTGCCACAGGAGGGCACAAAGGAATGAACATCGGGGACATCGAACGCGCAACGCAGAATCGTGTCATCAAGTTGTTGTGTGGCAAGTTGGGATATGCATACTTGGGGAACAGGCGTGACCGCGAGAACTTCAACGTTGAGGATGGCTTGCTGCATGACCACTTGGCGCACAGGGGCTACTCTTCTGTTCTAATCAACAAGGCAGTGATGACACTTCATTCCGCCTGCGAAAACCAGACGAAAAGCCTGTACGAGGTCAACCAGGATACATATTCCCTGCTACGGTATGGCGCCAAAGAAAAGGAGGGGGTAGGCGAGGACAATGAGACCGTTCAGTTTGTCGACTGGGAAGATCCGCTGAACAACGACTTTGCGGTTGCCGAGGAAGTCACTGTTGGCGGCAATAACACAAAACGTCCGGACATCGTACTGTACGTGAACGGGATCGCACTGGCTGTGCTGGAACTAAAGCGCAGCACCATATCCGTGTCCGAAGGGATCCGGCAGAATATCGGTAACCAGGATGATCGCTTCATCAAGCCGTTCTTCACTACTGTCGGACTTGTTATGGCTGGCAACGATTCCCATGGCTTACGCTACGGCGTCATCAATACGCCCGAAAAGTACTATCTGCAGTGGAAAGAAGACAGAACCGCGACAGACGAACTCTCCGGCCGTATCAGGAACGAAATCGAGGCGTATGGCATCCTGCTAGATAAGAATGTGATCAGCGTCTGCTCCAAAGAGAGGATACTAGAACTGTTGCACGATTTTGTCATCTTCGACGCCGGCGTCAAGAAGGTGTGCCGCCCTAACCAGTATTTTGGCGTGAAAGCAGCACAGCAACACATTCGCTGCAACGAAGGCGGCATTATCTGGCACACACAGGGCAGCGGTAAGAGCCTGACCATGGTCTGGCTGGCCAGATGGATCAAGGAACATATCGCCACCAGCCGCGTGCTGATCATCACCGATCGCGAAGAGCTGGATGGACAGATTGAAGATGTGTTCAATGGCGTGCACGAAGAGATCTATCGCACTCGCAGCGGAAGGGATCTTATCGCAAGAGTCAACGATACAACTCCGCGTCTGATGTGCTCCCTTGTCCACAAATTCGGCAGACACGGCGGCGAGATTGGCAATGAAGACTATGATCACTTCATCGAAGAGTTGAAGCAGTCGCTTCCTGACGCGTTTGCTCCAAAAGGCGACTTCTTTGTCTTTGTAGACGAATGTCACAGAACACAGTCTGGCCAGTTACATCAGGCAATGAAAGCCATTATGAAAGATGCAATGTTCATTGGTTTCACAGGAACTCCACTGATGAAACAGGACAAGCGAACCAGCCTTGAGATCTTTGGTCCATTTATCCATTGCTACAAATACGATGAAGCTGTCAAGGATGGAGTGATCTTGGATTTGCGCTATGAAGCAAGGACAGTTGACCAGAATATCACGTCGCAGGAACGAGTCGATGAATGGTTTGATGCCAAGACTCGCGGCCTTAGCGACTTCTCTAAGGCACGACTCAAGCGGCTTTGGGGGACAATGCAGAACCTGTCAAGCTCCAAGTCGAGATTAGGCAAGATCGCCGCGGATGTTGTACTGGATTTTGCCACTAAAGACCGCCTGCAAAACGGACGCGGCAACGCATTGCTCGTCGCGAACAGCATCTATGAAGCCTGCAAGTACTACGAGATATTTCAGGGAATGAGTTTCAAGAAGTGCGCCATTGTTACCTCTTACGAGCCGAATGTCAGGGATATTCGTTCTGAATCGGTAGGCGATGACGGTGAGACCAGAGCCCTGGAGCAATACGACATATACCAAAAGATGCTGAACGGGCAAGATGTGGCTACTTTCGAACAGGAGGCCAAAGACAAGTTCGCTAAATCGCCAGCAGAGATGAAGCTGCTGATCGTCGTGGACAAACTCCTGACTGGATTTGATGCGCCTCCAGCAACCTACCTCTACATTGACAAGTCGATGCACGACCACGGACTGTTCCAGGCGATTTGCCGTGTGAATCGTCTGGATGGCGAGGATAAGGACTTCGGCCACATTGTGGACTACAGGGACTTGTTCATGTCGCTAGAAAGTGCAATTAAGGACTATACCGGCGCAGCTTTTGACAACTATGACAAGGAGGATGTCCAGGGGCTGCTTTCTGATCGTGTGGAGACAGGCAGGAAACGATTGGATGAGACACTCGAAGAGCTGGCTGCCGTGTGCGAACCTGTGCCCGAACCAAGAGATACGATCTGCTACGTTCACTATTTCTGTGGCAACGACCAGGAAGACTTGGACGAGCTCAGAGGAAACGAGCCAAGACGCGAGCGACTATACAAACTGACAGCATCCCTGATGCGCGCCTACGCAGATATCGCCGCTGACATGGCGCAAGCAGGATATGCCGCTGATGAGACCACCAAGATTCGCAAGGACGTCGTTGCTTACCAGCACATGCGTGATGTAATCCGCCTGGCGAGTGGCGATTACGTCGACTTGAAGGCGTTTGAGCCTGATATGCGGCATTTGATAGACACCTACATCAGCGCCGATGAAAGCCGTACGCTTGCAAATTTCGGTGATTCCTCCTTGCTCGATTTGCTCGTTTCCAAGGGCCAAGATGGCTTAGTGATGCTACCAGAGGGAATCCAGAAGGACCCCGAGGCAGTTGCAGAAACGATTGAAAACAATGTCAGAAGAAAGATTGTTGAGAAGAGCTATGCGAACCCGGCGTATTATGAGAAGATGTCTGCTCTGCTAAAGGGGTTAATTGACGCTAGAAAACAGGCTACCATGTCCTACGAGGAATACCTGGAACAGGTCGTTGAACTGACAAGAAACGTGGTAGTGCCGGAGACCAGCGCTAATTATCCCACAGGCATCAAGGATTCTGCTACCAAGCGCGCCCTGTATGATAATCTGGGACGGGATGAAGACCTCACTAACGTCGTGTACGAAGCTTTCTTGCATGCAGAAGAAGATGGTTTCCGGAGCAACGCCATCAAGGAACGCCGGATCATGCGATCTATTTCCGCCGTTCTTGGCAACGATGAAGAGAAAGCAAAAGAGATCTATCGCATCATCTGCGAACAGGACGAATATTGATGAACGTTGTGACCGTGAGCGGCATTGACGTAGTTATCGAGAAGAAAGACATCAAGCATCTCTATCTCTATGCGAAACCACCAGCTGGTAGGATGACAGTTTCTGCGCCTGCTGCGATGGATGATGGCAATATTCGCGCCTTCGTCGCCTCGAGGATTCCATGGATTCGGCAACAGCAGAAGAGATTTCGGGACCAGCAACGCCAAACGGAACGCCAGTACATTTCCGGAGAAAGTCTCTACCTATGGGGGCACAGGTACAACCTTGATGTAGTCTATTCCCGTCAGCGCAACCACATTGCTCTCAAGGGGAAAAGAGTGATTCTGCAAGTCCGTGAGGAGAGCGTCATTGCCCAAAGAGAGAATGTTGTTAACGAGTGGTACCGTGGACAGGTAGAGCAGGCAATTCCTCGACTGCTCGAAAAATGGGAAGGAACGATGGGCGTCCATGCAGACGAGTGGCAGGTCAAGA
>Ga0209746_1001505_pt1 | contig 11158 bp, 8 predicted proteins | sample BarGraNGADG00211_3_FD_184496 | JGI IMG/M metagenome (GOLD analysis project Ga0209746, IMG submission 184496) | Arctic peat soil microbial communities from Barrow, Alaska - Barrow Graham LP Ref core NGADG0011-211 (SPAdes) (version 2) | ecosystem: Environmental > Terrestrial > Soil > Wetlands >...
CGCCCAAACTTTTCTGCCGAGGCCGAACAGCAGCTCGGCTCTACCAATTTTGTATTTGTTTCCGGGCAAAAAAAAGCCCCGACTCATTACGAGAAGGGGCGACAAAACGGTTGTGCTTCTTCTCATTTTTCCCAAGCCAATGATGCTTGAGCTGGAATTGGCACCTGACATTGAAAACAAAGTTCAATCGGTTGCCGTGGTGTCATCGGGCCAGTCCCTCGACCACTCGTCATGAGTCCGTCAAATCAACGGATGCGGATAGATTGATGCAACCAACGCTCAGTGTCAAAAAGTTTTTTCGGCAACGACAGTTTCCAAGCGTTCAAGATGAACTGAATCGGGTCTTGCATCTCCCGCAAATCGGTCGGAAAACTGGACTAAAATAATTTGACGTCTCGTGTTTTCAGGCGTAGAAATGATTTGTGTTAATGGTAATAGCGTCGGTTTTTGGCACAACGCCAATCTCGGTTCCTCACCAATTAGTTGTGCTACAAGCCGTATGGTGCGCTGTATATTGTGGTTTTTTCTTTACTTGAACCGATAGCTTTGGTTGGCTGACTCAAACAAGATTATGTATCTTAAGAATCTCACGGTTTTTGGCTTCAAGTCCTTCGCGGACAAGACGGCGCTGAATTTTCAGCCCGGCGTCACGGCCATCGTCGGCCCGAACGGTTGCGGCAAATCGAACGTCTCCGACGCCATCCGCTGGGTGCTCGGCGAGCAGTCGGCCAAGGCGTTGCGCGGCGGCGAAATGGCGGACGTGATCTTCAACGGCACGGACGGTCGCAAGCCGATGGGCATGGGCGAAGTCTCGCTCACGCTCGGCGGCGTCGGCGAAGAAAGTTTGCGCGCAGCGGGCGTCGAAGTTTCCTATGACGAAGTGACGTTGACGCGCCGGATTTTTCGCGACGGCGGCAGCGAATATTTTCTCAACCGCACGCCTTGCCGGCTCAAGGACATTCAGCAACTTTTCATGGGCACGGGCATCGGTCGCACGAGCTACAGCATTCTGGCGCAAGGCCACATCACGCAGATTCTTTCGAGCAAGCCGGAAGATCGCCGGATGATTTTCGAGGAAGCCGCCGGCATCACGAAATTCAAATCACAGAAAAAAGAATCGCTCCGTAAACTGGAATACACCGAGCAAAATCTTTTGCGCATTGCCGACACCATCAAGGAAGTGAAACGGCAGATCGGCTCGTTGCAACGTCAGGCTGGCAAAGCGCGCCGCTACAAACAGATTTCGCACGAACTGCAGCATCTGGAAACGCAGTTGGCGCGGCATCAGTTTGACGTGCTGCAAGGTGAAATTTCCGAACGCCAGACCACCGTCGAAAATTTGCGCAACGAAATCGAGCAAGGTTCGAACGACGTTCTCCGTTTTGAAAATGAAATTGCGAAACTGCGCGAGCATCTTTCCGAATTGGAACACGAAGTTGCCGCGCAACAGCAGCACGGACTGGAATTGAAGGCGGAGATTGATCGCAACGAAAGCCGCATCCAGTTCAACGAGGAACGCCTGCGCGAAATTGAATCGCAAAATTCCAAAGCCCTCGCTGAAATTACGCAGGCCGAGGAACGTTGCCACGCCGCGTCGAGCGAATTGCTCACCGTCACGGAACGTCTCACCGCCGCCGAAACCGCGCTGATTCAGCACAAGGAAAATTTGCAGTCGAAGCGCGACAATTTGCAGCAGGTTGAAAACGATTTGCGCGAACGACAGGAACAGTTGCGCCAGGCGCAGTCCGCCGCGTTTGCCGCCGCGCAAGATTTGTCGCGTATCCGCAACGAGATCACCGCGCTCGATTTGCAGAAGCAGAGCAACATCGTCCGGCTCGAAAAACTTTCCGCCGAAAAAATTCAACTGGAAGTCGAGCGCACCGGTTTGGAATCGCGCCTGCAGGAATTCACCGCGAGCGTCGAGGTGGAAAAACTGAACGTCGCCACCACGCGCGGTTCCGTCGAGCAGCGGCAGAATCGTCTGCGCGAGTTGCAGACGGAATTGCAGCAGGCGTCCACCGCGCAGGACAAATTTTTGCACCAGCAATCCGACAAGCGTTCGCGTCTGACGGTGCTGGAGCAGCTTGAAGGTTCGCACGAAGGTTTCGATGCCGGCGCGGTCGCCGCGTTGCGCCAGTCGCGCTCGGTCATCGGCTCGCTGGCGGAACGCATTCGCGTGCCAGATCAATTTGTCACCGCCGTCGAAAACGCGCTCGGTCATCATCTGCAACTTATCCTCACCGAGCAGCCGTCATCCGCGCAGGAAATTCTCGCCGACTTGACTGCGAACAAATCCGGTCGTGCCAGTGTCGCCGCTCTTGCCATCCAGCAATACCAGGATGAAAAGCAGCTTGCGTTTGTCGGCGAAATGTCGCCGGGTGAGAAAAGCGCCGCCGCGCAAAACGGATTGCAGAGCGGCCAGATTGTTCATGCGATGAGCGTGATTCATGCTGAGCCGTCGGTTGAACCGCTGCTGAAATCGCTTTTGGGCCGCACGTTCATCGCATCCGACCTCGGCACCGCGACGGCGCAAATCCAGAACGGCCACGCGGGCTGCGACTTCGTCACGCTCGGCGGCGAACTCTTGAGCCGTCACGGAATTTACACCGGCGGTTATTTGAGCAAAGACAGCAACGGCAAGGCACCGAGTTCCATTCTCGGCCGTAAAAATCAGATTTCCGAACTTCAAGCTGAATTGAACGAACTGCAAAATCTCGTCGCCGAGGCGAGCCGCAAGCGCGGCGCGTTGTTGAGCGAGCAGACGGAATTGCAGGCCAGTTTGCAGCAGGCGCAGACGGAATTGCGCGAGCAGGAAGTTGCCATTGCCACGCGCGAGGGCGAGTTCAAGGCGCTGCAAAATTCCAACCGCTTGCTCCACCAGAAAATCGAGACGGTCATGTTTGAAGTGCAAAGTCTTGCCGCGCAGGAGCAGGAAGGTTTGCAGAAACTCGAGGCGCTCACGGCCAAGCTGAACGAACTCGAAGCGCGCGAACGCGCCGGTCAGGAACAGGTTGTCGCACTCACGACGGAACTGGAAAATCTCCGGCAGGCGCGCGACGTGGCGAACGCGGCGTTGACCGAAAGCAAGGTCGCGCTCGCGTCGGACGAGCAACTGGCGTCGTCGTTCCGCCAGCAGCGCACGGCGTTGGAGCAACGCATCCGCGAACTCACGCAGGTCGTCGAGCAGCGCAAGGGCGAATGTTCCTCGTTCGTTTCGCGCAAGGAACAGGCCGAGTCCGAGATTCAGGATTCACGCAGCCAGATCGAGCGTTTGCAGCACGAGCGCGAACAGGTCAGCGCGCAGACTGCCGAGTTGGTCGGCCAGAAGAATTCACAGGAATTAGAAATTTCCACGCGCGAAGAAAATTTGCGCGGACAACGCAATCGTTTGACGGAATTGCAGAACTCGCGCGGTGCGGTGGAAGTCGAACTGGCGCAGAAGAACATGAGCGTGCAAAACCTGCGCGAAAAGATTCAGCAGAAATATCACCTCAACCTCGACGACATTCGCAGCGAGTGCATCACCATTACCTACGCCGATGAAGGTCCGGCCAAAGTCGAGACGCTTACGCCTGAAGAGATGGCGGCGAGCGGCGCGGCAACGGATTGGAATTCCGTGCAGCAACAAGTTGAGGCGTTGCAGACGAAGCTGGACGAGATGGGGCCGGTGAATCTCGTGGCCATCGAGGAATACGAGGAGACCGAGCAGCGGCATCAGTTCCTCACGACGCAGCACGACGATCTCGTGGCGGCGAAAATTCACTTGCTCGAAATCATCAACCGCATCAACACGCAGACGCGGCAGATGTTCGTGGAGACGTTCGAGAAGATCCGCGACAATTTCCGCCTCATGTTCACCGAGGTTTTCGGCGGCGGCAAAGCCGACTTGATTTTGTCCGACGAAAACGACGTGCTGGAAAGCGGCATTGAAATCGTCGCGCGTCCGCCGGGAAAACAATTGCAGAGCATCTCGCTTTTGTCCGGCGGCGAACAGACGATGACCGCCGTATCGCTGCTGTTTTCGATTTATCAGGTCAAGCCGAGTCCGTTCTGCGTGCTGGACGAATTGGACGCGCCGCTGGACGAGTCGAACGTCGTGCGTTTCGTCGGCATTTTGCAGCGGTTCCTCGCGCACTCGCAGTTCATCATCATCACGCACAACAAGCGCACCATCGGCATGGCCGACGTGCTTTACGGCGTGACGATGCAGGAACACGGCATCAGCAAGATCGTCAGCGTGAAATTCCACAAGGCGGAGGAAACGCCTGCGCTGGCGGAAGCGGCGACTGCCTAAAATGGTAGAGCCGCGCTGCCGCGCTGCCGCGCTGCCTCTTAAATCCAAACCTCTCAAATGGGTGGCGCGGCAGCGCCGCCCTAACAATTTCTACCACGAATAATGCACGGTGTAGGTCATGGTGCGTTCTTCGTCGGGCTTCACGGGGATGCGGAATTCAATGGTCTGCGAATCTTTTTTCACGAAGTCGTCGGACTTGGATGTGATGTTCCAGTTGCTCCAACGGTAGAGATGTTCAACGACGCGGATTTCCACGGGCGCATCTTTTTTGCGGTTGCGGAGCTTGATTTCAAACGATTCGTCTATCCACTTGTCGCCGGTGTCTACGTGGAAATTCGTCTGCTTGCGTTCACCGACGAGGTCGAAGGCATTGCCGGTGGTCACGCGGACGGTTTCGTTGCGCGGCGTGTGGTCAATGGTGTTCTCGCCGACGAACTGCAACTGGCCGTCGTCATCGCGGCGATAGAAACGAAGCTTGCCCGCCGGCAGCGCGATGCCGAGTTGATTGGTCTCGGCGTTCTTGAACTCTCGCTGGACGATGATTTTCTTGTTGCCGGACTGGCCGTAGCCCTGGTCGTAGTTCAAACCGTAAAACCGATAGCCCGTCGCGCCGTCATAAACGTAAATCGTGGGCGCGAACATCTTTTCGGCGTGAACGAATTCCACCTGCTTCGTCTCGCGGTCGTGCAACGTTGTCGGGCGCGCGATGGAATAGAGATGGAATTCGTCGAAGGCTTTTTCGGTGACGGCAGGAGCTTCCAAAGCATCCATCGCCCGGCCCGCCATTGCAGTAACCATCCGATAACGATTCTGCGGCGGCTGGATTTTATTCACGTCGCCGGCCATGAGTTTGATTTTAGCGTTCTCAAACGTCTTGCCGCTCGTGTTGTTCATCGTGATCCAGCCGACGAGGTCCACGAGATCGCCTTTTTCTGGCGAGACCAGATTGTAGCTGGCGCTCCAGTCGAAGCCGCCGGTGACGTAGCCGACTTCGGCGTCGAACACGCCGGGCTTGTCGGATTGCAGGAGCCAGTTGAACGCGGGCTTGAGAATTGTGTCGCTGCCGAGGTCAGGGAAAAGCGGCTGGCCGGGCAGCGAGAATTGCAACTTGCCGTTGACCTCGATGATGGGTTGTTCGTTGCCGCCTCCGGGAACGTAGCCGCTCCGGACAATTTTGCCGGGAATGAGTTCGCGAACCGCCGTGTTGTCCTTCATGCGGACGTTCTGGAAATCAATCGTCTTGCTTTCAAACAACGAGAGCAGCAGCGGCTCGCTCACCGGATCATTGCGATAATTTTGTTCGAGGATTTGCAATAAATGTTTCCCCGCCGGGTCACGCAGAATCACGGAGTCCGGTTCGACTTGCGCGGTGGCGCCGGCGTAGCGCACGGAGTTTGCGCCGGCTTTCAAGTCGAGCGGCACGGAGTCGCGCACGACGGCGAAGTTCTGGTTGTAGATGGTGAGCGCCGGTTCGGCGGCGGCGGGGAGGATCAGCGAACCGGTCAGGATGATGGCAGTGATGATTTTTTTCATGGCTGGATTGGTGTTCAATGCTTGTAATGAATAACACGCGCGCTGGTGGAAAGTTGTCATATTGATGTAAAAGTCGCGTAAAATATTTGTGGTGGCTGATTGCGTTGCATCCAATCTCAACTTTCATTCGCCGCTGGCAAGCAAAATCCAGAATTGACTCCGCTGCGCAAACATGGAGCAATTCCCGGCGTGAACCGAACTTTTCTCCGCTTTGTGTCAATGGCTTTTCTCGGCGGCTTGTTTTTTTTGGATTGTCATCAAGCTCGCGCGCTTGACCGCACGAACGTCGTCTTCAAGATTTTTCAGTTTCCGGCGGACAAGATTCCCACGATTGACGGCCAGACGAATGACTGGAACATCGTGCCGGAAAGTTACGTCATCGGCAGCGACCAGTTCGTGGATGACAACGGCAAACATCAGTTGTCCGATGCGTCGTCGCCGAAGATTCGTATCAAAGTCGGCTGGGTGAAAGGATTGAACCGGCTGTATTTTCTTTACGAGGCGGACGATGATTACTGGGATTTTTCCGAGCCGGGCTTGCACAACGACACGTTTGAGGTCGTGGTGGACGGCGATTTATCCGGCGGGCCGTTGATTGAAAAATTTTCGCCCGCGCGGGATTTGCTTGGCCAATGGGAAACGTATTTCACGTTGCACGGCACGCACGCGCAGAACTACCACATCTTCACGCCCGCCGATGGCAAAGACTGATGCATGGCCTGGGGGCCGGCGCAGTGGCTGAAGGAACTGCCTTACGCGAACGCGGCTTACAACTACAATTTCAAGCCCGGCCAGCCCGGCCATCTCGTGTTGGAGTTTTGGATCACGCCATTCGATTACGCCGGCGCGGAAGGGCCGCAACGCGCGGTGGAATCGGTGTTGAAGGAAAACAAAATCGTCGGGCTGTCCTTCGCGCTGATTGATTACGATGGCGTCCATTCTGGCGATACGAACAACGGCTTCTGGAATCTTTCGCGCCATCACACGATGTATGGCAACGCGGATGAACTATGCGCGTTCAAGCTCATGCCGCTGGAGCCGCAGTTTCGCAAAGCGATTGACGCGCAATGGTCGTTTCAAGTTGTGGACATGGAACGGCGGCTGGTTGCGTTCAAGGATTTGTCCGTCGGCGAAATCAAGTCGTGGCACTGGGATTTTGGCGACGGTGAAACTTCCACGGAGCAGAATCCGATTTACGCTTACAAAAAACCTGACCACTACGTCGTGGTGCTGAATGTCGAAGGCTCGGCGGGCAAATCGCGTTGCGCGAAAGTCTGGGACGTGGCGGTGAAATGATTTTGAAAATAGGAGCCGAGGTGACGAGGCTCAAATTAAATGGAGACTCCTCACGTCGTCACCTACAATTAAAAATCGCGCCATGAAAAACTTCCGCATCCTCGCGGTATTGTTGCTTGCTTCGCTGGGCCTGGCTTCAAGCCAGAATTTCGCAGCGGCGAAAACTTTCAACGTGCTGGACTTCGGCGCGAAAGGCGACGGCGCGACGCTCGATACGGTGGCAATTCAGCGAGCGATTGACGCGGCGGCAGGCGATGGCGGGACCGTTTTGATTCCGCGCAAACACACGTTTCTTATCGCCATACTGGATTTGAAGGGTGGCATTAATTTTCGTCTGGACGGCACGTTACTCATCAGCACGAACCATAGCGACTACGCCAGTGACGGCGTCATTACCGCCTCCAACGCGCCGAATTTAAAAATCACCGGCGCGGGAAAAATCAGCGGGCGCTCGCTGTCGTTTATGACCGGCTACGAGGCGACGAATGAATGGTGGCTCTTCAAGGAGTGGCGGCCCAAGATGTTCGTGCTGACCGGTTGCACGAACCTCATCGTGCGCGACATCGCGTTTGGCGACGCACCGTTCTGGGGTCTGCACATGCTTGGCTGCGAAAATGTGCTGGTGGATAACGTGACCGTGGAAAACCGTCTCGACGTGCCGAACTGCGACGGCATTGATCCCGACCATTGCCGCAATGTGGAAATCAAGAACTGTCATCTCACCTGTGGCGATGACGCGATTGTCATCAAGGCGACACGGCAGACGAATGACTTTGGCGCGTGCGCGAACATCCACGTTCACGACTGTGTGATCCGCACGCAGGACGCCGGTTTGAAGATCGGCACGGAGACGACCAGCGACATCCATGATGTTTTGTTCGAGCGCTGCAAAATTCTTTCGAGCAGCCGTGGTCTTTGCATCCAGTTGCGCGGCGAAGGCAATGTTTTCAACGTGACGTTCCGCGACATCGAATTTGTTTCGCGCTACCACAGCGATTTGTGGCGGGGCCGGGGCGAGGCGATTTCCTTTACGGCGATTCCGCGCACAGTTGCCACCCGGCTCGGCAAGCTGCATGACATCGTCGTTGAAAATGTTTCCGGTCGCGCGGAAAACAGTGTGCGCATCAACGGCACGGTGGCCAGCTGCGTGGAAAATGTGCGGCTAAAAAATGTTTCGGTGAAACTAGGGCGCTGGACAAAATACCCGGGCAGTGTGTTCGACAATCGTCCGACGAAAGTTCTCACGCCAGTTGAAGCGCACGCGACGGATGGCTTTAATCTCCGGTTTGGGGATAAGATCAGCCTGGAAAACTGTTCGGTTGGCTGGGAAAAGAATTGTCCTGCCAGTTTCAAAAATTCAGTTCACGCCGAGGATGTGACGGCGTTGAAGATGGTAAATTTTTACGGGGATTCAGTCGCGCATCCGCTGGTCGTGCCATGACGGACTCTTTGTCTGGCAGAAGGAGCCAGACTCCATAATAAGAAACCCAGCGGTGGGTTAAACCACACGCTGGGTATTGAAGCTGGAACGGTGTTGGTTATTTCTGCGCGGCTTTAACCCTGGCCCAGCGCGCCTTGGCGGCGGCGGAAATCTTGGCGCGGGCGGCGGCGCTCATCTTGCGCCGGACTTTTTTCGGAGCCACGCTGGCGAGAGGCTTGTCGCCCTTGACCCTGGCCCAGCGCGCCTTGGCGGCGGCGGAAATCTTGGCCCTGGCGGCGGCGCTCATCGTGAATTTCTTCTTCGGTGCCGTCGTAGCCGCAACCTTGGCGGCGGGCGAACCGAGAAGCTGGTTTAACTCTTTTTCAAGAGCTTGAATTTTTTCTTTAAGCGCGGCGGCATTGCGCAGTTGTTGGGCTGACAGGTTAGTTATTGAATTCATATGTGCGCTTATTAAAGCATTTTTGCCGGGAATGTCAAGATACAGTATCCGATTTTATCTATGCCTTAAAGTAGGAGTTATCCGGGGCGGTTGTTGAGTCATGGTTTAAGAACAGTTGGCGGCCCTGTAAATATGTTTGAAGTTCTCGAATCAGTGTCGCTTTGACGGCGGCTCCACCTTCCATTAACTTCTGGCCACCATGTCATCGCCAACCGAACATCCCCGCGACCCTTTGCACGGCGTCACGCTGGAGACCATTCTCAATCAACTCGTCCAGCGACATGGTTGGTCCGAATTGGGGCGGCGTATTCCCGTCCGCTGTTTCCGATTCAATCCGACGGTGAAGTCCAGCCTCACCTTTTTGCGGAAAACGCCGTGGGCGCGGAAAAAAGTGGAAGACTGGTTCATCGGGGAACTTTAGGCGGAATGTCTCCAACCGTTTTGCCTGATGGAAATGAAATGTTTTTTAATTAGAATTGTATGAGCGGAAACAAACGTATTCCCACCGACGGTGGACAAGGCTTGAGTCACAAGCCCTTTGCCGCGCTCTCCAACGCAGGACTGCCACTGGCACCGGAAAATTTGCCGGAAACAAATCTCGGTGAGGCTAGCGTCCCCGCGAGCCGGCTCGTCAGTAGCCTCGCCCCAACAAATGTAGTTAAACCGGCGAAGAAAAATCGTGGCCGCGTGGACATCATCCGGCAGACGGCCGGTCGCGGCGGCAAGACGGTAACGGTGGTGAAGAACTTTACCGGCATCGGTCTGCCGGAAAAAGAGCAACTGGCCAAGGCGATGCAGCGCGCCTGTGGCACCGGCGGCACGGTGAAAGACGGCCAGATCGAAATTCAAGGCGACCAGCGCGCGGAAGTCGCACGCATTTTGACCGAGGCGAATTTTCGACCGGTGTTTGCGGGCGGATAAATCTGTTTCAGGCGAGCAGTTCCTGAATTTCGTCCCAGTTCAGTGAAGCGGCGAATTCCTCCTCGCCGCCGATGGTAGCCTGGATGATTTCGCGTTTGCGATTCTGCAACGTCAGAATTTTCTCCTCCACCGTGTCGCGCGTGATCAGCTTGTAGCTCGTCACAACTTTGGTCTGGCCGATACGATGCGCGCGATCCGTCGCCTGGTCTTCCACCGCCGGATTCCACCACGGATCGAAATGAATAACCGTGTCCGCGCCCGTCAGGTTCAGGCCCACGCCGCCCGCTTTCAGGCTGATGAGAAAAACCGGAATCGCCGCGTTGGTTTGAAATTTTTCCACGACCGCCGCCCGGTTGGTGGTCGAACCATCGAGATAACAAAATTCAATTTTCTCCTCCGCCAACCGCTCCTTCAAAAGCGTCAACATGCCGACGAACTGGCTGAACACCAGCAGGCGATGGCCGCCGTCAATCACTTCCTCCAGCAGTTCGCCGAACATCTCCAGTTTGCCTGACGCGTTCGCCGGATTCACGTTGTCGAGTTTCAACAAGCGCAGATCGCAGCACACCTGCCGCAGCCGCAGCAGCGCGGTCAACACCACCATGCGGCTCTTGGCGATGCCTTGCGCGCCGACGGCTTCCAAAACTTCCTTGCGGCTGGCTTCGATGACTTGCTGATAAACGCTGCGCTGATCCGGCGTCAGCTCGCAGAAAGAAATTTGTTCAATCTTCGCCGGCAAATCCGCCGCCACGTCGCGTTTCAAGCGTCGAAGCATGAATGGTCGCAGACGTCGCGCCAGCCGCGTTTGCGCCTCCGCATTTATCTCTTTGGCGATGGGCAATTCGTAACGCTCACGAAAATCTTTCGCCGTGCCGAGATAGCCGGGCATGAGAAAGTCGAAGATAGACCACAAATCCAAAACGGAATTTTCCAGCGGCGTGCCGGTCAGCACAATCCGATGCTTCGCCCGCACCGCCTTCACCGCCTGCGCATTTTGCGTCTGGCGATTCTTGATGTGCTGCGCCTCGTCGAGCGCGACGGTGTCAAATTCGAGTCCGCGATATTTTGCCGCATCGCGGCGGATCAGCGCGTAGCTGGTCACTACAATGTCGCTCGTTTGAATCTGCTCAAACCGCACGTGCCGGTCCGGCCCGTGCAGCGCGAGAATTTTTAGTTCCGGCGTAAATTTCTTCGCCTCCGCCACCCAGTTGAACACGAGACTCGTCGGGCAGAC
>Ga0209746_1001506_pt1 | contig 11155 bp, 13 predicted proteins | sample BarGraNGADG00211_3_FD_184496 | JGI IMG/M metagenome (GOLD analysis project Ga0209746, IMG submission 184496) | Arctic peat soil microbial communities from Barrow, Alaska - Barrow Graham LP Ref core NGADG0011-211 (SPAdes) (version 2) | ecosystem: Environmental > Terrestrial > Soil > Wetlands >...
CGGAAGCGAGAATCCGCCGTCGACGATGATCGTCTGTCCTCGAATCATCTCCGCTGCGGGCGAAAGAAGAAAGGCCACTACGCCGGCGATGTCCTCGGGTGCGACCATGCGCCCGGCCGGTGTACGCTCGCGGCTCATGCGCAGCATCTCCTCGCGGTTGGGGAAATGCTCGAGCGCGCCGGTCTCGACCAGACCGCCCGAGACGGCGTTGACGCGAATTCCACGCGGCGCCAGCTCGACGGCGAGGTAGCGGACGAGCGCTTCCAGCGCGGCCTTGGAGGTGCCGACGAGGGTGTAGTTCTCGAGCACTCGCGAAGAGCCGAGGCTGGAGATGGCGACGATTGAGGAGCCCGGAGCCATCTGCGGCACTGCCGCGGCGGCGAGCTGGAGGAAGGCGCGAGCGTTGGCATTCAGCGTCCAGTCCCAGTGGCGGGTGTCGGTCTCGAGCGCGGGGCGGGCGACGCCGGTGGCCGCGTTGTGGACGAGCGCGGTGAGCGGGCCCAGCGCCGCGACCTGCTCGAGCACTCGCTTGGAGCTGACGTTGCCGCGCACGAGCACCGGCTCGGAGCCGAGCGCCTGCAGCTCCGCGGCCGTCTCTTCGGCGGCGCGGTCACTGCGCAGGTAGCCGATCGCCACTCGCGCGGCGCCCTCGCGTGCCAGCCTGAGCGCGATTGCCTTGCCGATACCACGCGAGCCACCGGTAACGAGCACCGTGCCCGCTTTGGGCGGGGCCTGACTGCTGCCGCGATCGGCGCCCTTCATCGTTTTCTCGGCAGCGGCTCTGAAGCGGGCGCCGAGCTCGGGATCTCGGCCCAGCCGGGCTTTGTTCGCGGCTCTTGCCCGCCCTGCTCGGCCTTGGAGGAGGCGTAGCCGAGCCGCTCGAGCTGCTCGATCTGCTCCTCTGCGTAGACGCGCGCCGGATGCTCCGCGGGCAACTCGGCGACGAGCTCGCGCAGGCGGGCGCGCAGCTGGAAGGCGAAGTGCGGCGTCGCGGCACCGACCAGCGCTTCGACGTCGTCACGGGTTGGCTCAGTCATGCAAGGAAACCCTAGCGAAGAGAACGGAGAACTTTGTCGACTTCACGGCTTGGCCCTAACCTCTAGGTGGATTGTGACCGCCGGGCTAGGTTCACGAGCGCTATCGATGCCCGCCGTGTAAGAACGGGAGGATCAGCCTCGACGGGCTGTTCGGAGAAAGACAGGCTGGGAGAACGCTGAAGGGCGAGTGGACAGTATTTCCGGCGAAGTGGACAGTGATGCCGATGTTGTGGCTCGAGCCACACCAGTTGGCCCACCAAACGTTCCTGGGAACGAGCTTCCGCTGCCCGGCGAGGAGCCGGATACTTACCGAAAAGCTGAGCGGGTTGTTTCTGACCCTCGCACGGCGGCCGTTCTGCTCGACCTCGAAGACTGCCTTTCCGGACGCGGTGCAGGCCGATCCGCTTCGATTAGTCAACGTCAGAAAGACGACCGCCTGCGTGGCGGTCCCCTGCGTTTGAAGCGTAGGGCGGAACGCGCCGGAGCCACAGCGGGTTTTGAAGTTGGAGCTGGAGCGGGAGCTGGAGCCGCAGCCGCCGAGCGACACGCCGATGCCGAGAGCCAAGGTTGCGATCGTCAGCGTTGTGAATCGGCGCCAGGCTCTCATCCCGGAACGATTCTACTGCGCCGTTTTTTTCCGAGACCGCCAGGCGCGCGACCGATCCACCCAGGCCTCGTATAATCGCGGCCATCGTGATTGCCGTGTACATCATCGCCGCTGTTGTCGTTCTGATCGCGATCTGGACCGTCCTGATCTTCAACCACCTCGTTCGGCTCGGCAACGAGGCCAAGCGGGGCTGGTCGAACATCGACGTGCAGCTCAAGCGCCGCACCGATCTGATCCCCAACCTGGTCGAGGCCGTCAAGGGCTACGCGGCTCACGAGCGCGCCGTCTTCGACGAGGTGACCGCGGCGAGGACGGCGATGCAGCAGGCGACCGGCCCGGCGCAGGCCGGCGAGGCCAACAAGCAGGCAACGGCGGCGATCGGTCGCCTGTTCGCGGTCAGCGAGGCCTACCCGCAGCTGCGCGCCAGCGAGAACTTCCAGAAGCTGCAGGACGAGCTGACCGACACCGAGGACAAGATCGCGGCTGCTCGGCGCTACTACAACCAGACGGTCTACCAGTACAACAGCCGCCTGCAGAGCTTCCCGGATCTGATCGTGGCCAAGCTCGGCGGCTTCCGCGAGCGGGAGTTCTTCGCGCTCGAGTCGCCCGCCGAGGCCGGGCTGCCGAACGTCGATTTCTCCGGCGGCGCCTCGTGATGGAACTCCCTCCGAAACGAAGCACTCCACCGCCTGACCGCGCTCGGCGGCGCGCTGCTGCGTCCTCGGCCTCGCCCGTAGCTTCGGCTACGAACGAGGCGCTGCGTTCTTGCATCGCATCCACCGATCGCACCCAGTCGGCAGGTCTTCATTCCGGAGTGAGTTCATGACCCTCGAAGAACAAGTCCGCTCGAATCGCATCCGCTCGGCGATGCTGCTGCTCTCCTTCGGGCTCGTCTTCGTCGGCATCGGCGCCGCGGTGCAGGCGGTCTACGGCGGCGCCTGGCTGATCATCATCGCCACGATCGCCTTCGTCTATGCGCTTATCTCCTGGTTCGCCAACGGCAAGATGATCGCCTCCTGGACGGGTGCGCGGCCGGTGGCCAAGGACGAGTATCCCGAGCTGGTTCGCGCGGTCGAGAATGCGTCGATCGGGGCTGGTCTCGAGCAGGCGCCACAGGTGCGGGTGGTGGACGATCCCAGTCCCAACGCCTTTGCCGCCGGCGGCTCGCCCAAGAGCGCCTACATCGCCGCGACCAGCGGGCTGCTCGGGATGATGGACAAGCGCGAGCTCGAAGCGGTCGTGGCGCACGAAGTCGGGCACGTCCGCAACCGCGACGTGCGGCTGATGAGCCTCACCGCGGTGCTCGTCGGCGTCGTCGCGCTGGTGTCCGACATCGCGCTGAGGCTTGCTTTCTTCGGCGGCGGCAGGCGCCGCGACGGCGGCAACCCGATCCTGATGATCGTCGGGCTCGTGATGCTGATCGTGGCGCCGATAGCCGCCTTCGGCATCCAGATGTCGCTCTCGCGCCGGCGCGAGTACCTGGCCGACGAGTCCTCGGCCGAGATCACCGGCGATCCCGAGGGCCTGGCGCTTGCTCTCTGGAAGCTGAAGCAGGACAAGACCGAGCTTCGCCACGCCAACCGCGCCACCGCCCATCTCTACATCGAGACGCCGCTCAACAATACGAGTGGTGCGCGCGCCGCACTGAGCGGCCTCTTCGATACCCACCCCTCGCTCGACTCCCGCATCGAATCGCTCGAGAAGATGGGCGGCTTCCGGCTCCCGGCGCCGGCCGGTCAGCAACCGCCGCTTGGTTGATTCGAGCACTCGAGCCGACGCGGGGTACTAGCCTTAGCTCATGAACTCGCAGCAGAAAACGGCTCTGACCTCCGTCGTTGCCGCGCTGGGCCTGATCGTGCTCAAGGTGACGACCGGCCTGATCACCGGCAGCCTCGCTTTCCTCTCCGGTGCGCTGGACTCGGGTCTCGACCTGGTAACGGCCCTGATGACGCTCTTTGCGGTTGGGATCGCCGCCAGGCCGGCCGACGTCGAGCATCCCTGGGGTCATGCCAAGGTCGAGCATCTTGCCGCGCTCGCGGAGTCGTCGCTCCTTTTCATCATCAGCATCTGGATCGCCTACGCCGCATCGCAGCGACTCGCCAGCTCCAGTCCGCCCGAGGTCGCCGCGACCTGGTGGGCCATCCTCGTGATCCTGATCGTGATGGCGGTTGACGCCGGCCGAATGCTCGTTTCCAATCGCGCCTCGATCAAGCACCGAAGTGCGGCCCTTCAGTCGAACGCCCTCAACTTCTTCGGCGATCTTCTCGGCTCGGCCGGAGTGCTCGTCGGACTCGTCTTCGTCCACTTCGGCTATCCCAAGGCCGACTCGATCGCCGCCCTCTTCATCGCTGCGATAGTCCTCTACGCGGCGGCGAGGCTCGCCTCCAAGAATGCCAACATCCTGATCGATCGAAGCCCGCGCTCGGCCACAGAAACGGTGCGGCAGGCGATAGACGAGATCGACCCTCCGGTCGACCTGAAGCAGCTGCGCGTGCGCGAGGGGGGCGGGCACTACTACGCCGAGGTCGTGATCGGCGTCTCGCCCGAGGCCGTGGTCGCTGAAGGACATGCCGCCGCCGACCAAATCGAGCGGGCGCTCGAAGGGATGCTGCACGGCGGCGAGGTCGTCGTTCACGTCGAGCCCGAGAGCGAGACCCGGTTGATCGAGGCCGTGCGCGCGGCGGCGATGAGCGTGCGCGGTGTGCGCGAGATTCACAATCTGACCGTCGCCGACCTGGAGGGTCGGCACGAGGTCTCGCTACACCTCAAGCTTCCGGGGGATCTCACGCTCGCCGGCGCTCACGAACTGGCCTCGCAGGTCGAGCAGGCGATCATGAATGCACGTTCCGAGATCAACTCCGTGGTGACTCATCTCGAGCCACTGGATGAAGAGGTAACAGGAAGCGCCGCGCCGCGTGTTCAGACACGCGACTATGGCGATGCGATTCGAGCCATCGTGCGCAAGACGACGGGTGCGCCTCCGAGAGCGCTTCGCTTCGTGCGCACCGAGGAGGGTCTCGTCGCCTATGTAATCGTGGCGCTCGATCCCGAGATCTCTCTCTCGGATGCTCACAAGCGAGCTTCCGAGATCGAGCTGCGGGTGCATCGCAAGTGCGCCGGGATCAAGCGGCTGGTCATCCACACCGAGCCGGGCAAACCGGTCGGTTAAGTAGTCCCGGCGCGAGAAAGACCGTGGCGGATAGCCTGTGAGCATGAGGCTCGTAATCGATTGGGACGGCACGGCGACCGTCTCCGACACGATGGATCTGATCGTGCGCGAGTTCGGCGACGCCGAGCTCGTCGATCGCTTCTCGGATGCTTTCATCGACGACTCCAAGCCGCTGCCGGTCACGCTCCAGCACGTGGTCGAGCGCGAGATGGCGACGATCAAGACGCCGCTCGAAGAGGTCGTCGACTGGCTGCTCGAGAACGTCGAGCTGCGCCCCGGTTTCGTCGAGCTGGCCCGGCGCGAGCGGCCGCTGCTGCTTTCCTCCAACCTTCGCCAGCTGATTCAGCCGGTGCTCGAGCACTTCGACATCGAGGCGGACCTGCTCGCCAACGAGCTCGTCTCGGACGGGGAGGCCGGCTGGCGCGTCCATTTCGACGGAGAGACCTGCCCGGTCTGCGGCGAGCGCTGCAAGCGCCCGAAGCTGCCGCCCGGCGAGCTGGTTTATGTCGGAAACGGGTACTCCGATCGCTGCCCGGCGCTTGCCTCCTCGCGCGTCTTCGCCCGCTGCGGCCTGGCTCGCTATCTCGACGCGATCGGCACCCCCTACGAGCCGTTCGGCGATTTCCACCAGATCGCCGCCGCACTCGAGCGCTCGGCCTGACGCCCAGAGGCCTTGCGGCGCGTCTGCGCGGGCAGGCCCTCGGAGGGCACTCCTGTGTCCGGCGCGACCCGGCGAGGCCGTATAATCTTCGCCCGTCGAGCGAGCGTAACCGAGTCAAAGCATGGAGGCGATCCGCATGGGTACGACCGTTCTTCTTCTTCACGCCTTTCCGGTTGGCCCCGAGATGTGGGAGCCCCAACTCGAGGCTCTCGCCGGTTATGACGTGCGAGTGCCGAGCCTGGTGGGGCGCGGCGAATCGATCGACGGCTGGGCCGAGCAGCTGCTCGCAGAGACGGGCGGCGACCTCGCCCTGATCGGCGCCTCGATGGGCGGTTACTGCGCGCTCGCCATCGCCAAGCGCGCACCGGAGCGTCTGCGCGGGCTCGTGCTCGTCGGCTCGCACGCCTCGGCCGATCCTCCGGAAGGGAAGGTTTGGCGCGATGAATCGATCGCTCGCGTGCGCGAGGGAGGCCCGCTCGCGCAGTGGTACGCGATGCGCGACTACGCGATCGGTGCGGATGCCGACCCGGTCGCGTCGAAGCGGCTGGCCGATTCCGTCGCCGGCCTGGACGCTGAGGGCGTTATTCAGGAACTGGTGGCCATGATCGGCCGCGAGGACACGAATGACGTCGTCAGGTCGCTTCCCTGCCCCCTCCTGGCGATTGCCGGCGAGCTCGACGAGGGCGTGATCGCGGAGTCGACCAAGCTGGCCGAGCTGGCGCCGGAAGGCGAGCTAGTGATCGTCCCCGGGGCGAACCACTTGGTCAGCTTCCAGCGACCCGATGTCGTCAATCCGATACTGCTCGGGTTTCTCGAGCGCTGCATCGGCTAGCCCGCTCGAGACGGGCACTTCCGCCTCGAGCAGGAGCTGGCGAAGCATGAGCGCGTTTGCCGGAGCCTGGGCTACCGGTCGCTGTAGCGGCCCCGGCGGCGGGCTGGAGTTGTTGTTGTTGAAGACGGCGAAGAGCTGTCGCGCGCTACCGCCCAGCTCGCGCAGCGGCTCGACCCACTCGGCCAGCTCCTCGCGCGTGTAGAGATGGTCGAAGCGGTCGGCCGCGCTGCCGCCGCGGTGGTGCCAGGTGGCGGCGTTACGACCGTGGAAGCGGACGTAGGCGACGTCGCTGGTGAGCGCGGCGACGGTTGGGATCGCCGACTTGCTCTCGAGCCTCGGCGCGTCGACGACGACCAGCGCCATCCCCTGCTCCTCGAGGAAGGAGAGGGTCTGGGCGAGATTCTCCTCCTCGAGCCAGCTTCGGTGACGAAACTCAACCAGCACGGTGAAGGCCGCGAGCCGCTTTCCCGCCCAGGCCAGGTAGTCGAAGGACGACTCCTTGCAGACGACGTAGGGCGGAAGCTGAAACAGGATGCCGCCCAGCTTGCCGGCGTCGGCGAGCGGCGCGATTCCGGTGATAAAGCGGTGGAAGACCTCGGCGCGAAGCTCCTCGGAGGGATGAAAGACGCGCCCGTGCTCATCCAGCTCGGTTGCCGAGCGCAGATCCGGCGGCAGCTGCTCGATGCGCAGCGGATGCCTGGTCATCAGCCCGAAGGCCTTGACGTGGAAGGTGAAGCCGGGCGGCGTGCGCTCGACCCAGCCGGCGCTCATGCCCGGATCGGGCAGCCGGTAGAAGGTCGAGTCGACCTCGACCGTGTCGAAGTGCGCCGCGTAGTAGCGCAGCCGGTCCTTCGAGGCCAGGCCGCGCGGGTACCAGTTCTTCAGCAGCGCCTCGTCGGCGAACGAGCAGGTGCCGATGCGAACGGGGTTCACAGTAGGAACGATAAGCGGGCCGGCCCTCGTCCGCGCGGGCGGCCTCTCCCTCTTTGCGAGCGGACAGCGCCGTAACGCGATGACCCAGGCGACTCGAGCGCCTGGTAACTTGCGCCTCGCCTTGGAACCTCCTCTTTCGATCCGTTCCCGCGTGAGGCGATCGTGGCGGCCTGCCGTCGTCTCGACAGCCGCCGCGAGCGTCATCGCCATGGCGTGTGGGTGCGGGCTGTTAGCGGGAGCGACGGCTCGGCTGATGGATGTCTACGGCTTTACGGGGATAGCGCGGGTCGGAGCGGGTGTGGCAGCGTGGATCACGCTCGCGTTCTGGACGGCCTGCCGGTCAGAGAGAGCGCTGATCGGGGTAGCGGCCGCCGCTACGTATCTTCTAGCCTGGCTGTCCGCCTACTTTACGACCGACGCGATTCAGCAAGGCGTTCCCCTGAGTACCATGTGGCCCCTGGCCAGGGTCTGGGTCGTCCTTCTAGGCCCGGCCGCCGTCTTCATCGGAGTCGCAGCGTGGCGATCGCGACGAGGTGGAATCGCAGGCGACGCGGCGCTGGCGCTTCCGGTCAGCTGGGCGGTGGTCGAGGCCTGCCGCGGGGCTTTTCTAGCGGTATCTTTCGGCGCCTGGTTGCTCGAAAGCTCGCTGTTGCTTGGGCTCGCATCTGCCGTGGTCGTGAGCGGCTGGCGGCAGCGCCGGGTGAACGCGGGAACGTTCGCGCTTGCCGTGGTGATCGGAGTGGCGACCTTCGCATCCGCCGCCGGCGTTTGGTTTTGGGTGCGCTAGCCGTAGCGGAGCGGGAATTCAATCCGCAGATCGCGCGCGGAGTCGGTCGCTTTCGGAACCGCGACGCCCCGGACTCTCCGCTCGCCGCCGGAACGAGTACCGCACTAGAATCGAGCGCAGTGGACGGGCGACCGATTGCGATCTTCGACTCCGGCATGGGCGGGCTGACCGTCCTGCATGAGTGTCTGGTGACGATGCCGAACGAGGATTTCGTCTATCTCGGCGATAACGGGCGCTTCCCCTATGGGCCTAGGCCACTCGATGAGATCCGCGGCTTCGCGCTCGAGATCGGGCGCTTCCTCGAGCGCCAGGGTGTGAAGATGGTCGTCGTGGCTTGTAACTCGGCCACCTCGGCGGCGCTTGCCGACCTGCAGGCCGAGCTCGAAGTACCGGTCGTCGGCGTGATCGCGCCCGAGGCCGAAGCGGCCGTACAGGCGACGCGCAATCGCCGCATCGGCCTGCTTGCCACCGAGGCAACGGTCGAGGCAGGTCGCTACGCGTCACTCATTCGTTCACTTGATGCCGGCGTGAGCTTCTTTCCGCTCGCCTGCCCGGGCCTGGCCGAGCTGATCGAGAGCGATACGCCCTACGGCGCCGGCACGGTCGAGGCGGTGCGCGCCTACGCGGGGCCGCTAAAGCAGGACGAGGTCGACACGGTGATTCTCGGCTGCACCCACTATCCGCTCATCCGCCACGTGCTCGAGCGCGCCTTCGGGCGCGGGGTGACGCTCGTCTTCTCGGCCGAGGAGACCGCGCGCAAGGTCGCCGAGACGCTGGCGCGGAAGGGGCTCGCGCGCACGAGCGAGCGCGAGGGCGTCTGCCGCTTTATAACGACCGGCGAGCCCGAGCAGTTCAGGCTCATGGGCGAGCGCTTCCTGCAGTTCCCGATAGCCGAGGTCGAGACGGTCTCCCTGGCCGGGCTCGGAGCGCCGGCGTGAGCAGGGCCGACGATCGGCGCTCGGATGCGCTTCGGCCGCTCAAGATCGAGTGCGACTTTCTCGAGCAGCCGCACGGCTCGGTGCTCTTCGCCCAGGGCCGTACGATCGTTCTCTGCACCGCCTCGATTCAGGAAGGCGTCCCGCGCTGGCTGATGGGCCGCGGTCGCGGCTGGCTGACGGCGGAGTACTCGCTTCTGCCGGCTTCGACCGGCTCGCGCACCTCGCGCGAGGCGAGCACGGGTAAACAGAAAGGACGCACGGTCGAGATTCAGCGCCTGATCGGACGGTCGCTGCGGGCGGTGACGGACCTCGAGGCGCTTGGCGAGCGCACCGTCTGGGTCGACTGCGACGTGCTTCAGGCCGACGGCGGCACGCGCTGCGCCTCCACCTCGGGCGCCTATGTCGCCGCCAGCCGGGCGCTAGAGCACTTCGGCCTCGCTCGCGTACTGACCGACTCGGTGGCCGCGGTCTCGGTCGGGATAGTCGGCGGCGAGAAGCTGCTCGACCTCGATTACTCCGAAGATTCCGGCGCCGAGGTGGACATGAACTTCGTCATGACCGGCGACGGGCGCCTGATCGAGGTGCAGGCAACCGCCGAGACCGCGCCCTTCCATCGCGAGGACCTGGACGAGCTACTCGCCCTGGCCACGCGCGGCGCCGAGCTGATCAAGGCGGCGCAGGAAGAAGCCCTGGCAGCCGCAGAAAGTCCGCCCGCTGCGCGGGCATGACGACTTTCCGCGGTTAGCCTGAAGGACGGCCGTTGTGAGTCGCAGCCGCGCATGTCGGCTGCGACGGCTGGCGTACTGCTAACGCGGGCGTCGTGTCCGGCGTTCGGGCCAAAATACCGGGGTGCTTCCGCACCTCGGATGGGTAGAGGCTCTAGCCCGCCTGGCGCTTGCTGCTGGGCTCGGCGGCGCGATCGGTATCGAGCGAGAGCTGCGCGATCGCTATGCCGGCCTACGCACACACCTCCTGGTCTCACTCGGCTCCGCCCTCTTCACGCTCGTCTCGGCCTACGCCTGGACGGGGTTCAAGTTCGGCAACGGAGTCAGCTACGACCCGACTCGCATCGCCGCGCAGGTCGTGACCGGTATCGGCTTCCTCGGCGCCGGCGCCATCATGCGCCAGGGCATCAGCGTGCACGGCCTGACGACCGCCGCGACGCTCTGGATGTCGGCCGCAGTCGGGATGACCGCCGCGACCGGTTTCTACGCCGTCGCCGCACTTGCCACGGCGGTGACGCTGACAGTGCTCTGGCCGCTGCGCATCTTCGAGCGCCGCTACATCGATCGGATCAGATCGAGCTCCGCCCATATCATCGTCGATCTGAAGCTTGGCTCCGACGCCGCTCCCGTGCTGCGCTACCTGGAGAGCGAGCGGGCCGCGCTGGTTGGAGTGCAGGTTAGTGACGAGGCGAGGCGGAGAAAGCTGGTTGCCGACGTGGAGCTCGAGCGCGACGTGCGCATGGTCGAGATCATCAACGGCTTGCTGGCGCTCGAAGGAGTGACCGGGGCCCAATGGGTGCACTAGGAGCCTGTTCCAAATGAGGCACTCCACCGCCTGGCGGAATCGGTTCCCTCGTCGGCTGGTCGTCAATTGAATCCAGCTCTGAGCGCTGTCTTCGCCTCGCGCAACCCCGACAAGGCGCGCGAGCTCGAGCAGCTGCTGCCGGGCTGGCACGTCGAGCCACTGTCCGCCGGCACCTTCCCGCCCGAGACGGGCACGAGCTACTACGAGAACGCCCGCGGCAAGGCCCTGTTCGGTCGCTCGCTCGAGAAGCGCCCGCTCTGGGTCATCGGCGAAGACTCGGGCATCGAGGTGGCCGCGCTCGATTGGGGGCCGGGAGTTTTTTCGGCGCGCTTCGGCGGCGACGACCCGGTCGGCCGCATGCTCGCGGCGCTCGAGGGCATCGAGGGCGAGGGCCGGCGCGCTCGCTACATCTCCGAGTTGGTTGCGGTCTCGCCCGACGGCGTAGAGCTACGCGGCAGCGGCGCGCTTCTCGGCCGGATCGGCCACCGCCCGCGCGGAAGCGAAGGATTTGGTTACGACCCCATCTTCCTCCCCGAGGGCGAGGAGCGCACCGTGGCCGAGCTCGGCAATGCCTGGAAGCGCCGGAACTCGCACCGGGCCAGGGCGGCGAGAGCGCTGCTCGAGCTACTCGGCGCCTAGCGCAACTGCTCGGTCGGCGCCG
>Ga0209746_1001507_pt1 | contig 11144 bp, 11 predicted proteins | sample BarGraNGADG00211_3_FD_184496 | JGI IMG/M metagenome (GOLD analysis project Ga0209746, IMG submission 184496) | Arctic peat soil microbial communities from Barrow, Alaska - Barrow Graham LP Ref core NGADG0011-211 (SPAdes) (version 2) | ecosystem: Environmental > Terrestrial > Soil > Wetlands >...
GGGCCGGGGTCGGGCACGCCTCCGGCTCCTGCCGGTTGGCGGCGTCCGACCGGTTGCCTGCGGCAGGCGCCCAGCCTGCCGCCATTACCCTTTCAGCCTGCCGCGCCAGCTCCGGCGCATGCTCTCGCAGGTGCGCCAGGTGCTTGTCCAGCGCTTCCGGCGCCGTTTGCCGCAAATGCGAGATCACTCCCGCTTCATCGTATTGATCGGATTCGAGCTCCACGACGCGCAGCGCGCCGTTCGGGCACTCGCCGAGACAGGCGCCCAGGCCGTCACAATAACCCTCGCGCACCAGCCGCGCTTTGCCGGCGACGATCTGCAGCGCCCCCTCGGGGCAACCGGGGATACACTGCCCGCAGCCGTCGCACTTTTCCTCGTCGACCTGGATCATTTGCCGCTTGGTCTTAGCCATCGCTAGCTCTTCTTCCTCTCGCTGCCGGTCGCCGGCTTTCGCTTGTACTGCGCGTACATCTCTTCGCCCACGCAGGCCTCCGCTAACCGGCACCACTGGATACACGATTGCAGGTTGTTGTAGACCACGAAGCCGCAACGGTCACAAGCCATCTTGAGGTCGATGGAGAACAGCTCGACGTCGGCCCCGCACTGTGGGCAGGTCTTGATGGTAAGGGTGGGTGTGCCCTTCAGGCTGGCCGAGCAGGGACAATAAGCGTTAGACATGGGTCTCCTCCTGGTCCTGCCTACGATAGCATGCCCTCGCTCGCCTGTCAGGGACTTTTGTCACGCGCCGTAGTGGTGCCACGCGCCCGCGTTCTGCCCGCGATGGACGCCGGCCGCTCCTCTACCCCCGCTCCCAGCCGGCCAGCGCCTCGCGCAGCCAGTTGATGAGGGGGTACAGCGCACGGAACACGCCGATCAACTCGTCCGCCACGGCGTCGGGCCTGTCCCGCCAGCCTGACAATTCGTGGTCGACCGAGAAGCTCTTCAGCTTGATGACCTCGATGTAAGGGGTGGTCTCGTCGAACCCCTGTGGCGGCCGCTTGAGCCGTTCCCCGTCCAGCGTCCCGAACGTCGCCACGGATTCCGGCGCCTGTAGGACCGCCGCCAGCCGTACGGGTCCTTCGGCGATGTGCCGGCGGATGAGCGCCAGTTGGCCGGGCTCGGGCATATACAGGCCCCCCGCTGCCAGGAACTCGCCCTTCTCTGTGATGTGGAAGTAGTAGGCCGGCAGGTTGCTGCTGCGCCCTTGCGGGCAGATGGCCGCGCTGAAATACGTCTTGTAGGGGCTCTTGTCAGGCGAGAAGCGGATATCCCGGTTGATCCGATACAGGCAATCTTTCGGCTCGACGATCCCTACCTGGGCATCAAACAGCGAGACGCCGTCCAGCACGCGCGTCAACAGGCCCAGGAACTGCCCGCGCAGCCTCTCATAAGTCTCGCGGTGCGCGTCGAACCAGGCCTTGTTGTTGTTCTGCGACAGCGCAGAGAGGAACGCCAGCAGCGCTTCGAAATCCATGCACACCCCCTTCAATGCGAGCGTAACACTCAGCGTAAAACGCTGAGAGCGTAACACGCTCCTCCCGGCTGGGCCAGTTTTCCATGCTATAATAGATCGCGATTCCCGAGCTTTCGTTGAGCGTGAGGCGTCCATGCCCGAGCTGCCCGACCTGGAAGTGATTCGTGAGTACCTGGCCCCGCGCCTGCCCGGCGCAACGGTCGATACGGCCGAGGTCCGCCGCCCACTCATCGTGCGTAACCTGCTGGGCGGCGATCCCGCCGCGGCCCTGGTGGGGCGGCGTTTCGTTTCGGCCGAGCGCCGGGGCAAGTTTCTCATCCTGGGGCTGGACGGCGACGTCGCCCTGGTGATCAACCCCATGCTCGCCGGGCGGCTGCGCTATGCCGCGCCGCTCAAGCGCGACCGCACCCGCGACGCGCTGATCTTAACCCTGGATGACGGCCTCGAGTTGCGCTACCACGACGCCGAGGACATGGGTAAGATCTACATAACGCGCGACCTGGAACAGGTACCGGCCTTCGCCGGGCAGGGACCCGAGGCGACCGATCCCGGCCTGATGCTCGAGGCCTTTCACGAGCGCCTGCGCCGCCACCACGGCGAGATCAAGGGCATCCTGACCAACCAGGCCTTCGTCGCCGGCATCGGCAACGCCTACGCCGACGAGATCCTGTGGGCCGCGCGTATCTATCCCTTTCGGCGGCGGGCCGACCTGAGCGCCGATGAGGTAGCCGCGCTTTACGCCGCCATGCGCTCGGTGCTGAGTGAGGCGATAGTCACGCTGCGCGACCGGGTGCGCGAGACCATCGACGTCGAAGTGCGGGACTTTCTGGCCGTGCACGGCAAGCCGGGCCAACCCTGTCCGCGCTGTGGCAGCCCGGTCAGCGAGGTCAAGCGCGAGCGCCGGGCCACGGACTTCTGCCGCACCTGCCAGCCCGGCCTGATGGTCGGGCCGCGCCGCATGTTGGGGTAAATCAGAACATCGTATTGTCATTGGCCGATTTTTCCGGCACAACCTGTAGCACGTCCCAGTGTTCTACGACCTTGCCGTTATCGTCCAGCCGAAAAATATCGATGCCGGCCCAAACGCTATCATCCGGCCATTCCTGATAGCAATGCAAGACCACATACTCATGGTTCGCTTATATTTTTAGTGCTTATTAGAATTAAGCTCGCAGCAACGACCTGCATTTTCGCAGCGACTTACATTGATGCCACTTGCTTGCAACCAATAATGATGCGCTCGCCTTGATGCTTGATCAGATGCACCGATCTTACGATATGGACTGCGCAAGATGGCATATCTGACCGGTTCAACATTGGTTCAGCTCATGTTCGGCAGCCGAGGATGCGGCTTTCGAGCATGACAGTTCGCATATCGTGCAGAACCCGATGCCTACGCGGGCCAAATCTGGAAACTGCTCAAGAAATGAGCGAACCATGAGTCTGAGCTTACCAGATAATTCGTTATTGCGCTTGTTTTTTCAGCGAAAGGAAAGGGTTCTCGCAGCGCCCGTCGATGTCCCAGTCGACCCAAGAGACGTCGATGTCCTGGCAGTAGGCGTTGTTATTGCCGTCCCCTCACGGTGCAGCGTCTTGACCAGCGTCTTGAACTCGTTGACCTGCTGGCCGAGGTTCCCGCTGCTGCTGTAGCCCACTTCGGGCGAGAAAAAGCCGCATGAGTTGTAGCCCCAATAATTGGTCAGGCCCTTATCCAGCAGGTACTTGTCGATCACGAATTGGTGGACCGGCATCAGCTCCACCGCCGTGATGCCCAGCTTCAGCAGGTAGTCGATGATCGCCGGCTGCGTCAGCCCGGCGTAGGTGCCGCGCAGATGCTCCGGCACGTCTGGATGGCGCGCGGTGAAACCCTTGACGTGCAGCTCATAGATGATGGTTCTGTGCCAGGGCGTGGCGGGGGCGTATCGCCGCCCCAGCTAGAAGCGGGGTCGATCACAATGGCCTTGGGCATGAACGGCGCGCTGTCACGCTCGTCGAATGAGAGGTCCTCGTCGGGGTGACTGATGGTATAGCCGAACAATGCATCATCCCAGCGCATGTGGCCCGACAATGCCTTGGCATACGGGTCCATCAGCAGTTTGTGGGGATTGCCATACGAATAATGCTCCTTGCCTGCGAGGCGATGCCCGGCCAGAGCCGGCGCACCAAATGACGGCACGAAGCATAAGATGTTGTGGAGATCGGCGCAGTGTCCAGTTATACAAACTCACTGCGGCCGCTCGTACTTGGAGTCCTCGATCTGCCGGCGCAGACGCTCCTCCGGGCTGAGTTCCGCTTCGCCCGCGGCGGTTTCCCCGTCCGGCGCGCCGCCTTTCAGCCTGGCTTCGGCCGCCGCCAACGCCTCGCGACCGGCCATGCCTGCAACCTGCCATTTGCCGCAGTGCGAGCAGCGCGCCAACTTGCCGGTCAACAAGTTCACGCTGAGGACGCTGCGGGCGAAAGGCAGCCCGCATCTGGAGCAGACTGCGGCTCCTGCCGGCTCATATGAGCCGGCCGGCCGGGCGCTGCCTGCGCCGCCTCTGCTTTTCTGCCGCAGGAGCGGAATGATTCTGACGACGACGACCAGAAGCAGGACAAAAACAGCGATCCAGAGCGAGGGAATGCCGGTCAGGTTGCGTTCCGGGGCCGGGCCAAGCGCGGCCGGGCCAAGCGCGGCCAGGCCGAAAGCACGCGCCAGGCCGGCGGCTATGAGTGTGGTCATTCAGTGCCTCCATCGGGTGAGGATTTGTGGCGGGTGCAGAGGGGCGGGCATCCGGCAGGGACTCTAGCACCGGCTGCCCTGCCGGGCAAAGCCGGCGATGGGCGAGCGCAGACCAGGACGTGCCGGCGTTCCTGTGCCCTGTCCGTCACTTTCGGGGTGCAGTCCCGATGCTCACCGGCCGGCGAACGCCTCGCGGATCGCGGTCCAGTTCGCAGGGTCCTCGCCGCCTAGCGACCAGAGCGCGATCCCGGCAATCTGTGGGTGCCTGGCCAGCGCGTCCTGCAGGCGGGTCTGCATGGTCAGCCCATCATTGAAATAGACCGTGTCTCGCCCGTCGGTCCCGTAGCTGAAGAAGCCCTCGTTGGACGCGTCGCGCTGCACCTGGGCGTCATTGGAGTCTTTCAGCTTGGTTGCCTGGCGCCAGTTCAGGCTTTGCGCCGTCGCGCCGGCCCAGTCGTAGCCATACAGCGGCACGCCCAGATAGGTCTTCGCGGGCGGCACCACGGTCGCCGCATAGGTGAGGACCTGGTCCACCCAATCGAGCGGTGCAATCGACCCGGCGGGGCCACCGGCGCTGTGAAAGTCGTAGGTCATGATCTTGAAGCTGTCCACCGCCGCACCCAGTCGCAGCCAGTCCTGCGCCTGCGGCCCGTTCCACGACCCCTGCGCGTCCGTCTTGGCGTGGACCGCGATCGAGAGCAGCTTGCCCTGCGCGTGCAGCGCCTTTGCCAGTTCCTCGATGAAAGCGCTGAAGTCGTCGCGGTCTTCGGCGTTCAGGCACTCGTAGTCGACATCGATCCCGTCAAAACCATCCTCCTGCACCAGCTTGACGATATCCGCGACATGCCGGGTGCGCTGCGCCTGGTCATGGATCAGCCTGGCCACCCGCGCCCGGTCGAAGTCCCCGTTCTGGATCGAGGGCACGATTCGCAGGCCCGCGGCACGCGCGGCGGCCACCCCTTCCGGGCTTTGCACCGAGCCGGCGATGCTGCCGTCGGCCTTTAGCTGATACCAGAAGAAGTTGGCCTCCTTGATGACGTCGGCGTTGTTCGTGAGGGTCATCTGTTCGAGGATCGTCACGACCGGCGCCCACACCGTCACTTCGTACCCGCGCCGGGCCGGAGGCGCCGTGGGCGGCGGCGTGGGTGGAACGGGCGACGGCGATGGCGGCGTGGTCGGCGACCGGGTCGCGGGCGTGGTCGCCGACGGCGCCAGCGTGGCGCTGGGCGCGATGGGCGCGACGGTAGCCGCGGGCAGCGGCGCCGCGCTGGGAGCACAGGCGGCGAGGACCAGAGCGCAAATCAGGAGCATGCTGCTTCCTGGCCGAGGCTTGTCACGCACCCACATCTTCTGCCTCAGAAGGTTCCATGGCCACAATTGTCCGTTTACTGTGATGATGATCGTGCTGCTTTAGCGCATATTCTACCACGTGAACGTGATCTTCTATGCAGCCGATCGCGTGGATCGTCCCGCCCAGTTCGCTCCCCTTACTGCGCAGGTACTTGTGCACGGATATCGGTAAAGGTGAAGCCGATGGTTGCCAGCATCGGGATCACTTCGTGGCTGCCTTGTCGAAGATCGCCTGCAGATCCGACTGCATCTTGGCGATCTCGTCGTCGAGGTTCAGCTTGCCGTTGTTCTGGAGCAGGCTCCAGAAGGTATCCATGCGACCCGCCGCCTCGGTGTAATTCGGCATGAAGCCGTCGCCACTCGGGTTGTCCGGGTAGTGCAGGCCGGCCTTGACGACATCCCAGTTCGTGACGAACGGGAACTGCTTGGCCTTCGCAGCGAAGAAGGCGTCCTGATCGGCGGTGCGTGCGGGCATGCCGCCGTAGGTCAGCAGCAGCTTCTGCGAAGCGGGCCCGATCAGGTAAGACAGAACGGTGAAGGCGGCGTCAGGATTCTTGGCGCCCTTGAGGATACGGTAGGTGTCGCCGTCAACGCGGCCGTTGACCTTGCCGTTGTAGCTCGGCAGGGCAGCCAGGTCCCAGGTCTTGCCGGCATCCGCGATACAGCAGGTGTACCACATGTGCGGGATCATCATCATTGCAGCCCCGATCGACATCTACAGGCAAGGGCGCTCCCAGGCCTGACCGGGCGGTTGAATGTGGAGGGAACAGGCCTCTCCGTAGGCCGATTCCCCACCATTGGATCTGTTTGGTATGGGTAAGAAAGGAGAACTCACCATGGCAAGGACGATTTCGCGTCGACAATTCCTGCGCTTCGCGACTGTTGGTGCAGCGGGGGGTGTGCTGGCGGCCTGCGCGCCTGTGCCCGCCGCGACCCCCGCACCGGCTGCGCCGGCTGCCACCGCGGCGGCGCCCGCTGCGCCGACCACCGCGCCGGCTGCCGTCTCGTCCAAGCGGCTGTTGTTCGAGTGGTCTCCCAAGGCCACCAACAACCCGGTGTTTAACGTCGCCAAGGTCGGCGGCCAGATGCGCGCCAAAGAGTTGGGCGACGTTGACTTCCAATGGGTCGGTCCGGCCGACGCCGACGCCCAGAAGCAGGCTGCGTTGCTCGACGACGTGGTCAGCAACGGTTGCGATGGTCTCGGCCTTTCGTGCAACGATGCCGATGCTCTCAAGCCCGTGATCGACCGCGCCATGGGCAAAGGCATCCCCGTCATCACCTGGGACTCGGACTCGCCGAGCTCCAAGCGGCTCGCGTTCTACAGTTTTGATGTGGATAAGACGGCGACTGCCGGCGCGAACGTCTTCGTGGACGTCATGAAGGATAATCCGCACCGGACCTATAGCCTGCTGATGGGAGTGCCGGGCGCGCCGAACCTGGAAGGGCGCATCAAGGCAGTGCGCGCGGTGCTGGACAAGACCGACCTGAAGCTGATCAGCACTGAGGCGTGCAACGACGATATCCAGAAGGGCGCCGAAGTCGTCGAGAACCGCATGACGGCCACGCCTGACCTGGGCGGCTGGTTCTTTATCGGCGGCTGGCCGCTCTTTGGCGACATCAAGGCCATGCCCAAGCTGCTGGCTGCCAAGGGCAAGACCAAGGTCGTGACCTGGGACACGCTCGAAGCCGAGTGCCAGGACCTGATCGACGGCGTTCTGCAAGGCCTGATCGGTCAGAAGTACTTTGGCTGGGGATATGACGGCGTCGGCATCATGTACGACATCATCACGCATGGCAAGAAATTCCCGGCCTTCATCGATTCGGGCTATGACCTCGTCACGACCGGCGACCAGGCCAAGGACTTCTTGGCGCGCTGGAAGAGCCAGGACTTCAAGATGGGGCCATCGCCTTTCGGCAACGGGTAAGGCGCGCGGGCCCCGGCTGCTGCCTCGGCGGCTGCCGCCCCCTCCCATCCTGTTCCCCGTCCGCTCCCGCGTCGCCCGGCGACGCTCACAGGCCAGCCGCAGACCCCACTGCGCCGGCCGCAAGCCGGCGCAGTGTCGCGCTCGGTTCTTGCCGGCGGGTCAGGCGTCTGGGCTGCCTCTTGATCTGCAGCCAGCCGGCCAGGCGCGTCCCGCCGCCCATCGCCAAAACCTCGCCGATCGCCGCGCCTGTTACTTCCTTGGGCGGCCAATGCCGGCAATCCAGCGCTTCTTGACGCACTGTGCCGGATGGGCTATCCTTGCCTGGGCGGAGGACGAGCTCCAGCCTTGATAACCGGTTAGAGGAGAGAAATGAACGTTGGCAAACTGATACGCCTGAACCGCCTGTTCGCACACCCATCGGGGCGGCTGTGTTCCGTGGCGGTGGACCACCTGGTGGGTTATGGGCCGGGGATGCCGGCCGGTCTGCTGCACATCCTGAAGACCCTGGAGGCAGTGGCCGCGGCCCGGCCCGACGCGGTGACGATCCACAAAGGGATGGCGGCTTCGGCCTGGGCGCCCTACGCGGGGCGCATACCGCTGATCGTGCAGAGCAGCCTCATGCGCGTGGACGATTTGGCTTTCGAGCAGATCGCGACGCCCGAAGAGGCGGTGCGCCTGGGCGCAGAGGCGATCGCGGTGGCGGCCTTCATACGTGGCGAATCGGAGAGCGCACATTTGCGGGTGATCGCAGACTGCGTGCGCGAGGCGGCCCGCTTCGAGTTGCCGGTGATCTGCCACATCTACCCGCGTCGCTTCGACGGCGGCCCGCACGTCTCGTTCGCGCCGGAAGATATCGCCTGGGCGGCGCGTTGCGCGGTCGAGGCGGGCGCGGACGTGGTCAAGGTGCCCTACTGCGGCGACGTGGCAGCGCACAGCCAGATAGTAGCCGACTGCCCGGTGCCCGTGGTGGCAGCTGGCGGCCCGCAGACGGACACGTTAGAAGCAGCGCTGGCCATGATGTCCGAGGTGGTGCAGAGCGGGGCACGCGGCGCGACCATCGGGCGCAACATCTGGGGCTTCGAGCGGGTTACCGCGGCGGTGGAAGCCTTCAAAGCCGTCATCCACGATGGGATGACGGCCCGGCAGGCCATGGAGAGCGCCGGGCTGTAGGCGGAATATGACGACTAAGCGTTGGGATGTGTTGGGCCTGGGCATGGTGACCATCGACGACCTGATCTACGTGGACCGCTTCCCCGCGCCGGACACCAAGATGGCGGTCAGCGACATGCGGCGCCAGGGGGGCGGCCAGGTGGCCACGGGCCTGGTGGCGGCGGCGCGCCTGGGCGCCACGACGGCCTATTGCAGCGTGTTGGGCGAGGACGATCTGTCACGCTTCGCCTTGCACGAGCTGGAGCAGGAGGGCGTCGACTGCTCACCGGTCATCCGCCGCCCAGGCGCGCAGCCCATGCATGCCGTCATCATCGTCAATCGCCTCGCCGGCCAGCGCACCATCCTGTACTCGCTGGCCGGCGAGGCGCAGCCCAGGCCGGAAGAAATCAGCGAGGAACTGGTAGCGGCCTGCCGCGTCCTGTTCTTAGACCAACATGCCGCCGAGGGCGGGCTGCGCGCGCTGGAACTGGCGCGCGCGATGGACATCCCCTGCGTCGCCGATCTCGAAAACGTCAACCGGCCCTGCTCACAGGAGCTGCTGCGCCGGGCCGACCATCTCATCGTCCCCGCCGCCCTGGCCCGCCAGCTAACCGGGGAGAACGAGCCGGCAGCCATGGTGCGTGCGTTCGCCGGCCCGCAACGGGCCTGCTGCGCCGTGACGGACGGAGACCGGGGCTGCTGGTACGCCGAGCGCGACAGCAGCGTGCATCACTTTCCGGCCTATGCGGTGCCGGTGGCGGATACGACCGGCTGCGGCGACGTGTTCCACGGGGCTTACGCGGCCTGGCTGGCGCGCGGGGCGAGCGTGCCCGAGGCAATCCGCATCGCGAGCGCGGCGGCGGCGCTCAAGGCCACCCAGCCGGGCGGCAGGACCGGCATCCCGGACCGGGCGACGGTGGAAAGGTTCCTGGCAGATAGACAATGCTGATTGGCCTGGATTTGGGGACGACCACGATCAAAGCTGCCACCTATGACCCCGCCCTGGGGCGAGTGGGGGCGGTGGCCGCGCGCCCGACTCCCGTCAGCCATCCACAGCCCGGCTACAGCGAGCATGTCCCCGAAGCCCTGTGGGCAGCCGTGGGGGACTGCCTGCGCGAGGTGCTGGCACATGACCCCGGGCAAGCTGTGGCGGGCCTGGCGATCGCGAGCTTTGCCGAAGCAGGTCTGCCACTGGATGGCGAGATGCAGCCCCTTTACCCGATCATCGCCTGGTATGACCGGCGCTGTGAGCCGCAGGCCGCCTGGTGGGATACCCAATTCTCCGACGCCGAGCTGCACTCCATCACCGGCCAGCAGAGCAGCCCATCGTTTGGCGTCAACAAGTGGCTGTGGATCCGGGAAAACCGGCCCGACGTCGCGCGACGCACGGTCAAGTGGCTTTCGGCCGCCGATTACATCCTGTACCGGCTGAGTGGCGAGCAGGCGACTGACTACAGCATCGCCTCGCGCACGCAGATGTTCGACCAGCGTCGTCTGGACTGGTCGGCTGAGATCCTGCGCCGGGCCGGGCTGAGCGCTGAACAGTTGCCACGCGCCCGGCCGGCCGGGAGCCTGGTGGGCAGGGTGACGCGCGCGGCGGCCCGCCTGAGCGGCGTGCCCGAGGGAACGCCGTGCGTGCTGGGCGGGCACGACCACCTGTGCGCGTCATTTGCGGCCGGGGCCTATCAACCGGGCATGGTGGTGGACTCCAGCGGCACGGCGGAGGCAGTCGCAGTAGCGCTGCCGGCTTTCCAAACCAGTGCGGCGCTGGCCCAAGCCAGTTACGCCTGTTATGCGCACGTTGCGCCCGGCCAGTACGTTCTGAAAGGTGGGCTCAAGCTAGCGGGGGGCGCGGTCGATTGGCTGGCCCGCCTGCTGGCCGGATTGGAGGCCCAATTGCCCTACGAGCAGTTGTTGGCGCGCGCCGAGAGCGGAGTCGGGCGGCGAGCCGGGCCGTTGTGGCTGCCCCATTGGCTGGGCTCGGGTACGCCGGAGGGCGACCGCCACAGCCTGGCGGCGCTGGTGGGGGTACGGGCCGAGCACGACCAGGGCGACGTGTTCCGCGGCCTGCTGGAGTCGCTGGCCTTCTGGCTGAGACACAACCTGGAAGAGATGCAGCGCCTGTCAGGCCAGACCACCGGCCCGGTCGCCGTCATCGGCGGGACGATCCGTCTTGGGCTGCTGACACAGTTGAAGGCCGACGTCTTGAACCGGCCGGTGAGCGTGCCGGAGCTGCCCGAGGGGGCCGCGATCGGCGCGGCCCTGCTGGCGGGGCTGGGAACCGGCCTCTTCGGCGATCCGGCGGAGGCCATCGGCTCGTTGCGCTATGGGAAGACCGAGGTGACGCCGGACCCGGCGCACGTCGCCTGGTATGACACACTGTACCGGGAGTCCTATCTTCCGCTCTATGCGGCCCTGCGCGGGGTGAACGAAGGGTTGGGAAAGCTGCAAGGGTAAATTACTTGGCGGGCGAGGCCGCCAGGCCGCTGCCCGCGCCGGCGGGCTGGCGGGCAGGCTCATGTACGCC
>Ga0209746_1001510_pt1 | contig 11128 bp, 12 predicted proteins | sample BarGraNGADG00211_3_FD_184496 | JGI IMG/M metagenome (GOLD analysis project Ga0209746, IMG submission 184496) | Arctic peat soil microbial communities from Barrow, Alaska - Barrow Graham LP Ref core NGADG0011-211 (SPAdes) (version 2) | ecosystem: Environmental > Terrestrial > Soil > Wetlands >...
ATTGCGGACAACATTTTCAAAGGCAAGAATTATTCGCGTATCCCCGTTTAACTCGTTTAACCTTTGCGGCGCGTGACTCCGTCCGAAACATTTTCAAACCTGCTACGCGCCGGTGCGCCCGTGCTTTCGCTCGCGCCGATGCAGGATGTGACGACGCTTGATTTCATGCACGTCATCTCGCGCTACGGCGGGCCGGATGTTTATTGGACGGAATACTTCCGCGTCCACGATGTTTCGCGTCCGGAAAAGTGGATTCTCGATTCCATCACCAAAAATCCGACCGGCAAACCCATCGTCGCGCAACTCATCGGCAACGACATTCCCGCGCTCGTCCGCACCGCAAAGCTGCTGCAACAATTCCCCGTCGCGGCGATTGACCTGAACCTCGGCTGTCCCGCGCCCATCGTCTATCGCAAATGCGCGGGCGGCGGATTGTTGCGCGAACCGCAGCGCATTGACGCCATCCTCGGTGCGCTGCGCGACGCGGTGACGGTTCCGTTCACGGTGAAGACGCGCCTCGGCTTCGAGTCGCCCGCCGAATTCGACGCGCTGCTGCCGATTTTTGCCAGGCACGCGATTGATTTGCTCACCGTCCACGCGCGCACTGTGGCGCAGATGTATCGGCCCGGCGTGCGTTACGATCTCATCGCGCAGGCGGCGCGCGCGTTGCGCTGTCCCGTGTTCGTCAATGGCAATGTCCACAGCGCGGCGCAGGCGCAAAAATTATTGGCCGAGACCGGCGCGCGCGGCCTGATGATCGGTCGCGGCGCGATCCGCAATCCGTGGCTGTTCGACCAGATCCGTGCGCAACTCCGTGGTGAAAAAATAAAATTGCCGGCGGGACACGACGTGCTGGCTTACATCCGCGAACTTTGGGAAAACGAAATCACGCCGGGTGTGCGGAAAATTTCACAGGTGCAGCGGATGAAGAAATTCATGAACTTCATCGGCGAAGGCGTGGCGTCGCCAGAAAAATTTCTGCACGACATCCGCCGCGTGGAGACGACGGCGGATTTCTGGCGCGTATGCGAAAACTTTCTCGACCACGACGAGCCGATGACACTGGAGCCGGGCGCGCCGGCTGGCTAACCTGTGCCGTCAACCACATGAATTTTAACCGCTCCGAATTTCGGTTGGCCGCGTGGTTGGCGGCGTTGTTCCTGGTCATTCTGGGGGCCAAGCTCTGGGTCGTTCAAATCTACGCGTCCAGCCTTCCATACTGGGATCAATGGGATGAGGCGGGTAATTTTTTTCAGCCCTGGCTCGAAGGGCGTCTGACGTGGAGCGCATGGTTTGCGCCGCACAATGAACACCGGATTTTTTTTACGCGCCTGCTGGATCTGCTTGTTCTGCGGCTGAACGGCCAGTGGGATCCGCTGTTGCAGATGACCATCAACGCATTCATCCACGCTGGTTATGCCTGCGGGCTGGCTTATTGCTTGTGGGTTTTTACGGGCAGGGAAAAGGCCGGCTTGATCTGTTTTTTGCTGGCGCCGTTTTTTGCCCTTCCATTTGCGGCGGAAAACACGATTCACGGCTTTCATTCACAGCAGTATTTGTTGTGCATTTTTTCGGTCGCAGCCATCATCGGTCTGGGATTCCGGCCCATGGGTGACCGGTGGTGGTGCTTGGGCCTGACGGCGGCCATCCTGTCCATTTTCACGATGGGTTCCGGTCTGCTGGCGTCATTGGTGGTGTTGGGGTTGGTGGTTCTGCGAATGTTAAAGGCGCGGCGGCTCAATCAAAGCCAGCTTGTCACCCTCGGCTGCGGCCTCGCGGTTTTTGTCATCGGGCTGGCTCTGAACGTCTCCGTTGAAGGGCACAAGTGCTTTCGCGCGGGGTCGTTGGTGGATTTTGCGGGCGCGCTGGCTGGCAACCTGGCGTGGCCTTTTGAGGATTATCCGACGATGTTGTTCCTGGTTTGTCTGCCGCTGGTCATTACTTGCATTGCTTATTTCCGGTCTGATTTCAAGGATCCGCGCGCGGCGGAATTTCTGCTCGCGCTTGGACTCTGGGGTTTCCTGCAATCAATGGCGCTGGCTTATGGTCGCACCAACCTGGGAAACACCAGCCGGTATCTCGATGCTCTGGACACCATCCCCATGGCCGGTCTGGGCAGTTGGTTTATTCTTCATGAAACGGCGGAGTTCCGCCGGACTTCACAACGGCTGTTCGGACTGTTTGCCATTTTGTGGATAAGCATTGCGTTTTGGGGCATGTGGCACATCTCCCAAACGACCTTGGAAGATTATCTGCCGCGGAACAAAAAAACGCAGTTGATTGAAGCCGAAAATGTCCGCGCCTTTATCGCCACGGATGATCCCCGTTATTTGTCGAGCCAGTATCCACAAGACATTCCTTATACGAGCGCCGAACGGCTGATGGAATTGCTGCGCCAACCCAAGCTGCTGGACATCATGCCGCCTGCCTGTCGCAAACCGTTGAAACTGGAACCGGACAAAACTTCCAGCGCCGCCTTTGTGCTAGACGGCTGCGCGCCCGAAAATCCACAACGGGAATTCACCCGCGCCTGGGGCAGTTTCTCCACCAACGGAACCGCCGCCACCGGCCAGTTCATCAGCCAGCCGCTGTCCGCCCGCCTGCCGAAACTGGACGTGCAACTGTGCTGCGGGCCGGACACGAAAAACATCCATATCCAATTGATCGAGCTGGCCACCGGTCGCAAAACCGAACTTAAACCAACCCTCATCAATCAATGGCAGACCGTCATTGTGTCCGCCCCACAAAGTCCATTCCGATTGGAAATCACCGACCAGAATAAAAATTCCTGGGTGGCCGTCGGCGAAATAAAAGAACGCGGCCGCCTGTCTTTTTACTCGCTCTGGCTGACGGGCAGGGCGGTTTTCATTTTGCTGTGCGGATTGTGTCTGTTTGTTTTCCTCGCCGGCGCGCGTGGCGTCCGCCGGAACATTTCATCCAATGCCGAACGGCTTGGTGAATTTTGCATCTTGTTGGCCGCGCTCGCGGCGCTCGCCGGCGTCTGGCGGGCGCGGAATTTTGATGAGACGCAGCTCGCCTGCCAACTGCACCGGAACTGCGCGGTCCGGTTCACGGCCCAAGGCGATGCCGCCAGCGCAAAATTACATTTGCGCGAAGCCTTGTGGCGGCAACCCGACGACGTTGAAACGAAAAAACAATTGCACGCGCTGGAGTCGCACACGACCGGGCCTGCGGACTTGCGCCGTTGAAGAATTGAGATAGGCTCGCGGCAAATTGAGGCTTCTGGAATGACGCAACCGGCCAACTCAAAAACCGATTCATCAAAACATTTTGCCGCCTGGCTGGCGGCGCTGTTTCTGATCGTGCTGGGCGCGAAACTGTGGGTCGTGCAGCTATATGGTTCGCCGCTGCCATTGTGGGATCAGTGGTTTGAAGCCGACGTTTTTTTTAAACCATGGGTGGAAGGCCATCTCACCGGTGCGGTTCTTTTTGCGCCGAACAACGAACACAGAATTTTCTTCACCCACCTGCTCGACATGGGCGTCATCTCGCTGAATGGACGCTGGGAACCCATGCTGCAAATGACGGTCAACGCATTCATCCACGCCGCTTTTGTTTGCGCGCTGGCGTTCTGCCTGTGGGATTTTCTCGGACGCAAAAACGGCTGGCTCATCTGCGCCATGCTCGCACCCTTTTTCGCGCTGCCTTACGGCGCGGAAAACACCATCTGGGCGATCAACTCGCAGCAGTATTTCATGAGCCTCTTCGCATTGGCTACGCTCGTCGGTCTCGGCTTCAACCCACCGTGCAGCCGCCGTTGGTGGCTTGGCCTGGCCGCCGCCGTCATGGGTTTATTTACGATGGCTTCCGGCCTGCTCGCGCCGATGGCCGTCGGCGGCCTGCTGGTTTTGCGCGCCATCAAATCGCGGCGAATTGAAAAACAAAATTTAATCACGCTCGCAATCTGCCTCGTCGTCGTCGGTTTGGGCGCGGCGGCAAAAGTCACCATGCCGGAAGACGCGCCGTTGAAGGCGCATACTTTGATGGAATTTATTTCCGCCTTCGCGCGCAATCTCGCGTGGCCGTTTGTCAGCACGCCGGCGATGGCGTTGCTCATTCCCCTGCCGCTCGCCGGCCTGCTCGCCTGGTATTTCCGGCCAAACTTTCAACGATCACACACGGCGGAATTTCTCTTCGCCCTCGCGCTGTGGAGCGCGCTGCAATCCGCCGCCATCGCCTATGGCCGCGCGAATTACGGCGAAGGCGTCCCGGCCAGCCGTTATATGGACGTGCTGAACATTTTTGTCATCGCCAGCCTGTTTGCCACCGGGCTGCTCCGGCAGTTGTGGACCGGCGGAACTTTTTCAAAATGGGCCGCGCCACTGCTGCCGCTGGTTTTTGCCGGCGTCATTTTTTTCGGCCTCGTCCAAGTTTCGCAACTCGTGGTTCAAGGTCTTTTGGTTCCGACCCGCATGATGAATCTCGTCGCCGAGGAACGCGTGGAAACTTTCATGGCCACCGGCGACTAACGCGAACTGTTTGAAACGCCCACCGTGCGCCCGGACCCCAAAGTGACCCTCGGAATTTTGCGCAATAAAAAATTACAAACCATCCTGCCCGCCGTGTGCCTCGCGCCCACGACCCATCCCGTCACCGGACGATTCACCGCCGTCTCGCAGTGGCTCCTGAAAAATTCGCCGTTGATTTTGATGGGCGGACTCGCGCTGTTCGCCGGCCTGTGCGGATTCGGCCTCGCCCGCAAGACGCTCGGTTTAGTCGGCGCCGATTTGGGGGGAACCATCGCCCTGCTCGCCGCACTGACCGCGCTGGGTTTTGTCTGGTCGAAAAGCCCGATCCAACGCACCACCATCGAACGCGAACTCCATTACAAACTGGCGGCGTATTTCACTTCCGTTGACAATCCCAAGCGTGCCGCGATCCACGAACACAAGGCGGAAGCTTTGAAAAATTAAAATGAACGAAGAAATCTCCAAACGCCTCGAACAGATTGAAGCCAACGCCGCGCACCTTGAGCATCAGGTTGAGCAGTTGAACACCGTCGTCATCGAGCAGGGCAGACAACTCGACCAGTTGAAAAAACTGACGCAGCGACAGTCCACCACGCTCGAAGCCATCGAGCAGGAACGCATCCGCGACACCAATTCCAAGCCGCCGCATTACCAGTGAATCCGCCGCCGGAAAATAAAATTTCCCCGCTTACCGCGCCCGTGACTTCGGTCTGGGGCGTGGGCGAGGAGCGCGCAAAACTGCTCGCGCGGCTGGAGATTTTCACCGTCGAAGATTTGCTGCTGCACAAGCCGCGTCGTTACGAAGACCGCCGGAAATTTCTGCCCATCCGCGATTTGAAACTCAAGGAGGCCGCGACGGTGCGCGGAACCATCATCGCGTCCGGCGTCAAGCGCTGGAAAGGCGGCGCCCGCGCGATGTTCGAGTGCGTGTTCGACGACGGCTCGGCGCATCTGCATTGCCGCTGGTGGCAGGCGCAGCCGTGGATGGCAGACTGGTTCGCGGTCGGGCGCGAATTTCTCGTGTTCGGCAAACCGGAATCGCTGCGGCCGCGCACGATTGACCATCCTGAAACCGAGCCGGTCGAGGCGGACGATGATGAATTTATCCACGTCAACCGCATCGTGCCCATTCATCCGCTTACCGATGGACTCACGGCCCGCGTGATGCGCACGCTGATCTGGCGCGCGCTGGAAAAATTTGAAAACGAAATTGCGGAGCCGCAATTTGGGTTTGGAGTTCCGCCTTTAGGCGGTCCGGGTGAGAGCCGCAAAGAACCGCATAAAGGCGGAACTCCAAACCTTCCATCCCGCGCGAACGCCATTCGCATGATTCATTTTCCCGAAGAATTGGCGGACGTGGAATTCGCGCGGCAACGGCTGGCGCTGGACGAGTTTGTGGAACTGCAATTCCAAATCCAGTCGCGCCGGAAAAAATTCGAGGCGCTGGCGAAGGCGTTGCCGTGCGGAGGCGACAACCGGCTGATGAAATCGTTTCTCACGCAGCTCGGTTTCAAGCTCACCGCCGCGCAGACGAACGTGCTGCGCGAAATCCGCGCGGACATGGGCGGCGTGCATCCGATGCGGCGGCTGCTGCAAGGCGATGTCGGCTCCGGCAAAACCGCCGTCGCGGCTTGCTCCGCGTTGATGGCGCTGGAAAGCGGGTTCAACGTCGCGCTGATGGCGCCGACGGAAATTCTGGCGGAGCAGCATTTTCGGAATTTTACGAAATGGTTCGAGCCGCTCGGCGTGAAAGTGGAACTGCAAACGGGAAGTCGGAAAACATCCAACATCCAACATCCAACATCCAACATCGAAGGCTCGCGCGCAGCATCACGCATCACGCATCACGCATCACTTTTCATCGGCACCAACGCTTTGTTCACGGCGGGTTTTGATCTGCCAAAACTCGGCCTCGTGATCATTGACGAGCAGCACAAGTTCGGTGTGGTGCAGCGCGAGACGCTGGTGCGCAAGGGGAATTATCCGCATCTGCTGGTGATGACGGCGACGCCGATTCCGCGCACGCTCGGCCTGACGCTTTATGGCGACCTGGATGTTTCGGTGATTGATGAACTGCCCGGCGGTCGCGGCAAAATTAAAACTTTCGTGCGCGCGGCGGACAAATTGCCGAAGGTCTGGGAGTTCATCCGCGAAAAAATTTCCGGCGGACGGCAGGCCTACATTGTTTATCCGCGCGTCGAGGCGACGGCCAGCGACATCAAGGCGGTGACGAAGGAATTTGAAAATGTGCAACGCGCGCTTGCGCCGTTCAAGGTCGGCCTGCTGCACGGACGGATGAAAAGCGCGGAGAAGGAAAATGTGATGACGGCGTTTCGATCCAATGAAATCAAGGCGGTCGTCGCCACGTCGCTCATTGAAGTCGGCGTGGACGTGCCGAACGCGAGCGTGATGCTGATCGAAAATGCGGAGCGGTTCGGGCTGGCGCAGTTGCACCAGTTGCGCGGGCGCATCGGGCGCGGCGCGCATGAGAGTTTTTGCATTTTGATTTCGGACGTGCTGAAGGAAGACGCGCAGTCGCGGCTGAAAATTCTGGAGGAGACGAACGATGGTTTCAAAATCGCCGAGGTGGACTTGAAATTGCGCGGGCCGGGCGAACTGCTCGGCCAGGAGCAGAGCGGGGCGATGAAATTACGATTTGGAGATTTGTCGGAAGATTTGAATTTGATCCGGCAGGCGCGGGAATTGGTGCGGCAAAATTTGCAGTTGGATTTTTCGCGGACAGGCGTAAGTTGAAGCCATGAAAAATTTTCTCATTCCTCTGGTCGCAGCGGTGGGGTTGCTCGCCGGCTGCGGTGACAGCGGTTCCAAAAAAACCGCGACCGCCGCCGCCACCAACGCGGAACCCAAATATGACACCGGCAATCCGCTGACGGCCCCGGCGGATTATCTGGGCGCGGTGGTGCAGGCGCAGAAGCACGCGGAGAAGGTGATTGACGTGTCTTACATCAACCAGGCCATCCAGCAGTTCAACGCAATGGAAGGCCGTCTGCCGAAAGACCTGAATGAACTGGTGCCGAATTATGTGGGCAAAATGCCGGTGCCGCCTTACGGAACGAAGCTGGTTTATGACGCGACGGCGGGAACGGTCAAAGTGGTGAAACAACAAAAATAATCCAACCTCCAGTCATCATGTCCCAACCGGCAACCAATCGAACGGATGTCTTTGTTTTTGAACGCGGCCTCTGGAACCGGCCTTGGTTCATGGTCCTGTTGTGCCTGGTTTTTGTGACGCTGGACTGGGAACTGTTGCCGGTCTGGGTGTTTCCGTTCATCTTCGTTTTTCCGGTGATGCTGGTGGCGTGGAACCGCCGCCTGTTGTTCGCCGTCCTTTGCGCCGGCGTGCTGTCGCTGACGCGCATGGGCCACGAGTTTATTTTTGCTCCACACCCGGTGCTCTGGAGCGGACTCGCCGACGCGCTGATCCGGTTTTTTGTGCTGGTGCTGCTGGCAGCGCTCACGTCGCAGCTCGGCCGCCAGTCGCGGCAGTTGCGCCAACGCGTGCATACGCTCGAAGGCATGCTGCCCATCTGCTCCTTCTGCAAGTGCATCCGCGACGACCAGGGCAACTGGGTGCAAATGGAACAATACATCTCCGGCCATTCCGAGGCGCAGTTCAGCCACGGTCTCTGCCCCGCCTGCGTCAGGCAGCATTACGGCGACTTCCTGCCGAAAAATTAAACCGCTTCGCGTCATATTTCGCTCGCAAAACTTTCGCCGGCAAAAGAGAATCCCGTTTCGTTTTTAATCTATGAACGAGCAGATCGTCATCCTTGATTTTGGGTCGCAATACACGCAGGTCATCGCCCGGCGCGTGCGCGAGTGCAACGTCTATTCCACCATCGTCCCCTTCAACACGCCGGCCGCCGCGATCGCCGCGCTGAAGCCGCGCGGAATTATTTTGTCCGGCGGCCCGTCGTCGGTGTTCGCGCCGGACGCGCCGTTGCCGGACAAAACCATTTTTGAACTCGGCGTGCCGGTGCTGGGCATCTGCTTCGGCGTGCAATTGTTCGCGCATTTCCTCGGCGGCAAGGTCGAGAAAGGTCTCAAGCGCGAATACGGCAAAGGCACGCTGACGGTCAACGACGCGAAATGCGCGCTGTTCGCCAAGCTGCCGAAGTCGCTGCAAATATGGAATTCGCACGGCGACAAGCTCACAAAAATTCCCAACGGCTTCAAACCGGTCGCGGCCACGGAAAATTCCGAATTCGCCGCGATTGAAAACCGCTAGAAGAAATTTTTTGGCCTGCAATTCCATCCTGAAGTCGTCCACACGCTGCGCGGCCGGGAAATCATTGCCAACTTCGTCCACGGCGTCTGCGGTTGCGGCAAAAGCTGGACGATGCGCCATTACGTTGACCAGGCCGTCGAGGAAATCCGCGCGCAGGTCGGCCAGGAAAAAGTGATTCTCGGCTTGAGCGGCGGCGTAGATTCCAGCGTGGCAGCGGCGCTGTTGCACAAGGCGATTGGCGACCAGCTAACCTGCATTTTCGTCAACAACGGCCTGCTCCGCGCGCGCGAGGCGGAAGTCGTGAGGGAAGTTTTTGGCCGCAACTTCAAGCTCAAGCTGCAATACGAAAACTCCGCCGCGCTGTTCCTGCGCAAACTCAAGGGTGTGACCGACCCGGAACAGAAACGCAAGGTCATCGGCCGGACGTTCATCGAAGTTTTTCAGGCGGCAACCAAGCGCGCGGGCAACGCGAAATTTCTCGCGCAGGGAACTTTGTATCCCGACGTGATCGAGTCCGTGCCGATTGCCGGCAATCCCGCCGCGCTCATCAAGAGCCATCACAACGTCGGCGGCCTGCCGAAGAACATGAAGTTTCAACTGGTCGAGCCGTTGAAATGTCTGTTCAAGGACGAAGTGCGGCTGCTCGGTCTCGAACTGGGCCTGCCGAAGGAAATTGTTTATCGCCAGCCGTTCCCCGGCCCCGGCCTCGGTGTGCGCATCCTCGGCGAAGTCACGCCGGCGCGCTGCGAAATTTTGCGGAACGCCGACGCCATCGTCGTCGAGGAAATGAAAGCGTCCGGGCTTTACTATAAAATCTGGCAGAGTTTTGCGGTGTTGCTGCCCGTGCGCAGCGTCGGCGTGATGGGCGACGAGCGGACTTATGATTTCACCATCGCCATCCGCGCCGTGGAATCGCAGGACGGCATGACCGCCGACTGGGTGAAGCTGCCTTACGACCTGCTGGAAAAACTCGCCAGCCGCATCATCAACGAAGTCAAAGGCGTCAACCGCTGCGTCCTCGACATCACCAGCAAACCGCCGGGGACGATTGAGTGGGAATAAACTTTTGCCAGCATGGAAGCCACGCTCGCCATCCTCAATGAACTGGAAGCCGCCGGCTTGGTCGAGCGCTACGCCATTGGCGGCGCGATGGCTGGATTTTTTTACGCCGAGGCCGTGGTCACGGAAGATTTGGATGCGTTTGTGCTGCTTAAAACCCCCGCATCCGGCGTCATCACGCTGACGGCCATTTACGATTTTCTGAAACAACGCGGCGCGACCGTGGAACGCGAACACCTCTGGCTCGCCGGGACGTTGGTGCAATTGATTCCCACCTTTGATGCGCTGACCGAGGAAGCTGTCCGTGAAGCCGTTGACCAGACGGTCGGCCAGGTCAAAACCCGCGTGATGCGCGTGGAACACCTCATTGCCATCGCGCTGAAAACTGGACGCGCCAAGGATCACGCCCGCATTGCGCTACTGCTGGACGAGGCGGCGATTGAGGGCGGACGGTTGCAGGAAATCCTGCACCGCCACGGGTTGCAGGATCGCTGGAAAAAGTTTAACCTCAAGCCATGAACGCATCGTCACCAGCGACCATCGCCGGGGAAATTTTCCAGGGCAAGGCGCGCAGCCGCAAAGCGGCCGCCGCCCTGCCCATTGAGGAAAAGCTCCGGCGGCTGGTCGAAATGCAGCGGCGGGCCAACCAAATCCGGCGCGGCGTGGCGCGCCCGCTCATGCGCGTTTGGGAACTCGCCTGAATAAATAATTTCAATTAAGACAAGGCAATGCCATGAGTGACGAACTTCCCGTTGAACCCGTTGAACGTCTGTTCGACTTCGTTTTGAAATCGCGCGGGCTGCTGGTGGGCCGCGACACGTTGCGCCGCAACAAAGGCCGGCTGCATTTCGTTTTGATCACCACCGACATTGCGGATTCCAGCCGCGAGGAGGTTCTGGCGGACTTCAAACATTACCCCGTTGTGCAGCATTTCACGGCGGCGGATTTTGAAAGGCTGTTCAAAATCAAAGGCGCGAAGGCGGTCGGCTTTGTGAAGTCCGGCCTCGCCCAATCCATCTACGCCGAACTGAAGCCACACCGCATCAACCAGCCTTTGCATCCATCGAAGCCAAAGCAGCCGGAAGAAAAATCCAACCAAGGCGAACTCCGCTCATAAAATAATTTCAGAAATAATTTGACATCCTTGTGCCGTCCTTTTTAAGTGTCATAGCGTAAGCTATGAGACAATTCACAACAGTTAGTCGTCTCGCCGCAACCGCGCAACGGGCGGGCAATAATTCTACCCCCAGCCGGCCAGCTTCCTCCGCCGCCGTTTTTTTCAGAACGCCTGCCGCGATTTCTAAAGCGCCGCCCGCAATTCGTTTTCCCT
>Ga0209746_1001514_pt1 | contig 11118 bp, 12 predicted proteins | sample BarGraNGADG00211_3_FD_184496 | JGI IMG/M metagenome (GOLD analysis project Ga0209746, IMG submission 184496) | Arctic peat soil microbial communities from Barrow, Alaska - Barrow Graham LP Ref core NGADG0011-211 (SPAdes) (version 2) | ecosystem: Environmental > Terrestrial > Soil > Wetlands >...
TAGGTACAAGTCGAGCGAACTACGTTGATTTTCAATTCTTGGCAAGCCAATCGAAGATGGCGCAAAGCGGTAGCGGCAAAGCCGAGCGATCTCCCGTTGGTCGCTGACCGTTGGTCTCCTCTCCCCCTCGTTTGTAATTAATGGTTATTTGTTTGCAACAATACAATAAGTGATTATAGCTCATCAATTCCACTCCCCCTCTCCCGATAGCTATCGGGAGCAACGAGGGGTTAATGGTTAGTTGTTTGCAACAATTATAAAGTAAAGAACGTCTATCCATGCAATCGGTTATCTGTTACCAACTATTTATCACCACTTTACACAGCGATGTTTGTCACTCCCAATGGAAATAGACAAGTGAACAGTTACACTAACTATTAACTATTAACTGTAAATGGAGCTTGCGACATCCCGTCCAAACGGGACTATTAACTACCCACTATTAACTATTTATTTCTTTAACGTTCGGAAATCGATTTGAAATATAGTTATCAAATTTTTCCCAAATAGAAATAATTAGCCCGTAATGTTTGTTTAAAAGATTAAGTCCTTCAATAATGTCTTCCGTGTTGAATGGATATTCGTGTGTTACAATATTTCGGGTTTCTCTAAGCAATAGCCAGTCATTCCCATTCTGTAATAAATTCAACAGTTCAAGTTTAGAGAGTAAATCAAGAAATGGAATACCTCGCGTTTCTTCGCCCAAATTTTCGAGTAATGCAGGAAACAGTTTTCCACCCATGCTATCCTGTAATTTCGAAAAACGAAATATCAATTGATCTATAAAGCTTAACTCCTCCTCCGAAAGTTGATTGTATTTATCTACTGTAAGTGGAAGATACATTTCAATTTTTCGATAAGCAAAACTCATGCGTTCGACATGAATAGTACAAAGTTGTACAGCTTCTTTCAAATAATTTTCTTTTTCAGTAGGTTGCATAGCTATAAGTTTGACTTCAGATCACTATTATGTTGAATAATTGATTGATAAAAGTTGCGTTTACTTCTGGTATTGGCATTGTCAAAAACAACGTCGATCTTTTGATTACCAATCACACTTTTTAGTTCCGCCAGAAATTGAACTTTTAATTCAACAGTAAAAAGCGCCTCGTTTTTATTTTTGATAAATAAATCTATGTCGCCCCCTTTCTTCAGATTGTCCACCCTTGATCCAAAAAGAAAAACCTGAGCATCTGATCCAAAGTATTTCTTAGCCATTGAGTTTATTACTTCTATTTCTGTTTGGGTTAATCTCATTGCCTTGTAGTTAAATAGGAAAATTGAGTGAAAGTATAATCTTCTCCCACTCGTTTGAAACGAGTGGTTGTTGGTTGATTGTTTAAGCCTCGAAGCGTACAACCGTTTCTTTTTGACGGTTTGACGCGTTGTCTTCTCTTTTAAGCCCCCGCCGTTTATCCCGCAATGCGGGATGGGTTGTGGGTCACCACCACCTGTCTGGCAATTGTTTATCAGCAGCACTATTAAATGTCCTTTAGAATAATGACTCCAGGCTTTAGAATATCTATCTGAGCCTTTAGAACGTTCTGTCAAATGTTTAGAACCTCCGGTCAACCTTTTAGAACCATTACTTTAGCTTTTAGAACTGTCTACTTCATACTACTACCAATCATTATCAAATATCAGTAGCTTGTTCAGTTAGAAAATCCTTTACTTCAGAATCTGAAACAGCTTGAATTAAATATTCAACTTCCTCAGCATAGTCGATATCTTTAAAAAAACAAAGCTGTATTCTAAACAGTTTTTCGGAAAATAATTGTCCAAATATTAGTTCTGCCTGTTGAGCAATTTGCTTTACAGAGTAATGATTTTTAAGAATAAAATATAGATCCACATAATCCTTCCATTTCGAACGGCGTCCAAGAGCATACGCTTTCATAGCTGCCAAATCCAATAAAGATGGTATTTTTATATAGTTTTCGAACAGGAATTCGGGTTGCACAGGGAAAGGGTATTCAAAGAAAGTGAATTTTACATCAGACAGTATTAAATTCAGTTGTTCCGATACATTTCTTGTAACCTTATATGTAAAATGATGTGTATCTAATTTCGAAATAATCCTTTTTGCGCTAAAACTTGTTGGTTTGAACAAATCAAAATCAATGGAACGTCTATGTCCTATATACAAAGCAATTGCAGTCCCGCCTACTAAATAAAACTCTCGTTTAAATTCTTTTAGAAGTGGCAACAACTCTACCTGGTCTTTGTTTAATATTTCTTTATGCATGTTTTTTAAAATACAGATAAAAAAAATTATAAACTTCAGGGTAATAATTTAATTTCTGTCGTCCCTCAAGTCCCATAAAAACACCGGATAGTTTTCTGATACCCATAAGCCTTTCCATATCCTTAAACTCATTGAGTGTACCATAATTCAAGATTGTCTCCACTAAAAAGGCATCGCTCACCTCCACTTTCTTATCCTGAGGTGTATACCAAAAAAGATCGCTGTGCTGACTGATAAATTCTTTTAATTCAGGGCTTCTCATTTGTCCATGTATTGTTTATCTCTAAACAAAAAATAATTAATTTTTAGGTATATAAGTAATCGGAACTAAATAATGTCCTATAAAGCAATTTAAAATAGAACGCGGATCTTCGTTGATCTGGCGGATTCAAAAACGGATTTTCATTTAACTACGTTAATCTTCGATTCGACAAGTCAAAATGATTTTCAGCTATTTACTATCTTATCAGTCATGCTTGCATGACTATAATCCGTTTCAAATCCGTTTAATTATTATCTGCGTTTATCCGCTTAATCTGTGAATATCCGCGCCTGCCTGCCGCAGGCAAGTTCTATTCTTCTTAAAAAATACGACATGATATTCGTTCAGCTACTTAACCTTCTCCTTGTTTGTAACGAGGAGGAGATGGCCATAGTCCCAATATACTGGTTGCAAATAGTGTCAAGACCCGAAATGTATCGGTGCGATGCACCTAAGAAAGGGATATTGTTATCAGTGAACAGTTATCAGTGAACAATTATACACTTTCAACTATGAACTTTCAACTGTAAACTATTAACTGTCTATCTATTCAATCTATCCACTTTCTCTGTTTTAGAAAATTCTCGCAATAACTGATATTTTCAACCAGTTGCTGAGTCATATCTATTACTTCGGGAATAAGTTCGCACACCGCTTCGGGAATATACTCATGTGCTATCTGGTTTCGTATATCGCGAATAGCGATCAGTTGGTTTGCACTGAAAAGAATTCCTAATTTTTCAGTCGTATTCATCAGATCAATAAAAGGAACATGCGTTTCATGCAGCAACATCCAAATAGTTCGAATAATCTTTTGAGTAAACAAGTCAGAGGATCGATTAAATTTAGAAGTAAGCGAATCGAAAGATTCTTGTTCTTCGAATGAATAATTCGATTTGACACCAATAGCCCTGCACTTTTCGGCTGAATGCTGTAAAGTTTGAATCGAAGCATCTAACAATTGCCATTCAGCATGAAGCAGAATAAGTAATTTCTCGTCGTTTGTGTTCATCACAATTCAATTGAATCGGTTTGAATAAATTGTTTAAAAGCAGAAGCATCGTTGTATGTAAAGTTAACCAAATCAAGTTTCTGCCAACCAAACTTTTTGTAGAAATCTACACGAATTGTTCTGAATATTTTCTTATCAACCGGATGAGTTGTCAATATCATTACATCAATATCACCACCCAACTCATCATCGTTTGTTCTCGAACCAAACAGATACAATTTAGCTCCCGGTATTTTTTCTCCGATTGCCTGTTTAAGAAAATATTTTATTTTATCGTCTAATCGCATGTATTGCTTACTAATTCAGTAATCAGTTTCGGAATAAAAAAATAAAGAAAAACAGATGGAGAGCTGCACCCATTAAGGGACATAGTTATCAGTGAACAGTTGTCAGTGAACAGTGAGCAGTAACCAATTAGCCCATTAACTAATTAACCTATTAACACATTATCAAATTAGCCCATTATCAAATTAACCTATTATCAAATTAGCACATTAGCACATTATCAAATTAGCCCATTATCCCTCTTCTTTCCACTTTTTCTTCACATTCGCCAGCATCCCTTTACCAAAAACAATACTAACACCAATAATTCCGCCCAGAAATATCCAGATAATAAGAATCATCGGGCGGCTTGGTTTTGATTTTTCCACCGGAACTGATACAGGCTCCACAATGGTAAAAACAGGTGTATCTTTTTTAACCTGTATTTTGGCTTGTTCCAGTTGTTTGGCCAACTCCTGAAAAACGGAACTGGCAATTCCATATCGGGTCTGTAAGCGGGTAGTTTGAACCTGCGGAACCACACTGGTCAGGTTTTTATACTGGTCCGTCTTTTGTGCAATATTAATCTGATAGCCTTCAGCCTGGGCTTTCACTTCGTTATAACGTCCCTGAATAAATTCCAAGTCGGCTTTTGCCTTTTGCACTTTAAAATTGGTTATATCACGCTGCAGCAAATCCTGAGCCTTTTGAGCTAGTTGTGCGGCAGCCAATGCTTCGGGCATATTCACGGTTAAAGTCAAATATCCCTGTTTGGGTTCCACTTCCAGTGTAACAATTTTATCGAATGCTTTACTAATAGCATTTTGATCTTCCGTCAAGACAATCAGATTTCCACGTGCATCTTTAGAAATTACAGGTTCCTTTTTCTTTCCTTTAATGGCAGAAATAATGACACCGGGAAGTCCAATCGTATATTTTTTGATGGTTCCTAATACCGATGTTTTTTTATACTTGGTGCTATAATCAAACAAGGAAACCGGTTTATCAAAGTCTTTGAACTTAATAGGCGTATTCATCAACTCCAGTTTAAATGGAGTACTGCTTACAATCTGGGGGTATAAGACAGGAGACAACTCACCCGTCTGATTAGCTGTACTAAAATCGATACCGGCCAAAGCTGCCAAACCGCTTAATCCACCGGCTGAGCTTTTACCACTCATTTGTGGAACCATAATGGTAGTAGCTGTATACTCTGCAGGAGTTAAGATAGCCACCAAAACTCCCAGCACCGTACCAATAAGCACCGAAATCAGTACAGTTTTACGTCCGGCCCAAAAAGTTTTAGCCAGTGCTATCAAGTCAATTTCGTCTTCAGCATCCGTTTCGGGCTGAATGTAGGATTGTTGTTCTGCCATATTTTTATTAATACTAATTACACGAATTAAAACGAATTATACAAATTATCTATACACTAATTATACTAATTATCACTAATTAATACGAGCCATAGGTCATCGACCAACGGGAGATAATTACACTAATTTTGTATTACTGTTTACTATTAACTCTTGACTACTGACTATTGACTAACCTACAGCCCCAGCTGTTTACCCAATATCAACAAAGTCAATATAGTAGTTACACCGGACAATGTTCTGGACATTGCAGCATCAATATCAAACTTTTTTTCTTCTGTATTTGTAGGTATCGGTTTTGGCGGTTTCATTTGCATGGTAATGGTGGAACCGGATTCTACAATTGGATAGAACCTTAAAAATAAAAAGTGTTTGGTGGATTGCATCTGATTATTGGGGAAGGTTGCTGTAACAGAATTTTTGTCGGCTTCCTTCTGAAAACCTCCTGCAAAGTTCCGTATATACCAGCCAGCAGATTTACGTCCCTGAAAAACAATATTTTTAATTTTATATTTATCCGGTTCAACCGAATACTGAGCCATACGAGTACCGTTTTCCAGTATTGTTACAGTATTTTCAAGCCGGTTTACATTTATAACGTCTCCTTCGAATACGATCGGATTCAGGCTAAAATCGGCTCTGTGTGACATTGCTTTCCGGATATTCATACTGACACTTCCCCTGTTGTTATACGTGCGGAACAAAGTTGCACCGTAGGGATCGGCATCGGGAAGTAAACCTCCTGCCATTTTAATGATTTCGCTTAACTGGGTTTGTTTCGATTCCAGTACATAAGCACCCGGATATTTCACCTGACCATTTAGTTCCACCACGCGGCCAAGGGTAAATTCAGGAACCATACGGACAACTAAGTGATCGTAAGGTTGCAGTGTGAAATTCAGCGGACTGACTATATTATAAGCCGAATCGACAGTCAGCGTAATCATATCCAGTCTGGTCTTTTCGGTAGGAGAAAGGTTAACCCGGAATACCTGAACCCTATTATAAGCAGCTCCCACAACAAATCCGCCGGCATTGGTTATTAAATCATGCACGGTCATGGATGAATCAAAAGTAAATTTTTTAGTTTGTTTCACCGCACCGTATATACCCAGTTCACCCACATTGGTAAATGTACTGTTATCGTAAATATTTAGTTGATCCCCTGGCTGTAGTTCTATATTATCGGCCTGACTTAACTCTATTCGAATATATTTTATTTCAGTTGGATTAAACAGGTTGCGTCTGAAAATATAGGCTACAGGGTATACACTGGTCTTTAACCCACCTGCCATTTCAATAGCTTGCTTCACTGTTAGGCGATCGTTCAGTGCTAATGTTTTTTCAAAAGGTTTACGTACCTGACCGCTTACAGCTATGGTAGATACATCGCGGTAAGTCGACTGATCCATAATCCGTACTTTATCTCTGGCTTGCAACGTAAAGTCTGCAGTACCTGTTTTTAAATCGGGAAAAGGAACAGTCAGAAATTCAGTTGTTTCGTCGGGTCGAATTCGTTCTACAAATAGGAAATCCGTTTTGGCCTGATAAGTTGGTTTCGCATTTTCAATCAATTTACTGAGTGTCGGATTGGCCGATAAGTCGAAACGTCCCGGATAATAGACACTTCCTTCCACATCCACGTATTGGTCCATGGGCTTCCCTATGGCTTTGATGCGAACCACATCACCATTCATTAGCGGCACTTTGACCTTAGCACTGATCACATCGGCCAGATTCCATTCCAACAACCGTTCTTCCCCGTTTACAAAGCGTTTGATCTGCACAAAGTTGGGATATACATTCATGGTCAGTCCACCGGCAAATTGAAAAAGGTCATTAAGGTTTTCATTGGCAAGCATTTCATACGACATAGGCCGCTTAACAGCACCTTCGATAGAAACTAATTTTTGAATCACGTGTACAAAAATAATATCATTATTTTGCAGATCGAATTTAAACTGTAATGATGGATCGTTCATAAAAGCATAAAGATCAATACTTTTACGTGTGTTACCACGAATAAGCTGTATAGCACGTACCGATCCGATATTGGTAGGTCCCCCTGCAACCGAAAGCGCGTTTAAAGCTGAGTTTAAGGCTGAAATATTGAATCCACCGGTTATATTTACTTCACCAAACACATTGACCATAATGGTACGGGCTGTGACAATGGTTACTGCCACCTGATCGTTTCTGAACATATAAGCCGAAGACAGATTTCGTTTAATCACTTCCCTGGCCTGAGCCAAAGTAAGTCCTTTCAGGAATATTTTAGCCACTCCCGTAGGTTGAATTGATCCTTCGGCAGAAATGCGTTGTTGAATATCGGTTTGAGAAGCTCCAAAAATGGTAATATTAATTTCGTCCCCTTCGCCCAATACGTATGTATCCGGGGCTTGTGCACCATCGGTGGTACGGAAAACATCCAATGATTTGTCGGTAAACAATGAATGACCATAAATAGCCGTAGGGCCGGTATTTTTAACTGCATCGGCCTGTATAACGCGCTGAGAAGCTTCTGCTGCTGCTTCCTGTGGGGTGGTTTTAGGTGCTTTCTGGTTGACAATTGTTGTATCTTTTGTAGTTGCTGCCGGAGTAGTACTTCCTACATTAATATTGATAGGTTGACCGGAAGTTGTTTGTGCACCCGCTTTCTTTTCTGCCTGCATTTTATCCAAAATGGCTGTTACTCTTGCCTGATATTGGGGTAGTTGAGCAGGAGGAACACTTTCCAGATCAATTCCTTCCTGCAACAGACGGGTACGGACTTCGGCTTCAGTCAAACCTCTTTTTTGTAATTCGGCCGATACCATTTGCATCACGGCAGGTGAATAAGTCTGAGCCTGAAGGTTCGGAATTGAGAGTGAAAAAACAAAAAGAACAATGATCAGTTTATAAAAAAACTGTTTCCTTAGAATTGTTGATTTCATAAAATCTATTTTTTAATGATTTACTGCTTTTATATGACAATGTTCGTCACTCCCATGAAGAAGCAACGATTATTTCCTTTATTTTTTTTATTCCGTAACTGATAACTATTAACTGTTAATTGCTAACTGTTAACTGATCTGTCTTTTGTCCTTCCCCCTTTATGTGGTTAGGGGGCCCTTTCCACAAACGACATTGGCACCGTAGTCAATGCACATCCAAAGCGTTCCAACCGAATTACCACCTTAAAGTGACCCTTCACTTCTATCAACTCTCCCATCAAACCCTGTAAAGGACCTTTTGTGATGATAATCGATTCGCCATGCTCAAACGATTCCTGACTATATTCTACCGGTTCGTCAGCATGTTCAACCATAAACTGAAAATCATTCACCTGTTTATCCGGAATGGATGCCGGGTTCCCACCTTCACGAACAAAAGACAACGCTCCGTACACATTTGTTACCTTTAAAAAATCGCTTTGCGGAATATGTACAAAAATATATCCGTTTATCACCGGCACTTCCACTTCTTTAACCCGATCACTCCAACGACGTTTCACCTTGCGAATGGGCAAATAATGGTCAATAGCTTCCTTAATAAATCGTTCGCTCACTTTCTTTTCTGCCCTCGGTGCCGTATAAACAGCATACCAACGTGTTTGATTATCCTGTTTCATGTGTAACTATTAATTAGTTAATTGGTTAATTAGTTAATTGGTTAATGAATATAAACTACAGACTTACTACCGACTACTAACTACCTACTACCGACTAATTAAAGTCTTCCATCCACCCATCGCCTGTCCACTACCGCTTTGGCATCAAAAATGACTGCCCCGCTCGAATGAAACTTTTCAAAATCGATTTCTTTAAATTCGTCATGTGCAACAGCTAATAAAACAGCCTGATACATTTTTGTTGCGTCAAGTTCAGACAGTACATCCACTTTGTACTCGTGTTTTACTTCTGCAGCCGATGCCCATGGATCGTAAATATCAACATTCAACCAAAATTACATCAATTCATGGTAGATATCCACCACCTTAGTATTGCGAATATCGGGACAATTTTCTTTGAAAGTCATTCCTAAAATTAATACATTGGATCCCTTTATGGTTTGCTTTTTATGAATCATTAACTTCAGTACTTTATTGGCAATAAAAGGAGCAATGCTGTTGTTGACATGTCGTCCGGAAAGAATCACCTGTGGCACATACCCCAATGATTCCGCTTTACTGGCAAGATAATAGGGATCGACACTGATACAATGTCCACCAACCAAACCGGGACGATACTTCAGGAAATTCCATTTTGTACCGGCTGCATCGAGAACATCATTGGTATCAATACCTATTTTATCGAAAATAAGAGCCAGCTCATTGACAAACGAGATGTTCACATCGCGTTGTGCATTTTCGATAATTTTGGAAGCTTCAGCCACTTTGATACTGGGAGCTTTATGAGTTCCTGCCGTAATAATGGAGGCATAGAGTCCATCTACACGTTCGGCAATTTCGGGAGTGGAACCGGAAGTAACTTTTTTAATTTTAGTGAGGGTATTTACTTTATCTCCGGGGTTAATGCGTTCAGGACTGTACCCTGCAAAGAAATCAGCATTAAATTTCAATCCGGAAACTTTTGCTATTTCAGGGACGCAATCCTCTTCGGTACATCCGGGATACGTAGTGGATTCATAGATGACAATATCCCATTTGCTGATTACTCGTCCAATCATTTGTGAAGCTTTGAGAAGCGGTCTCAGATCGGGCATATTAAAGTGATTGATGGGTGTTGGAACCGTGACAATATACGTATTGTACTCTTTCAAATCGGATTCGTCGGCTGAAAAAGAAAGACCTGATTGAGGATTGGTATGATGTAGGCGGGTAGCCTTGTGCATTTCGTCCAAATCAGCTTCCAACGTATGATCAACGCCCTGTTTAAGTTCATCAACCCGCGATGTATTTATATCAAAACCAAGTACTTTATATTTCTTTCCAAATTCAATAGCCAATGGTAACCCAACATAACCCAAACCAATGACAGCAATTTTAAAATCTTTCATCAAATAATAAATTAAACAAATTATATCTAATAAAACAGATTTTCCTGTAAGATTAACTTGCTCTTTTTAACCGGGCATCTTTTAAAGAAACATACAAAAAAGCTGACAGATAAAGAGCATAATTTTCGAAATAGGTTTTGCAAAGATATAATATTACTTTGAAAAATCCCAACAATTATAAAATAATATTAATTCTGAAATATAATCGTTTGAAAATACGAAGATTGGATGTTAATGAAACTATCAATTTTGAAGTAAAACGTCTGGTTTCCTTAGATTTCCGGTGAAGATTTTCTATCAAACTTACTTCGATACGCGGCTTATTTAAATGCGCAGCACCGATAGCCTGGTAGAATAATATGGAATGAAATCCTAATGAAACCGCATAGTGGCAAAAATAAATTACGAACGAAAAATACAGCATAATTTATTTCCTTTTACTTAGACAACTATTTCCCCACTAATTCGTTATTTTCGCATTAATTTGTTTAATTTGCAGTTCAAAAATATACTTATGAACCCTATCGAATTTTTTCAACTTATTACCGAAGCAGGTGAAGTGATTGGGAAAGCAACCCGTGCCGAATGTCACTCCGGGTCCTTTTTGCTTCATCCTGTTGTACATCTGCATGTTATTAATTCCCTGGGAGAACTATATTTACAAAAACGTGCCTCAACGAAAGATATTCAGCCGGACAAATGGGATACTTCGGTAGGCGGACATGTTGATTACGGCGAGGAAGTTAAGTATGCATTAGAGCGTGAAGTGATCGAAGAGCTTGGAATTAAAGAATTTGAATCCATATTTATTAAAAGTTACAAATTTGTATCAAGTCAGGAAGCGGAGTTAGTAAACTGTTTCTATACGATTTATGATGGAATAATCACACCTGATCCGGTTGAAATTTCGGAAGGTAAATTCTGGAAAATATCAGAAATTGACTCTTCTATTGGAAAAGAT
>Ga0209746_1001518_pt1 | contig 11109 bp, 7 predicted proteins | sample BarGraNGADG00211_3_FD_184496 | JGI IMG/M metagenome (GOLD analysis project Ga0209746, IMG submission 184496) | Arctic peat soil microbial communities from Barrow, Alaska - Barrow Graham LP Ref core NGADG0011-211 (SPAdes) (version 2) | ecosystem: Environmental > Terrestrial > Soil > Wetlands >...
GCTCTGAACCCTTTGGCGATCGAGTTGTAGATCGCGTTGTACGTCCGCTCATCCTGGATTTGAATCGAGGCGAGAAGCGTTTTGATCGGGTCGCCGGGCATCAGGTGTGGAATCACCCAGTCGATTGTCGCCGCGGCGACGAAAGTAATGCCGTAGGTGATCAGTTTTCTAGCGAAGTAACGTCGCACAGGGTCTCCTAGCTCACGTCATTCTACCGAAGGCCGCCTTCGCTCCTCGCTAGCAACTCGCCCGCGAGGCGGAGGAAGTCAACATTCTACAGGAGACCACCGCCCCCCTCGGCCCGAACCTGCGGGGAGGGAGGCGGTGGTCGATGATCACTTCAGTTCACTTCTTTACGTCTACCTAACCTACGCCTTCTTGACGTGCGTGAACATGTCGATGCCCGTCATCTGCAGGTAGCCGCGCCACATGGCGGGGACGTACTTCCGCGTGCTCTTCGACGACGGCCAGTTCTTCCAGTACTTGTTCTGGGTCTGGGCCCAAACGCCGTTGTACCACAGCGGGATATTCGGAAGGTCGGTAAGAGTGACCTTCTGCAGCGACTTCATGATCGCCTTACGCTTAGCAGTTGCACCAAGCGGGGTCTTATCAAGCTTCTTGGTAAGAACCCACGCGCCCGCGTTCTCGTAACGAGAGAAGTTGGCGAACGTCTGAGCCGTAAGGACCGGCATGTGGAACAGCCCGTTGAAGAACGTGTACGGGTTGTCACTCATCTGGTACGTGTTGTCGATCACCAGGTCGAAGGTGCCGTTGTTGCGGGCAGCCTGGTAGGCGTTGAAGTCGCCCACCTTGATGGTGATGTGGATACCAGCGGCCTTAGCGGAGTTCACGATCATGGTCTCCGCGGTCTCCCAGTCGGACCAACCGGACGGAACGGCGATCGACAGTTCGAGCTTCGATCCATCCTTGTTCACGACGTATCCGTCGGATCCCGTCTTGTAGCCAGCACCCTTCAGGAGGGCCTTGGCCTTGGTGGTGTTGAACGAGAACCCGAGGCTGCTCACTTGACTGGAATTGATCCACTTCTTCCAGATCTTGAGCAGACCGGTTGCGTCGGCCTTTGTAACCAGGTTGTGGTAGTCGTTGTTGATGATGTTGCCGACGTTGATCGACGTGGCAAGAGCCTTGCGGAATACCTTGTCGTTCAACGGCTTGTGTGTCGTGTTCGGCGTCAACCAAGCTGTGTTCGCAGCCAGGTCATAAGGCTTGCCGGGGAAGTACGTCTGCATCTTGCCATTGGCGACGTACTGGTTGATTCCCACGATGTAGTTGTTGTTCAGGTCCTCGATCGCGGTCAGAAGACCACCGAGGGCGTTGGTGTTGTTCGTGTTACAGAGGTCGATGATGAAGCTCGGAACAGGCGACGGAGCGACTTTCTGCTTCGCTGCCCACCATACGGGCTTCTTCTTCCATACGACCCTGATCGTGGGGTCAATCGAACCCAACGTGTACGGGCCAGTCCCGATCGGTACCTTGGGGCTGAACGACGTGAACGTCGTTTCCGTGATGCCCTTGTACTGGGCTGGGTTCATCATCGGCAGGTTCCACATGAGGTTCTGCCACTGAGCATAGTTCGGAGTGCTCTTGAACTTGATCGTGACAGTGTTGCCCTTGGCCTTGACTGACTTCAGGTTCGTGTAGAGCACGTTCCAGAAGGCGGTCGTGTACCTACCGAGCTTGATGTTGAAAGCAACATCGGCAGCAGAGAACTTCTTGCCGTTGCTCCACTTGATGCCCGGCCTGACCTTGATGATGAACGTCTTTGATACTGAACCGGGCTTGCCACTGAACTTAGCGCTCTGGGCAAGCCAGTTGATGTACGTGTCCTTGAGCGGGTCGAAGCGGAGCAGTGTCTCGTTGACGAGACCCACCATGCCGGTTGCGTACGATCCCGCGTAGGGGTTCATGCCGGAGATGGGGCCCCACTGCGTGCCGCTCGTAATGAGCGTCTTGTTGCGTGGGTACGACGCCTTTGACGAGGCGCTGGCCCAGCTGGCTGCCAGCAGCGAGACCGCGGCTACCGCCACGATGCCGATGCTAACGGCCAATTTCCTACGACTTACCATGTGTCACCTCCACCGAGCCGCGAGGCTCGGATTGGTTTTTGAATCTCGGAGAAGAAACAGCGGATCGAGTTACGGTCTTGCCGTTCCCGGATGCTTCCTCCGAGTCGTAGCGACGTGCGTGCCCGTCCGAAAACGGGCTCTTTCCACGAGCCTCATGCGAGCGCTCGCGGAAACTGGTCAGCCGCCCTGTCGGCGCCTCGCCGCGGAACGCGGCCGAGGGAAGGTGCCGAACGACGGACGGCGAAAGTGATGGGAGAGGCTGCGGCTGGTTGGCGGCGGCTAGCTCGGCGCTGAGTGAGGTTGGCGCAAGGGCTACCCGCAAAGCCATGTGAGTGATCTGAGTCATCGCAGCCGGTTCTATGCTGGGCACTCTTTGACCACGGGCTTTCTTAATGCACCATAAGCCGCCGAGTTACCAGCTCCGGAGACTTGATACTTCGCGGCGAGGGGCGTGTCAAGAGGCCCCGGCTGGCTGGTTGCCGCTCCTACAGCCAGGAGCTGAGGATTGAAGCCGTGTGGAGCCCGGTCTAAGAAGTTCCTAAGAAAACCTGAAAACCCCCGGGCCTGCCGTCAGTCTCGAGCAGTCGCTCCGGACGCGTGACCACGAGCATCGCAGGTCGGCGCGCTTCCGCCAGTTCGGCTGTATGTAGTTACACGCGCCCGCGTGCAACCACAAGCATCTGCCGCAGACGAGTAGCGAGGTCTCGCGAACGACGGCCACCTCGCTCGGATACGAAGCGCTTCGCTGAGGGCTGGAAGTCCTTCCTCTGGTTCCGATATCGGCTCGAATCCCTCTAAAGGGTGTTCCTGCGATCAGGTGAATGACCTTTAGTTTTAAGTGCGGCTGGCCGATTAGGTCAAACATGCGGCGTCTTACACTTACAACTCAGTTCGGGTTTCTCAGTGCGGCACTGATCGTGGTCGTCGGCGTGGTCTTCCACGCCGGAGTGTATGCCGCGATCACGCTGGTGGTTCTCTACCTGGGCCAGCTCGCCTTCGTAGCGAGCGCCTCTCGCAAGCTTCGTATACAGGTTGAGGAGAACGAGTTTCAGGCTCTCCACGACACACTGACTCGGCTGCCCAACCGAACGCTTTTCCGCGACCGTGTCGAGCAGGCGATCTTGCAGGCGCGCCGTGAGGACTCTCGCTTCTCTCTCCTGATCATGGACCTCGATCGGTTCAAGGAGATCAACGACACGCTCGGGCATCGCAACGGCGACCTGATTCTGCAAGCCATCGGCCCGCGCCTGCGCAGTCTGCTTCGCGACGTCGACTCGATCGCTCGTTTCGGCGGGGACGAGTTCGCTGTGCTTCTGCCCGGAGCGGCCAGTGCGGACGCGGCGATGCGTGTGGCAAGCAAGATTGCGACTGCGCTAACGAGGCCGTTCATGTTGAAAGGCCTCACGCTAGACGTTGAGACCTCGATCGGGATTTCGCTCTTCCCCGACCACGGAAACGATGTCGACACGCTGATCCAGCGCGCCGACGTGGCGATGTACATGGCCAAGGAAGCGCACGCCGGCTTCGAGGTCTACGCGGCCGACCGCGACCAGAACACGCCCAAGCGTCTGGCGCTCCTGGGCGAGCTGAGGCGGGCCATCGAGAACAAGGAGCTGGTGCTGTTCTATCAGCCCAAGGCCGACATCAAGACCGGCAAGGTCACTAGCGTCGAGGCACTACTGCGCTGGCAGCATCCCGAGCACGGGTTGACCTTCCCCGATGACTTCATCCCGCTCGCCGAGCACACCGGCTTGATTCGCCCGCTCACGCTCTATGTTCTCAATGAGGCGCTGGCGCAGAGCCACCAATGGCAAGAGCAGGGGATCAAGCTCAACATCGCGGTCAACCTCTCGGCGCGCAACCTGCTCGACACCGAGCTTCCCGACGACGTCGCGCAACTTCTCGAGACCTGGCAGGTGGACCCGGGGCTGCTCAAGCTGGAGATCACCGAGAACACGATCATGGTCGATCCGCCCAAGGCGCTCGAGGTGCTGACGAAGCTGCGCGATCTCGGCGTCGGGCTCTCGATAGACGACTTCGGCACCGGCTACTCGTCGCTCTCCTACCTGCGCAAGCTGCCGGTGGACGAGCTCAAGATCGATCGCTCCTTCGTGATGAACATGCCACAGAGCGAGAACGACCAGCAGATCGTGCGCTCGACCATCGACCTCGCGAGCGGACTCGGGCTCAAGGTCGTTGCCGAGGGCGTCGAGACGAAGGACACCTGGCGCTCGCTCGCCGAGTACGGTTGCGATGTCGTCCAGGGCTACTTCCTGACTCGGCCGATTCCGCCGCAGGAGCTGATCGAATGGCTGGCCAAGCCGATCGACGCTCCGGTCATCGAGAAGGCGAGCTCGCGCAAAAAGGCCAGCGGCCTCAAGGCCGTCTGAGACAGGTCGCTACGAGCCTATCCCGATAGGCTCTAAACAGGTGGTCTGAGCACTGCGAACTGGTCGGTGATCTCCAGGGCGCGCGAGCGGAAGCGGAAGAGCGCCGCCGGGCGGCCGCCGCTGGGACCCGAAGCGCGTCTCTCTCCAGTCGCCACGAGCAACTCGCGCCGCAGCAGCACGCGTTGCAGGTTCGTCGCCGAGACTTCGTGCCCGAGCGCGGCGGCGTAGAGATCGCGCAGCTGGGAGATCGAGAAGGAGCGCGGCGCGAGCGCGAAGCCGATGTTCGCGTATGAGAGTTTGGCCCGAAGCCTCTCTCTGCCGGCGAGAATGATGGCGCCGTGATCGAAAGCCGTCTCGGGTAGCTCGTCGATCGGGCGCCAGTCGGTGTCCCCGGGAAGCTCCGGGTCGAGGTCGCTCGGCACGAGCCCCAGGTATGCCGTTGCGACTTGCCATTCGCTGGGGTGGCGGACGGGGTCGCTGGTCGTCACGAGTTGCTCGATGTGAGAGAGCTCGCGCACGTCGACCTTCTCGGCCAGGTGGTGGCGGATCGAGTCCTCGAGAGTCTCACCGCCGGCCAGATATCCGCCGGGGAGTGCGAAGGCGCCGGCGAACGGCGCTTGTGCCCGCTGCCAGAGGAGCACCTGTAAACGACCGTCCCGTACCTGGAGGACGACGGCGAGTACGACGTGGGTTGGCTTCTCGTGCGTGGGCGTTCCTGTCTGGAGGGCGAAACCTGGTAAACTTCGGAACAGGTTTTCTACTTACAGTCGATAACTTAGCGGACCAGTGAGCAAGTGACCAAACCGACCAACCACAAGAGCAGAGAGAAGCGAGTCGATCTGCTCGTTATCGGGTCGGGAATCGCCGGGCTGGTCACCGCTCTCACGGCGGCAGGTCAAGGTGCCGACGTGATGGTCGTCTCCAAGGGGACTCTCTCGTCGTCGGCGTCGTATCACGCGCAGGGCGGTATCGCGGCGGCCTGCGGCGAGGACGACAGCCCCGAGCTGCATGCGGCCGACACGATTCACGCCGGTCGCGGGCTTTGCCGGCCGAGCGCGGTTGCGACGCTGGTCGGGGAGGCCCCGGCCCGCATTGAAGACCTGCGCGCCTGGGGTGTTCGCTTTGGGCCGGAGCCGGGGCTCGAAGGCGGGCACTCGCGCTCGCGCGTGTTCCACTCGCGGGGGGCCGAGACCGGGCGTGAGATCGAACTGGCGCTTGCCCGCCAGGTGCGCGCAGATGATCGCATTCGCGTTGTCGAGAACGAGCGCGTGCTCGGGCTCTGGCACGCGCGCGGGCGCTGCGCCGGCGTCGTCGCGGAGCAAGGGCAGATCTCTTCGCCGGCCACGCTGCTGGCGACCGGCGGTGCCGGGGCGCTCTGGTCGCGAACAACAAACCCCCGCGGTGCGCTCGGTGAGGGAATCGCCATGGCCTATCGGGCCGGCGCCGCCGTCGCCGACCTCGAGTTCGTCCAGTTCCACCCGACGGCCTTGTCGGCCAACGGCATGTTGCTGAGCGAGGCGCTTCGCGGCGCCGGCGCGCTGCTTCTGGATACGAGCGGCGAGCGCTTCACCGACGAGTTGGCGCCGCGTGACGTGGTGGCTCGCGCGATCGCTGCGCGAGGTAGCGCGTTGCTCGATCTTCGCCCGATTGACCGGGGTCGTTTCCCAGCTCTGATCGACCGCATCCGCGAAGCCGGTTACAACCCCGACACCGAGCCGGTGCCGGTCGCTCCCGCGGCGCACTACACGCTTGGTGGAATCGTCACCGATCTCGACGGTCGCAGCACTCTGCCCGGGCTCTATGCGGCTGGAGAGTGCGCCTGTACGGGCGTCCACGGCGCCAACAGGCTGGCCTCGAACTCGTTGCTCGAGTGTGTCGTCTTTGGCCGGCGCGCGGCGCTCGCGGCGCTCGTGGATGCGCCGCTCGACTTCGAGCCCGAGCCGGCAGAGGCGCTTTCGACGGAAGTCGATCGGGTTGATAGAGAGCTGCGTGAGCAGATGTGGCAAGGGGCGGGGCTGGTGCGAGACGCGGCCGGCCTGGAACCGCTGCGCGCGGCCTCCGCGCTGGTTCCTCGGCTGGTGGCCGAGTGCGCGCTGCATCGCCGCGAGAGCCGGGGCGTCCACTTCCGCTCTGATTTCCCGATCGAGGAGCCGGAACTGGCGGCTCACACTGTCCTATGCCAGAGGCACGAGCCGCTGTTCGAGCGATGGAGCTGACTCGTCAGGAGATCGAAAGCGCCGCCGCCGACGTGGTTGCGCGCTCGCTGGTCGAGGACATCGGACTCGGCGATCTCACGAGCCGTGCACTCTTCGGCCCGGAAGATTCTTGTCGGGCGAAGGTACTGCTCAAAGAGGAGGGAGTCGTCTGCGGCTTGGAGGTCGCTCGCGCCGCCTTCCGCCGGCTCGACGAGACGATCGAGTTCGAGCCGCTGATCGAGGAAGGGGCGCGTGTTAGCGAGATACCGAAAGAGCTCGCGCGGCTGGCCGGTCACACGCGGGCGATTCTCGGCGCCGAGCGGGTCGCCCTGAACCTGCTTGGGCGCTTGTCGGGGATCGCCACGCTGACGCGGGCATTCGTCGCGGCGGTCGAGGACACCGGTGTGGCCATTCTCGACACCCGCAAGACGACGCCTGGGCTGAGGGCATTGGAGAAGTACGCGGTTCAAGTCGGTGGAGGTTTCAACCACCGCCTCGGTCTTTACGATGCCGTGCTGGTCAAGGACAATCACCTGCGCCTCGCCGGCGGTGTCGAGAAGGCAGTTCGCCGTCTGCGCGGCTCGATTCGGTTACCGCTGGAGGTCGAGGCCGACACTTTCGAGCAGGTCGAACAGGCGCTCGAGCTCGGCGTGGAGCGCATCCTGCTCGACAACATGAGCCCCGTCGAGGTGGCCGCCGCGGTGGAGCTGGTTGCCGCGCGTGCTCAGCTGGAGGTGTCGGGCGGCGTAACGCTCGACAACGTGCGCGCCTACGCGGTAACAGGAGTGAATGCGATCTCGATCGGCGCTCTGACCCACTCCCCCCGCTCACTCGACGTCTCGCTGGAGGTGCTCGAGCCTTGACAAACGAGCTCGTCGAATCGCTGCAGGAAGAGGTGAGATCTCTCGCGCGCGAGCGCGAGGCGGTAATCCTCGCTCACAACTACCAGCTGCCCGAGGTTCAGGATGTCGCCGACTTCGTGGGCGACTCGCTTGGGCTCTCGCGCCAGGCGGCGCGTGCCGAAGGCCGGACGATCGTGTTTTGCGGCGTCCACTTCATGGCCGAGACGGCGAAGATCCTCTCTCCCGAGAAGACCGTCCTGATTCCCGATCTCGCCGCCGGTTGCTCGCTTGCCGACTCGATCGACGCCGATCAGCTGCGGGCCTGGAAGGCGAAGCACCCCGGCGCCGTGGTCGTCTCCTACGTCAACACGTCCGCTGCGGTCAAGGCGGAGAGCGACTACTGCTGCACCTCGGGCAACGTTCGCGCGGTGATCGACTCGATTCCGGCCGAGAAGGAGATCCTCTTTCTGCCCGATCTCTACCTTGGTCTCTGGGCCGAGCGGGTGAGCGGGCGCCGGCTCCATCTCTGGCTCGGCGAGTGCCACGTGCACGCGGGTATCCGCCCGCAGGACGTCGATCGCGTTCTGGCCGAAGCTCCGGACGCAGAACTGCTTGTCCATCCCGAATGCGGCTGCGCCAGCCAGGCGATGGCTTTCGCCGGCGAACGTGCGCACATCCTCTCGACCGAGGGGATGCTCACCTTCGCCGAGCGCAGCGAGCGAGATCACTTCAAGGTCGCAACCGAGATCGGGATCCTGCACCGGCTGCACAAGGAGCTGCCCGGTAAGAGCTTCGAGCCCGTCAACGGCGAGGCCGTCTGCCGCTTCATGAAGATGATCACGCTCGAGAAGCTGCGCGACTCGCTGCGCGACTGGCGCTACGAGGTGACGGTCGATCGTGAGATCGCCGCCCGGGCGCGCACGGCGATCGAACGCATGGTGGCGACCGGCTAAGAACCTCTAGTGGAACGAAGACCAGTCGGGCGCGGCCGGGCGGTGGAGTGCTTCGTTTTGGTGGAGGTCCTGAGAGAGCTCGTCCCGAGACGAGCCGGAATACCTCAACCGGTGGGCCAGCCCGTGCTCTGCGGGTTCAGGTCGAGGCTACCGCCGTCGACGCAGTCGTCGGAAAGGCTGTAGTCGCTCGGCATGCGCGGCTGTTGGGCGGCGAGGAAGTGGGCGGCCACAGCGCTTGCCTCGACGGACGGAGAGCCGAGGCGCTCGGCGACCCGTGCCAGCGTTTGGATCGCGTAGCACTGAGCCGCGCCTTCGTCTCGGACGCCGCGCAGATGCTGGGATTCGTGGCTGAGCACGAGCGCCGAGTAAATGGCTCTCTCGACTCTGCTCGAGCAGGAGGTGGTGCCGAAGACACAGGCGAAATCGGCGCGCTTGCGGGTTGCGCCGTAACCCGAGAGGTCGTGACAGACCGAGGTCTCGAGGTGGGTCGTGCTGCTTGGGTTGCCGTTAGCGTCGAACATCACCGATCCTCCGTGGCCGCTGATGTCGACGAGCCCGCGCAGGAAGCCCGGGCAGTCGACGCTCACGTGCCGGCCGGCAACCTCGCTTGCCACCCCGCTGAGCCTGTGATCCAGGCTCAGCTCGCGCCGAGCTTCCCAGACTATGAGCGCCAGGGTGACAAGGGCCAAAGCTACGAGTACGCGCACGTTTCCAGCTTCGGCATGAGGCGAGCGCCGCTTGAGGGCCGCGGAAAATCCGGTCTCGGAGCAGGTATCGTCTCAAGTGGTGTTGATGGAGAACAGCCTCGACCGAGGCGAGCGGGCAGGAGTCGGCCCCCTCGTGACCGGTCGAGTACGCTCGAGGCGCGCCGGCCTCGGCGTTGCCCTAGTGCTCGTCGTCGCTCTCGCCTCGCTCGCGCTGCCGGCACCTGCGCCGGCGGCGGTGCCGAGCGGATTCACTCCTTGTGCGAGCGCGCGCGGTTTCTACTGCGGGCAGGTGGTCGTGCCCGTGGATCGCACCGGCGTCGCCGTTTCGTTGAGCAAGACGATAACCCTGCGCGTGCTGTGGCGACCGGCGGAGGTCGCCGATAGCGCCGGGGCGATCTTCGCGCTCGCCGGTGGGCCCGGCCAGGCGGCCATTCCATTCGCTGCCGATTTCGCCATCTCGCTCGCGCCTGCGCTAAAGACACGCGACCTGGTCGTCTTCGATCAACGAGGGACCGGCGCCGCCGCTCTCGATTGCCCCGGGGCTGCCATGGCGGTGAGCTTCCCTCAGTTCATTCAGCAGTGTGCTGCCGAGCTTGGTCCCGCGCGTTCCTATTACACGAGTAAGGACTCGGCCTTGGACATGGACGCCATACGCGTGGCTGTGGGCGTCGACAAAGTGACGGTCTTCGGCGTCTCCTACGGCACCTATGTCGCTCAGCTCTACGCCAGGTTGTTCCCCGAGCACACGGCGGCGCTCGTGCTCGACTCGGTTGTTCCCTCGACCGGAGTCGATGCCTTCCTCCGCTCCAACTTCACCTCGATCTCCAGCGTACTGGCCGCGAATTGCTCGAAGAAGCTGTGTCGCGGCATCACCCGCACGCCCTATCGCGACCTCAAGCGGCTGGCCGCCCGCGCCCGGGCCAAGGGCGCAATAACGCTGAGTTACGTCAACAATGCGGGGAAGGCGCGCGACATGGGGGCGAGTCAAGCCGATCTCTTCTACTTCATGGTCGAGATATTCAGTTACGACGCCGCCGCCCGCGCTCGCCTGCCCGGCGCGATTCGCTCGGCTCTTGCCGGCGATCCCTACCCACTGGGGCGCCTGTTCGCGCCGTCGTCAGGGGGACCGGTCTCGAACGCGGAATTGAGCGACACGCTGTATCTGGCCACAAGATGCACCGAGGAAAGCTTTCCCTGGTCGTCTAGCGACAGCATCAGCACTCGCAAGACCGGGCTGATGGGCGCCATCAGTGGGATTGCGGCGAGCACTTTCAACCCCTTCACACGGGGGACCGCCCTCAGTCTCTCGGACGTCAACTACTGTCTCTACTGGCCGGCGCCGGAGGTACCTGTCGATCCCGCCGTGACTGCTCCTCCGCCGAACGTCCCGGTATTGGTTCTGAGCGGCCAGGAGGACGACGTGACCCCGGCCGTTGACGGGAAGGAAGTCGCCGCCCTGTTTCCGCAGGCGAAACGCGTCAGCGTTCCCTACACCGGGCACAGCGTCACCTCCGACATCTGGCCGAATGCCAGTACCTGCGTCGCTCGAGCGCTCAAGAGCTTCTTCAACAGCACCGCCGTCGGCTCGTGTACGTACGTCACACCCTTTTTCAGGCCCGTGAAGCGCGATCCCGTCTCGCTGGCCAAGGTCAAACCGGTGAAGCTGAAGGGGATTCGCGGCCGGACCGTGGGAGCCGTTCTCGGAACGCTCAGCGACGTGACCATGACCGAGCTATCGGGAACCGGGCCGGCCGCGGGACTGCGTGGCGGCTACTTCCGCGGGTCGGTGACGAATACGCGGCTGAGAAAGATCGTCTACGTGCCCGGCGTTGTCGTGAGCGGGAGGCTGAACCTCGTCAGTGGGCTGGCCAAGTTGACCGTCAGCGGCAGAGGCGCTCGCGGCACGCTTGTCATTCACCGCTACAAAAAGATCAC
>Ga0209746_1001519_pt1 | contig 11103 bp, 6 predicted proteins | sample BarGraNGADG00211_3_FD_184496 | JGI IMG/M metagenome (GOLD analysis project Ga0209746, IMG submission 184496) | Arctic peat soil microbial communities from Barrow, Alaska - Barrow Graham LP Ref core NGADG0011-211 (SPAdes) (version 2) | ecosystem: Environmental > Terrestrial > Soil > Wetlands >...
CGCGCAGCAGCAGGTCGCCGGTGGTGTGGCCCAGGCTGTCGTTGACAACCTTGAACCCGTCCAGGTCCAGGAACACCGCGGCGAAGTGCTCGTCGGGATGGCGAGCGGCGCGGGCGATGGCGTAGCCCAGCCGGTCCAGGAAGAGCGTCCGGTTCGGCAGGCCGGACAGGGTGTCGTAGAGCGCCTGGTGTCGCAGCTGCTCCTCCAGGGTGCGCTGTTCCGTGATGTCGGTCATCGACCCGACGAGCCGGATGGCGGGCTGCCCGTGGCCGGGCACGGCAAGGGCTCGGCACAGCGCCCATCGGTAGCTTCCGTCGTGCGCTCGGATGCGGTGCTCGTGCTCGACACCGTCCGCAGCTCCGCTCCGGCACCGGTCGATCGCGTCGGTCAACGCCGCCAGGTCCTCGGGGTGGACGCGCCACAGCCACTCCTGGGGGTCCCGGCCGATCGAGTCGTCGTCGTGGCCGAGCATCGCCTTCCAGCGTGACGAGAAGTAGATCCGGTCCAGTATCAGGTTCCAGTCCCACAGCCCGTCGTTGGCCGCCGACGCCGCCAGCCTGTACTGCTCCTCGCTGGACCGGATGCTCTCCGCGAGGCCGCGCTCGCGCCGGTAGGCCTCGGCCAGGTCCTCCCGCTGCTGGCGCAGTGAGTCGAGCATTGCGCCGTAGTCCAGCGCCACGCCGAGCATCGCGGCCCACTGGAAGTACGTCTCGCGCCCGGTGGGGCTCTCGGCCTCCGGTGGCCCGACGACGGCCAGCATGCCCCAGTCCACCTGATCGGTCTTGATCGGCAGGACGACCACCTGGGTGCCGGGACGCGAGCCGACCACATGAATCAGCTCCGGCGGCGGGAACTCCTCAGGGCGTACCTGCCGCAGGTCCGGTGACCCGACGCCCGGGCCGAACGCGCCCACGATCTCGAGCTCCAGCGGATCGGTGCCGGCGGCCCAGAGGGCGAGGCAGCCGGCCTGGACCGGCGCGTGCCGCAGCCACTCCAGCGAGGCGGGGTCGTGCCGTTGCCCGTGCAACAGCTCCATGCTGATGTCGTACTCGTGGCGCAGAGCCACCTGGAGATGGCTGGTGGTCAGGGTCTGGTCGCGGGTGCGGATGGTGCCGAAGGCGAGCGCGATCTCGAGTACCCGCTCGTCGGCCCGGGCGCGGACCTGGTCGGGGTCGGGCGCCTGTGCCACCAGCCGCCTGGCCGCTTCCTGGACCGCGGAGACGACTGCGGTGACGGTCTCGCCGCGGGGGTGGTGGCGGTAGATCGTCTCGATCGCGGAGTACAGCTCCGTTGCGGTCCGCGGGCCTCGATAAGGGTCGACGACGGCGTCGGCGACGGTGACGCAAGCGGCCGTCAGGACGTCGCTCTGCTGGGTGACGGCAACGATGCCCATCAGGGTCTCGGCGAGGGTGCGGGTCAACCACTCCCGCGGTGGCAGGTCCGTCGGGACGGCGGCCGCCCGGCCAAGGGCCGGACCGACCGGCGCATCGGGTGTGCAGCCGCACGAGCCGCGGACGACCAGCGACGTGGGGACGCGGTGATGCCCGGGTGCGACGGCCTCGCCGGCGAGCAGACGCACCAGGAGGCGGACCGCCTCGGCGCCGACCACCTCGACGTGCTGGTTCACGCTCGACAGCGGCGGGTCCTGCTGCTCGCCCTCCGCGGCGTCGTCGAAGCCGATCACGGCCTGGTCCTCCGGGATGCGGTAGCCGGCTTCCCTGAGGGTGGACATCACCCCGATGGCGTTGAGGTCGTTGCCGGCCACCACGGCTGTCGACGGCAGGCCGGCCTGCACCATCAGGCGTCCGGCCAGCTCACCGCCGTCCAGGGTGCTGGACCCGGTTTCGTAGAACAGGTCGGGGTCGGGCTCCAGGCCCAGCTCCCGGAGCGCGTCCTGGTACGCCTGGTACCGCTCGGCCAGGTCCGCCTGAACCGGGTGGCCGGCGAACCCGATCCGGCGGTGCCCGTGCGCGTACAGGTGGGCGACGGCCTGCTGCACGCCCGCGCGGTTGTCCGGTGCGACGGCCGGGACGTCGAGTCCGGGGGACTGGTGGCTGGCCAGCACGATCGGCATCCCCGTCGCGTGCAGGTCGGCGAGGTACTCGTCGGTCACCGCGGCTGTGACAACGATGACGCCGGCCACCCGCTCCCACGCGACCCGCTCCACATGCTCCGGCACGCCGGGGTGCGCGTCGCCGAGCGCGGCGTCGAGGGTCTGGACGACGATGGACCGGTAGCCGGACGCCGTCGCCTCCCGCATGATGCCGGTGAGCACCGTGCCGAAGTAGGGCCCGGAGACGAGTGGGATCAGGACCCCGATGGTCCTCTCCTGGCCCACGGCAACTCCCTCGGACACCGCCCGCATGGCGCGGCCGCGCCACGCATGATCCCCTCCAGCAATCGGCGCTTCGGAGGGGCTACATGAGGCCAGAACCCGCCCAGGCGGTGCTTATCACCCGGCGTCCCCGGGACTGGACATCCGCCCGGGCGGGCGCCCTACCGGTGAGCTGCGGGTCGTCGACTCATCTCGTGAGCTGACGACGGGTGTCCGGGTCGAGCGCCGGCCCCGCGGGGGCCGGTGTCGACGGTGATCCGCAGGGGTCGCCCGGCCACGCGGGCGCTGCCGATCCGCCGGAACGCCTCGGGGGACAGGTCCGCGGAGATCTCGATCAGGCTGAACGAGGGGAAGATGTCGATCTTGCCGAGGTCCTTGCCGGTCAGACCGCCCTCGCCGGTGATCGCGCCGACGATGGCCTCCGGGCGTGCCCCGTGGGTGTGCCCGACGGCGACCCGGTAGCGAGTGCCGGAAGCCCGCCGAGGCGCGCGCCCCGCCGGGCGGTCGTCGGCGGTGAAGGTCACCCGGCCGTCTGCGGTGCGGTCGGCGCCGCGAGCGGTCTGCAGCGGGGTCTGCTCGATCTCCTCGGTGGCCGCACCCGGTCCGGCATCGCCCACCGCGAGCGCGGCCAGCACGGCGGCCAGCTCGGCAGCGTCCGTCCCGGTATCGGTGAGGAAGGTCGCGACAGCTGTGCGGTACATGTCCAACCGGTCCGCCTGTTGACGTTCGGCGACCTTGCCCAGCAGGGCGCGCACCTTGTGCGCCGAGACGTCGGCCGGGGAGGGGACGGTGATCTCCTCGAGCCGCTGGCGGGTGGTCCGCTCGATCGCGCGCAACCGGCCCTGCTCGGCGGGTGTCACGAAGGTCAGGGCCTCGCCGGTGCGTCCGGCGCGCCCGGTCCGCCCGATCCGGTGCACGTAGGCCTCCGGCTCGGTCGGCACGTCGAAGTTGACCACCAGGCCCACCCGGTCCAGGTCTAGACCACTGGCTGCGACGTCGGTGGCCACCAGCACGTCCAGCGTCCCGCCGCGCAGGCGCTCCACGATCTTCTCGCGGTCCTTCTGCGCGACGTCGCCGGAGATGGTCGCGGCGGAAAGGCCGCGGGCGATCATGGCGTTGCCCACCTCCTCCGCAGCACCCCTTGTGCGGGTGAACACGATGGCGGCGTCGGCGTCGGAGGTGGCAAGGACGCGGGCCAGCGCCCCGATCTTGTGCCGGAAGGGCACGACGGCGTAGGTCTGCCGCACGCTGGTGACCGTCGAGGCCTGACGGGTCACCGCGATCTGGACCGGGTCGGTCAGGTGCGCAGTGGCCACCCGCACGATGGCCGGCGGCATGGTCGCGGAGAACAGGGCGACCTGGCGTTTGGCCGGGGCCATCGACAGGATCTTGTCGACGTCCTCGGCGAAGCCCATCCGGAGCATCTCGTCGCCCTCGTCCAGGACCATGAAGCGCACGGCGTCCAGGCGGAGGGTGCGCCGGTCGAGGTGGTCGATCACCCGGCCGGGCGTGCCGACCACCACCTGGGCACCGCGGGCCAGTGCCCGCAGCTGGGGCAGGAAGGGCGCGCCGCCGTACACGGCGACCACCTCGACGCCGGACAGGTGCTTGGCGAAGGACTCCAGCGCCTCGGCCACCTGCATCGCCAGCTCGCGGGTGGGGGTGAGCACGACGGCCTGGACGGCACCGACCGAGGCGTCGACAGCGGCGAGCAGGGGCAGCCCGAAGGCCGCCGTCTTGCCGGTGCCGGTCTGCGCGACGCCGGTGATGTCCCGGCCGGCGAGCAGGGCCGGGATCGCGGCGGACTGGATGGGGGTCGGGCGGGTGAAACCGAGGTCCAGCACGGCGCGCAGCAGCGGCTCGGGCAGACCGAGGTCGACGAGGTCGACCTCGGTCTCGGACGTGCGCAGGGCGTGGTCAGGCATGGGGGCGGGCATGTGGGTCCAGTAGGTCGTCGAGTCGGGAGAGGCACGGCCGGCGGCCGACGTCGCAGTCCCGATACCTCGGCCGGCGGACCGGCTCACACGCACCGACGGGCGCTGACGCTCGTGGTGACACACAGGGAGGCGCGACGCACTCCAGGGGGTTCGTTGCCCAGTCTACCGGGTGGCGCGCGGCTCCCGGCACCGCCGGGAGGTGGGCTCGCTCAGGAGGCGGCGGCGAGCACGGCCGCCCGGGCATCCCCCGAGGCGCCCAGCACCGGATGGATCTTCATCTTGCGGATGAGGTTCTCCATCGGGGCGCCCATGTGATGGGAGACCACCACCTGCACCGCATGGTCGGACAGGAACCGGGCGACCCGGGCGTGGTGGGAGCCCTCGGCGCCCTCGTCGTGGGTGGTCAGCCAGTCGACGTCGATCTCCTGCCAGCCGGTGATCAGGCCGCCGTCGACGGTGGCCAGCGCGAGCCTGCGGGCCCGTCCCCAGCCCTCGCCGACCTGACCGTCCTCGGACACCGGGATGCACACGATCACAAGTTCCTCCGGGGATCACCGCAGCGCAGGGCAGCGCTGCCTCCTCGGCACGCTACGCCCGGTGGCGCGCGGCCGTCGGCCGGCGAAGGTCGGGACCATCGACCCCCACAACAGGACGAACGCGGTCAACAGAATTGGGGGGTCCCGGTTCGCGCCGCTGCGTCACGACGGCGGGCCGGCCCGCGCTCAATGATGAGAGGCACAGCTCGATGGGCTCCTACCCGCACCTGCTGTCACCCGGGAACTACGGTTCGCTCGAGCTGCCGAACCGGATCGTGATGCCGGCGATGCGCACGCGGCTGGCCCACCAGGACGGCACCCCCGGCTCGCGGGATGCGGCCTTCTTCGTGGCGAGGGTCCGCGGCGGCGCCGGCCTGGTCACGCTGGGCTCGCTGCTCGTCGCCACCGAGTTCGAGCCCGCCCAGCCCTGCACCGCGCGGATCGACACCGATGCGTTCGTGCCGAGCATGCAGTACCTCACCAACGCCGTGCACGACGCCGGCGGCCGGATCGCCGCCCAGCTCACGGTGGGTGCGGGCCGGGCGGGAGCGCCCGAGCCCGGCCGGCAGGCGCCCGTCTCGGCGTCGGACAACTCGTGGGTCGCCAACCCGGTGGTGACTTGCCGGGCGCTGACCACCGAGGACATCGGCCTGCTCGTCCGCCGCTTCCGGGACGCGGCCGCGCGGGTCGCCGAGGGTGGGTTCGACGCGATCGACATCGCCGCACGGGTCGGCCACCTGGTCGACCAGTTCCTGTCACCGGTGTGGAACCGGCGCACCGACGCCTACGGCGGCTCGCTGGAGAACCGGACCCGGCTGGCCGTCGACCTGGTCGCGGCCGTACGGGCGGGCGCACCCGGCCTGCCGGTGAGCGTGCGGCTGAGCGTTGCGCACCATGTCCCCGGTGGACGTGACATCGCCGACTCCATCGAGATCGCGCGGGTGCTGCAGGCGGCCGGGGTAGACCTGATCATCACCGACGACGGCGCAGCCGAGGCCATGCACTGGGCCGTCCCGCCGATGTACCTCGGTGAGGCCCCGTCGCTCGCCTCCGCCACCGCGCTGCGCCGCGCGCTGACCGTCCCGGTGATGGCGACCGGCTCGATCACCCCCGAGGTCGCCGAGAAGGCGCTCGCCGACGGCGAGATCGACCTGGTGGGCATGTGCCGCGCCCTGATCGCCGACCCGGACCTGCCCCGCAAGCTGGCGGCGGACACCCCCGGGCGGGTGCGCCCGTGCGCCCGGTGCAACGTCTGCATGGGCATGGTGGGCTTCGGCATGTCGGTGGGCTGCGCGGTCAACCCGCAGGCCGGTTTCGAGACGCTCCGGACGGTGCAACGGGCGCACCGGGCCAAGCGGGTCGTCGTGGTCGGCGGCGGGCCTGCCGGGTTGGAGGCGGCCAGGGTGGCCGCTCTGCGGGGGCACTCCGTCGACCTGTACGAGAAGGCGGACCACCTCGGCGGGGTCATCGCCCGGGCCGCGACGTCGCAGTACAAGAAGAACCTGCGGGCCATGGTCGACTGGTGGACCGGCCAGATGCGTGCGCTCGGCGTGACGGTGCACCTGAACCGTGAGCTGACCGTCGGGTCGCCGGTGCTGCGGCAGGCCGAGCAGCTGGTGATCGCCACCGGTGGGCTGCCGGTGCGCCCCGTCGGCGTCTCCGGGCTGGACCGGCCGACGGTGGTGGACGTGGCGGACGTGGCGTCCCGCAGCATCGGTCACGACGTCGTGGTGGCGGGCGGTGGCACCTCCGGCGCCGACGTCGCACTCGAGCTCGCACTCGCCGGCCACGAGGTGACCCTCGTCGAGCGCATGGACGAGATCGCCCGTGACCTGCTGGAGATGAACCGGACCGCCCTGCTGCGCCGCCTGGTCGAGTCCGGCGTGACGGTCCTGACCGGGCTGACCATCCGGGCGATCGACGACGACGGGGTCCTCGCGGACGGCCCGGACGGCCGCCGGCGGATCCCCGCCGACACGGTCGTCAGCGCCTTCGGCGTCCGACCTAACACCGCCCTGGTGGGTTCGCAGTTCGTGGAGGACCCGCGTGTGCACGTGATCGGGGACTGCGTGGAGCCGGGGGACGTGGCTGAGGCGGTGCATGCGGCGTTCCTGGCTGCGGCCGCGCTCTGACTCTGACCTGCGCACTTGCCGGGGCCGTTCCTGATTGCGGGCAGCCCGTTCTCGCCGCTCCGGTGAGGGCTATGCTCGCGGGCGTCATCCCCACCCGACCCCAAGGACGGCGCCGTGAGCACTCCCGCCAGCCCCGCCCCTGCTGCACCCCGGCCGACGGACCCGCTGGGCGTGGCCGTCCCCTCAACGGTGCCGACGCACTGGTACAACCTCGCCGCGGACCTGCCGGAGCCGGTGCCACCGCACCTGCACCCGGGCACCCATCAGCCGCTCGTCCCGGACGACCTCGCGCCGCTGTTCCCGATGGGGCTGATCATGCAGGAGGTCACCACCGAGCGGTACGTGGAGATCCCGCAGACGGTCCGGGAGATCTACGCGCTGTGGCGGCCGTCGCCGCTGATCCGTGCGCACCGGCTCGAGCGGGCGCTCGGTCTGAAGGCGCGGGTCTACTACAAGTACGAGGGCGTCAGCCCGGTCGGGTCGCACAAGCCGAACACCGCCGTCCCGCAGGCGTACTACAACGCCATCGAGGGCACCAACAGGCTCACGACGGAGACCGGCGCCGGCCAGTGGGGCGCATCCCTCGCGATGGCGTGCTCGATGCTCGGCCTCACCTGCGAGGTGTGGCAGGTGCGCGCCTCGTACGACTCCAAGCCCTACCGGCGGTACCAGATGGAGGCCTACGGCAGCGTGTGTCACCCCTCGCCGTCGGACCTCACCGAGGCCGGTCGGGCGATGCTGGCGGCGGACCCGGACACCACGGGCTCCCTCGGGATGGCGATCAGCGAGGCCGTGGAGGTCGCGGCAAAGGATCCGAACGCGCACTACTCCCTTGGCAGCGTGCTGAACCACGTGATGCTGCACCAGAGCGTGATCGGCCAGGAGGTGCTCGTCCAGCTCGCCGAGGCCGGCGAGAAGCAGGCAGACGTCGTCTTCGGCTGCGCCGGTGGCGGCTCGAACCTCGCGGGGCTGTCCTTCCCGCTGATCGGGCAGAACCTGCGTGATGGCACGACGACGCGGGTGGTCGCATGTGAGCCGGCGGCTTGCCCGTCGCTGACCCAGGGCGAGTACCGCTACGACTTCGGTGACGTCGCGGGCCTGACCCCGCTGCTCAAGATGTACACGCTGGGCAAGGACTTCGTGCCGTCGCCGATCCACGCGGGCGGTCTGCGCTACCACGGCATGTCGCCGATGGTGTCCCACGCGGTGAACCTCGGCCTGATCAGCGCCGTGGCGATCGATCAGGACACGACGCTCAGGGCCGGCCTGGTGTTCGCCCGCGCCGAGGGCATCGTGCCGGCGCCGGAGTCCACGCACGCCATCGCGGCGGCGCTGGACTACGCGCGGACCGACGCCGCCGAGGGCGAGGTCATCGTGATCGGGCTCTCCGGCAACGGCGTGCTGGACCTGCCGGCCTACGCCGCGTACGTCTGAGGGAGTCGATGGCCATCGCCGAGCTCCTCGACCTGTTCGCCGGCCTGCGGGTCGCCGACGTCCGGGACGGCATGGACTGGGCGGGACTGCGCGCCAAGGGCACCGTCGCCGGGATCGCCCCGCTCTTCCAGGGGGCCAAGGCGACCGGCATCGCGCACACCGTCCGGCTGCGCCCGTCGGAGAAGGCGGTGCCCCAGCTGAAGCCGGAGGAGTACGCCGCCTGGGCCAACGAGTACTGGTACGCCCAGCTCTACGAGATGACCCCGGTCCGCACGTCGATCGTGCCCGGCGAGATGGTGGTCATCGAGTCGGCCGGTCTCGACGTCGGCGAGGTGGGGTCCAACAACTCCTTGGAGTGGTTCGCCGAGGGCGCCACCGGGATCGTCACCACCGGCGGGGTGCGTGACTCCGACGAGTGCATCCACCAGCAGGTGCCGATCTTCTGCCGCTACCGCGCCCAGCGGATGGTGCAGGGCCACGTGGAGCTGGACACCCAGCAGGTGCCGGTGAACATCGGCGGCGTGCTGATCCGGCCGGGCGACATCGTGGTCGCGGACGGGGACGGCGTGATCGCGGTGCCGGTGGAGCATGCCGAGGTGGTGGCCCGGTACGCCCGCCAGGAGCTGGACAACGACAAGGCCGGACGGCGCCGGATCTACACCACGCTCGGCCGGCCGTTCGACGACACGGTGCTCTGACCCGTTCGACGACACGGTGCTCTGAGGCGTCGGTCCAGGTCGGCTTCTTGGGTTCCTGCGGCGTCGGCTGCGGTGCTCGATGTCTCCGGCAGGCTCGTCGGACCCGCGCCGCCGGGGTTGGGAGAGAAACCCGCACTATCTGCGGGTTTCTCTCCCAAGACCCCCCGACAATGCACGTCGGTTGGCACGCACGACGCGGATGTATCGTTTCGAGATGAGTGCTCTCCGTGTCCTGTTCATCGGTGGCAGCGGCGTCATCAGCTCCGCCAGCACCCGGCTCGCCGTCGAACGTGGCATCGACCTGACCCTGCTCAACCGCGGCGTCAGCAGCGCCCGCCCGGTGCCGGACGGTGTCCGCGTCCTGCAGGGCGACATCCGGGACCCGGCGAGCGTCCGCGCGGCGCTGGGCGACCGCGACTTCGACGCCGTCGTTGACTGGGTCGCCTTCACGCCTGACCATGTGCGGACCGACATCGACCTGTTCACCGGCCGGACCGGCCAGTACGTGTTCATCAGCTCCGCCTCGGCGTACCAGACCCCGCCCGAGCGCCTGCCGGTCACCGAGTCGACACCGCTGCGCAACCCCTGGTGGCAGTACTCCCGGGACAAGATCGCCTGCGAGGACCTGCTCGTCGCCGCCTACCGGGAGTCCGGCTTCGGCGCGACCATCGTGCGGCCCTCGCACACCTACGACCGCACGCTCGTGCCGTTCGACGGCGGCTGGACCGTCGTCGAACGCATGCGCCAGGGCAAGGAGGTCGTCGTGCACGGCGACGGCACCTCCCTGTGGACCCTCACCCACAACACGGACTTCGCCAAGGGGTTCGTGCCGCTGCTCGGCCACCCGCGCACGCTGGGGGAGGCGTTCCACATCACCTCCGACGACGTGCTCACCTGGGACCAGATCGCCCGGGCGCTGGCTCGTGCGGCCGGGGTGCAGGCGCGCATCGTGCACGTGCCGTCGGACGCGATCGCCGCGGTCGACCCCGAGTGGGGCGCAGGGTTGCTCGGCGACAAGGCGCACTCGATGGTCTTCGACAACGACAAGCTCCGGTCGGTGGTCCCGGACTACGTGGCGACGGTGCCGTTCGAGCAGGGCGCGCGGGAGATCGTCGAGTGGTTCGACGCCGACCCGGCGCGGCGTGCGGTCGACGCCCGGATGGACGCCGTGATGGACGACCTGGTGGCCCGCTTCCGGGTGCGCTGAACGGGCTCCGCTGGTCGGGGCGTGCCGAGCAAGACCTCCCTGGCTCAGAGCGCGGAGAGCTCGCGCTCCAGGTCGTCCAGCCCGAGCGAGCCGAGGGACAGCGCCGCGGTGTGCCAGGCCCGAAGGTCGAACGCCTCTCCCGCGGCCTCGCGGCGGGCCCGCGCCGCCACGCGTCCGGCCAGCCAGGCGCGCTCGCCGAGCTTGTAGCTGATCGCCTGCCCCGGCCACCCGAGGTACCGCACGATCTCGCTGTGCACGTAGGCCGATGACGCGCCGCTCCTTGCCGCGAAGAACTGCTCACCCAGCTCCGCGGTCCAGACCTCCCCGGGATGGAAGGGCGCCGTCGTCGGGATGAGCAGGCCAAGGTGCATGCCGATGTCGATGACCACCCGCACCGCGCGCATCCGCTGGCCGTCGAGGTAGCCGATCCGGGCGCCCGGGTCGGTGAGGTAGCCGAGCTCGTCGACGAGCCGTTCCGCGTACAAGGCCCAGCCCTCGGTGGTCGCCGCGACGGAACCGACACTCACCTGGAACCGGGACAGCTCGTTCGCGCGGTAGGCCCACTGGCCCAGCTGCAGGTGATGGCCGGGGACGCCCTCGTGGTACCAGGTGCTGATCAGGTCCCAGGTCGGGAACCGGGTCCGCCCCAGCGTCGGCAGCCAGGTGCGGCCCGGTCGGGAGAAGTCCAGCGAGGGTCGGGTGTAGTACGGCGCGGCCGCGGCACCAGGCGGGGCGATCATCGCCTCCACCCGCTTCACCGGCTCGGCGATGTCGACAACAACGCCGTCCAGGTCGGCGATCGCCCGGTCCATCAGGGCCTGCAG
>Ga0209746_1001520_pt1 | contig 11091 bp, 9 predicted proteins | sample BarGraNGADG00211_3_FD_184496 | JGI IMG/M metagenome (GOLD analysis project Ga0209746, IMG submission 184496) | Arctic peat soil microbial communities from Barrow, Alaska - Barrow Graham LP Ref core NGADG0011-211 (SPAdes) (version 2) | ecosystem: Environmental > Terrestrial > Soil > Wetlands >...
GCCTTAGTCCCGGCCTAGGTCCTGCGGCTTCCGGGAGGCAATGAAACCAGCAGACGGTTAAGTTCCACCATCTGTTTTTCCAAGGAAAAGCCGCTGATCACAGCCGGGCGGCGTTCCAAAAAAGAGTAAAACCCGGGGTTGGCCAGTATCCGCTCCAGAAGAGCGGCGATCGCCTGCGTGTCCAGTGGTGATGCGCACCAACCCATGCCGCTGTCTTTGACGATCCGCCTGACTTCCAGGTCATCGCTAACGGCCAGAATGGGCTTTCCGGCGTGCAGATATTCAAATAATTTCAGCGGAATGCCGCTGCGCACCCCCGGTCGCGTGAGCACCAAGAGGAGGTCGGCCGATTTCTGAAAGGCGAGGGTTTGCCGCCGGTCCATGAGGGGATGAATCTTGACGAGTCCCTTTTCGGTCAGCTCGCTTAACCAGGCTCTCTCGCGTCGGGAGTATTCGCCGACAAGATGAAGGCGGATCGGGTTTTGCGGGGCGCCCTGGGCGGCTTGACGCAGCGCGGCGAGGAACGGGCGAATGTCGGCGGCGCTGTCCGAAAGGGCAATGCGCCCGGTGTGGGCAATGTGAAAGAACCCCGAAGGGAGAGAAAAGACGGGCAGGTCCAGCCATTCCTGCGGGTCGTACCCGTTAAACACGGTTTCACATCGGCATCCCGGGTATGTCTCGCGGAAGTATTTTTGCAAGACCGGCGTGACCACGGTGATCAGCGTCGAGGCTGAGGCTACGGCCGTTTCCGTTTTTGCATATTTCTCCCGCAAGCAGAGGTGAGAGCGAAGTCGTTTTTCCTCGATGGGCTGAAACAGCAGCCCGTCGCGAAAATCGCTGATCAAGGGGATTTGCCAGCGCCGGGAAAGCTCCAGTCCGATCTCCAGCCCCTCCAGGGGAGGATAGGTGGCGATGATCAGGTCGGGGCGGGAGACGCGGTGAATCTCTTCGGCTCTTGCCAGCACCTCTCGCCGCCAGGGGGAAAAGATCGAAGCATAGCGGCCGAGGGAATTCTGCATTTCAGCGAGTCCCCGCCAAAACGCCCAACGCCAGAAATTCTTCCCCCGGTGGGCGCGCACGAAGGCGGGGTCATGGATGCGGATGATTTCAGGGGATGCCGGGGTGCCCGGCCCATAGCCATGGGTCAGCACACAAACCGAATGACCGTAGCGCCGCAGCCAATGGGCCATCTGCAGCGGCCGCGCCGAGCCGGCGCTGTTGATCGGCGGGAAGTAATACGCCACCAAAAGTATTCGGGCCATGATTATTCCGTTCTTTTGCCTTGGAGCGCCCGCGTGATATTTTTCAGGTAATTCGTTGCAGCATTTTCAATAGTATACCGGGAGACAGTTTCCCTTGCTTGATTCCGTAGCACATTCAATTCATTCAAACCCGTTTCTTTTATAATCTTATTCAACAGGGATAGCAATTCCGCTTGATCTCCAGGAGTGCATAAAAAACCGTTTTTGCCATCCTCAAGAATACCGTCGATGCCATATCCCCGGCTTCCGACCACGACCAGTCCGCACGCCATGGCTTCCAAATATGCCAGGCCGAAGGTGTCCTCACTGATCATGAGAAAAACATGGCTCGCCAGCAGTTCGTGCCGGGCAAGCTTCGGGGAAAGAAACCCTGTGAACTCGACGCGGCCTGCGATCCCCAGGGAGGCGGCTAGCCGGTGCAAGGAGCTTTTTTCCGGACCGTCGCCAACGATCTTGTATCTCCAGTCGACAGCCGGTGAAAGCCGCGCCAGGACGCGCAGATTACCGTCTATGTTCTTGCACTTCTGGAGCGAAGCCAAGGTGCAGAAAATAAGGGGTTTTTCCCCAGGCCAGCCCATGAAACGAGTGGCTGCCCCGGCGTCGTCTTGCAGCCATGACGCGTCGATCCCGGAAAAGGCAATGAAGCATTTGCTCTGGAATTCGGGATATTTTTTACTGAAGCGATAAAAGATGGCCTGGGAACGGCAAGCGATGGCGGTTGCCTGGCCGTATATCCCGCGCAACAGCTTTTCGCCGAGCATGGCTGGACCGAATTTCAGATCGCCCAGATGGACGGCAGCAATCAGGGGGACCTGCAGCCGCCGCGCCAGACGGCTGGCAAAGAGCAGGTTGAAACCGAGGTGGGCCACGATGACCTTGGGCTGAAAACCGCTGGCGCGTAAGCCGCGGTAGAGTCCGGCAAGAAAAAAACAGCGCAGCCCGGGAAGCTTCAGCACCGGGGCGTGCAATATTTCCACTCCATCCAATTGATCCGCTCCTGACCGTATTTGCCGGTTTTTTCGCTGCCAGTCCGGCACAAGGAAAGGGCGCAGCACCAGCACGTTCTCAGTCCGGGACCACGGTTTGATAAAATCATGCAAAGCGTAACTGATCTCGCGGCGGGAATGTTCTGAATCAGCAGGATAAAGATCGGTAAGAAGCAGGATGTTCATTGGAATATGGGCACAGTTTTGCGGGATCAGCGATAATGGGAATGGAATTTCTTATAATAAGCGAATGTCCTAGCAACGCCTTCCTGAAGATCGATTCCCGGATGCCAACCCAGGAAGCCGCTGATTTTCCTTATATCACTTACATAGTCTCCGGTTTCGACATTGACGTAGTTGTCCGGCCATGGGACGTGGATGATCTTTCCCGATTTTACGGTTTGGATAATTGTTTCGGCCATGGTTTTGAACGTGACCCCCGTTCCCGAGCCGATATTGAACACCTGGCCGCTGCAGGCATCGGTGGCGGCGGCCCGGACGAAAGCTTCGGCCAGGTCGTCAATAAAAATGTAATAGCGGATCTGGCTCCCGTCACCGTAAATGGTGATGGTTTGGTCATCCATGGCTTGGCGGATAAACCAGTTAATCATGCAGTACTTGTTGTGGCGGATCTGGCCGCGGGGGCCGTAAGGGTTGGCGATGCGGAAAATGATGACCGGAATACCGTGCAAACGGTGATAGAACAAGTACATGTTTTCAGCAGCGCTTTTGTTCAATGCATAGGGCGTAAGCGGCCGCTGCGGGTGCATTTCCGCCACCGGGGTTTTTTCGATCCTTCCGAATTGCAAGCGCGAACCCGAGTAAAGGATCTTTATGCCGGGATTCACCTGGCGCACGGTTTCCAACACATTCAGATGACCGGTATAGTTGATCTCGGTATCCAGGAACGGGTTTTCTATGCTGTCGTTGTGGCTGACCTGGCCGGCCAGGTTGAAGATGATTTGGCAATCTTTGATGATGGACGGCAGCGCCTTCCGGTCACGGATATCAATATTCAATAGCTTCACTTTTTTGCGGATGGAGCGGATATTGAATTCATTGGCACCATAAGGCTGCAGGCAGGAATCGACAATGGTTACCTCGGCCCCCAATTTTACCAGCAGGTGGGCGATGCTGCTGCCGATCATGCCCAAACCGCCGGTGATAATGATTTTTTTGCCAAAAAAATAATTTTTCATGGGTTTTTCTCGTTTCTCAACTTCAATTTATTTCCGAAGGTGATGTTTCCCCAGGCAGTAGATCTTTGTAGATTTTTTCCAATCTGCGGTTCAGTTTCTTGATATCGAAATTATTTTCCATAAAATTCCTTCCCGCCGCTCCCAGACCGCGGGCAATTTCGGGGTTGGCGATCAAATAGGCGATTTTTTCAACCAGGCCTTGAACATCTTTTTCGGCGACCAGAAATCCGGTTTTCTTTTCCTGGACGATTTCCGGGATGCCACTGTGCCAAGTGGAGATTACTGGCAAGCCTGCGGCCTGGGCCTCCAGCAAAACCGTGGGTGTTCCTTCTTCTTCGCCGTCGGCGGCGGTAACACTGGGCAACAGGAAAAGGTCGCTCTGTGCGAACAACCGTAACTGTTCATCACGGTCCACCGCACCGACAAACTTTACCCGATTGGAAATTTGCAAATTTTGAGCCAGAAGCTGCAATGAATCATTCAAAGGGCCATAGCCGGCCACGGTATACTCGATTTGTTCGTATTGGCAGGCAAGGATAGCGACTGCATGCAAAGCGTAAGCGATCCCTTTTTTTTCGATCAGCCGGGCTACGGTCAAGATTCTAAAAATGTGATCTGGTTTTCTCTGTTGTTGGCTGAATATGAATATTTCCAGATCTATCCCGACCGGGTGCACGATGATCTTGTTTTCCTGGCATCCCCAGTTCAGCAACTTTTTTCGAAAATATTGACAAATAGGCAGCAAGCGATCGGAGTCAGCAAAAATGGGTAGGTAAAAAGCGACCCCATTTGCATTGACAAAAGAGGATAGGTCGGCCCCATAAAAAGTGGTGATCAACTTGCCGCTGACGCCCAATTCGCGGAGCCGCCAGCCGATCATGCCGAGGGGTCCAGAATGGGCATGAAGGATATCGAAATTTTTTCCTAAAAAAGGAATGAGGTAATAAAAAAGGTTAAGTGTCAGTGCTTCTCTGCCGTATTTGAAGATATTAAGCGATTTTAAAAGCTGTGATGGACCGCGTTGGAAATTTTTTATCAATAGATGTACTGCGTTGAAGGCACGCCGGATACGGCCTCGCGGGATTTCAAAATAAGTAACTCGATCCAATAGTTTATAGTGAATGATATCGGGGTGAATCTTCTTTTCATCAGGGCGGCGCAGGGCAAACACTTCGATTTCATGACCGGCGTCGAGCAGTCCCGTGATTTGGTTGTTGATGAACGTAGTGGACAGGGCAGGGAAAAAACCCATGATGAATGCGATTTTCATTTTGATTAAAAATCTGCGCGGCACATTCTGGCCACGGCCTCGGCTTGCCTCTGGATGATAATCCCGAATTGGGAGTAGCCCTGGCTGGTGTACCAGGAGGCGAGAAGCAGGATCTTCAGTTTCCTTTCAGAACTCATCGCGGGCACCGGCTGCCATCATCCCGAAATGAAACGAAGGAGCGCCTGTTGATAGTTCTCAAAATTGAAAATGTCATCATAGGTAGCGTAACAGCGGGAGACATATCGTTCGTAATCTCCGGCAATCCACTCGATTGCTGGTCCGATTTGTGAAAAGTCGTCGACACAGATTCCGCACCCGTGTCCGGCGATGGTCTCCTCGGTACTCGGATAACGGTTGACGATGACCGGCAGCCCGAATTTCAGATAGGAGGAGATCTTGCCCGAAGATCTGCCGATGGTGGTGTAGTTGGGCGAAATGTCGTTATACCAAGCAACACCGATATCTGCGGACATCAGGATCGGTTCGAGATCGGTCATCTGGTCATAGAAATCGCTGGAAATAATCGTGTTTGTGATCGCTTCACGTTCCAAGACGGAACGCATTCGTTTCAGGTAATCGAGGCTGGGGTGCCCCTGGAAGACCAAAACCCAACTTGGGATCGCGGAAAAGGCTTGGGCCAGCTCGATACACGAGTACCAGCCGAAGATTCCCCCCAGATGGAGGGCGATTTTTGTTTCCGCCGCAACCCCGTATTTTTTTCGGATAAAATCCGATTTGTTCCGGTCCGATTTCCCTCGGCACGTTACTGGAATGAGGAGGGTGGGGATTTCAGGCCCCAAATGGAAATCTTCGCGGAAAAGGACCTCCCTTTCCCGGGATTGGATGATCAACCCCCGGATGTCCGGCAACAATTTGCTTTGCCGGGAGATGATCTTTTTGAATTGCCGTCGGGCCGCCCGGGAATGGAACGGATTGGTCTTGTCTTTTTGCAGGTACAGCTCAAGGCTGTAGTAGAATGGCCGGGCCTGGGGGAAGATCTCCTTGCAGAGGAGCAAGCCATGCGGGTCGAAGGCGATCATGCATCGATATTGATCTGCAGGGAACCGGGTTTTAGCTGCCCGGCTCGGTACCTCGTTCATTCCAGAAGGATTCCAAGCCCAAGGCTCCTTAAAATCCAGCTTGAAGAATTTTTTCAACAGTCTCTTCCCCAGTTTCAAGAGCCCGCGAACCGTCTGTTTTTCCCTGATTTCCACCACGTGGATCGTTCTCTTTTTCATGACATCAGCCTTAATCAGCCAGACCCTGCGGAGGAAAAGGTCGACCTCGAAGCCATTCGACAGGAACTCGAGAAAATTAATGACTGAGGCATTGTGGCTGATCCCCGACTGTTCGATGAAAACGGCTATCTTTTTCATCTACTTTTACATGCCATCAATTGTGGAACCTCATCCAGTCGGCGATTGCAATGTTTCTTCGGCTCATGTGTCCTGCTTGCCACGACCCCCGATTCTTTATCCGTCTCCTTTTCTGGGATTCCCTCATTTTTTCTCTATCTTTTTCATTTTCCCATGAAAATGGCCCGGTTTTCAGTTTTTCTTTCCATTCCTCACCAGTAAGTCTCTTGCAAAACCCACTTTTTTAGTTCCGGATCCAGAGACAATTCCCTCTGATGGAACCTGTATCCAGCCTGCTTGCCTTTATGGATAAGTCTATGCAAAAGACTTTTTCGACGGTAGGAAGAAGAAAAGAGTCTGAGCAGTCTCAAGGGCAGAAAGAGCCAGGAGCGGACAACGTCTTTTGAGTTTCTCATGCAAACAATGGCTGAACGGGTATGTGAATAGGAATCGGAGATCCCCTGCCTATAAGCTCTGGAATAGAGATAGTCCAGGGTAAGGCGTTCCTTGGATACGAAATGGAAAATCCCGGCTCCGGGATTATATTCAGCTTTCAGGTTTAATTCCCGGATCTTTCTGGCTATTCCCGACTCCCCGTCCCCCCGGAACTTCAAGAGATGTCCAGGCATGGAGTCGGGATGAAAACCGCCCAACTGGGAAAGCAATTCCTTTCGTATCGAAAAATTGCATCCCCAGACATAGATGGGATCGATGTTCTTTCTGGATTTCCCGCAGTCGCTGAGGCTGTAAAACGATAGGAATCGCCCCCATTCGTTTTCCTGCCAGAGGTCATCCACCCATTGCGGGGGCGTCGTCTCATACTCGGGGAGAATTTTACCGCCGACCAGCGCCACCTGCGGATCAGCAAATGATTCGCTGATGGATTCCAACCAGATGGGAACCGCCCGGATATCATCGTCGGTATAAACCAAGATATCGCTTTTTGCTTTTTCCATTCCCAAATGCCTAGCGGCATGGAGTCCGGGAATTGCAGTATAAAAATAATGCAAATTTTTCAGTTCATCCTGCGCCTGTATGGCAGCTTCCCGGGTGGTGTCGGTGGAGCCGCTATCGACCACCAGCACTTCGAACCGCTCTGGCGAAATAGTCTGAAATCGCAAGGAATGCAATGCCTTGGCCAGCAAAGCGGCGCGGTTGCGGGTAGGAATGATGACCGAAAAAAAAGGGGATGTATGATCGTGTCCAGGGGTCATTTTTTTTCGGCGCGGAATAAAAAATGGCAATATATCCGCTGCCCGAGATAATTTTGTTTCAATTCTTCAATGTCGCTGAAGTGAATGATTTCGTAATTAAAACCGCCGCAATTGGAAATGATCCGCTGGGCAAAACTCTGTGGGGAATAATGCCGGCTGAAGGGGCTTGCCAAGAAAGCATCGTCCCGCCAGACCCAAAATTCATTTTCTGTGAGTTTTATGTTGCGGAGGTCGTTTTTTGGCCCCAGCTTTACAAAATGGCGTTGATCTAAATACAGCGGTATGATTCCCCAGTGTCCGCCTTTTTTTAAAATTCGCTTCGCCTCTTCGATAAAAAGTATATCGGCATTTCCCTGCAGGCATTCAAAGGCACAATGGAAAGTCAGGACGTCAGCAAAAGAATCGGGCAGCCCGGTATGAGCGACATCGGCCCCGATGCGGTTTGAAAAAATCCCTGGCGGATATGCCGAATCAAGCTTATAACAAGTCTTCCCTGATGTTTTCGTCAACACATCTGCAAATTTGCTTCCGGCCGCTGCCATGTCGATCAGCACCTCACCCGCAACAACAGGCAAGTGCTTCATTGACAGGTAATGTTCTAGAACCTTTTCCACTGCCGTGTCGCCCCTTCCCTTATATTGATCGTCAAGCGCAGAATGCTCTTTGCGCCAATTCTCGAAATCGTTCACATCGATTCGCTCTGTGCGCAACGGGATCCCGAGAACATTGATATGCTTCAACAGATCGGAGATCGTTGTTTGCGCTTCAATGGCAGATGCGCGCCTTTCGACCGAGGAAGAACGAAATTCCTCCATTTGACGTGCGATCCGCAAATGACCTTCCAAGTCTTCCTGCAAAACCTCATTGACTGTTGCGGCAATATAATTTCGCAATTGTTTTTTTATTTTTTGTTTTAGGTTATGCAACATTTTTTCCTGTCTTGCTATTGCCAGTCGCAAGCGATTCAGCCGGGTCTGGGAATAATGACTGGAAGAAATAGCAGGGGCATGCTAGCTTTTTGTAAACTCGCATATGATGATGCCAGAGGCTTTTCTCCTGGCTTCCCAGTGGGTATGGAACACGATCCGATCGAGAATACTGCCGACGCGGCCGATCTGGGTCCGCAGAACCCCGACTTTTTTAAGATAAATCGTTTTCCAGTCAACTTTAAGCAGCGATATGAGTCCGTAATAAAACGTTCCCTGCCCCCGTCCGTCCCAGATCCGATCATCAAATGCAATATGAGAAAAAGTAAAACCGAATTTATCGGCATACTGACGCAGAATTTTCTCCGAAAAATGATAAAGATGTCTGGGGATGTCTTCTTTATAAGCCCTTCGGCTGTATAAGCTCTCGGAATTGGTAACAAGAAAAACGAATTTCCCACCTTTTTTTAGAATTCGGGATATTTCGTGAAAATATTCACTTGGATAATGAACGTGCTCGAGAACGGACCAGGCGGTAATGAAGTCAAATTCCTCTTTTTGGAATTGGCAATCAACAAGGGTTTTTTTATAAAAACGAATCTCATCAGAATCGACGCCATCGCAATAGTAATCGACCCCGGTGCAGTTGATATCCGGATAATTGGACTTCAAGTAGATCAACCAATTGCCCCGGGCGCAACCGATATCCAAAACCTTGGCATTATTCAAGACAGGCACATATTCGATTTGCTTTTTGTATTTTTCAATGAACCCGGCGTCATCCCTGTTTTTGAAATAATTCGGTGGATAAAACAGATTCATCGATTCGACGGAAGGCCTCGGATTGATGAATACAAGCCCGCAATGGAGACATTCTACGACCGGGTATTCAAACAAGTTGATCCAGAGCCAGTTGTCCGGCTTCCGATAGCGAATCAAATATTCGTCCCCGCCACAGAAATCGCACGAAACATGTTCCAGACAAATCGGGGGTTTCCTGGTATCGTTCATTATGTTTTCACATACACGTCGCCGCGGACATAGACCGCGCCCTGTGCTCTGGTAGGGATTTGCCCCGATCCATATACGTCATCCGCCACGACAGAAAACCCAATGGCTCGCTCGAGATAATCAATCCAGGTTCGGTTATTGTCGACAATGGAAATGCTCACCCAGTAGCTGTCAGGCAGCAGCTGTATTTCGGGGATATGGCACACGGCTGTGCCTTCGAGGAAGTCAAATCCACTGTTTACTTGCTTGAGCATATGGTTGTTCAGGGAAAAAACTCGATTGCCGAAAATATTTTCAACCCCGAACCCTACAATCAGTCGGGTCAATTTTTGCTTCAATTTAAAGCGGAAGCAAATCTTGGCCGAACCGCCCATCGGGACTTGGTCAATCCGGTTGCCCTCATCATTCTCGATCCACGCTTCTGAGATCGCATTTTGATTGCCTGCGGAACGGATGGAATTTAATAAATCGCGGCCCGTAGAATCGCCCTTCAAATTATAGTTTAAATACTTCTTTATAACATCTCCTACCGGGCCGTCGTGCATCAGTGCGCCCTTTTCCAGGAAAATCGCGCGGTCGCAAAATGCATGGATGGTCGGCATGCTGTGGCTGACAAAAACAATTGTCCGGCCATTGTTTTCAGACATATTTTGCATTTTCCCGATACACTTTTTCTGGAATTCCGTGTCGCCGACGGCGAGAACTTCATCCACCAAAAGAATATCGGCTGTCAGATGGGCGGCGACCGCGAAAGCCAGGCGCACATACATGCCGGATGAATAGCGTTTGACTGGCATGTCCAGAAATTTTTCAACTTCGGAAAAAGCGACGATTTCGTCAAATTTCTTTTTAATTTCTTGGCGACTCATGCCCAGGATCGCGCCGTTAAGAAAAATATTCTCACGGCCGGTAAGCTCGGGATGAAAGCCCGTACCTACTTCCAGCAGTGATCCCACCCGGCCTTTTAAAAGAATGCGCCCCTGCGAAGGGGCAGTTATGCGGCTGAGAAGTTTCAATAAAGTGGACTTGCCGGCGCCGTTGCGGCCGATAATGCCCAGCCGTTCCCCCTGGTTCACTTCAAATGAAATATCCTGCAAGGCCCAAAAATCCTCCTTCGTGATTCGTCTTTGGCAGCCATGCCCCAGCAGCCGGCTGCCGAAACCGCGTAGGGTTTCACCAAAGACATCACGCAAAGCCTTGTAATGTGCGGTATTCTGATGGCGAAGCGGGTATTTTTTCCCGACGCTTTCCAGACGAATCACGGTATTCATGTTAAATAACATCTGCGAATTCCCGTTCCATTTTACGGAAATGCATGAGTCCGCTGCTGAGCAGGATAAAGGAAACCGCTATAGAAATCAGGAGGGTCGAAAGATCCATTGCCGTACCTCCCCCTGTTAGCGTCCAGCGGAAACCGTTGATCACTCCGACCATGGGGTTAAGGGCATAAAACAATCTCCACTTGACAGGCAGGATCGTGCTGGAAAATCCCACCGGGGAAATATAAAGCCCGAACTGCACCACGAAGGGGAGGACATAACGGAAGTCACGGTATTTTACATTCCAGGCGGCGAACCACAACCCGGCCCCCAGTGCGGCGACGCAAGCAAGCAATAGGAAGAAGGGCAGTGCCAGCCAATGCCAGTCGGGCCATATCCCATACCAACCAAGAAGCCCGCATAAAATAACAAAAGAGATAAGAAAATCGACCAGCCCCACCAGCAAGGTGGATACGGGGATGATCAAGCGCGGGAAATATATTTTGGATATCAGGTTGGCATTGCCCACCAGGCTGTTGCTGCTCTCGCTCAGGGTCGTGGCGAAAAAATACCATGGCAGCATCCCGCAAAACACAAGCACCGGATATG
>Ga0209746_1001524_pt1 | contig 11071 bp, 9 predicted proteins | sample BarGraNGADG00211_3_FD_184496 | JGI IMG/M metagenome (GOLD analysis project Ga0209746, IMG submission 184496) | Arctic peat soil microbial communities from Barrow, Alaska - Barrow Graham LP Ref core NGADG0011-211 (SPAdes) (version 2) | ecosystem: Environmental > Terrestrial > Soil > Wetlands >...
CCTGGCCCTGGTAGTACTGGATGGTGTTGCCGCCCCAGCCCTGGGCGACCTCCCTGGACACCAGCGGTCCGCCGTACTGGTCGAACCAGACCTCGAGGTCGAACTCGCCCATGGTATCGGTGTTGATGACCTTCCAGCCTTTACCAAGCTTGGCCGAGATATCGGGGAGCGGCACCGGGCGCGGGTTGTCGCGCCGGGCGAAGTATTTCTCCGGGTGGATTATCTGCTCGCTGGAGAGCGGCGGGTCGCGGAAGGCGTTGTTGACGGCCTCTTCGCCCCCGGCCCTCTGCAGTGCCTGGACGAACACCAGCCCCTCCTGGTAGGGGAAGAGCAGGCTCTGCTTGATGTACTCCGGCGCCTTGTCGAGCTCCGGCGATGACATCTCCGTGGCGTTGGCCTGCTCGTTCATCAGTTGAGAGGCGCTGATGTATTTCTTGGCGTAGTCGTACATCTCCGCCGTCGCGTCTCCCTCCACCAGCGACTGGACGGCAAGGTCGTTGTCTCCGTTGTAGGACTTGTTCTCGAGAGGGGCCTTTAACAGGTTGAAGTTCTGGTCCTGCAGGGCGTGGGTCATCTCGTGCGACATCGTTATCTCGTCGAGGACTCCACCCAGCCCCTTGCCCTGGATTATCGAGATGTCCTTTTCCTTGGGGTCGTACGAGCCCGCGATCTGCTCGGTGAGGACGTTCGCCAGCAACTCCTCCAGGTTCGTGTCTTTCGGGATCAGACCGAGGGCGTCGAGCAGCTTCTGGTCCGCAGCCGCCTCGGCGGCGGACGTGTCCTCGAGCATCGACTGGAGCAGTTGTGCCCGCAGGCAGGCCTCCGGAAGGGCGACGAACGGGACCGGCGTCGTGAGGGGCAGGCCGCGGAGCGCCTGCGTCCTTTTCTCGATGGTGTCGAGCCGGGCGGACTTGATCTCCTTGCCGCACGATTTGGGGTCGATCTTGAGGTCGAAGTGCAGCAACTGGTTGACAGTGAAAGGCTTGAACGACAGGGTGAGGTCGCCGGCCGCGGCGCCGCTGTCCGAGGCAGACCAGTGAGCCAGCAGCAACACCCCCGCGAGCGCCGCGATGCACGCCAGCAGTATGAAAGCGAAGAGACCTTTCCTGGACAACACCGTTACCTTTCAAGAACGCCCGTTCACCAGATGTTCGGATATAATAATAACTTGAACGGCGGCCTTTACGATTTGACGTTTGTGGGTAGTAACCTCCGGGCTCGCCCGTCGTTCTTCTTGTAGGTGATACCCTGGAAGACCGGCGAAAGATGATGAGAAGATCCAGCACGAGCAGGGCCCCGGAGGGGTTGGCGCCGCGTGTCGCGGCACTCGTGGCAATCGGGCTTGCCGTCGTCGTCTTCTCAGCCGGTCTCGCGGGATGCGGTTCCCAGAACATCCAGGTTGCGGAGTTCGCCGAATTCTCTCGCGCCACCCTCGACAGCCTGACCTCCGGCCTGGCGGCGGTCAGAAATCCCCTGGGTCAACCCCTTTCTTCCGGGGGCGACATGCGGAAGGCGCTCACCGCATTCAGGAAGACGATCGCCGAAAACCAGTCCAAGCTTGACCAGTCCCACCCTTCCACGACCTGTCTCGAGCTGAGCCGCCTGATCGGCGGGTGCATCGACAGCGGGCGCGACGCCGGAGACGTCTCGTCGCAGTTCGCGGACTACCTGGCCCAGGTGGCGCCGCTCGCGCAGCAGGTCTCGGAGACCGTGGACACCATCTCGAAACTCCCGGAAAGCAGCAAGACCCCTTACGGCATGGTTGGCCTGGTCGACAAGTCCCGGCAGTATCTCGCGAGCTTCCAGTCGATGAACGCGACGTCCGCTTTCGCTCCCGTACACCAGCGGTTCGGCCTGTTCCTCCAGCAACTGAACTACAACCTCGAGAGGGCGTCCGGGGTCGCCCCGAGCGAGCTGCCCCAGGAGCCGACAACGCCAGAAGAACAGACCGCGCCGGACGAGAACTCGGCGACCCGCCAGACCACCCCTTCCACCAGGAGTAACCGCGGCAGCAACGCCGCCGATGATTTCCTCGGCGCGATTCCCGGGGACTGGGCCCAGGCCAACCAGGAGATCGCCGAGCTGTTCCAGGGGGTCGAGCAGTCCACCGGCTACAAGCACCAGAACGACGTTTTCGACGCGGCCGTCGTGACGGCGCAGGCCAGGCTCCAGGAGCTAACGGCCGAGTACCACCTGAAGACTTCCAAGTGAGGGACGTGCCCGGCGCCGGGCGATAGTAATCCGCTTTGCACATCTGGCATACTTGTCGCGCGAACCGCTCACGGTCGCCGGTCACCGGGTGCCGGGAGACGGACCCCGCGACAAGTATGCTGAAATATTCGACCCGTCAGGAAGGTGGGGACTTTGACGTATATCGAGGACACGGCCCGATGGGTCTCAGGGCTCGACTGCGACGGCATACCTGACAGGGTGCTGGAGCTTGCCCGCCACCAGGTCCTGTCGGTGATGGGGGCCATCCATGCCGGTGCCCCGAGCTCGGGCGGCAAGGCCGTCATCGAAACGGTCTCGAGGCTCGGCGAGTCCGGTCCCTGCGCGGTCTATCCGGGCGGTGAGCTCCATTCGTACGGGTCCGCGATACTGCAGAACGCATCGCTATCCATGTCGCTCGACTACGACGACTACCTGTTCATGGGACACACCGGGCACAGCGCCGTGACCGTGCCGCTGGCGGTTGCTGAGCTGCGTGGGGCCGACGCGCGCACCGTGCTGGCGGCCCAGGTCGCCGCCAACGAGGTGGCGGGCAGGCTGGGGGCCACCGTGGTGTTCGGTCCGCACAACGGCCAGATGTGGGCGCACATCCACCTGCTGGGCGCGGCGGCCGCCGCGTCGAAGGTGCTCGGCCTCGACGCCGAGGCCACCGCGAACGCTCTGGCGATAGCGATGTCGGAGCCGGTATACGCGCTGTTCCCGGCGTTCATGGGGCCCCAGTCGAAGCTGCTCACGGCTGCCATCCCCTCGATAACAGGGACGACGGCGGCTCTGCTGGCGGAGAGCGGCATGAGCGGCTCGCTCGCGATACTCGAGGACCCGCAGGGTTTCTGGGCGCACTTCTCGTTCCTCGCCCTCCCGTTCATGAAGACCGGTTTCGGGCGGTCGTGGGTGACCGATACGATAGCCTTCAAACCTTACCCCGGTTGCGCCTATATCGATACCTCGGTGGATGCGATGCTCGAGATAATGGCGCGGTTCCGGGACGAAAGAGGCCGGGAGCTCGAGAGCGCGGAGGTCCGCGAGGTATCGGTCGACGCGAGCCTGCTGACGGTGGCGATGGACGGCATGTCGCGCACGTATCTCGACACCTCGCACCTCTCGCCCACCAACATCAACTTCTCGCTCTCGGTCAGCATCGGGATATTACTGCTCGCCGGCAGGCTGACCGGGGCCGAGCTTACCGACTCCTTCCTCGAGGAGAACCGGGCCGGGATACTGGAGCTCGCTTCCAGGGTGACCCTTTCGCACGACGCGTCCATGAGCGCGGGGTTCCTGAGGTCGCTGGACGAGGTGCTAGACCTCAAGGCCGTCACCCGTGCCATCAGCACGCGGGAGTTCCTGTCGGCGCGCCGCAGCATGCGTGAGCACCTCGGCAGGGTGGGGGCCATGGGGCCGCGCGATGCGGTTGCCGCCTGGCGCTCGCTGTCGGCCTCGGACCGCGCGTTCCTCAAGGGACTTGTATCCGCCGGGTCGTTCTTCAGCCCGGTGGTCCCGTACGACCTGGGCGACAGGCGGCTCGAGGAAGCGCGGATGCCTTTCGGCGCCAGGGTCAGGGTGACCCTGACCGACGGCACCGGCATGACCGCGGAAAAGATGATACCGCGCGGCGGGCCCGGCGATCCGGGGAGGCTCGAGGTCGCGGCAGAGAAGTTCCTGCGAGAGACTGAGCCCGCGCTGGGGCCGGACGGGGCGAGGTCGGCGATGGAGGCTGTCCTCGGGCTCGACCCGGGGACGGTCGACGCGCTCCGCGGCGCCCTGTCGACATCCTGAGCGGAGACTGTGGAGCTCCTCGCACAGGGCGTATCATCGGGTTGGAAGGCGTGTCGAAGAAGGGACGGCAGTTGGGCAGGAAAAAAGCGCAGCTCGATTTCGCGCTCCGGTTCTGGAGGCTCACGCACTTCGCGAAGCGCATCGGCGGAGCGACCCCGTTCAAACAGATGTTCGGCCTCATCGCGTCGGAGAGGGCCTTCAAAGGCAGCTTCATCCCCGTCGACGAAGAGATCGAGATACCGCCGAGCGTGGTCGCGCCGCGCGAGATACTGCTGGATTACATAAAGCGGGCGTCCGTGCGGGCGATAGTCCACGAGTGCCCGTGCCGCAAGGGGCAGGGCTGCCAGGAGCACCCGGTCGACCTCGGCTGCCTGCTCCTCGGGGAGGGCGCCGCCAGCGTCGACCCAGGCATCGCGTACCTGGCCAGCGTCGAGGAGGCCATCGCCCACCTGGACAGGGCTCTGGAGTCCGGGTTGCTGCCGCTCCTCGGCCACCTGCTCATCGACAAGTACATCTTCGGCCTCCGCGATTTCGACAGGTTTGTCACGCTGTGTTTCTGCTGCGACTGTTGCTGCGTGGTCCGCTCGGGCATGAAGAACCTGGTGGGTGCCTACCCCGACAGCCTCGTTCGGCTGGAGGGCGTGACGGTCGAGGTGACCGACGACTGCGTCGGCTGTGGCGAGTGCGTGCCGGTCTGCCCTATCGAGAACGTGCGGCTGGAAGGGAACACGGCAGTCATTGGGGACAGGTGCCTCGGATGCGGCAGCTGCGCCCGTGCCTGCTCCCGCGGGTACATCCGCGTTGCGGTCGACCCGTCATCGAGCCCGCTGCAGGACCTCAGGCGAAGGGTCGAGGCCGGGGTCCGCATCGAGTAGCGCAACACGTTCGCCGCGCGCTGGTGGCGGTCAGCCCCGTCCGATCTGGCGGAGCCTCTCGATAGCATCTTCCACCTGCCAGTTCGGGGTAGATGCGCCACCCGTGACGGCGACGGTCCGGGCACCCTCGAACCATTCCGGGCGTATCTCGCTCGCGTCCTCGACGAGATGAGTCGATGCGCCGGCCTCAGCGCACGTCGCCGCCAGGTGCGAGGTGTTGCTCGAGTTCTTGCCTCCGACCACCAGCATCACGTCCGCCCGCTGTGCAAGCGATGTCGCTTCCCGCTGTCTGCGCGTGACCGACTCGCATATGGTGTCGCGCACCTCCACCTCGGGAAGGCGGTCGCGGAGCAAACACTCGACCGACTCCAGCAGGCCCTCCGCGATGGTCGTCTGGCAGACGACGCCGACCCTTCGCCCCTCTTCGCCGGGCAGGCCGTCCAGCCATTTCTCCGCGTCCTCGAGGCTCTCGATCACCGTGACCGGCGCCCCCGTCCTACCCACGATGGACTGTACCTCGGGATGGCTGGCCGAGCCGATCACCACTACCTCGTAGCCGCGCGCAGCAAGGCGGGCAGCCTCTTCCTGCGCGTGCTTCACCGTTGGGCAGGTGGCGTCGACCAGCACGGCCCCGCGCTCCTTCAGCCTCTCTTCCGTGGGCGTATCGATGCCGTGCGAGCGGACGACGACCGGCACGCCCCGCAGGTCGGGGAGTTTCTCAGCGTCGGGCTCCAGCGCCTCCAACCCGAGTTAGCGAAGCCGTTCGACCACCTCCGGGTTGTGTATTAGAGGGCCGTAGGAATAGAACGGGCCGCACCCGTTGAAGATGGTCTTCTCCGTGATCCGGAACGCCCTGCTCACACCTGGGCAGAAGGAGGATTCTCTCGCCACGAGTATCTGGAATGCCATGAGAAAAACGATAGTCCATTTATCGGCCCAATGACAGGCAGGGTGCTAAAATGGCCTTGTAAGGGGGTTTCCATTGCTCAAGTACGTCAGGCTGTTCCGGCTTAAGACTACCCTGATATACCTGTTCCCACTCGTGCTGGCGCTCTCCGTCGGGCTGGAACAGATCGACCAGGGAGCAGTGCGGCCCATACCGGCGTCATGGGTCCTCGTCTCGCTGCCGGCCTGGGCGGCCGTTGTGTTCGCATATCTCGCGTATCTGTCGGGGTCGTTCTTCGCCAGCACCCTGAACTGCTACGTGGACGTGCCCGCCGACAGGGTACACGACGGCATGTTCAAGGACCAGGACATCCAACTGCAGCCGTTCGTCACGGGCGAGATGAGCAGACTCGAGACGGTCCTCACCTTCGTCATCACCGGGCTCGGCTGCATCGTCTTCTCGCTGTTGGTGAACCTGAGGTTCGCCGCCTTCATGATTGGCGCGGTGCTGGTGCTGGGCATCCTATACTCGCACCCGTGGTTCCGTTTCAAGGAGAAGCCCGTCCTCGACGCGGTGACAAACGCTGCCGGAGCGGTGCTCGTCCTCATCGCCGGGATGTCGGTGTCATCGAGCGACTTCCCGCCGCTGGCCGTCATGTTCTTCGGCGGGTTGCTTGCCATCACCCTCTACATACCGAGCGTCGCGAACGACGCGCCGTTCGACGAGGCGGCGGGCTATCGCACCTCGGCGGTGGTGTTCGGGCAGAAGAGGCTCATCCACGCCATGATACCGCTGACTGCGGTCATCGTGCCCCTCGGCGTCTGGATCGTCCTGCAACCGAGCATCAACTGGCAGTACCGGCTCTTCGACGGTATCGCCGCGCTGGCGGCGGTTGTCGCGACGGTGATGGCGCTCATGCTCTTCCACCCGCCCCACATCGAGCTGAACCCGCTCATCCTCCTGACTCCCATCGGGGTCTTACTCGCGTTCTACTTCGTCCTCGGCATCGTGTGGCTCGCCACCTGACGCCCGGCCCCCGAACGGCCCGCGGGCGCGCCCGGCCGGCCTCCCGGCGCGTTGAAAAGCGGGCCGATGTTCTGTGATACTGTTGTCGGACTTCGGTATACATCGGTTATCCCAACGGTCGCGCAGATACCCGTTCTCTGGAGGACGATGCCATGTCGATGCCGCTCGAAGGAGTCAAGATACTCGACCTCACCAGGCTGCTCCCCGGTCCTTTCGGGACCATGCTGCTCGCGGACATGGGCGCTGACGTCATCAAGGTCGAGGACCCGGCCGGTGGGGATTACCTGAGGTGGGGTCCGCCGCTGGCTTCGTCCGGGATGAGCGTCCACTTCCACACCATAAACCGCAACAAGCGCAGTATCGCCCTCGACCTCAAGCAGAGGGAGGGGCGCGAGCTGTTGATGGAGCTTGCCGGCTGGGCCGACGTGCTCGTCGAACAGTTCAGGCCGGGGGTGATGGAAAGGCTCGGGCTCGGCTACGAGACGGTGCGAGAGGTACACCCGTCGATTGTCTATTGCTCGATAACCGGCTACGGGCAGGACGGGCCTTTCAGGGAGGTCGCCGGCCACGACATCAACTACCTCGGTTACGCGGGCGTCCTGGGCTTGAGCGGCCCTGCTGGCGGGCCTCCGGTCATATCGGGCGTCCAGATCGCCGACCTGGGGGCCGGAGGGATGTTCGCGGCCCTGTCGATTCTCGCCGCCTACATACACATGAAGTCCACAGGCGTAGGCCAGCACGTCGACGTCTCGATGCTCGACGGAAGCATGTCCTGGCTGACGGTCAACACGGGTGAGTTCTTCGCGACCGGCGAGTCCCCTGGAAGGGGCGAGCAGCTTCTGCACGGCGCAACTCCCTGCTACAACGTGTACGCGGCGAAAGACGGGTACATGGCGGTCGGGGCGATAGAAGACAAGTTCTGGAAGCGCGCGTGCGAGATGCTCGGCCGCCCCGAGTACGCTGAGCAGCAGTTCAACCTCGAGATGTTCGACGAGATCTTCGAGTGGCTCGAGCGCACGTTCGCGGAGAAGACGCGCGCCGAGTGGGTCGAGGTTTTCGGGACGGAGGACACCTGCATCAGCCCTGTGCTGTCGCTCGCCGAAGCGAGTGTCCACCCGCAGGTCGTCCACCGGCGGATGATGCCTGAGGTCGAGGACGAGAAACTGGGCCGGCACCGAACTATAGGCATCCCGGTCAAGTTCTCGGCCACGCCAGGTGAGATACGGAGGTCGGCTCCCGCCCTGGGCGAGCATACCGCCGAGATCCTCTCGATGCTGGGGTGCTCCAACGGGGAGATGGAAAGATTGAGAGAACGCGGGGTGGTCTGCTGAGGCCCCGCCAGGGGCTCGAACGGGCGGCCGCCGACGACCCAAAGGAGAGTACCTTTTGAAGGATGCCACGAAAAACTATTCCAAGTTCCTGGGGACGGAGAACGCCGAGACCGCGGTCCACGGCTATCTGTACCTGACCTACATCCTCCACTACCTCAACAAGATGGCGGGGCCGATGGGGCTGGTGAGCAAACCACCCGAGTCCGACATCCCGCCCGAAGCGGAAGAGGCCATCGAGATACTCACGCACCGGGTCGCAAGGGAATCGATGAGCGCCGAGACGTCCACCTACCACGGCAAGATAGTGCGGCTGCGACACGCCGAGGACCTGATAATGGTCGAGGAGGACATCGAGCTCAGGGACATGGAGAAGGTGATACCTTACAAGGTGGCGCGAGACATCATCATCCGGCATCCACAGAAGATAGCGCTCTTCGACTGCCCGTGCCGCCTCCTGCAGGCCGAGCCCTGCTAGCCAATCCACGTATGCATGGCGGTTGGTGACCCGGTGGCCTCCTTCATCGTCGAGCACGGCCTCATGAACGCCGAGTTCGTCACGTCCGAGAAGGCGGTCCAGGTACTCCGCGAGGAGCACGAGCGCGGGCACGTCCACGGGGCTTACTTCAAGGACATCGCCGGCGACCGGTTCTTCGCGATATGCAACTGCTGCTCGTGCTGCTGCTTCGGCATACAGGCCTGGAACAGGTTCAAGACGCCGATCATCGCTTCCGCGGGGTATGTCGCGAGGATCAACGAGGAGTGCACCTCGTGCGGCGAATGTGAAGACATCTGCCCGTTCGGCGCCATATCGCTCGAAGGGCCTGCGGCGGTCGACGAGGAAGTATGCATGGGGTGCGGCGTGTGCGAGAGCGCGTGCGAGTTCTCTGCCATCGAGCTCGAGCTCGATCCGTCGAAGAGCGGGCCGCTGGATATAAAGAGACTGGTCAAAGAACAATCGGAAGGTAAGCAGTGAACAAGGAAGGCAAGGCTTCGGACGGCGGGCCCGACGAGGAGCCGGCGGCTCCCGCCGAAGAGGCGGTAGTGCCCTCGGAGAGGGCCAGGAAAAAGAGCCGGGGAGGACTCTTCAAGGTGGTCGGCGCCGCGGCGGGCAGGGCTATCAGCAACGAGGAGGTCATCTCGGGAACACTCTCCACGCTTTCGCCCGAGATGGTGGCACAGGCCATCAACGAGAACCCCGAGTTTTATGCCAGGCTGATGGGCGAGCTCTCCACCGAGGTCATTGCAAAGAGCGTGAACGACAACCCCCAGTTCATGGAGGAGATGCTCGCAAAGCTGGACCCCGTGGCGGTCGCCAAGCCCGCGAACAAGAACCCCGAGTTCATGAAGAAGTTCATGTCCGCCCTGGACCCCGGGGTGATCGCCGAGCTGATAAACGACATGCCCGAGTTCATGATAGCGGTGACAAACGCCATCGATCCGCGAACGTTCGCGGATGTCACCAACCGGTCGCTGCAATGGGTCGCGGCGCTGCTCGAGCACCTGGACCCCTCCGCGATAGCGCTGACCGTCAACAACAACGCGACATGGGCCGCCGAGCTGCTCTCCTTCTTCGACCCCATGGCCATCCGCGAGGTGATAGAGGCGAACAGGCAGTGGCTGGTAGAGCTGGTCCGGCACCTGGACCCCGCGGTCTTCGCGGCCATCTTCAACGAGTGCCCCGACTTCTACCTCGGCATCATCGAGGACCTGGACCCCCGTCTGGTCGTCGACGTGATCAACCGGGCGGCGGAGCGGGGCGCGCTTGCGGAGATAGTGCAGGTGGTCGACATCGACATCCCGGGCCTCGGCTCGTTTGAAGGCTGCCGCCTAAAGTTGCGCGGAGCGGAATACGATAGCAATAATGAGGGATGAAGACGAGCAGCCGACCCATTGGCAGGAAGTATCCCACCGATGATATTTCTAGGCAAAATAACACTTGCACAGGTTGCGGCGGCATCATTGATCGTTGTGGCGTGGCTCGCCTGCGCCTTCTACGCCGCGGGGCGCGCCAGCAACAACGACGCGAACTACTGGGGATGGACGACGCTCGGGTTGCTCACGGGGCCGCTGGGCGCGGCCATTGCCTATGTATATTTCAGGAACGCGGGAGAGAGCAAGCGCATAAAGCGCTACTCGGTCGACGGCCGGGAGGACATGCCGCGGATAATCACGTGTCCCGGATGCGGGGAGTCGGTGCCTCTGAGCTACGAATGCTGCCAGTTCTGCGGGGCGACGCTCCACAAGCGACACCGCTAGCGGTCACGGCCGTCTAAAGGCGCGGCACGGGGCCTCGCGGCGCTTTTCAAATACTACCCTGGTGCACCGCCAGGCCTTTCGCCGGCGACCTCATCAGCCATCAAAAGGCGTCGCACCTCTCTGTTATAATCTCCGATGAGTCACCGGGCATCGGTGGCTGTCTTGTGGGCCACGAGGCTCAGCGCGTGGTCGGCCGCGGCCTGCACAGGGGTTCAGTTGCATGGGGATCAAACTTCTTCACACCGGCGACGTGCACATCGGGGCGGGGTTCATGGGGCTTGGCGTCAAGGGCTCGCAACAGAGAGCCCAGCTCTACGACACGTTCAAGAAGCTGGTCGGGCTCGCGGTGGACCAGAAGGTGGGGCTGGTCCTGATAGCGGGTGACCTCTTCGACAGCAACCTTGTCTCACGCACAGCGGTCGCCCAGGTGGCCTCACAACTCCAGGACCTCACCGCGGCGGGTATACCGGTCTGCATCTCGCCGGGGACACACGACCCCTACGGCCGCGATTCAGTTTACTCGCAGCCGCCGCTGTCGGAGATCGATGGACTCACGGTCTTCACCAGCGAGCAGCTATTGCCGGCGCGCTTCCCCGAGCTGGAATGCACGATCTACGGCAACGCAAACACCAGGCCCTTCAACAACAAGCACCCGCTGGAGGGTTTCCGGCCCGATGACACCGGCGGATGGCGGG
>Ga0209746_1001528_pt1 | contig 11060 bp, 16 predicted proteins | sample BarGraNGADG00211_3_FD_184496 | JGI IMG/M metagenome (GOLD analysis project Ga0209746, IMG submission 184496) | Arctic peat soil microbial communities from Barrow, Alaska - Barrow Graham LP Ref core NGADG0011-211 (SPAdes) (version 2) | ecosystem: Environmental > Terrestrial > Soil > Wetlands >...
TAGGACAATTTAATCCTAAACGGAAAAGCGTTAATGCTTTACATAGTTCTTTTACATTATCCGGTATATAATAAAGAAGGCAGGATTATAACCACCGCCATTGCCAATATGGATATCCATGATATCGCCAGAGTGGCTAAAACATATGCTGTGCAGGGATTTTACATAGTAAATCCTATACCCGAGCAGCAGAATCTGGCTCATGAAATTATCAGTAACTGGCGGGAAGGTTACGGAGCTGCTTACAACAAATTCCGGCATGCCGCTTTTGAATTGATCAGGATAGAAGAAAGCTTGCCTGCCGTTTTAACTGATATTACCCGGGAATCGGGATTTGTGCCGAAAACTATCGTTACCGGCGCTAATTTTTCAGGCAATCTTTTGAAATTTGCCGAACTGAAAGAGATATTGCAAAACAGCAAGTTACCGTATGTTCTTGTTTTCGGCACGGGATCAGGAATAGCCGATGAAGTGGTGAACATGGCGGATTACAGACTGGAACCTGTAAAAGGGCCGTGGAATTATAATCACCTCGCGGTAAGGTCAGCGGTAGCGATTGTTTTGGACAGAGTTATGGGTGTTTAAATCAGAAATACATAATGCAATGATTGCAGGAGGAAATATAAATGAATGTTATAGAAATGCTGGAAAAAGAATATATGAGAGGAGACATTCCAGGTTTTAAAACCGGCGATACCGTCAAGGTGCATGTGCGCATTATTGAAGGCCAGAAGCAGAGAATTCAGGCTTTTGAAGGAGTTGTCATTCGTAAAAGACAAGGCAACAGCCGTGCTAATTTCACAGTGAGAAAAATATCATACGGCGTGGGCGTGGAAAGAACCTTTCCTTTGCATTCACCGATAATTGATCAAATTGAAGTAGTCAGCAGAGGCAAGGTACGCAGGTCCCGTCTTTATTATTTGAGAAACCTCAGAGGTAAAAAAGCAAGGATTAAGGACGCAGTCAAGCAGTAATTTTTATATTACTTTAAAATAAATTTCTTCTGAATGCCCTGTGCTCCGGGCGCCGGCTTGCGAAAAGTAATGAATACTTTTGAAAAAATTGCTTATCAGGAAGGCTATCAGCTTGTTGCCGGCATTGATGAAGCGGGCAGGGGACCGCTGGCCGGGCCGGTTGTGGCTGCGGCTGTAATTTTACCTCCTGATTACGTAAATATTGAGATAAACGATTCCAAACAACTTTCCGCCGGCAAGAGAGAAGAATTATATGAAATAATCAACAAAGAAGCCGTGGCGATCGGCATGATGGTTGTTGATGCGGATACAATCGATCGTGTTAACATTCTCCAGGCGACTCTCCAGGCCATGCGCGACGCTGTTTTAGAACTTCCCACTTCTCCCGATTTTCTTTTGATAGACGGCAATCAACGTGTTCCTATTCTGACTCCGCAAAAACCGATTGTCAAAGGAGACTCTCTGAGTATTTCCATCGCTGCGGCATCAATTATCGCCAAAGTATCCCGCGACCGGATCATGGAAATGTATCATCGCCAGTTTCCTCAGTATAATTTCCAGCAAAACAAGGGCTATGGAACCAAGGAGCACCTTGACGCCATTAAACAATTCGGCATTTGTAAAATTCATCGTAAATCATTTCATGTAAAAAATTTGAATCAAACCAATCTGGAATTCAAAGCTTAAGATGAAAGACTCGGCAAAAATTCAAACCGGAAAAGAAGGTGAAAAAATCGCCGCAGTCTTTCTGAAAAAAAACGGTTATCGTATAATTGAAACAAATTTCCGTTGTGTTCTGGGAGAAATAGACATCATCGCGCGGGAAAAAGGCGCGCTTGTTTTTGTTGAAGTTAAAACAAGAAAGTCCGCGGAATTGGGATACCCGGAGCAGGCGGTGGGAATAAACAAGCAAAAGAAAATGTCACAGCTGGCATTATGGTATTTACAGAAGAAAAATGCTGATACGGGCGCGCGCTTTGATGTGGTTGCTATAACGATATCGACTTCCGGAAATGAAATTAAGTTGATAAAAAACGCCTTTGACTTTATTGCCGCTTAATAATTTAGCCAGGTTCTAAAGATGGCTTAACGCCGGCTTTCCAATGGGATAAACATTAAATCCGATGTTAAAGCATTTATTATGATCTATAATATTACGTCCGTCGAAAAGAAAGGCCGGTTTGACCATCGAGTGGTAGATTCTTTTAAAATCCAGTTTCCTGTATAAATCCCAATCTGTAAGTATAACTAAAGCGTGGCAGCCGGCCGCTGCCCGGTAAGGATCCTCAACATATTTTACACTTCCTTTGTTTTCAGCAAGATCAATAGCCGCGTTTTTCAGCGCCTTGGGATCAGATATAATTATTTCAGCATGTTCCATAAGCAGCTTGCTTGTAATATTGATAGCGGGACTTTCACGCGTATCTCCGGTATCCGCCTTGAAGGCAAAACCCAGGATGCATATTTTTTTTCCGGCCAGCGTGTTAAACATTGATTTGAGAATATTGGCGATGAAGCGCTCCTGTTGATATTCATTAATTTTGACGACGCTTTCCCAATAGGCGGCAACCTCCGGCAGGCCGTAATAGCTGCAAAGATAAACAAGATTTAAAATATCCTTTTTGAAGCAGGAACCGCCAAAGCCAATACCGGCATTAAGAAACTTATCGCCGATTCTACTGTCCATTCCAACTGCTCTGGATACTTCAGAAATATCGGCGTCGGTTTTTTCGCATAGAGCGGAGATGGAATTAATCGATGATACCCGCTGAGCCAGAAAAGCATTGGCCACTAATTTGGATAATTCACTGCTCCAGATATTAGAGGTTATTATTTTTTTTGATGGAATCCACTTCGCGTAGATTTCAATTAACTGAGCGCGGGCTTTCAATCCGCTTTTTGTTTCATGAGAGCCGATGAGAACGCGGTCGGGATTTTCCAGATCTCCGACAGCCGTGCCTTCCGCCATAAATTCAGGATTGGAGAGAACTTCAAATTTAATCCGGCCTTTTCCTGAAGATAGAATTTTCCCCATTGCCAGAGCTGTTTTTACAGGCAAAGTGCTTTTTTCAATTACTATTTTTGATGACCGCGAATACTTTAGAATTTGCCGAGCTGTTTTCTACCAATACTGTAAATCGGCGGCCATATCAGCGCCCGCGCCATAAGTTTTAGTAGGGGTATTGACACTGACAAAAATAATGTCATTTTCTTTAATCTGATTTTCGATATCTTTGGCAAAGAATAAATTTTTACCGCGGGTTTTTTTTACAATTTTATCCAGCCCCGGTTCATAAACAGGAAGTTCAGCGGAATTCCAGGCATCAATGCGATCATGATTAACATCCACTACAGTTATTCTGTAATCAGGACACTTATAAGCAATCATCGCCATAGAAGGGCCGCCAACATAACCGGCCCCGATGCAAAGTATTTTTTTCTTGAATTTCATTTTGCTTTGTATCTCCTTAAGCTAATTCTGATATTTTCAAAACATCACGGAAATATTTAATAGTGCTTGATAAACCTTCTTCCAGCTCTATTTGGGGACTCCAAGCGATTTTTTCCCGGGCGAGGGTGATATCCGGTTTGCGCTGAACAGGGTCGTCAGCCGGCAACGGCTGGAATTCTATCATCGAGGTGCTGTTCGTTAATCTAATGATTATTTGCGCCAATTGCAGAATAGTAAATTCTGCGGGATTGCCTATATTAACAGGGCCGTAAAATTCATCGGCAGAATTCATCATCCGGATTAACCCGTCAACTAAATCATCAACGAAACAAAAAGATCTTGTATGTGTGCCGTCTCCATAAATCGTAATATTTTTGCCTTGCAGGGCCTGAATAATAAAATTGCTTACCACGCGGCCATCATTAATTGCCATGCGTGGGCCGTAAGTATTAAAAATTCTAACTATCTTTGTATTGACGGAATTCTGCCGCCGGTAGTCAATCATCAGACATTCGGCAGCCCTTTTCCCTTCATCATAACAACTACGAATTCCTATCGGATTAACTTTTCCCCAGTAGGACTCATTTTGGGGATGTACTTCAGGGTCACCATAAATTTCCGATGTGGAAGCCTGAAGCACTTTTGCTTTCGTCCTTTTTGCAATACCCAAAACGTTTATCACTCCCATGACATTCGTTTTTATGGTTTTAATCGGATTGAACTGATAATGCACCGGCGAAGCAGGGCAGGCAAGATTGTATATCTCATCAACTTCGAGATATATGGGATTAATAATATCGTGACGAATCAATTCAAAATTAGGCAAACTAATAAGATGAGCAATATTATTTTTGTCACCGGTAAAAAAATTATCCAGACAAATTATTTCATTGCCTTCCCGCAGCAATCTTTCGCAAAGATGGGAACCTAGGAATCCCGCGCCTCCGGTAATTAATATACGTTTCATCATCTGGGTTTGTCATTAACTGTGGTATTATTTATATTTTTGCTATTAAACATGAAAAGCCCTGAAGATGTCAACTATAAAAATATTTTATCTGTGTCACGTCCCCAAATTGTAAAAAATATATTTTTCATAATTGCAAATTAATATATATTTCTTGAACTGTTTTATGCTCTATGATAGCTAAACAGAATAAAACAACAAACTTAGCTCTGTTTGTTCAGTAGAATGATTTGGGGGAGATATATATGGATTCCGATTCCACAGTAACGGAAGATAAAAATATTCATGATTTGACTGATGAGTATAAAGAACTAAACAACGGGAATAATCAGGAGGTTATTGTGGTTGACGGCCGTGGTTACGAAAACAATGCTGATAATAAAAAACAAATATTCAATCTTGTTGATATAATCGAAAATACTCAAACTGCGGATAATTTAAATGAAGAAGTTATGAAACGGGCGGTGGAAATAGTTGAAAGAATTGCCCGCGAAATTGTTCCGGAAATCGCCGAAAGAGTCATCAAAGAAGAAATCGAAAAAATAAAGAAAATTAGTGCCACTGAATAAAAGATGTGTATGCACAAAGAGGAGAAATAATGAAGATATATAAATTTAATATTTTACTGATTGTCATGCTTTCAATTATTTATGGATGTTCAGGCAAGTAACCGCAGATAGTTCAAGATAATTATGATAAAAATCAAGCAAAAATTATCGCGGTGCTTCCGGTAGATAATAAAAGCCTCAATGGTAAGACTTCCCAATTATTTCGCTCCAGGCTGTTGGAAGAACTTTATTTCAAGGGATATCCTAAGCTGTCATTGGATATGATCGACAAAAAACTGGAAACTTTATACACGAGTGAAGACAAGAAAAGCGTATCTGCCATTGCTCCTCAGGTATTAAAAGACTTAGTAGGCGCGGATGCAGGTATGTATTGCATCTTAACCCAAGATATCAAATCGAAAATGTTTTATTCGCCTATAAAAATATCCGTTCGCTGCGAATTGCGTAGCACTGAAACTGGAGAAATTATCTGGAAAGCCCAGTCCGAATCCACTGCGAGAAATTTTGATTTTACCAATAAAGGATTGGAAAAAAAATAACATGAGTTTTTAGAAAATGTGATTGATGAGGTTGTCAATAAAATAATAAAAACTCTGCCTGATGGTCCCAATTTACGTGATTAGAAATTATATTTTGATAAGATCTGGCGGTAAAGCAGATAATAAACTATAAATCGAAAAATATTTTACAATAACTAAATGAACATACCTAATCTTTTATCTTTATTAAGAATTATTCTTGTTCCTGTTATTATTATTTTTCTAATTCAGGATTCATATGCAAAAGCTTTAATTGCATTTACTGCTGCCGGTTTAACAGACGCTCTGGACGGCACACTGGCACGTCTTATGAATCAACAAACTGAATTGGGAGCTTTTCTTGATCCTTTAGCGGATAAAATACTCTTATCTACAAGTTTTATTTCTTTGTCAATTTTTGGTCTGATTCCCGGTTGGCTTACAGTAATTGTTATCAGCAGAGACTTCATTATCCTGCTCGGGATAATTATATTATCAATGATGTCTGTAAAATATGAAATCAAGCCTCTATTTGTAAGCAAAATCACAACAGCTTTGCAAATCGGAACAGTTTTCCTTACTATGTTTTTAAAAAGCTTTAATTATGATATAGTAAGTCATGATTTGATCATTATTCTTTCCTGGCTAACTGCATTTTTTACTATTATTTCAGGATTATTTTATATATTTAAAGGAATACAGTTTATCAATCGAACAGCCTAAAAATAGGCTAATAAATAAGATATTTAGCTTGACACTGCGGCGTTTTACTGCTAGTTACGCAACGTTAAAAAGTTCAGTTATTTTGTAGGCAAGTAGCTCAGGGGGAGAGCGCCATCCTGACGCGGTGGATGTCCAGGGTTCAAATCCCTGCTTGCCTACCATTTTTTAACATTAAAAAGCATGTCTTGAGTTAGAATACTTTAAGGGCATCAGCAAAACAGTGATGCCCTTTATAAATGAATTTAAGCTATTGTTTTTATGATAAGATTATGAATATTAAGATTATTTTCCCAGACAATAATGAAATTTCTTTCAATGCCGGCATTACTGCCGCCCATGCTATTGAGACATGGAAAAAAGAAACTTTAGCTTATACTCTTGCAGTTAAAATCAATAATATACCTGTAGATTTAAGCTATCAGATAAAGGAAGATTCAAAGCTTGATTTAATAGATATATCCTCCCGTGAAGGTTTGTCTATATTGCGTCACAGCATATCTCACGTCATGGCTCAGGCTGTTCAAGAAGTTTTTCCAGGCACTAAAGTAAGTATCGGTCCATCTATTGAAGATGGATTTTACTACGATTTTGAATACAAAGAACCTTTTACCACAGATGATTTTGCTAATATCGAAAAGCGTATGAAGAAGATTGTCGCCGCTGATTATCCGTTCATCCGCGAAGATATTTCTCGTGCGAAGGCTGTGAAATTATTTGAAGAAAAAGGAGAAGATTATAAGGTAGAATTAATAAATGATTTACCCGAAGATCTTAAAGAAGTCAGCATTTACAGGCAGGGAGATTATATTGATTTATGCCGAGGGCCGCACATACCTTCAACGGGCATTATTAAATCCTTTAAACTTTTGAGCGTCGCAGGCGCATATTGGCGTGGCAACGAAAACAACAAAATGTTGCAACGTATTTATGGCACCGGTTTTGCCAATGAAGACGAACTCAATGATTATTTGAATTTACTGGAAGAGGCAAAGAAAAGAGACCATCGCCGTTTAGGCAGGGAACTTGATCTTTTCCAGATAAACGAAGAGGCCGGGCCTGGTCTCATTATCTTTCATCCCAAGGGCATGATATTACGTTACCTGATTGAAGAGTGGGAAAGGAAAGAACATTTAAAGCGCGGTTATGATATGGTTATGGGGCCCCAGATTCTAAAAGTCGAATTGTGGAAAAAATCCGGTCATTTTGATCATTATCGCGACAATATGTATTTTACTGAAGTGGATGAACAAGTTTACGGTATCAAGCCAATGAATTGTCTTTCACATATGTTGATCTATAAATCAAAAATCAGAAGTTACCGCGATTTGCCTCTGCGTTACTTTGAGCTGGGCACGGTTCATCGTCATGAAAAAACCGGTGTCTTACATGGCTTGATGCGGGTAAGGCAATTTACGCAGGACGACGCGCATATTCTTTGCACGCCGGAGCAGTTAAATTCGGAAATCCGCGCTATTGCTGATTTTGTAAATTATGCTATGGGAATTTTCGGATTTGAATATGAGGTGGAGTTAAGTACAAGACCTGAAAAGTCCATCGGCTCTGATGATGATTGGGAATTGGCCACATCGGCGTTGGAAAACGCTCTTAAGGATAATAACATAAGTTATGAAGTCAACGAAGGCGACGGAGCTTTCTACGGACCAAAGATTGATTTTAAATTAAAAGATGCTTTGAAGAGAAAATGGCAGTGCGCAACTATTCAGTGCGATTTTACACTGCCGGAAAGATTTGATTTGAGCTATATCGGCGCTGATGGAGAAAAACACCGGCCTGTCATGCTGCATCGCGTCATTCTGGGAGCCATTGAACGCTTCATGGGCGTGCTTATTGAGCATTACGCTGGAGCATTTCCGGTCTGGCTTTCGCCAGTACAGTGTGTTGTGTTAACTGTAACGGATAAGCATATACCTTATGCACAAACCGTTCACGAAAAACTGATTGAATCCTGCATTCGCTCTGAGAGATATTTTGAAAATGAAAAATTAGGATATAAGATCCGTCAGGCGCAGATGCAGAAAATCCCGTACATGCTGGTCATTGGAGATAAAGAAGTGGAAGCGCATTCGGTCGCTCCGCGTACGCGCGACGGTCAGAATATGGGGTCTTTGTCCGTTGATGAATTTATTGCTTTATTGCAGGAAATATGTCTAAAAAAACAATAGGATTTCTTATCTAAAATATAAATATCTCAGGAGGTGACATATAGTTAAGGATTTAAGAATTAATAAAGAAATAAGGTCTGTTAACGTTCGCGTAATCAGCGAAGACGGGAAACAGCTGGGTGTAATTACATTGCAGGAAGCTCTGGCGAATGCGGAACAAGTGGGATTGGATCTGGTGGAAGTATCCGCATCAGGTGACACACCTGTTTGTAAGATAATGGATTATGGTAAATATCGTTACAAACAGAATAAAAAACTGCATGATGCTAAAAAGAGCCAGACGGTCATTCAGGTTAAGGAGATTAAATTAAAACCGAAAACTGAAGAACACGATGTACAGGTTAAGGTAAATCACATCATAAAGTTTTTGAAAAATCACGATAAAGTAAAAGTATCAATGATGTTTCGAGGACGGGAAATTGCTTTTACCGATATAGGTAGAAAGCTGATGGAAAGAGTAAAGACTGAACTGGTTAATGATGGTGTAATTGATCAGGAGCCCAGACTTGAAGGAAGAAATATGGTGATGATTGTTTCACCAAAAAAACAATAAAAATAGAAAGGTAATCGCATGCCAAAACTAAAAACACACAGAGGAGCGGCAAAACGTTTTTCGCTGACGGCCAAGGGAAAGGTAAAAAGAAGTAAGGCTTTTGCCAGTCACATCCTCACAAAAAAAACAACAAAGAGAAAAAGAACTTTAAGAAAATCAACATTGGTTGATTCGGCAAACTATAAGGAAATTAAGAGACTTATTCCTTATCTATAAAAAGCGGGAACTATTATTTCCCGTCATAAATTAGGAGAAGATAGAAAATGTCCAGGATAAAGAGGAGCGTTAACGCTCGCAAGAAAAGAAGGAAAATATTAAAAATGGCCAAGGGTTTCTTTGGCGCGCGCAGCCGTTTGCTCAGGACAGCAACTGAAGCGGTAAATAAGGCGATGAAATACGCTTTCCGTGACCGTCGCGCGAGAAAAAGAGAATTTCGCCAATTATGGATCGCGCGTATTAATGCAGCTGCCAGTATCAACAATATATCTTACAGCCGCTTGATTGACAGCATGAAAAAAGCCGGTATTGAATTAGATCGCAAAATACTGGCAGAACTAGCCGTCAATGATCCTCAGGGGTTTGCCCAGGTTGTGGCAACGGCTAAAGGCAAGCAGTTGGCATGATTAGTGAGCTTCAAAAGCTGGAGAAAGACGCTCTCGCCGAATTAAAGACGGCAAAAAACGAAGATCAATTCTTAAATATAAGAATAAAATATCTTGGTCGGAAAGGGCTTTTGACTGGTCTTTTGAGAAATATTGCTCAAGTTACCGAGGCGGAAAAGCCTTTGTTCGGAAAGCTGTGCAATGAGCTGAAAAATTTGCTCAATGCCAGAATTGATGAGGCGCTTCATAAGCAGGCGGCCAGAAGCAAAGAAGACATCCTGTTGAAAGAAAAGATAGATGTCACTTTGCCGGGAAGTGTAATAAAATGCGGCCGCATTCATCCTGTAATTCAGGTACGCAGGGAAATTTGTTCTATTTTTGCCTCTTTTGGTTTTTCTGTCGTGTAAGGTCCTGAAATAGAACTTGATTATTATAACTTCGAAGCTCTGAATATTCCCAAGGATCACCCTGCAAGAGATATGCAGGATACTTTCTATATCGAAGATAACATCGTTTTGCGCACACATACGTCACCTGTGCAGGTGAGGATTATGGAAAAAGTCCGGCCGCCGCTGCGAATTTTATCGCCGGGAAAGGTTTACCGGCGTGATTCTGATGTATCTCACACTCCGATGTTTCATCAAATAGAAGGGCTGCTGGTGGATAAGGGCGTTAGTTTTGGCGACCTTAAAGGAATTTTAACAGCATTTCTTAAAAAGATTTTCGGGGAAAGCACTACCTTACGTTTTCGTCCCAGCTTTTTTCCTTTTACGGAACCATCAGCTGAGGTTGATATCCGCTGCGTCATGTGCGGCGGACGCGGTTGCCGGGTTTGCGGACAGAGCGGCTGGCTGGAAATATTAGGTTCCGGTATGGTTGATCCAGCCGTATTCCGGAATGTGAATTATGACGCGGAAGAATATTCCGGCTTCGCTTTCGGTCTGGGTTTGGAACGTATTGCCATGTTAAAGTATGGCATTTCCGATATCCGGTTATTTTTTGAAAACGATATTAGATTTCTTAAACAATTTTAGGAGAACCGTTTCTTTATGCTGGTCAGTCTCAAATGGCTTAAAGATTATGTTGATATAGAATTAACGGCTGCGGAGCTCTCTCATCAGCTGACAATGGCCGGTCTGGAAGTGGACGAGATCAAAACTATCCGTCCGCAGTTCAGTGGTGTTGTTGTCGCTGAAATTTTATCCGTAAAACCTCATCCCTCCGCTGAGCGCCTCTCTTTATGCAGTGTCAGCGACGGAACTAGAGAATATCCTGTTGTTTGCGGAGCTAAAAACATTGCCCCCGGAAACATTGTTCCTCTGGCCAAAGTAGGGGCGGTAATTCCCGGCGGATACACAATCAAATCATCCGTATTACGCGGTGAAAAATCAGACGGCATGTTATGTTCCGAAACTGAACTGGAAATAGGCGACGATGCCTCGGGAATTATGCATTTGCCTTCAGATTTGCCGCTTGGTGTGCCGCTGGAGACAGCCTTGAATATAGAAGACACTGTTTT
>Ga0209746_1001531_pt1 | contig 11048 bp, 9 predicted proteins | sample BarGraNGADG00211_3_FD_184496 | JGI IMG/M metagenome (GOLD analysis project Ga0209746, IMG submission 184496) | Arctic peat soil microbial communities from Barrow, Alaska - Barrow Graham LP Ref core NGADG0011-211 (SPAdes) (version 2) | ecosystem: Environmental > Terrestrial > Soil > Wetlands >...
AGCGGATTATCAACCAGACCGGCACACGAAATGTCGGCGATATCCAGCACCGGACACGTCTGGGTATGGGGCCCTGCCAGGGCGGTTTTTGCACTTTTCGCGCGCTTGGAATAATGAATGACATGAGTGTTATCTCGCCAGAGCAGTCCATGGAGATGTTGCGAGGATTTCTCCAGCGACGGTTTCGAGGAATAAGATACGCTCTCTGGGGTGATCAACTCCGGGAAGAACAACTTGTGGAATATATCTATCTGGGCATCCTAGCCATGGAGAAACCGCAATGAGCGTTACCGAATACGACGTCATCATCATCGGAGCGGGGGTAGCAGGCCTGACGGCGGGAGCATTTCTTGCCGGACGCGGTTTTAAAGTCGCCCTGGTCACCAGCGGGGAACCGACAGCTTGTCTTTCCACCGGCTGCATCGACGTTTGCTCCCGCGATCACAATCCTCTGCTCGGCATTAAGGAACTACCACCGGAACACCCCTTTCATCTTGTCCCCGAAAAAACAATCAGGGAGGCGTTGGATAATTTTCAGGCGGCCATGATGGATATGGTAATTCCCTATACCGGCGCTCTCGAAGAAAATCGTCTTGTTCTTTCCGCTTTGGGCACGTTTAAGACCACGTGTCTCGTTCCTTCAACAATGGAAGCGGCACCGCAAGACACTAAGGACAGTATCCACATCATCACCTTTGCCGGGCTCAAGGATTTTTATCCCAGCTATATTCTCTCCCGGCGCAAGAATACTAAATTTTCAGTATATGATGCCGGTGTTTCCAGCACCATGGGTATCGCGTCACATTTCGAGGAAAAAGATTTTCTCGAATCCTTTATTGACTGGCTTAAAGGACAAAACATTGACGAAGATAAGATTGCCTTCCCCGCCGTTCTCGGTCTGGAATCGGCAGCGGAAATTGTTAAAACAATAGCAACCCGTGTGGAAAAGCCCGTCTTTGAAATCCCGACCATTCCACCATCCATGCCCGGCAGAAGGCTGTTCAACGCGCTGACAGACTATTTCCGGAAAAAGGGCGGCGATATTTACTGGGGGTGGCCGGTTATCGGCGTGGAGAAATCGGGCAAGATCATTGAAGCCGTGATGACGGCATCCAAAGGAAGGCCAAACAGTCTTAACGGGAAGGCTTTCATCCTGGCTACCGGATCATTTGTCGGCGGTGGACTTGTAGCAGGGCGGGAAACAATTACCGAAAACATTTTCAATCTGCCGGTACACGTTCCCGGCCCGCGAGAGACTTGGTTCGAGAATGATTATTTTTCTTTCAACCACGGCATTGGCAGAGCGGGAATCAAAGTGGATTCATCCCTGCGGCCCGCGGGTGCACCGTGGGAAAACATTTTTGTGTGCGGGGGCATACTGGCTGATACAGAGATATTGAAAAACGGATGCGGCCACGGCCTGGCTCTGGCGACAGCCCATATGGCGGCGAAATCCTGCATGGAGTATATTCGATGAATTTCGAACACTGCATACGCTGCACTATCTGTGTGGAGAATTGTCCCGTAATGCGGGTCAACCCGGATTTCCCCGGGCCCAAGCAGGCGGGACCTGATGCTCAGCGTTTCCGTTTGGACAGGGAAAAAACAGAGGATGAGTGGGTGCTTCTATGCAGCCAGTGCAAGCGCTGTGAAATGGCCTGCCCATGCGGCGTGGAACCAGCTGAAATTATTTTAAAAGCCCAGCAAATATATGGAATGGGACACCTCCGAACGGCGGCTCACCTCCTTTTCGCCAACAACTACTATTTGAGTGTACTCGGCTCTTTAACCGCACCGCTTGCCAACAGGATTGCCGCAACGAAAGTCGGGAAAAAGATATTCTCCGCCATGGGTATTGCAACTTACATCCCCTTCCCGAAATTCCGTTTCCGGACTTTGCACAGCGAAAAGAAATCCCGGACAAGAGGAATAAAGAAAGTCGCCTTTTTCTACGGGTGCTTTATCAACTTCTACCGCCCTGATATCGGCAGAAAAATTATTCGCCTGCTATCATCCTTCAACATAGATGTCGTCTTGCCACCCCAATGGTGCTGTGGTCTTCCCTCTCTTGGTAATGGAAACCTGACGCTTGCCCGTTTTTTTGCGCAAAAGAATGCCTCTTCTTTATCCAACTACATTGACGCGGGGTACGATATTGTTTATAGCTGCACATCCTGCGGTCAGGCTATTTTACATGATTATCCGGACATTCTGGAAATTCCGCAGGCAAAAAAGATCGCTGAGAATACTTATAATATCCATGAGTACATAGTCAAACTGATGGACGAGGGATATATCAAACCGCAATTTCAGGAAATGCGCCGTAAGCTTGCTTATCACATTCCCTGTCACCTCCGGGCACTGGGTATCGGTTACCCGGCGGCAAAGCTGATGTCTTTGATCCCCGGCCTCACATGTGAAATTCTTGATGATAACTGCTGCGGGCTTTCCGGCAGTTATGGATTTAAAAAAAGTAATGAGGCTACCGCCATTCAAATCGGTAATAGTGCTGTAGCTCGTATCAAGAAAACCGGCGCGGCGGCAATTGTCGCGGACTGCGGGTCCTGCCGGATGCAATTGGGAGGGCTCTCCGGCCTTGTCACTCTCGATCCGGCGGAAGTTCTCAGTGAAGCATTGGGGATTACGCTGGAGAAGACCAAAAAGGTATAAGACAGGATTATCTCCTTTTACGGGCGCCATGTCACAACCGGCGCGTTACGCTTCGGAATGCGTGTGTACTTGTATTGTGGATAGCCAAGCATCACGGCGCCGAAGCACTTGTGCCCCTTTGGCAGACCCAAAGCCTGTGCAAGAGGTTCGTGGAAATTTGCCGCCGCAGTCAGATAACCAGCCCAGCATGTCCCCAGCCCTTTCGCGTAGGCATAAAGCTCCAGATAGGATAAAGCAATCGCACAGTCGGCCTCGACAAAGGGTAAATCCGCCGGGGAATGGACAGCTATTAAATGCGGCGCACCACGCAGGATCAAATCTATCCCTTTATCCCGGGCCGCAATCTTACGCTCCATACTTTTAGCCATAGCCTCATCTGTTGTTATTGGAAGCATTAATCTCGCAAAGTCAATCACCATTGAAGCAAGGCGATTTACCTCGGTCGTATTTTCAAAGACCAGCCATTGCACCTGCTGTTTATTGCTACCCGTGGGGGCATACCGCGCTGTATCGATCAGCTCTTCCAGAAGGTCATGGGCAACCACACGATTTTTGTAAAAGCGTATGGAGCGCCTGGCCATCAAAAGTTCTCTTATCTGACTGGCTGCGGGAAGGAGATTACGTTGAATGCTTGGACATTCAGCCAGAGGCATCGTGTTGAGCGTAAAAGCGCCATGGGGACAAACGGCCACACAGTGACCGCAGTTAATACAGGATTCCTCACCATTCTCCATAAGGGTTGGGAAAGTGTCTTTATCAGCCAAGACGATAATCTGCGCCGGACACTCCTTCGCGCACATGCCGTCACGTTTGCATTTCTTCTGGTCAATGGTAAAAAGGCTCATATTCATTCTCTTTGCGGTATAATTTTTTTGGGATTAAAATTCGCTTTGCCCATCATTACGGCTGGTACCGTCGCTTCGCCGTGTTGCTATTTATGGAAGAAACTTTTCCCCGCGTAAGTTTTAAGTTACCTGCCGCCATATGCGGCAGGTAACTATGACATTATGGATGATTACTTAAGTCTAAACCATTGCGCATTTCTCCCAAGCAAACTAAAGCCAATGAATCCCCGGACTGTCAACACGTCATCCTTGACCCACATTTTACATTTATAGGTTTTATCATTATCAGGATCAAAGATGGTTCCATCTGCGTATTCCGAGCCGAACTCCTTATCCACCTTTCCGTTTTTTTTCATGTCTTTCAAAATGATCATGCCAACGAGCGGCTTATTTTTTAAAGCTCCCGTGCATTTATCACAGACCTTATCGGGGGAATCGAGCAGTAGTTTGGTGATCTTACCGAAATATACGCCATTATTCTCGAATATTCCAATATAGGATGCCGCCTTCCCCTTGTCAACACCTTGATCCGCTATCTGCTTCCATGTTCCGACAACCGTACTCTCCGCTTTTGCGGTAGCACTAAAAAAAACAACGACAAACATAAGACTCATAACACCTGCTAAAAATTTTTTCATGATGTCTATACCTCCGCTGAAAATGCTTTGTTGAAAAACAAGTTAACTTCTTAATAAGCATGGGGTGAATTGTTTCACCCTGCTCCCACGCGCCAGATTTGTACTACCAATTATTTTACAAAAAAATATTTATTGACTTTATAATTTAATATATTAAGTTAATCCCATTAAATTAATGTTTATACCAGTTTTTTAAAAAAGCAAGTTCTTTTCAAAGAACGGGGATTCAAGAAAAGGTTGGCAGATAATTAGGCGTACTTGCGCGTCGTGGATGCAAGTTATTATAATATCATTAATAATAAATTAAGGAGGGTCAGTAAAATGGAGCAGTCAGGCATTAAAGTTTATGGCTACAGATGGGTTGTACTTCTGGCTTACGTTATCATTAACATTTTGATGCAGTTACAGTGGATCACCTTTGCACCCATTACCAGCGGGGCGGTCGCATTTTACAATGTACCCGCTATACAAATCGACCTCCTTTCCCTGATTTTTATGATCGTCTATCTTTTCGTATCATTTCCGGCATCCTATATCATCGACACATGGGGCATCCGGATCGGCATCGGGATTGGCGCCGTGCTTATGGGCGTTTTCGGATTCATCAAAGGATTTTACGGTTCCAGCTACAGTATGGTTGTCATCGCTCAAATCGGGATTGCTGTCGGACAGCCCTTCGTTCTTAATTCTATTACCAAAGTAGGTGTCCGCTGGTTTCCCCTGCATGAACGGGCGACCCAGGCGGGCATCAGTGTTCTGGCGCAGTTTTTGGGGATCATTATCGCGATGGTACTTACACCTGCTCTTTTCAAAATGTACGGTATGGAAAAGATGCTGATGATTTACGGAATTGTCACACTTGCCGGCGCCGTAATCTTTCTCCTGTTAAACAAAGAAAATCCCCCCACACCGCCCTGTCCTCCGGGCCATGATGAGCGCATAGGGGTCTTTGCCGGTATGAAGCACATCTTTAAGCAAAGGGATATGATCTACCTCCTCTTAGTATTCTTCATAGCGCTGGGAATATTCAACGCCGTCACAACCTGGGTCGAACAGATTATCGGCCCGCGTGGTTTCACTATAACGGATGCCGGGATCACTGGTGCACTGATGATGGTCGGCGGCATTGTCGGCGCTTCCATCCTGCCAGTACTTTCGGACAAACTGCGTAAAAGAAAGCCTTTTCTTGTCATCTCCACACTCTGCGCCATACCTGGCCTGGTCGGACTGACTTTTGCCGGCAGTTACATTCCGCTCATTGCCTCAAGCTTTGTATTCGGTTTTTTCCTCATGGCCGCCGGGCCCATCGGTTTCCAATACAGCGCGGAGATATGCTATCCGGCGCCTGAGGCTACCTCGCAGGGATTGCTTATGCTGGCAGGGCAGATTTCGGGGATCATTTTTATCTTTGGTATGGACATCGCGTCAGCTGGTGGCGCCTCAAAAACGCCTGCCATGGTCGTCTTTATTGCACTCATGATTGTTAGTGTTTTTCTCTGCATAAAACTCAAGGAGTCTAAGCTCGTCAAAACAGATAATATTTAAAAGTCTGATTTTGTATAAAAATATTATATTGTTGGAAGTGTGACCTTCCCGTAATCAGATACCGTCCCGGGAAACCGGGACGGTAAACAATTTATGAAAAAAATAGACAAAAAAATATATTGACTTTATAATTTAACGATATTAAGTTAATGTTGTTAAATTAATGTTGAGAAGAGATTCTTAATTATGCCCAAAATAACCAGAAGCGTTGAAGAAGTTGATGCAGTTCGTGAACGAATACTTGATTGTGCCCTTAAAATCCTCGTAAAAAACGGATATGAAAGTCTCTCTATGGCCAAGCTTGGTTCCAAAATGAACATGACCGCGGCAAATATCTATAACTACTATGCCAACAAGGATGAGCTCCTTATCGCCATACATAAAAAGACCTATGCAATGCTGTACAATAAGATGAGTAATGCCGTGGAAACAGCAGACACACCTTTGCAGCGATTTTGGAATATGACCAATTCTTTTGTGGAATTCGGCACTTCGAACATCAATATTTATGATGTTATGTTTAACAGACCTATTAAACAATACAGTGATTATATCGGCACTCCCCTGGAAGAATTGTCCAGCGATGAATTTCGTAACTCACTTAGGGCGCTGGCTTTTGCCGTGAAGGTAATTCAGGATTATATTGAAACAAGGCCGGACTTAAATCCTGCTGATGCGAAACTTCTAACAATTCAAAACATCAGCGCACTGCATGGCATAATTTCACTGCACAACAGCGGAGTTCTGCATCAAATTGTTGATAACCCGGAAATCGTTTTGAAAAATATCGTTAATACCATAATGCGTTCAATCATAGATGAGCGCCCTGTTGAGCCTGCAGTCTTCCAGGAAGCCGTAGGTGACATATAAAATGAGCCTTTTGATCATTTCCCGATATAATCAAGGAGGTTAGGTTATGGAAAATAAAAACAAGTATATTCTGGCAATTGATTTGGGTACATCCGGTCCCAAGACCGCTTTAGTCTCAGTTTATGGAGAAGTTGTTGACAGTGAGTTTAAAGACACACCCATCATTCTGCTTCCCGGCGGTGGAGCGGAACAGGACCCGGAAGGCTGGTGGAACGCCATCATGTCCACCTCCAAAAAATTGCTTGATAAAGGTCTTGTTTCGCCTGATGATATTGTTGCGGTGAGTGTAACATCCCAATGGTCCGGCACCGTCGCATTGGACCAGGATGGTAACCACTTGATGAACGCCATCATCTGGATGGACTGCAGGGGCTCTGAGGAAGTAAAGGAAATACTCAAGGGACTCATTAAAATTGAAGGATACCCTCTGTTTAAGTTTTTGTCCTGGCTGAAACTGACGGGAGGAGCTCCGGCACAGTCCGGCAAGGACTCACTGTGTCATATTCTGTGGATGAAAAAAAACTGCCCCGACTTATATCGTAAAACATATAAATTTCTCGAACCCAAAGATTATATAAACTTACGTTTTACAGGGAAATTCGCCGCCACATATGATTCGATCCTGTTGCACTGGGTTACTGATAACCGCGATCTGTCCCACGTGGTTTATTCTGAGAAACTATTGAAAATGGCCGGTATCGAACGGAGTAAGCTGCCTGACCTGATCCAGGCCATGGACATACTTGGCCCGTTGAAAAAAGAAGTAGCTGCCCAACTGGGTTTGAACCCCGGCACACCTGTCATCGGCGGGACACCGGACGTGCCGTCAGCGGGAGTTGGTTCAGGCGCGGTCAGAGACTATGAAGGTCACCTTTATATCGGGACTTCATCCTGGATCTCTGCCCATGTTCCTTTCAAAAAGACTGATATCTTCCACAATATAGGGTCTTTCCCCAGCCCCATTCCCGGCCGTTACCTCATCCTTTCCGAACAGGAATGCGCCGGCAAATGCCTGACCTGGCTGAGAGACAATGTTCTGTATCACAAAGATGAACTGATGATGGAGGAAAAGGCTCCGGACATTTTCAAGGTACTGGATAAAATCGTGGCGCGAGTGCCGGCCGGTGCCAACAACATCATCTTCACCCCCTGGCTTTACGGAGAACGCTCGCCTGTGGACGACTGTAATATTCGCGCTTCCCTATTCAACCTTTCACTGGAAAATAATCGAGGAGACATTCTCAGGGCTGTTTTTGAAGGCGTAGCTTTTAACTCCAAATGGCTGCTCGAACCTGTAGAAAAATTAATGGGTAGGCCTTTCCAACACCTCAATTTTATCGGCGGTGGCGCCAATTCTGATGTCTGGTCGCAAATAATTGCCGATGTGCTCGACAGGAAAATCCGGCAGGTCAAGGACCCGATCTATTCCAATGCCCGTGGCGCGGCATTCCTCGCCTCAATTGCCCTTAAATACATCACCTTAGAGGACATTCCGCAATACATCAAAATAAAGGCGGAATACACTCCCAACCCGGCCAACAGAAAAATATACGACAAAGTATTCGCGGAGTTCTTGAATCATTACAAAACTCAAAAAAAGGCATGTGCACGAATGAATAAGCAAGCAGCGGGTGTGTGTTCGCTGGAACCATAGCCACCATAATCAATTAGGAGGTACCATTGTATGGAATATAAGGATATTTTGTCGAAGAGAAAAGAGATTTTAGCGAGGCCGGTACGCCCGATCCCGGCAGACAAACTGGAATCTGAACGTAAACTCTATTATGAGCGAAACAAGCGATCACTGGAGATATTCGAAAAAGCCAAGAGCATTATCCCCGGAGGAGTCGAGCACAACTTAAGCCAGAACAAACCATTTCCGTTGGCCATGGATAGAGGCAAAGGCTACAAGGTGTGGGATGTGGACGGCAACGTTTACATAGATTACCTCATGTGCGGCGCGCCCATTATCCTCGGTCACAGTTTCGAACCATTGGACGAAAAGATTATCGAGATCATCAGGGAAAAGGGACCGGCCAGTGGCTTGACCTCGGAATATGAGCTTCTGGCTGCCCAGGAAATAATTAACCATATGCCCGGTGTGGAAATGGTCCGCTTTCTGCAGTCCGGCACCGAAGCTGATATGGCCGTTATCCGGATCGCCAGGGCTTTTACCAAAAAGCTCAAGATCATTAAGATCGGCGGCAGCTATCACGGGTGGTCCGATCAGATGGTCTACTCGGTTCATATTCCCGGTACCGGATCACTGGAGTCCAAAGGAATACCGGCAGAATGCTTTGCTCACATAGTCGACGTGGCACCTAACGATTTCGACGCACTGGAAAAGGCCTTCAAAGATAATAAGGATAAAGGCGGGGTTGCCGGTGTTCTGGTGGAGCCCATCGGCGGCGAGTCTGGTGCCCATCCGGTTCACCCTGACTGGAACAAAACAATCCGTAAATTATGCGATCAATATGAATCACTAATGATCTTTGACGAAGTGGTTACCGGCTTCAGGCTGGACATGGGCGGCGCCCAGAAGTACTACAATATTATCCCGGACTTGACTGTTCTGGGCAAGATCATCACGCACGGTTATCCCTCATCCGGTGCGGTGGCCGGCAGGAAGGATGTGATGAGCGTCTGTTCCGGTGGCTTGGGTGAGAAGGTCTTCCTTGGTGGCACACTGGCCGCCAATCCCATTTCCATGGCGGCCTGTTACTATGCCCTGAAGCTCATGGTTGAACATGACGCAGTGGGGAAAGCTACCGCTTATGCGAATAGAATTACCAAAGCCTTAAACGACCTATTCGCGAAACGCTCCGATCTGGGATTCTTTGTCTATAATTTCGGCCCGATCATCCACTATATGACTACGGCCTTCTTTTCCTTCGACCTGACAAGACCGGACGCGTTCACCCAGATTATGACAAGGAAACAGGTCGCGGACGACTACCAGTTGGTTACCATCGCCCATGGACTGTGCACACTGGCCGGAACCCGCATGTACACCTGCATGCAGCACGACGACGAAGCGCTGAAAAAAACTCTGGAAATATGGGAGTATCTGCTTTCGCTGATCCCCAAGAGCTAGAGATTACAAAAAAACTACAAAACTACATACAAGGAGAAATTTATGAAAAAAGAGAAAAACTCAATAGGTTTAAAAAAAGAAATTGATGCCTTCGCGGATAAACCCATCACACTGCCGGAGTGCATTGACATGGAAAATCACGTAATCGCTACATATTGGGTTCAAGCCGAAAAGGCCATGGACATGTCTGTTATGGGGCAGATTCTGGCCATCGAGCAGACAACCGGAACCTGGGTGCCAGTGCCCGGTGAAACACCTGAGATCCGCGCTAAGCATGTAGCCAAAGTGATCGGTGTCTATGAGGCGCCTTTTTATGAATATGCTGTACCGCCGGAAGTTATAAACCGTCAGTACATTCTTCAGGTCGCTTTCCCCTCGGTCAACTTTGAAGATCAACTGCCGATGATGCTGACCGCGACCATCGGTAACATTTCCATGGTGCCCAATTTTAAACTTTTAGACCTTCGGATGCCCAAAGCCACGCTGGACCAATATAACGGGCCGAGATTCGGTCTGGACGGATGGTGGAAGGCGCTGGGATTGAAAAAAGGACGCCCATTGCTCAATAACATGATCAAGCCTTGCAGCGGCTATCCTTTGGAAGTCGGAGCCAAACTCTTTAAAGAAGCAGCACTGGGCGGCTGCGATGTGATCAAGGACGATGAATTGATCGCCAACATGCGTTATAACGACGCGGTAAAAAGGGTCAAGGCCTACATGAAAATCGAGAAAGAAGTATTTGAAGAGACTGGCGAACATACACTATACACCGTCAATGTCACCGACCGACTGCCGCGCATGTTCGATCTGGCGAAGCGTTGTGTCGACGCGGGTGTCAATGCGATGATGGTTAATTATCTTGCCGTCGGTCCCGAAGCTATGCGCGCCCTGGCCGATGATCCGGCCATCAATGTGCCCATACTTGCTCACATGGATCTGGCCGGGGCATATTTCATGTCACCCTACCAGGGCATTTCGTCCCCGATCATTTTCGGTAAGATTGCCCGGTTATGCGGCGCTGATGCTATCGTTCTGCCTTTCTCTCTGGGCGGAAAGGCCATGTATATGAACGAGCGTTTCATGGAGACAACTCGCAACCTGATCTATCCTTTCGGCAATCTGAAGCCCGTCATGCCTATGCCTTCCGGTGGAATTACCCCCGCCAACGTGCCTGACATCGTTAACACCCTCGGCAAAGACATCATGATTGGCTCAGGCGGCGGTATTCATGCTCATCCCAAAGGACCAAAAGCCGGAGCACGTGCTTTGAGACAGGCCATCGATGCCGCGGTGAAGGGTGTCAAATTGGAAGAGTATGCCAAAGAACATGAAGAACTCGGAGTCGCCTTAGGGGTCTGGGGGAAGAAAACAGATTTCAAAATCTAG
>Ga0209746_1001533_pt1 | contig 11022 bp, 7 predicted proteins | sample BarGraNGADG00211_3_FD_184496 | JGI IMG/M metagenome (GOLD analysis project Ga0209746, IMG submission 184496) | Arctic peat soil microbial communities from Barrow, Alaska - Barrow Graham LP Ref core NGADG0011-211 (SPAdes) (version 2) | ecosystem: Environmental > Terrestrial > Soil > Wetlands >...
GAATTGTGAAGGAGAAGCTAAAGCTTTTCGGAGAATTTAGCCTTGAAAATGCATTGCCGCCGGATCAAAATCTGAATTTACTGGGAAGAAATAATCAAGTAGCTTCTGAAGTCGCCTTGCGGGCAGCAACGCTGATCTCGCCAAGTCTTGTGGATTTGAAAACCGCCTTGCCTTCCGCCCCGAATCTGGCAGATCGTATCGTCACGATTACGGATACCCGCCAGTTCAGCCTCTGCCAAACCTGCCTTAACCGCACCGTTCTGGATTCCAAAGGCTTGCAAGATGCATTGCTGCGCTACTACGGCCCACAAGGTACTAAGCAATTGACTGTTGGCCAGGTGAGCGCTTATAGCAGTGCAGAGCTTTTAGACTACCTGGAGGGTAATACTGCGCTGGTTGACCAAACATTGCCAGACAGCCTGGCGAGAGCAACCTGGGTAGTCTTCAACATTCAGGATACGGTGGAAGGGCAACCGGAAACAGCTATTCTACAACTTATACTCTCCACAAGACCAGAATTGCTGATGAATAAGAAAGTGATTGTTTTTGCCTTTCGTGAGCCGTACTACCTGGATTCAACAGAAATATCGAAAGTAAGTGCCTATTATGCGCTTCTTGGAAATTCGCAACCCTTTGTAGATGCGGCCGCGCGTATTTTGATGCAGGAACTCAGCCCCCGAGGCGCGATGCCGGTGAGTTTGTCGGCTGTTGGTTATGACCTAATAACCCAAACGGCTGCTGATTCGCGGCAGGTTATTCCAGTAAACTTGGTTGTCCCCAATAAACCTAATAACACACCGGTGGCAGTGACCCAAACCGCAGCTACAGAGGAGGCCCCTCAACCGCTGTTTCGAACTGGTGAGTTGGTTAAGATCCAGGCTGGACCCTTATTCGACCTGAACGCCAACCAGGTTCCAGATGGAACCGAGGTAGATTTCAAGGTTATGTTAGCACCGGAAAACTTCATTATTTCGCAAATCAAAGGCTTTACTCGTGGAGGCCTGGCTACGGTTGAATATCGCATTGACCGGGAAGGCATCTTTGAAATTACGGCGGCTTCTGGGGAGGCAATCAGTTCAAATACCCTGGTCTTAAACACCGAAGGCGGCCTGGCCCAGGTGATCATGCCAACCGCGACGCCCACCCTTTTTCCAACACTAACACCTGTTCCGACTGCAACGGAACAGCCAACACCGCAAATCACTCCGGAAGTTACACCTTCACCTTCGACCAATCTAACTGGTTACCCTCGTATGGGTGACTGGCTGCTTGTCATTATGATCCTGATTTTAGGCGCAGGCCTGGCATTCCTGATTGGTTACTATTGGTTAGGCAGTTCAACCTGGGGTTTGCGGGCAATGTTGACGTCTTTTGTTGGGGGTCTGGCAGCTTATGTGATTCTGACCATCGGATTAGCTCCAGTGGCGGCATTAATCAAGGAAGAAGGCTCGTGGTTTATCATTCAAGTGGCTGTCGGGGGACTGTTCTCTGGTTGGCTTGTGACTTTGGTTTGGTGGTTACTGGTAAAGAGTAAAACTAAGAAAAATTCATTAGGTTAGAGATTTCGCAGGAGTGTAAGCAGCAAGCTGATAAAGGTCAAGAAGCCGGCCGCTGCTACCAGGCGCCATTCCAGTTTTCCCATCAAGGGGCGGTAAGCCGAAGGGGCAACACCGGCCTGAGACAGCCGGTTGATTTGATGCAGCTTGTCAGTGCTTTCACCGGTCAGTGCTTTCATCAAGGTTCTAACATCTTTTGGGCGGTCATTGGGATGCAACTGCATTGCCCAAAGAATGGAATCTTCCACGCGAGGTGAAATGGCAGGGTTGAGTACCCGAGGGGCAATCAGGCTTTTTGGGTCCAAAAATCGATCCCGCACATTTGGCGGTGTGTGATTGGTGAGCAGGTGATAAAGCGTGGCTCCGAAGGCATAAATATCTGCCCGCGCGTCGGTGTGGTCGCTCTCGCCGCCGTATTGCTCCAGCGGAGTGTAAGTAGCCGAACCCTGGCCTTGCAGGATGGTAATGGTGACCTCACCCGGAGCGAGTACTTTTACCAGGCCGAAATCCACCAATTTTACAAGACCCTGCGGGGTAACTTTGATGTTGGAGGGTTTGATATCGCGGTGCACAACTGAAGGCTGCTGCGAGTGCATGTACTGCAGGGCGTCCCCAATCTGCAATGCCCAGTTAAGTACCTCAGGCTCCAACAGAAATCGATTTTCACTGGCAGCTTTGGCAATCATCACCCGCAGGTCATCCCCTGGGACGTAATCCATCACCAGGAAGTCACTGTCGACGATCGAGAAAAAGTCGGATACTTTAGGTAGGTTGGGATGATCCAGCCGGCCAAGCACAGTCGCTTCGCGCATGAATTGATCCCTGGATTCTGTGATCAGGTTCTCAGGCAATTGCGGATCGTAACTGACTTGTTTGACAGCGCAGTTGCGGCCGATGAGGCGTTGATCGGAAGCCAGGTAGATGTTGCCAGATCCACCTTGCCCAATAACCTTTTCGATTTTATAGCGATCGTGCAAGATCGCGCCAGGGACAACCACGTAAGCCATAAGTTTCCAGTGGACTGAGCAGTTTCGGCGTGTTTTGCTCAAAATCCAAACATGCGGCTCTTTGAAAAAGGCTGCATTATAATTATTCATTATAGTCGAAAGGAAGTCCTGAGTTTGGAATATCCCATCATCATTGCCAATGGCGGCCAACTGGATGGCCAACAATGGATACTGACTGATCACATTCTCATTGGTCGGGGAGAAGATTGCGATATCGTGGTGAACGATAGGCAGATTTCGCGCCACCATGCCATTTTTGGGTTTGACAATGGGATAAGCCGAATTGAGGATCTGGGCAGCAAAAATGGCACTTTTATCAACGGGGAGAGAATAACTGGGTCTCAACAGCTTTTTGAGAAAGATGAAATCCATATCGCTTTTTTTCAATCCTTCCTTTATTTAGAATCAGATGCCACGCTTCCATTGGCTGACTTTCCGCCAGAATTTCAGAACTTACTTTGCATCCGGGTGGATGAAGGTTCCATACGTGTTTGGGTTAGGGGCGCGGAGGTAACACCAGCGTTTTCAGCGCAACAATTTGCGTTGCTGGCATTTTTAGTGCATAAGAATGGTGAAGTTATTACACGGGAAACCTTGATAAAGGCAGTCTGGGGGGATGAGGCCAATTGGGTGACCGAGCAAGCTTTTGACGCCCTGGTGCGGCGGCTGCGGGAACGGCTTAATCAAATTGACCCCGGCTATGACTATATTGTCACCGTCCGGGGCCACGGGTTACGCTTGGATAACAAGCCTCATTAGGCTGGGTTATTATTTTTCAGGTTTTGCTCCATCGAGAAACGTAAGGCTTCTTTGCTGATGACCTTGAGCTTTTCAGCCAGGTCAGTCTGCTGTTTGGATTTCTCCACCTGGTCTATAAGGTTGGCCAGCATTGAGATAAATTCACCGGAAATGGTTTCACCAGCCTGCGCGTAGATTTCTTTACGTTCAGATTCATCCTTAGCCTGCAGGAGCATTTCAATCAGTTGCATGTAAGCACCTGAAGCACTGGCGGATTGTAGAATCGTGACAATTGTTGCCAGCTTCTTGAGTTTGGCTTCATCGTGGCCTTCCTGCGCCTTTTGAGCTTCGGCATTCAGGACATCCCCAAAGGCCTGGTTCATCTTGGGCAGGGCAGCTTGCGTGGCTTCTTCCAACTTGTCAGATTTCAAAAGTTCGTCGAGAAGTTTTTGCGCTTCAGCAAGCTCAGCTTTCAGGTCGTCATCAATTTCCTGAGTGAGCTGAATGAGCTTTTCCCTCAGGTTGGTAAATTTTTGCTTGTCTTCACCCTGAGCACCTTCCAACTTGGCGGTGAGTAACGCAAAGAAATCGTAATCCATACCAGAGCGCGCCATCGCGGTGAGAGTTGAAAGCTTGATTTCGGAATCAGCATGTTTCAGCAGCAAATTCAGGAGCGCTTCGCGGGTGAGCCCGGCCTTGCTGAGGTTCTGCAGTTCCTCGATGGCTTCGCGTGCCTGGCGGGCATCTTCTGTAGCTTTTTTCCCAAAGGTGGAGTGCTCAAGCAAAGATTTTTGTAGTTTGGCAAGAGCTTGAGCTCCTTGCTGATCGCCATTGGCAGCCGAAACCTGGGCTAAACGACTGAGCATGGTGAAGAATTCCTCATTAATTTTGGCATCGTTTTGCTTAATAAACTCAGGCAAGACATCCGCTTTGGCCATGGCCAGGGATTGGATGAGGTTGAGTTGTTCCTGTTGGGCTTTAAGCATCTCAGGGGTCACACCATCAGCTTGAAGGATGCGCTCAAAGAGGTGCTGTTGGCTGAGCATAGTTTGGGGGCGGAAGATGTAGCCTTTGCGCTTTTCAGCAGGTAGGGAATCTACGGCTTTTTTGATGAGGGGTCCGATGATTTTTTCCTGTTCAGTTTGCGGCAGGTTGGCTTCGGGTGGGAAGTAGGTGAGCAGAAGTTCTTTTTCGGGGTCGTGATAGACCACCGGTGTTGGGTAGATACCCTGAGCTTTACAGATGGGGCAACTAAAGAAATTCGCCTGGCCAGAAAGCAGCTTTTGCTTGGCCTGGGGGTCGATGTTCATATCAAAAAGGCGGGTAAGCTCCAGCGTAATGGGCTGGCGGCAATTGGGGCAGGGAGCGGTTGTCTTGGGCATATCTTCTCGTTTCTGATGTATTGTAGGCATGATTATAGCATTTGCCTGCTAATGATAATCGCTCATTGTTAGAGCTAAATTGAAATTCCAGGTGTTGTACCAAGGAAGATCTGCCGGCTATGTTAAATGAAAAGGCAGGCTGCTAGCCTGCCTTTAGGAGTCGATCAGGGTTTAGCGCTTGTTGTACTTGCGCGAGTCGATAGCCACGGCAATGATAATGATGAGGCCTTTGACGATATACTGCAAGTAAGGGTTGATGCCGATAAAGTTGAGGCCATAAGTGATGACCATGAAGATCAGGGTGCCAAAGATGATGCCTGGCACAGTACCTACACCGCCGTTAAAGGAAAGCCCACCGACGATACAAGCCGCAATGGCATCCAGCTCATAACCTTCACCGGTGCGGTTGGTAGCCGAGCCGATGCGGGCAGCTTCCAGGGCACCTCCCAAACCGTAAAGCACACCTGCAAGCATGTAAGTGAGCATCAGGGCTTTGAAGACGTTGACGCCGGATACGGTGGCGGCTTCGATATTTCCGCCAACCGCGTACATGTTCTTGCCGAAGCGGGTTTTATTCCACAGCACCCAGATAATGATAATGACGACCATGGCGTAAACAATAAGGTGCGGGATTGGCAGCCCAAAGATGTTGAAGGAGCCTTGTGCAAACTCTTGAAAGGCTTTATCCAGGCCGCCAATAGGTTGGGCACCATAAGGGGGTCGGTCAAAATAAATGGAAGTAATTCCAAAGGCGATGACTTGCATACCGAGGGTGGCAACAAAAGGATCCACCTTCAGTTTGGAAACCACGAAACCGTTAATGGCGCTCAACGTAACGGTGATGGCAACGACCACCAGGATCGGCACAATAATGGGCAAGCGTGGCAGGTTTGGGTACATACGGTAGGCATATCCGGTGGCCTGCATGAGGGAAGCAGAAATAACCGCTGCCAAACCAACCTGGCGGCCGAGGGAGAGATCGGTACCTTTGGCGATGATAATGCCGCCAACCCCCAGGGCAAAGATCATACGTGTGGATGCTTGCGAGAGAATATTACGGAAGTTGATAATATTTAAAAAGCCAGGTTCGATCGCCACGATCACAATCAACAGGAGGAGCAGAATAATGGAAATGGCGTTATTGAGTAAAAAATCTTTCCAATTAAACTTTTTGGTTGGTTTCAAATCCGAAGTTATGGTTTTTTCCATTTTCGTCTCACCTTTATAGATATTTGGCCGCAAGAGTCATAATTTCTTCTTGCGTTGTGTCAGCAGTTTTTACGATACCAGCCAGTTGGCCATTGGACATTACAGCGATGCGATCGGTAATGCCAAGCAGTTCCGGCATTTCTGATGAAACCATGACGATGCCTTTACCTTCTTTGGCAAGATTGATCATCAATTGGTAGATTTCATATTTCGCGCCGACGTCGATACCGCGGGTGGGTTCATCCATCAACAATATTTCAGGTTGGGTGAGCAGCCAACGACCCAGAATAACTTTTTGCTGGTTACCACCTGACAGTGATTTGATCTTGGTCTTCTGGGATGGCGTTTTGATGGCCAAGGCTCCAATAGCCCAGGCTGTGTCTGCACGCATCTTCTTATCGTTTAGAAGCGGGAATTTGTTGACATAAGATTTAAGATTTGAAATGATGCTGTTGAATGTAATGTCAGCCACATTGAAAATGCCTGTGGCACGGCGTTCTTCAGTTACCAGCGCCAGGCCATTTTCGATAGCTTCCCGTGGGTTCCGCACGCGGATTTCCTTGCCATTTTTGACCAGGGTGCCAGTGGAAACAGAGCGGAAACCAAAAATGCTTTCCACTAATTCTGTACGCTGGGAGCCAACCAGGCCGGCAATGCCAAGAATCTCGCCTTTTAAAATGTTAAAACTGATATTCTTGAAAGACCTTGGATTGGTGGAGGTAAAGTCCTTTACTTCCAGCAGTACATCACTGGGAACATTTGTTTTAGGGGGAAACCAGTTTTCAAAATTACGCCCAACCATCTTGCGAATGATATCTTCAATGGTTATTGTCTTGGCATCGTAGGTGCCGACATATTTACCGTCCCGGAAAATGGTCACTTCATCCGCAATTTGCTTGATTTCTTCCATCTTATGAGAAATATAAATAATTGCCGTGCCTGAATTGCGGAGTTTCCGCAGGATGAGGAAGAGGTGAGCAACTTCATTTTCAGTGAGGGAGGATGTAGGCTCATCCATAACAATGATTTTGGCGTTATATGAAACTGCTTTGGCAATTTCCACCATCTGGCAGGAAGACACAGAGAGCTCGCTGATCTTGGCCCTGTGGTCCAGGCGAATATCCAGCGAGTCGAAAATGCGTTTGGTATCCTCCACCATTTTTTGTTCGTCGATGAAAGGACCTTTGACTGGAAAGCGCCCCAACCAGAGATTATCGATGATGCGGGTCGAACGAACCTGGTTGAGCTCCTGGTGGACCATTGAGACGCCATTTTTGAGGGCTTGTTCAGCTGAATGAAAACTGACTTCCATGCCGTCCAGCGAAACCACACCTGAGTCCTTGATATAAATGCCAAACAGAACCTTCATTAGCGTGGATTTACCGGCGCCATTTTCTCCTAACAAGGCATGGATGGAGCCGGGTTTGAGCTGCAATTGGACGTTATCCAAAGCTTGAACGCCAGGGAAAGCCTTGGATATGTTGTGCATCTCCAAGATATAGGCGCGTTCTTCAGTCTCGAATGGGGGAGCTGTTTGAACACTTGTTTCCATTATTCCACCTGTCTGAATTAAGTTTTCCTAATTATACAAGAGGATGCACTCCTTGGAGTGCATCCTTTTCTAATAAACTAAAAACTGTTAATTAGCGTAGCTATCTTCTGCAATCTTGATGTTTTCGAGGGTGATGCCAACGTATGGAACGCGGACAGCCTTGTTTTCATCTAGTTTCCAGGTGGTCCCAGCAAGGACATCCTTGCCCATAGCCACATTATAGGCCAGATCGAAGGTAGCTTTACCCTGATTGGCGGCGTCATTGAGGACTGAACCGACGAGCTCACCAGCCTTGATGGCGGCGAGGGCATCCGGGATGGCATCCACACCGACGACGGGCATGACCTTTTTGTCAGCACCGAAGTAACCATTGGCTTTGAGGGAAGCGATAGCGCCGAGGGCCATGGCATCGTTATTGGCAATCACGTATTCGATGGCGTCCTTATGCTTGGCGTACAAGGCATCTACCAGGTCTTTGGCTTTGGCTGAATCCCACATGCCGGTCTGGAGTTCGAGTTCTACAACTTCGATACCAGCTGCCTTGACGGTGTCAATAGCATACTTTGTGCGAGCTTCGGCATCGGGATGTCCGGGTTCGCCTTTGAGCAGAACGTAACTGAGCTTGCCATCTTTATTGGTGTCCCACTCGGGGTGTGCTTTCCAGGAATCAACGATGATCTTGCCCTGCATGACACCGGATTCTGCTGAGGTTGTGCCCACATACCAGGCCTTCGCATAGGAATCGAGATCGGTTTTGCTGGGTTCCTTGTTGAAGAAAATCACTGGGAGGCCAGCAGCCTGGGCCTTGGTAATGACAGCAGAAGCAGCCTGAGGATCCACCAGGTTGATAGCCAAAGACTTGACGCCCTTGGAAATCATGGTGTCGATCTGGTCATTTTGCTTGGCCTGGTCATTTTGAGAGTCGTTCATCAGCAAAGTGGCTTTGCCGGTGGCGTTTTTCTCAATGTTGCGGCGAACAAAGGACATGAAGTTGTCATCATATTTGTAGATGGTGACACCGATAGAGACTTCAGCAGCGGCGGCTGGTTTAGTAACAGCAGGAGCCTGGGTGGCGGGGGTAGCGGTCTGGCAAGCTGCAAGCAGCATGGAGACCACCAAAATAATACTGACGACGAGCAAATGTTTTTTCAAGTTTTCCTCCAAAGATTTAGTTGATTTTATCGATTTGTAATGCAAACACTACTTCTTCTTTTGCCTCCTTAAACTGTGTTTTCTCAGTCAAAAATCGAAAAATTAGTCAGTGTTTTGGGTGAATGAAAAGAATCACCCAAAAACCTGGTTTCGAAAATGTATATTGCTAATGAAGGGAACTGACACCCTCGCATATGCTAACCTTTCAAGGTCTTAAAAAAAACCTTAAAAAAACTCGCAGAGTGTCATCAAATAAACACTCCCATATTCTGACGGGAAAATATTTTCCACGTCCTTCAATGATTAATTGTTGATTATACACACCAGTTAATATTTTGTAAATATTTTAGCAACAAGCTTGTTAACACTTTTGAGCAATTTAGTTGCTTCACTCAAAGATTCCTCCAAAGGGTAGGAACAAAAATCAGAAAGCTGTGGTCAATAATCCAAGGCAGACAGAAAGATAAATGCATTGAAACTCGGTGAAGGCGATTATCCATGAGCAGCAATAATGTTTCGTAAAAACCAAATATTATGCTTGTCAAGGTAAAATGAAGGCAGCACCTATTGAAAGGAAGCCTCACCATGAAAATCCTTGCGCACAAACAGGATATCTGCACTGGTTGCCGCAATTGCGAAGAAGCCTGTGCCGAATTCTACTTTAAGCGGAATGATCGCAACTACTCATCAATCCGGATCAACAATAACGACAACACTTTTCACGCGGTTAAATGCACTCAGTGCGGAGAATGCATCAATATGTGCACCTCCAATGCCATTTATCGCGATCGGCTGGGGATTGTGCGCATCGACAAGAAGAAGTGTGTAGGCTGCCTTGGCTGTGTGGGTTTTTGTACGGAGCTTTCCATGTTCTATGCGGATGATTTACCCGTACCTTTCAAATGCGTTGCTTGCGGTGTTTGCGTTAAAGCATGCCCGGAAGGCGCGCTTGAAATCTTAGTCAGTCAGGTGAAGGAGTAATCATGGCCCGGAAAATATTGAAATCCTATGAGTACAAACCCCAAAAACTGAGCCGCGGCTATACCCGAAAATCACTGTACATAAACGTTGGCGACTTGTCTGTGAAAGAGAAAGACGTTTCGCAAATGATGATTGATAAATTTGTGGGCGGCAAAGGTTTTGACCTTTACTACCTCTGGCATGCCACCCGCCCAGAAACCAAATGGGATGACCCTGAGAACGAAATTGTGATGAGCGCTGGACCGTTGGGGGGTATGACCCAATATTCCGGCACAGGCAAGACACTGGTGTGCGGCATCTCGCCGCTAACAGGCATACCAATTGATAGCAATGCTGGTGGATACTTCGGACCCTTGCTGAAGTTTTCGGGCTGGGATGCTCTTGAATTGCAGGGCAAATCGGATAAGGACCTGGTCATTTTCATTGATGGCAATAAGGGCTTGATCCAGATTGAAGAAGACGACGGTTTGCCAGAAGACACCCATCTTCTGAATGAAAAACTGACCTCTGAATATGCTGAAAATGAAGACGATAAGGTGAATATTTCGGTAGTCTGCACCGGCAGCGCAGCCCCACATATCCGTTTTGGCATGCTCAACTTTTCATTCTACGACCCACGCCGCAAGACTTGCCGGGTAAAGCAAGCCGGCCGCTGTGGATTGGGCACCATCCTGAGGGATAAAAAGATCAAAGCCCTGGTGGTTAAGTTCAAAGGTGTTACCCCGAACCTTAACGATGTGGCTGATATTTCCGCGATTAATAAGATTGGCGTCAAATACGCCAAAGAAATGCATGATCTGGACCAGAAGCAAAACGGCATGCGCAAGATCGGCACGGCCAATACGGTGTCGATCATGAATAAATACGACCTGCTGCCTACTCGCAATTTCCAGACAGGTGGAGATCCGGAAGTAGTAAAGATTTCCCCTGAAGTTTTTATCAATAATTTCCTCACCCAGGGCATTCATGATGGTTGCTGGTATGGCTGCACGATGGCTTGCGCCAAAACAGCCGACCACTTCAAGCTGCTCACCGGACCGTATAAAGACCAGTGCGTTACCGTAGACGGCCCCGAATACGAGTGCGTGGCCGGGCTGGGCTCCAACCTGGGTGTGTTTGACCCGCAGGCAATCCTGGAAGAGAACTTCTATTGCGACACCTATGGGGTGGACCTGGTTTCATTTGCCACCACCATGGCGTTTGTCATGGAGTGCTTTGAACGCGGGCAAATCAGCCTTGAAGATACCGGCGGATTGGACTTGCACTTTGGTAACAGCGCCTCAGTGCTTGAAATTCTGAATCAAATGTCCCGCGGTGAAGGCTTTGGCGTGATTGTTGGCCAGGGTGTCAGACGTTGCAAACAAATTTTTGTGGAAAAATTCGGCGCAGATCCAATGCTGCTGCAGGATATCGGCATGGAAAACAAAGGACTGGAGTATTAACAA
>Ga0209746_1001536_pt1 | contig 11008 bp, 10 predicted proteins | sample BarGraNGADG00211_3_FD_184496 | JGI IMG/M metagenome (GOLD analysis project Ga0209746, IMG submission 184496) | Arctic peat soil microbial communities from Barrow, Alaska - Barrow Graham LP Ref core NGADG0011-211 (SPAdes) (version 2) | ecosystem: Environmental > Terrestrial > Soil > Wetlands >...
AAAGGAGATCTTCGACTCGATGAACGTAGAGATGCCGGCGGCTACGAGACTGCTGTTCGGCCTAAGCGCGTTCACGCAGCGCTACTGGTATATCGGCCTCGCGTTGGGCATCGGGGGGTTTATCTTCTACAAGTGGTATTCCAAGACCGACTCAGGCGCGTGGCAGATCGACCGCCTCAAGCTCAAGCTTCCGGTGGTCGGAGAACTGGTGCAGAAGATGGCGATTTCCCGCTTCTCGCGCACATTCGCCACGCTGATCGCCGCCGGCGTTCCGATGATGCGCTCGCTGGAGATCGTGGGCGAAACCTCCGGCAACAGGGTCATAGCGCACACAATCGAGAGTGCGCGAAATGCCATTCGAGAGGGGCAGAAGATCAGCACCCCGCTTGCCGCCAGCAATCTCTTTCCGGGAATGGTCACGCACATGATCGACATCGGGGAAGAGACGGGACGTCTATCCGAGATGCTTGCCAAGGTGTCCGACTTCTACGACTCCGAGGTGGAAAACGCCGTGAAGACGCTGACCTCACTCATTGAGCCGTGCCTGATCGTTGCCATGGGCAGCATTGTTGGGTTCATCGCTGTATCGATTATGGGTCCGATCTTCAAACTCGTCAGCAGTATCAACTAGATAGAAAGGGAGTTTACAGTTCCGGGAAGAAAGATCCCTTCCTCACTGTTTACTGTTGACTCTCTGAGAGGAAGCACATGCCGATGGGAACCGCCAGGAAGCTAACCGAAGACGAGATCCAGGAGCGGCTGGCAGTATACGAGAAGCTTGCCGAGCCAAAGATAAGAGACGAGATAGTGCTGCAATACGCAAACCTTGTGGAAAGCATAGGCCGCAGGTTCGTGGGGGCGTGCGAGCCACTGGAGGATCTTTGCCAGGAGGGCTACATCGGGTTGATCGCGTCGGTGGACAAATACGACGCGTCCAAAGGCGTCAAGTTCTCCACCTACGCTACCCACTTCATCATCGGCCAGATCAAGCACTACCTGCGGGACAGGGGCAAGATCATAAAGGAACCCGCCTGGCTCCAGGAGCTCAACCAGCGGATGACCCGGGTGATCGAGTCGCTGGGCCAGCAGTTGGGCAGGCATCCGACGGAGCGAGAGATCAGCGACGTGATGCAGATGCCCGAGCATTCCGTGGTCGAGCTGCTGACGACCAGGGAGGTCTTCAAGGTAAGCTCGCTCGACGGCGAAAAGGACGACAACTCAAACCAGCGCGACACCGAAAAGATCTCCGACGACAAGATGGTCACATTCCAGCTTCCGCTGGAGGACAAGATCGTCCTGGAAGCGGCGATGCAGCGCCTCAAGGACATCGAGCAGCAGGTTATCTTCGAGCACTACTACAAGGGCCACAACCAGACCGAGATCGCCAAGCATCTCGGCATAAGCTGCAACTACGTCTCGCACATCCTTCGCAACGGCACAAAGAAGCTCAAGAAGATTCTCACCACCGAGGAAATTCGCGACACGCAGATGCAGCGCGCGCTGGTCTCGGTGCGGCCGCGAGCCAAGGCGGCGGACAGGGAATCCACGACTGTAATCGACGGCGCCACCGGTGTCTATAATCTACGCTACCTGGAACAGAGGCTCGATGAGGAGATCAGCCGAGCATGCAGAGACCACTGTAAGCTGGCTCTCGTGCTGGTCGATATATGCCTGCCTGATGACATAGACAGATACGTTCGGATGGTGAGACTGGACGATGTGCTGTATGCCGCCGCCCAGGCAATGCGCGCGTCGGTTCGCAAAATGGACGTTGTGGCGCGGTTCGGACAGACCAGCTTCGCGCTTATCCTGCCTCACACCGCCAACTACGCCTCGACCGTTGCCGAGCGCCTGGCGCAGATCGTCGGCAGCATCGAGATCGAATCCGGACGCAAGGCAATCAACATCGGCGCCACGGCGCGCCTGGGCGTTGCGAAGTACCCGACCGACGCGACCAACTATCGCGAAATGCTGAGCAAGGCGTGCGAAGACATGGGCGTCGATATGAGCTAATTGCTTGGCGAACCCAAGCCGCAGCTCAAGAAAGCGGCGTAGTGCGGCGTTACCTGTAGGGGCGAAGCATTTGCATATCAGTCTGATTACTTCCAACAGCCTGTGTGCAAATGCTTCGCCCCTACGCCACTACGGATACACCTGCTCGCCTTCTTTGTCGAAGACGCTTATGGCTTCCACGGGGCAGCCCTCGGCTGCAAGCATGATTGTCTCGTCGTCCGCGCCTTCGGCATTGATGACGATGGCCTTCCCCTCTTTGTCTATCTCGAAAACGTCCGGCGCCGCGCCCACGCACGCACTGATCCCCTGGCACTTTTCTCTATCAACAACAATTCGGCAACCCATAGTTCCCACCTCCAGTCTAGTCTTCTTCTCTCAAGGCCGAATATCCTATACCACGATGGGGGACATGTTGTATAATGCGGGCAAGCAATGTATGGAGCGGAGGCGGTGACGCGAGATGCCGAGATATACCGAGCAGATGGTCAGCGAGCAGGTGCGCAAGTCGGAGCTTGCCAAGCGCAAGGAGATCGAGAACGGACAGCCGTGCGACAACTCGGTTGTGACGATCTCCCGGCGGATGGGCAGCGGGGCGCGGATAGTCGCGCAGAAGCTGACCGACGTGCTGGGCTGGAGCCTTTGGGACAAAGATCTCGTGGACGCGATAGCCGAGCATGCGCATGTGTCGGAGAAGGTGGTGCGCGAGTTTGACGAGCACACGATGTCGGAGATCGAGCTTTTCGCGCGCGGGGTGTTCGGCGATCAGGAAGTGGCCGGGTTTATCTACCCCATGCACCTGGCGCGAGCGGTGAAGTCGATTGCTAAGCTCGGAAACGCCATCATCCTGGGGCGGGGAGCGAACCTCATCCTGCCGGACGCGCTCAATATCCGCATCGACGCCTCCGACGAGCGCCGCATCCACAACATGATGGAGTACGAGAACCTCACCAACCAGCAAGCCGAGGCCAAAATCCACCAATCCGACCGAGATCGCCGGCACTTCCTCACGAGCGTCTTCGGCAAGGAGCGTGTCGAGCACGCCGTCTTTGACCTTACGCTTTGGATGGACGAGTTCACAAACGATGACGCGGTGCAGATCATTCTCGCGGCGGTTGCGGCCAGATGCGGGAAGTGAAGGGGCTAGGCAATGCAGATAACACGCCGGCAGACTGACGATCTCGTCAAACGAATAGTGGAGGCGGCACACCCGATCAGGATAATCCTTTTCGGCTCCGCCGCGCGAGGTGAGGCAGGTATGCACAGCGACATCGACGTGCTGGTGGTTGTGCCGGAGGGTATGCACCGGCGCCGCACGGCACAGATCATCTACCGGCGCTTGCTCGGATTCGGTCTGCCGGTAGACGTAGTGGTAGCCACGGGTGAGGACATGGAGCGCTACTCTGACTCGCCCGGGCTGATATATCGAGAGGCCCTAAGGGATGTGAGAGAGCTCTATGCAGCCTGACAACACGAGAGCCGATGCCCCTGCAAGATGGCTGGAGACTGCCAGCGGCGACCTCGCATGGTATAATGGCTAAGGAGGTGCTCGGCATGTCCGTAATCATAAGAGCGCATTTCGACGGTAAAACGATTGTCCCGGATTCGGCACTCGATCTCCCGGCTGACCAGGCCCTGGAAGTCGAGGTGCGTTTGATCTCGCCTACCAAAGAGCAGGCCGTTGCACCGAGGACCCCAAGTGACGGAAAGCCGGACATCACCGCGCTGCCGTTCTTCGGAATGTGGGCCGACCGCGAAGATATGGCTGACAGCGGCCAGTGGGTGCGCAAGGAGCGCGAAAAGTGGAACAGCCGACGGGTCATCAATACGCAGGAGCCAGTGTGAAGAGCTTCTCGGTTCTTGCCCTGTGCGTTTTCATCTCCGTGCTTGCTGGCTGCACAGGTGCGAATCAGCATCAGGCCAACATCAAGCCCGTGCGTGCGCCGTCGCCGCTATCCAAGGGCGTGGAGCTCTATTCCTTGAAACCAACTGGCGAGGATTGGCACTTCAGTCTGCTCGCAGGGACCAATCGAAACAAGTCGCTGTCTGAAGTCACGGATCCTGCACGAACCGTTGTTGGTATCGAAGCGTTGAAGCAAAGGCTCGCGACCCTGGCCGTTCGCGAGTGGGTCACCTGGTTGCCCATGGGCACGGACAAGCTTGGGCACCCGGCCTGGGATGCTACGCGTGCAGATGCGCCTCCTCGTGAGATGGTCGATGGTGTCGTGCGGTACTGCAAGAGTCTGCAGATCACCCTTAACGCTTATCCGTGTTCGCGGCTGGCAGCCCCTTCTCACTGAAACCCCCGCTCGAACCGCCTGAACGCGTCCAGCACGTTGTCCGCCACGACGCGCACGGTGCGGTCCCCCACTCTCTCGCCGCCGCTGGTCTCGAACACCCTGTCGGCGGAATCGGGGTTGCGATAGGTGATATCGAGCGTGCAGGGCAGCTCGGTCGTGAGCGGCTTGAAATCCTTAAGCCGTTTGGCGGCCCGCAAAGCTCCCTCGGTAATGCGTTTGCGCGAGACCGTCGGGTGCGGGCATTCGGCGCAGTTGCGCGCGAGACCGATCTTGGTCGGTGCAACCTCCACGTCGCCTATAATCCCCTTCGCCTCTTCGCAGGCCGCCTGATCCCCGCTGACAAAGATCATCGGCACGCCGAAATGGCTGGTGAGATACGCGAATCCGCCGATCTCGCCGATCAGCTTGCCGTTGATGCGAAGCTCGTAGACGTCGCCGTTCATCGTGTGGCACATGACGCCGTTGGCGGTCCCGGCCATCGCATGCGCGCCGACGAAGCACATCGCGTCGAACTCCGGCCCGAGGCCGTATGGATACGGCGTGGACTTGCCGCGGATCAGGGTCGCCTCGGGGTCCAGGGACGCCGGATGCATGGTTCGCCCGCCTGCGTGATAGTCGCGCACGACGAACTCCACAAACCCGCCCTGCCTCAGACCCTCTATGGTCGCGTTAACGTCTCCGGCCATCGCCTCCGGGCCGAGGGAGGTCTCCTCGTCGTCCCAGCAAACGGTGCCGGTTGTGCCTTCATAATCGCACAGAATGTATGCTCTCATCGTTACCTCCGTTGTTACAATCAAGGTGTTCGATCCCAGCCGCTGGAATCCTTCATGGGGTAAGCTGGCCTGGTACGTAATGACGCCACGGACCGGCCAGCCGTGGCGTCTTGATCACTAGCGCATCTTGCAGCTTCCGCTACCGTGTCGTAGAACCGTGGTCGCTGACCCACCTGTCGAGGCGGAACGCCCAGTCCGCTTCATTTCTGGACATGAACTGAGCCTGCTGCCTCATCTGTGGCGTCACAGCCCGTGTCCCGCCGATCGAATCCGCGGCGTTGGACTGGCGAAGCAGTTCGGACAGCGTACGCGCATACACTGCATCGAAGCAGCTTGCCGGCTGATTCGACAGCTCGGCGATTATCGCTTCGGCCCTCCCGCAGTCGGGCGAGGCTGCCCCACATGCCACGACTCCATACCACGCCTGCAGTTTGGAGTTCGCGCTGGTGAGATAACTGTTTATGTCATAGGAGATGTCGCGCAGGTTGCCGTTGCCGGCCCGCTGCATGCCGTATTGCGTCACGGCAATGATCACGCTGTTCTGCGCAAACATGCTGCCCGCGTAGGCGGCGTCAAAGCCGCACCCAGCACATGGCAATGCCGCCGCCGGTCCCGCTCCCATCGCGGCAGGCACAGCCGCCGGGCAAGGACATGCACAGGCCTGCGGACACGGTTGCCCAACAACGGGACAAGGTGTTGGACACTGCGCGGGGCACTGCGCCCAGGCCACCGATGCCCCAAGAAGTAGAATAACCGCTGCTAGCGTCCACCTAGCGTATCTCATGTTTCTGCCTCCTATCATGCATGAACGCTATGTCATGTACCTTGTACCGCACCGGCGTCTGCAATAATCGTGTATTATCTGTGACCAGCGCAAATTGCTGTATAATGGACTGCCGGAGGCCCGAATTGTCAGACCAGAAACTATCACCGGGCGCAATCGAGCGCGCCGTAAAACTTTCCTACGCGCAGGCGATGCTTTCATCGGTCTTCGTTGCATCGACCGGCGGCATGTTCATCATCGGCTACGCGCTCAAGCTCGGCGCGACGAACGTGCAGCTTGGCCTGATGACGACTATACCGATGTGCGCGGTGGTCACGCAGTTACTCGCGTCGATGTTCATCGAGCGCGGCGCCAGCCGCCGGCGCATGACCATCCTGGCCTCAATGCTGAACGTAGCGGGATGGATGCTCATCATCGGGCTTCCATACGTAATGATCCGGGCCGGCGCTGACGTTAGGATCGGCGCGCTGATCGGCGTGATCACGCTGGTGACGATCTTCGCGCACGTGGCCGGCAACGCGCGGGGGAGCTGGGTCGGGGACCTCATCCCTGCCGAGCGGCGCGGGATGTTCTTCGGCAGGATGATCATGTATAGCGGCATCATCGGCGCGGTATTCGCCGTCATCGAGGGCGCGTTCCTGGATCACGTCAAGATGATGGGCATAGGGGCGTTTGGTTGGCTGTTTGCGTTTGGCATGGTATTCGGTCTCACCAATGCCGCGCTCTTTTTCCCGCAATCCGACGTGAAAACGGAGACGCATTCGAGCGGCGGCCGACTGCCGACTATGATCCTGGAGGCCTTCAGGAACCGCGCGCTGCTGGCGGTGATGGCCTACGGGTTCCTGTGGAGCTTGCAGTCGATAGCGGCCCCGTTCTACGCAACCTATGTCCTGCGCGACTTGAAGGTTCCATTCCTCGGGCTGGGACTGGTCAACTCGATGGTCACCATCACCCTGCTGGCATCTTCGCCTTTCTTGGGCAGTGTCATCGACCGCTACGGCTGCAGGCCGGTGCTGACGGCGTGCACCATATTCTTCGCGCCGGTGAACCTGGCTTGGATCTGGGTCAACAGCGCTCAGACGTTCTATTTCGTGATTGTCCCGATCAACCTGCTCGTCGGGTTCGCGATAGGCGGGATATCCGTGTCGCTGAGCACGTTGCTATACAAGGTCACGCCAAACGCGGGCCGCTCGGCGCAGTTCGCCGTCTATTCAACCGTGGCGGTCATCCTCTCGGCGCCGATGCCCTCGATCGGAGGTCACCTTCCGGCGTGGCTGCACTCGCTGGGGATCCACGCGGACCTTCGCTGCACGTTCTATGCCTGCGCGTTCTTTGTGGCCGCCGCCGCGTATGTGTCGCGCTACATCCAGGAGCCGGGCTCTCGCGGCACATCCGAGATGGTTTCCAACCTGCCGGGGCACATCGTGAAGCCTTCCACGTTGCGGCGAGAGGAATAGCGCCCTGGCTTGGCAGCCGTCGGACGAAGTGTCGTAGGAGGGTTCTCCAGAACCCGATTGCACATGCGTTACGCACGAGAATCGGCGTCTGGAGACGCCTCCTACGCCGAAGAGAAGTCCATGGTGAGCAATCTTCGGACGGCTTTTTGCGCCGAAGCAGGAGCGGGGCTGTGTTGCGGGATTTGAGGGTTGGCCGCTGAGCCTGCGGTTTGGCCACCGAGCTTGGACCCAACCCGGAAATCCCGAAACCCACCAGCCCGGCGTTGTCCACCAGCAGTGATGCCGATTGACCAGTGCCAGCCCGCCTGCTATAATGCGACCGAGGTAGTCGATTGCCCGCTCGGTTCTGCATTTCCTGGGAAGCAGCGGATGCTGAGGTGGATGGCGTTGGGCAAGAAGCGAAAACAGCGAACGGGTTGGAGGATCGGCGCGTGGTTGAGTGGCATCAGCTCGGCGCTCTTGCTGGCCGCTGGTTTGTTCATCGGGCTGATCGCTGAGTGGATCAAGAAGGATTTGGACCATTACCGCTCGTGGATATGGGGCGTTTTCGCGGCCGCCATCGTCCTCACCTTTTTGACCCGCTATATGGAGTACAGCGCATCGCACAATGACACCGAAGAGGACTCCGCGACGCAGGATCGCCCCTTCTCGTCCCCTACCAGCCTCCATCAGTTGCCCTCGCCGCCGAGAGACTTCACGGGTCGTGAGGAAGAGCTGCGTGTTCTCCGCGAGAAGGTGAAGAAGTGCGGCATTGCCATTTCCGGCTTGCATGGCCAGGGAGGGGTGGGAAAGACCGTGCTCGCCCTCACGCTGGCGGAGGAACTCACCCCGCGTTACCCCGACGCTCAGATATACCTGGACCTCAAGGGAGTCAGCCAGCAACCCGTTACACCGGCGGAGGCCATGGCGCGCGTGATCCGCGCGTTTGACGTAACCGCGAGCCTGCCGGAGAACGAAGATCAACTCAGCGCGCTTTACAGGTCAGTGTTGCACGGAAAGCGCGTGCTGCTGCTCTACGACAATGCGGCGGATGCAGAACAGGTGCTGCCCCTGCTGCCGCCGGATGGCTGCCTGGCGCTGGTAACCTCGCGCCAACACTTCGATTTGCCGGGCTGCTACACCCGGAACCTGGACGTGATGTCCAAAAAGGACGCGCGGGAGCTGGTGCTGAGTATCGCGCCGCGCATCGGAGACCGGGCCGATGATCTTGCAAAGCTCTGCGGCTATCTTCCGTTCGCCCTGCGAAATGTGGCGAGCGCTCTGAACACGCGCGTGGACCTGACCGTGGCGAGTTACATGGAGCGGTTGAGCGATGCAAAGAAGAGAGCGGACCTGGTCGAGGCGTCGTTAAGCTTGAGCTACGACCTCTTGGCCGAGAAGCAACAGCAGCAATGGCGGATGTTGGGCGTTTTCCCGGGCTCGTTCGACGCGGCGGCAGCAGCCTCGGTCTGGGAAGTAGAACAAAACGAGGCTGAAGACGACTTGGGCGAGTTGCTCCTGCGCAGCATGGTGAAGTCCCAAACGGAGGGCCGATATAGGCTGCACGATCTATCCCGGGCCTATGCGGATTCAAAGGTAAGCAAGATTGAGCGCGCCACTGCCCTGCGCCGTCACGCAGAGCATTATGTGAATGTGGCCCGCGCTACGCAAACCCTTTACGACGCAGGTGGGGAGTCGGTCCTCGCGGGATTGGGGTTGTTCGATCTGGAGCGAGGCAATATCGAGGCGGGACATCGCTGGGCATCGAAACATGGCCAGCACAGGGACGAAGCAGCCCGGTCGAGCCTCGCTTATGCCCTGGGTTGCGCCCATGTCCTAGCTCTTCGTCTGCAACCGGAAGAGCAGGTACAATGGCTGAACTCTGCTTTGCAGGCTGCGCGGCGGTTACGTGACCGAATGTGCGAAGCCGCTGCACTAGGCAACCTGGGCGTCTTCTACCGCTTGTTGGGCGAGTATCGTCGGGCCATTGAATTCCACGAACAGAGCTTCGCTATCAGCCGCGAGATCGGTGATCGTGAGGGGGAGGCCTCCTCGCTCTGCATGATAGGCGTTGCCTACGAGGAACTGGGCGAGCATCGCCGGGCCATCCAGTTCTATGAACATAGTCTCGCCATCGCACGCGAGATTTGCAACCGCCGAGGAGAGGCTCTGACACTCGGCAACATAGGCTCTGCCTACCACTCACTTGGCGAATATCGCCGGGCCATCAAGTTCTGTACAGAGAGCCTTGCCATCGCACACGAGATGGGCGACCGCCTAGTAGAAGCCAACGCGCTTTGGAACGTCAGTCTTGCCCTGAACAAACTCGGCGAGCACGCGCAGGCAATCCCAAACGCCCAAGCCGCGCTCGCTATCTACGAGCAGATGGCACTCCCTGATGCAACCAAAGTGCGCCGGGCACTCGCCGAGTGGCAGGGAGAGGCGTAGCAGCCCCGCCCGCCCCGAAGGCGCTAAGCTTGAGACCCAAGGTCCCGCGCTCTCCTTCCCCAGTCCACATAGGTGGACTTCGTTAGCGTTGCCTCGATTTCAATCGAAGGGGCCAACCGCAGCGCCGGATCGGACAACATGTCCCCGTTCTCCATGCGACGCCCCTTCACTGCATTCACACACTTCATCCCTTCAGTGGTTCAGACCCCCGCCCCCTGCCCTCCACAACCTGTGAACAACATTTAACCGAAATATACCAGCGATTTCCCTGCAAAAGGCCCTACTTGTCGTACTGTTATTATGGGAGGCATTGAGTCATCAGTCCTCAGTTCTTGTCCTGCTCCCTACTAACAACTAATAACTCATGACTCAAAACTGTTTAACTCGCCAAAACGAAATCCCGCCACGCTCAGATTGAGCGTGAGATCGTTCATCCAAAACCCGCAAATTCCCTCGTGCAGGATGAGCGAAAATGAACCCCGCGCAGGCCCTACAGCGACGCCTCGACGCATTCGGCCTTCGACGCACGCTCGAAGAGCGTTTTGCCCTGCCATTTGAGCCATGAGCCGCCAACCAGCACCGCGCCGGTGGCCTCGCCGTTGCTCACGCGCACTGCCGCGAGTTCGCCGTCGGTGGTAAGCTCGCCCTCGCCGCCGGGGCCGGTGCTGAGGTAGTAGGTTTCGCCGTCATAAGAAGCCTGGATGAGGCCGCCGGTTCGCGCCAACTCCGACACACTGCCGGCCTTGGTCGGGAGCAGCGCCGCGACGAACCGGGTTTTCTTCCCGCGCTGCCTGCACACAAGAAATGACGCGCGCCGGGCGTCGGTCTCCGCCGGACACTTGCCCAGGCCGACAGCGGCACCGTCACACCAGATGCCGAACGCCAGGTCGCTCTCTGGCGACTTCCAGTTCACCCGGTAGCCACGGTTGATGTGATCGGTGCGGCCAAACGCGACATTCGGGTAGGCTGAAACGTCGAACTTGGCGGGGGTGTGCGTGCTGGATACATGCGCGAACCCCTCGCAGTGGATGAGCCAATCGAACTGGTGGGCATTTTTGCCCGTCAGATCATCCACTATGAAGCACGCGTTCCCGATGAGCAGAATCTTGCGAGTCTGCGTCACGCCGGGGTAGACTTCCTTGGAGGTGGCCTGCGCGAACTGCGCGACCTTGCCCGCGAAGAACACGTCGATAGCGTTTTCCGCCGAGCGCGCCTGCGACTTGCCGTCCACCACCACCGTATTGTGGCTCGCGGTGC
>Ga0209746_1001537_pt1 | contig 11003 bp, 10 predicted proteins | sample BarGraNGADG00211_3_FD_184496 | JGI IMG/M metagenome (GOLD analysis project Ga0209746, IMG submission 184496) | Arctic peat soil microbial communities from Barrow, Alaska - Barrow Graham LP Ref core NGADG0011-211 (SPAdes) (version 2) | ecosystem: Environmental > Terrestrial > Soil > Wetlands >...
TTATTTCGATGCAAATCCGCCGGTGGCGAAACGCATTATTGATAAAAGTCTCACGGCGGCGCGCGCGAGAGAGGCAGCGCGCAAGGCGCGGGAAGCGGTTCGCAAATCGGCGCTCACGGGCGGCGGTCTGCCGGGCAAGCTGGCGGATTGTTCCGACCGCGATCCGGTCAACACGGAGCTTTATATTGTCGAAGGTGATTCCGCCGGCGGCTCGGCGAAGCAGGGGCGCGACCGGAAATTTCAGGCGATTTTGCCGATTCGCGGCAAGCTCATCAACGTGGAGAAGGCGCGGCTCGACCGTGTGCTTCAGAACAACGAAATTCGCACGATGATCACGGCCATCGGCACGGGCATCGGCGACGGCGAGGGCGAAGGCACGTTCAATCTGGAGAAATTGCGCTACCACAAAATCATCATCATGACCGATGCCGATGTGGACGGTTCGCATATCCGCACGCTGTTGCTGACGTTTTTTTATCGCCAGATGCCGCAGCTCGTGAAGCAGGGCTTCGTTTATATTGCGCAGCCGCCGCTTTACTCGATCACGCGCAAGAAAAAGACGGATTACATTGACGATGATGTGCAGTTGAATCGCATCCTGCTGCAAAACGGCACGGAGGAAGTGAAGTTGAAAAATCTCGCGGACGGCCGTGAATTCACGCCGAAGCAGCTGGAAGAAATTCTCACGCTGCTCGAATCGCTGGACAAACACGCGACCTACATCAAACGGCTCGGCGGCGATTTTGCGAACTATGTTGACCAGCGCGAGAAGGACGGGACGCTGCCGCAGTTCATGGTGAAGGTGCGTGACGGCAACGACGACACGGTGCATTATTTCATCACGGGCGAGGAATTGGAGGAATTCAAGCTGGCGAACGGCGATCTGTTTTCGGGCGACACCGAGACGCGCAAGAAAGACGGCCCGACGCGGCGCGCGAAAATTTCCGATCTGCACCTCGAAGGCAAGGCCATCGCAGATCTGCTCGGCAAACTTTCCAAGAAAGGTCTCGCCGTGGATCATTACGCCGCGCAGGACAAGCCGTTGTTTGAACTGACCGAGGGTGAAGGCGAACGCGCGACGGTGACGCCGCTGTTTTCGATTCCAGAAATTCTCGACGGCGTGAAAACCGTCGGTAAAAAAGGCATCCAGATGACTCGTTTCAAGGGTCTCGGCGAAATGGACGCGAAGGAACTTTTTGAAACGACGATGAATCCGGTCCGGCGCAAGCTTCTCCGCATCGAACTCACCGACGCGATTGAGGCCGAAGAAATGTTCGTGCGGCTCATGGGCGACGAAGTTGAACCGCGCCGCCAGTTCATCGAAGACAACGCGCTGAACGTCCGCAACCTCGATGTGTAAAATTAGGATTTGACAATGTAGTCACGCGTGACTACATTGATGCCATGAAAACAAAACGTGTTGGAATAAAATACCCGGAACACAAGCCGTCAGTCTTGGTGCTGAACGACGCCGTGGCGTTGCCGGGCGTGGGGCTTTCCATTCCGGTGCGCGCGGCCAAGGCGAAACTGTCGGCGCTGCTGGAGTTGGTGGCGGGCGGGCAGGAAATCACGATCACCTCTGACGGCAAGCCGAAGGCGGTGCTATCACCGGTGGGCAAGCACAAGACGCGGAAAGTTTTCACGGGCACTTGGGAGCATTTGAAAAAAATGCCGATGCAAACCGAAGGGCCGTTCGCCGATGAAATCATCCGTGCTGACCGCGATGGTCGTGGCTGGTAAAGATCATGTATCTCGACTCCTGCGTCATCGTAAAACTGGTCAGCCACGAACCCGACAGCGCGGCCTATCACGGCATTGTGGCTGGCCACTCCATTGTCACATCGGAGCTGGCGGTGGCGGAAGTTCGATCCGCCCTGCTCACCAAAGAACGGGCAGGGCGGATTTCCCATCAGGCGCGCATGGCTGGCTGGCGGTTGTTTCAGGACAAAGTGCGCGACCAGGAATTTATCCTGCTCCCGTTGGATCGCCACGTTATTGAACGTGCGGGCGCGGTGATTGACCAGTGCCATCCCAACGTCGCGCTGCGGACGCTAGATGCGATTCACGTCGCGACGGCGGAGTTGCATGGTGGCGAACAAATGTGCAGCAGCGACCAGCGGGTGTGCGATGCGTCGGACTTCATCGGTCTGTCGCTGACCGCGCCGCCACCAAAAATAAAATAATTTTTTAATTTAATCATGCCAGACGAAACTGAACCCACACCACCTGCCGCGCCGCAACAACAACCGAGCGGCGGCGCTTACACGCAGGGCGAAAAAATTTCCAAGATCAACGTCGCGGACGAGATCAAGAATTCGTTCCTCGACTACTCGATGTCTGTGATCATTTCGCGCGCGTTGCCGGACGTGCGCGACGGGCTCAAGCCGTCGCAACGCCGCATTCTTTACGCGATGGAAAATCTGTCGCTTTTCCCTGGACGCAAGCATATCAAGTGCGCGAAAATTTGCGGCGACACCTCCGGCAATTACCATCCACACGGCGAAGCGGTGATTTACCCAACGCTCGTCCATATGGCGCAGCCGTGGGCGATGCGCGAGAAACTCGTGGACGGCAAGGGCAACTTCGGTTCCGTCGAAAATGATCCGCCGGCGGCGATGCGTTACACCGAGGCGCGGTTGACGCATCTCGGCGCGGCGCTGATGCAGGACATGGAGAAGGACACCGTTGATTTCGTCCCGAACTACGACGAGCGCCTTACCGAACCGACGGTTTTCCCCGCGGCATTTCCGAACCTGCTCGTCAACGGCGGCACCGGCATCGCGGTCGGCATGGCGACGAACATGGCGCCGCACAATCTCGGCGAGGTCATTGACGGCATCTGCGCGCAGATTGACCGGCCGGAGATCACGATTCCGGAGTTGATGAAATTCATCAAAGGCCCGGACTTTCCGACGGGCGGTTTTATCTGTGGTGTCGAGGGCATCAAGAATTATTTCGCGACCGGCAAGGGCAGCCTCAAGTTGCGCGGTCGTATTGGCGTGGAGGAGATGAAGGGAAATCGCGAGCAGCTCGTTATCACGGAGATTCCGTTCAACGTGAACCGCGCCGGGCTGGAAGAGCAGATCGCCGCGCTGGTCAACGACAAGGTCATCACGGAAATTTCCGCGATGCGCAATGAGTCGGACGAACATTGCCGCCTCGTCATCGAATTGAAGCGCGACGGCACGCCGAAGGTCGTCATCGCCAAACTTTTTCAGCACACGCAACTGGAGGTTTCGTTCAGCGTCAACGCGCTGGCGATTGATCATGGCCGGCCGAAGACGCTCAATCTTAAACAGATTATTCAGTGCTACATCGAGCACCGCCGCGAAGTGATTTTGCGCCGCACGCGTTTTGAATTGCGCAAGGCCGAGGAACGCGCCGAGCTGCTCGAAGGTTATCTCATCGCGCTGTCGAACCTCGACGAGTTCATCCACATCATTCGTTCCAGTAAAACGCGCGACGAAGCCCGCGTGAAGCTGCTCGCGTTCGAGTGGTCGCGCGCGCAGGTGGAGAAGTGGGGCATCTTGATTCGCAGCGAAGCGCGCTTGGACGCCGGGCGTTACGCGCTGACCGACCGGCAGGTGGACGCGATTCTGGAACTGCGCCTCTACCAATTGACCGGGCTGGAAATTGACAAGATTGACCGTGAATACAATGCGTTGCTCGAAGTCATCAAAGACCTGCTCGATATTCTAGCAAAAGAATCGCGCGTGATGGCGATCATCAAAGCCGAGCTTCAGGCCATCAAAGAAAAACACGCGACGCCGCGCAAATCCGAAATTGTTCCGGACGAAGGTGAAATCGCCATCGAAGACCTCATCGCGAATGAAGGCGTCATCATCACGCTCACGCACAACGGCCTGCTCAAGCGCACGAACGTCAGCGAATATCGCGCGCAACGACGCGGCGGCAAAGGCGTCATCGGCATGACGACGAAGGAAGGCGAGACGCCGGATGACAATGATTTCGTCGAACATCTTTTCACCGCGAGCACGCATGACTATCTGATGTTCTTCACGAACACCGGGCGTGTTTATGTCGAGCGTGTGCATGAGATTCCCGACATGGGCCGCGCCGCGAAAGGCCGGAGTATCGCGAATCTTTTGGAATTGAAAGCCGACGAAAAAATCGCCGCGCTCATCCGTATTTTGTCGAAGACCGACGCGAACAAGGAAGACGTGACGTGGTCGCAGTCCGGCGAATTGTTCTTCGCGACGCAGCAGGGCACGGTGAAAAAAACGTCGCTCAATGAATTTTCCAACGTCCGCAAGGGCGGTATCATCGCCATCGGCATTGATCCCGGCGACGCGTTGATCGAAGTCAAATTGACACGCGGCAGCGTTGATGAAAGCGATCCGGGCGACGATGTCGTATTGATCACCAAGGACGGCATGAGCATCCGCTTCCATGAAGCCGACGTGCGTTCGATGGGGCGTGCCGCCGGTGGCGTGCGCGGAATCAATTTGGAAAAAGGTGACGCCCTCGTTGCCGCTACGATTGTCGTTCCCGACGCAGCCCTCCTCGTTGCCGGCGAAAACGGCATCGGCAAGCGCACTGGATTTGACGAATACCGTGTCCAGTCACGCGGCGGCAAAGGCATCATCACCATGAAGACCGGCGACAAGACCGGCGCCGTGGTTGGCGCTTTGACCGTGCGCGACACCGACGAGATCATGCTTATCACCAACGGCGGCCAGATGGTGCGCATTCCTGTGCAAGGCATCCGCGAAGCCGGGCGCAACACCATGGGTGTGAAACTCGTGAACCTCGACGCGGGCGACAAACTGCAAGCCATCGCTCCCGTTATTGGCGAGGACACCGAAGCGGTCGTCGTCGAAGCCGGGAAATAGCCGGATAAAATTACTTGTGGTGACCGCACAAATCGTGTTTTTTGTGCGGCCATTTTTTATTTAATGAAAAAATTAATTGCAACCATCCTGGCCGCTGTCGGAGTTCTGACGGCTTTCGCCGAACCCAGCACCAACGCCAGCGCACCCGGCGCGGTGGCGGAAATCAAATACCCTTGGAAGAGCAGCGTCTCGGCCGGGTTGACGCTGACGAAAGGCAACAGCGACACCCTCCTGTTCACCGCCAGTTTGCAGACCCAGAAAAAGACGCCACACGATGAATACAAATTTGGCGTGGAAGGTTCTTATGGCGAAAATAATTCCGTCGAGAACAATAAAACGGCTCACGCGTTCGGCCAATACAACCACCTGTTCACCGAGCGGCTGTTCGGCTACCTGCGCGCCGACGCGTTGCATGACGGCATTGCCGACCTGGATTATCGCATCGCGTTAAGCCCCGGCCTCGGTTATTATTTGCTGAAGACCACGAACACGACGCTCGCGTTGGAAGCCGGTCCCGGCGTGGTCTTCGAGCGGCTCGGCGGTTTGGACGACACATACGCGATCCTCCGTCTGGCCGAACGGTTTGAACATAAATTTCATTCCGGCGCGCGCGTCTGGCAGAGCGTTGAATTCCTGCCCGAAGTGGACAAGTGGGACAAGTTCACCCTTAATGCTGAAATCGGCATTGAAGCTCCGGTCACGAAACAGTTGAGCGTGCAGGCTTTCATGCAGGACAGTTACGTCAACCAGCCGGCTGCCGGACGCAATGACAACGACCTGAAGCTCATCAGCGGCATCAAATACAAATTCTAAAATTTCACAACGCGAACGGCGGCTTTGGATTTTTCCGAAGCCGCCGTTTTTGTTTTTGAAATGATGCCCGCAGTTGGTTGTTGAGGGCGGCGGTCAACCGCGCGCAGTCCAGACGCTTCGCGCTGGCTGGAAATTTTCGGACCTCGCGAAGCGTCTGGACTGCGGACGCTTCAGCGCCGCTTTTGAGCGCGTGATTGGAAAATTCAGGGCGCGAGCCGTTCGATCTTCCACGCGCCGTCCGCCGGCCGCGTGTAGGAAAAACGGTCGTGCAGACGGCTCGGGCGGCCCTGCCAGAATTCAATCCGCTCCGGCTTCAAAATGAATCCGCCCCAGTTCGGGGGCAGGGGAACGTCATTGGGAAATCTTTTTTTCAGTTCGCGCCACTTCGCTTCGAGCGTCGCGCGGTCGGAAACACTTTGACTTTGGTTGGATGCCCACGCGGCGAGCCGGCTGCCGCGCGGACGGCTTTTGAAATACGCCTCCGATTCCGCGACCGGCAGTTTCGTGATGCTTCCGGCCACGCAGATCTGCCGTTCCAAGTCCGGCCAGAAAAAAGTCAGCGCGGCGTTGGGATTCTCCGCCAGTTCACGGCCTTTGCGGCTGTCGTAGTTCGTGAAAAAAATGAAGCCGCGTTCGTCCACCGTTTTCAACAGCACCGTGCGTGTCGAAGGTTTTCCGTTTTGATCCACCGTCGCGAGCGTCATCGCGTTGATGTCGGCGGGACGATGATTGCAGATCGCGCTCCAGAGTTTGTAGAGCGCGATGCCGATTTTGCGCCAGCGGCTTTGCGACTGTTCGCCGGTGGCGTCGCGGAACCATGCTTCAAACTGCGCGATGGGATTGGCGTCCAGCGCCGCGCGGTCGAGCGCGCCGCGTTGGTAATCTTCGCGGAAGTCGGACAGGTTCATGTCACATCGCGCGGAACGCGGTCAGGCCGAGGATCAGGACGAACGCCGCGCCCGCCAGCCGCACGCCGCTCAACAGCCGCGTGCGCGCTTCCGTCGCCGTCGCCCAGTTCAGGAGGTCACGCAATTTCCACGGCGTGACCGTGAACCAGATGCCCATGACCACGAACACATACGCCCACGCCTGAATGACCACCACGAACGGCGATTCGCCGAGATGCGGACGCCCGGTGTCCACCATCAATTTTGCCAGCAGCAGCATCACCACCGCCAGTCCGCGCACCGCCAGAAAATCCTGGATGAAAATGCAAGACAGCACGCCGACCGCGATGAAGCCCGCCATCATGTAAGGCTTGAACGCGGAAAAATCCGCGATGGGTTCGTTGTTCACGAGCCAGACGAACCACGCCGTGCCGAGCAGCATCAGTGCGACGCCGGCGGCGAAGTTGCGCGGAAATTTTTTCACGGTGGCGGCGAACTGGGCCGGTTTGGCGAGGCCATAGACCTGCGGCAGCCCCATGCCGACCCCGAGCAAAACAGACAAAAGCGACAGTTTCATTTTTGGAAATTAAACCACGAATGTTCACCAATAGACACGAAGAAAAGCAATCTGGTCAAAATAATTTACAGGTTTGACGTTCCCCGTTCTGGCGGTATCTTGCCAGCATGAACTTCAGCATTGTCTTTGAGAAGGTTCAAGAAGCCGGTTTTCCTGCCGGTTATTATTACGCGCACATTCCGAGCTTGAGCCTGACCACGCACGGCCTGGGCATCGAAGGCGCGCGGGAGGCCGCCGCCGATCTGCTCAAATTGTGGCTCGCGGAAAAGCGCGCCAATGGCGAAACCATCACTGCTCCCGCCGAATCCTTGTTTTCAATCCTCGAACTTCCCGACGATGCCCTGCAACGCGCGTGAAGCTTTGGCGAAACTGCAACGCGCGGGTTTCGTCGTCAAACGGCAATCCGGCTCCCATGTGGTTTTGCGCCACGCCGATGGCCGGCAAACTTATGTGGCAATGCATCCCGGCGATATTCCGACGGGAACTTTCCGCTCCATTCTCAAACAAGCCGGGTTGACCGAAGAAGATTTTAAGAAGCTTTAGGAAGTTGCGCGGAAATTAAACCACGAATCCGCCTGAATGGACACGAAGAAAATCAATTTGTTCATTTTCCCGAGTTGCCTAAAGTTTTCAATGGTCGATCGGTGATTGTCCAAACGAAGTCGTGTTGCGCTGCCTGTGCCTGCACATATGCGCGAAGCTCGTGGTTGCGGGCATACTCGATATCAAACACCGGTTTGTGGGCAGCAATCGCCGGGGCAAGACAGTCCAAGATGTGTTGGGTGTGACCGCCCTTTTGTCGCTTGTCGCCGTGGGTGAAAAGATCTTCTATGCCGACGGCATCCACGTTGGTGAGAAAATCCGGGTGTGCGAAAAGTTGGGTGCCATTTTGGGGAATTACCAGTGCAGCGGTATTCAATTTACGGGCGCGGGCGGAGACGATCTTCACCCAATCCACCATGTCACGCCGATAGGATTGTTTTGTTTCGGGATTGAGCCGGTCATCGATGAAATTTTCTCCGTTCTGCTCAAATGTTTCAAAGCCGTCCACGATGTCCAGATATACCCCGTCAAATCCGGCAGCTAAGATTTTGTCCTCCTCGGCGAGGATGAGTTTTTGCCAGCCGGCTTGCCAGTATTTGACGCGGTAGTTTTCCTTCCATTCGGGGTTTTGGGTGAGCAAGAATGCGGGCGATCCGGAATCTGGTATTCCGTCTTGGTTGGCATCCCACTCACGATGCCAGTAAGCACGATATGTTCCGGCCTCGCCGATGGAAAGGTAGGCGATTACTTTGCGACCAGCGTGGCTTGCACGGATGGTTGCCAGATCCGCCGGCGTCCACGGCTGACCGTTGCTGAAATTCGCATCAAGGACGAGCCAATCCCGTCCGCATGCCGCCAGTTTGGTGACCGCTTCGATTTTAGTTTTCGCCAGCGAGTCAGTCTGCAAAACATAAGCAAAGGAAGCGGGCGTCAATTCTGCGGCTGACATGGAATCGCCGATCAAGAGCAGGAGACAAAGCGGCAGACTTTTCATCGTAAATTGCCAAATATCATAAATTCACCACCGCCGGGTCGCCGTAGAGGGTGAAGGAGCCGGTGCGCTCGATCTTCACGTCCATGAGCTGCCCCTGATGGCGGACGCTGCCGTCGAACAGCACGATGCGGTTGCACCGCGTGCGCCCGGTGTAGCGCGCCGCGTTTTTCTTGCTCGGTCCTTCGACGAGAATTTCCACTTGCCGTCCGATGAAGCCGTCGTATTTGCGCGCGGCGATTTCGTTGATGAGGTTCAGCAGCCGTTCGTTGCGTTCCTCGCGGATGGCCTGCGGCACCTGGTCGGGCATCTCGGCGGCGGGCGTGTCGCGGCGTTGCGAGTATTTGAAAATGTAGGCGTTGTCGAATTCCACTTCGCGCGCGAGCGAAAGCGTCAGTTCAAAGTCCTCCTCGGTCTCGCCCGGAAAGCCGACGATGATGTCCGTGGTGATGCCGATGCCCGGCTTGGCGCGGCGGAGCTTCTCGACGATGGCGAGAAAGCGTTCGCGTGTGTAGCCGCGGTGCATCAATTTCAAGATGCGGTCACTGCCGCTTTGCAGCGGAAGGTGCGCGCTCTCGCACAGTTTCGGCAGCCGCGCGTAAGCCTCGACGAGATCATCGCCGTAACCTTTCGGATGCGGCGAGGTGAAACGGATGCGTTCGAGTCCGTCAATCTCGTGAACGGCATCGAGCAGTTGGACGAAAGGCATTTTCTTGATTTGCCCCTCACCCGGCTTCGCCACCATCTCCCCATCCGATGGGGAGAGGGACGGGGTGAGGGGTAGCCGCTTGCCGTAGCTCGTGACAATCTGGCCGAGCAAGGTAATTTCCCGCACGCCGCGCGCCACGAGTTCGCGGCATTCGGCGACGATGTCCTCAATGGTGCGGCTGCGTTCCTCGCCGCGCGTGTAAGGCACGATGCAAAAGGTGCAGTATTGATTGCAGCCTTGCATGATGCTGACGAACGCGGACACGGAAGTCTTGGCGCTGCCGTTGAGCAGATGTTCGCGGATGGTCGCCTCGCTTTTGGCCTCGGCTTCAACGTCCACGATTTTTTCGCGTTTGCCGGCAAGCAGTTCGTCGAGGTATTCCGCCGCGCGATGAAATTTTTGCGTGCCGAGAACCAGATCCACGTCCGGCAATTTTTCGATAAGTTCCTGGCCGCGACTTTGCGCCATGCAGCCCAGGTAGCCGAGAATCTGGTCGGGCCGGTCTTTCTTCGCCGTGCCGACAAGATTTTTCATTTTGTTGATGGCTTTCTGCTCGGCGAGGTCGCGCACGCTGCAAGTGTTCAGCAAAACCACGTCGGCGGCGGACTCGGACTTCGCCAGCGAATAGCCCTTGGTGACGAGCTGCGCGGCGACGGCCTCGCTGTCGCGCTCGTTCATCTGGCATCCGTAAGTTTTGATGAAAACACTGGGCATGATTTCAGGCGGTCAGGATAGCATTGCCGGGGGCGATGAAAAGTTGAAAGAACTTGTTCGCTCATTGCAGGCCATAATTTTAGTCGTCATTCTGCGGCGTGTTTTCAAAATCCATTAGCCGCCGCGTGAAGGGAAAATTGGGATAAACGCAGAAGCGCGGAAGAATTGTTCAATGCTTGGGGCAATCGTCGCAAAGAATCCGGCAGTGGCGGAAGCAGGACGGTCTTGGATATAATAATTGCGGGCGCGGTTGCGCTTTTGGGGAGACTTCTGAATTTCACCTGTTCCCTCATGGCTTGCGAAATGACTTTTCTAAAAATGACGGCGGGCGCCAAGAAGCGTTTTTTATTTCTTCTGCAACTTCGCCTTCGTGATCGCCTGCAACTCGTCCAGTTCCGGCTGAAGTTCCGCCTTGGTCTTTTTGTCCATGCGGTCAATGAACAGCAGGCCGTTCAAATGATCCGCCTCATGCTGCACCGCGCGCGCCAGCAGGCCGCCGCAACGAAATTCAACCGGCTTGGCCTTCGCGTCCAATGCCTTCACGTCCACGGATTCTGGACGCGAAATCTCCGCGAAAATTTCCGGGAAACTCAAGCAGCCTTCGCCGCTTTTCACCGGTTCGCCCACGGGCGTCACCACCGGATTGATCAACACCAGCGGCATGATTTCGGCCACGTCCACCGGTTTGCCCTTGAGTTCCAGTGTGGACGGCCGGTCGGTGATCTCCCGCACATCAATCACCGTGAGTTGTTTCGCCACGCCAACCTGCTGCGCCGCGAGGCCGACCCCGTGCCTGTCCGCCATCGTCTCGAACATGTCGGCGATGAGTTTTTTTATTTCCGGCGTGATGCTTTCAATCTTCGCGCCCTTTTGCCGGAGCACCGGGCTGCCGTATTTAACAATTTCCAGAATCATG
>Ga0209746_1001539_pt1 | contig 10996 bp, 8 predicted proteins | sample BarGraNGADG00211_3_FD_184496 | JGI IMG/M metagenome (GOLD analysis project Ga0209746, IMG submission 184496) | Arctic peat soil microbial communities from Barrow, Alaska - Barrow Graham LP Ref core NGADG0011-211 (SPAdes) (version 2) | ecosystem: Environmental > Terrestrial > Soil > Wetlands >...
TATCATTTTACTTTTGCCGCAGAAATGAGCATTGTGATGAAAGGAGCGATGCAGCTGGCATTATGACCCCAATGCATCCAGCATGATAAAAACCATTCGAAAATCCCCGAAAAATAATACCTATGATTCCAATTACTGATAAGATCGTTGATGAGAAAATCCTGCAAAAAGCAGTCGACCGGTACCGTGAGAAAGGTATCATACTTCCGACATTTGCGCAGATGCAGAACCCGGACCTGATCCCGGGTGTGATCAAAGACAAGCTAAAGAACATTGGCTTATGGGATCTTCATCCGCTTAACCTTTTTCGGATTACCTGGAAAAATGAACCACGGCAAAAGGGAGGGATTTTTGGCAGTCCGAATTTCATGGAACTTCCGAAGGCCCTTACAGGCATTGATGCCCGGATCGTCGTGATGCTCGGAAAATGGTTCCCAACAGGGGCACACAAGGTCGGCGCAGCCTATGGTTGCCTGGCTCCACGGATCATCACCGGCCAGTTCGACCCCACCTACCATAAAGCGGTTTGGCCATCTACCGGAAACTATTGCCGTGGTGGCGCCTTCGATTCTTATCTCATGGACGTGACGGCGGTTGCCATCCTTCCGGAAGAGATGAGCCGGGAACGGTTTGCCTGGCTGAAAGAGATCGGGGCTGAGGTTATCGCTACACCCGGGTGTGAATCGAACGTAAAGGAGATCTACGACAAGTGCTGGGAGATCCGCCGTACCCGTGAGGATTGCATGATCTTCAACCAATTCGAGGAATTCGGGAATTCCTGCTGGCATTATGAAGTTACGGGCCATGCCATTGAAGAGGTTTTCAGAAGGATTGCAGATGAAAATTCCCAGCTGGCTGCTTATATTTCAGCAACCGGATCGGCGGGTACCATTGCAGCCGGCGATTACCTGCGTACAAAATTTCCATTTTTGAAAGTCGTCGCATCTGAAGCATTACAATGCCCGACATTGTTGCGCAACGGGTTTGGCGGCCACCGTATTGAAGGTATCGGCGATAAACATGTTCCCTGGATCCACAACGTAAAAAATACAAATGTGGTAATAGCGATCGATGATGAAGATTGCATGCGGCTCCTTCGTGTCTTCAATGAGAAGGAAGGTCATGATTATCTTACCGGCAATGGAGTCAGAAAGGAACTCGTTGATCAACTTGGAATGATCGGGATCTCCGGAATTGCAAACATCCTTTCTGCAATCAAAACAGCAAAATATTTTGATCTGAAAGGCGATGATGTCCTGGTGACGATCGCCACTGATTCGGCTGAAATGTACGGATCGCGGCTGGAAGAATTAACCGCTGAACGCGGAGCATATTCCTTTCTGCAGGCTGCAAAGGATCATGAGAAATGCATGTTCGGTACCACCACCGACCATATGAAGGATCTCACGTACGAAGACCAGAAAGCCATTCACAACCTGAAATACTTTACCTGGATCGAGCAGCAGGGAAAGGATGTAGAGGACCTCCGCCAGCTTTGGGATGACCGGCAGATATGGCCGAAGATCTTCAGACAACCCGCCCGATGGGATGAACTGATCAACGAATTTAACGACCGGACCGGACTTTTGAAATAATGTTCTATCTTTAGAAGAAAAATGAATATCAGCAAGATGACTGATAAATTTCGTTACCAATGTGTCGATTGCGGAGCCGAATATCCGGGGAATAAAGTAATTTACCTCTGTCCTGTCTGCCAGGCTGGTAATCTCGCAGGTCAGCCACCGAAGGGAGTGCTGAAAACGATATACAATTACAGGCAGATCCGCGAGCTGTATCAGGCAAACCGACTTTTTCAAGAGCTTCAGGATGACTATTTCATTCCGCTGTTACCTATCCTGCGACCGGAATCCTGGCCAAACCTGCATATCGGCAATACCCCGCTTTACCGAAACGACAGCGTGATTCAAGAGAATACCGGTTTTGAAATCTACCTTAAAGATGATTCCCAGAATCCGACTTTCTCTTTCAAGGACCGCGCTTCTGCATTGGTTTCAGCATGGGCGCTGGAAAATGGAATTTCCACCCTGATTGTTGCATCCACCGGCAATGCCGGATCTTCACTTGCCGGTATTTGTGCAGCACAGCAGCAAAAGTCGATCATCCTCATACCCGCAAAAGCTCCGTTGGCCAAGCTTACACAGATCATGATGTATGGAGCCAATATTATCCCGGTGAACGGCACTTATGACGATGCATTCGACCTTAGTGTGGAAGCCTCCCGGTTATTTGGATTTTATAACCGGAATACGGCCTATAATCCGCTCACCATCGAAGGCAAAAAAACCGTTTCTTTTGAAATTTACAACCAGCTTGAATTCCAGGTCCCGGATCGTGTCTTCGTACCAACCGGCGACGGCGTGATCCTCTCCGGGGTATACAAAGGCTTTGAGGAGATGCTGCTGCTGGGAATCACTGACCGGATACCGGTCATTGTTGCTGTGCAGGCTGCGGGAAGCCCAAACCTGGTCAACAATATTGATCATCAGAACTTCAGTATTACAAAATCTGCTACCATTGCAGATTCTATTTCGGTGGATGTGCCAAAGAATTTTTTCATGTCGGCAGGGTTTATAAAAAAGTACAAGGGCGAATCTGTGACTGTGACGGATGAAGAGATCCTGCAGGCATCGGTACAACTTTCGGAATCGGCCGGGATATTCGCGGAACCGGCTGCTGCTGCTGCCTTTGCCGGATTGTTAAACTTCACCCGGTCGGGCAGGATCCCTCATGGATCAAAAAATGTGGTATTGCTTACCGGAAGTGGGTTGAAGGACCTGGCTTCCGTTCAATCACAAATCCATCTTCCGGCACCGGTAGATCCGGATATCCTGTCGCTCGGGCAGTTGATCCGCACAATCCTTTCCAAAAACCCATAAATGATCTCATTTTCCTTGAACGGACGAAGGATTGATTATGAAGGTGATGAAGGCCGGACACTTTTATCTTATTTGCGGGAGACAGAAGGGATCACTTCTGTAAAAGATGGTTGCTCGGGTCAAGCCTCCTGCGGTTCATGCATGGTGGAGATTAATGGGAAAGCAAAGCTTTCCTGCACTCAGAAACTGAAATTCCTGGACGGTTTTCAGGTCATTACGATGGAAGGGATCCCTGAAAAAGTGCGTGATGTGATTGCAAAAGCATATGTTAACAAAGGCGCTGTACAGTGCGGGTTTTGTACCCCCGGAATGATCATAAGAACGAAGATCCTGTTTGCAGAAAACCCCGACCCAAGCCGTGAAGAGATCAAAAAAGCCATCAACCAGAACCTTTGCCGTTGTACAGGATATGTAAAAATCGTTGATGCAATTGAAGATGCGCTGAAGACATTGCGGGAAGGGAGTGAGAGCAGAAATAATCCGCCGACTGCCGGCATTGGCCAATCGCTTACAAAATATGAAGCATATGAAACGGCGACCGGTAAGAGATTGTTCGTGAACGATATGAAATTTGAGGGCATGCTTCATGCCGCTCTGCGTTTCAGTGACCATCCCCGTGCCCGGGTTATTTCCATCAACACCGATGCAGCACTTGCATTGGATGGCGTTATCAGGGTATTCACTGCTTCCGATGTTCCCGGAGACCGTTATACTGGTCTTATTTTCAGCGACTGGCCATTGATGATTGCCAAGGGAGAAACGACGCGGTACATTGGTGATGTTATTGCCAGTGTTGTGGCTATTGATGAAGATACTGCCCGAAAAGCAGCACAACTGATCCGGATTGAATACGAAATTCTTGAACCCGTTTCGGATGTTCACAGGGCATTAAAAGTGGATTCACCACAGGTACATCCCGGTATGTCGAATCTGCTTGAAACCTGTGTGGTAAGAAGAGGACAAGCGGACGGGCGGACAGGCGGACAAGTTATCTATACATCTTCCGGAGTTTATGAGACCCAGCGTGTCGAACATGCCTTCCTGGAAACCGAAGCGGCTGTTGCGCTTCCAGCCAAAGAGGGCATTCATCTTTACAGTCAGGGTCAAGGTATTTATGTTGACCAGCAACAGATTGCTTCGCTGCTTGGGCTAAATGAAAGCCAGGTAAGGGTTACGCTGGTTCCATGCGGCGGAGGCTTCGGTGGACGCGAGGACATGACCGTTCAAGGCCATGCTTCACTGTTTGCTTTCCTGTTACAAAAACCCGTGAAGGTGCATCTCTCTCGGGAAGAATCTATCATCATGCATCCCAAGCGTCACCCGGTTTGGATGGATATTTCGCTGGACTGCGACGAAAAGGGAATGCTGACTCATTTGAAACTTCGTGCGATAGGGGATACCGGCGCATATGCCTCGGTGGGGACCAAAGTGATGGAACGCGTGGCAGGTCATGCCAGTGGCGGGTATTATCTTCCATCGGTTGATATTAAATCATTGACCGTTTATACAAATAACATTCCTTCTGGCGCCATGCGTGGTTTTGGCGCCAACCAGGTGGCGTTTGCCTTGGAAAGCTGCATCGATGAACTCTGTGAAAAAGGCGGTTTCGATCGGTGGAAATTCCGTTACGACAATGCCTTGGTTTCGGGCAAAATGACTGCTACCGGACAGGTTCTCGACAAATGGGTTTGGATCAGGGCGTGCCTGCTTGCCCTAAAAGATCATTTTTATTCCGCAAAATATGCAGGATTGGCCTGTGGGATTAAGAATTCGGGGGTCGGTAATGGCATGACCGATTTCAGTGATGTGAAGATCCGGATTTTACCAGGAGGAAGGGTGATGATTGAACATGGATGGACAGAGATGGGCCAGGGCGTTCACAATATGGCCATTCAGACCCTCCACCAGTAAACAGGGATTGATGCACACCTGATCGATGTGGTTGTTGATACCGATGCTGAAATCCCTACAGGGATGACAACTTCTTCGCGTGCAACGGCCTTGCTGGGCAATGCCATTATCGATGCATCCATCTCCCTGAGGAATGATCTGAAAAATAAATCTCTTGATCAATTGGCCGGGACTAACTATACCGGTAAGTATTATTGTGACTGGACCACTAAACCCGGTGCCGATGTTGAGAAGATCGTCACACATTATTCCTATGGATATGCAGCCCAGCTGGTTGTTCTTGATGATAAAGGCGAGATCGAAAAAGTATTTGCGGCCCATGATGCAGGCAAGATCATGAACCCGATGCTTTTTGAAGGCCAGATCCAGGGTGCTGTCCATATGGGCGTAGGTTATGCCCTTTCCGAAGATCTTCCCATGGAAAACGGCCGGCTGGTAAGTACTAAACTCCACGACTGTGGCGTGTTGACTGCATTGCAAACACCCGATATGGAAGTCATCGGCATTGAAGAAGAAGATCCCGTGGGACCCTATGGGTCGAAGGGTATCGGTGAGATCGGACTGGTTCCGACCGCTGCGGCCATTGCCAATGCATTGTATTCTTTTGATGGAATCAGAAGAAGAAGCTTGCCGATGAAACGAGGAAAAAATAAATAAGATGATATTCCTGAAAAACGGTACCTGGATAGACTGGCAGACGCTGGAATTCAGAAAAACAGATATCCTGGTGGAAGAAGGCCCGGATGGGAAACTCTTTTTCGATCCGGACCCTGAAAGAACTGAGCATATTACTGGCATTGATTGTTCAGGAAAATTTATTACCCGATCCTTTGCCAACGGACACCACCATTCCTATTCTGCACTGGCACGCGGGATGCCGGCACCTAAAAAAAATCCCATAAATTTTTCAGAGATCCTTCAATTCATCTGGTGGAACCTTGACAAGGCGCTCGACCCTGATATGATCCGGTTGAGCGGCCTGGTTACGGCAATAGCCTGTGCAAAAAACGGTGTCACCTTTGTCATCGACCACCATTCATCGCCTTTTGCCATTGAGGGCAGCCTTGAAATTCTGGCTAAGTCATTTGAAGAAGTAGGAGTAGGGCATTTGCTTTGTTATGAGATTTCCGACCGCGATGGCCTTGACATTGTGCGCAAAGGCCTGACAGAGACCGCAACTTACATGGAGAAAAGACAGGGTATGGTTGGATTGCATGCCTCTTTCACGGTGGGCAACGATACCCTGAAACAGGCGGTTGACTTGGCGGTGGCAGCAAATTCAGGAATTCATATCCATGTAGCCGAGGATAAAAGCGATGAAGAAGATTGCATCCGGAAATACAATATACGGGTGATCGAACGTCTCGAGTCGGCGGGAGTGCTGCAGTTTTCAAAAACCATTCTTGCCCATTGCCTTCATCTGGATGATCACGAAAGAAGCCTGGTTGAAAGATCACCGGCATGGGTGGTTCAAAACATGGAAAGCAACCTGAATAATTCGGTTGGTTTTTTTACTTCAAAGGGGCTTGGATCACTGATCATGCTCGGTACGGATGGGATGCACAGCGACATGTTGCGCAGCGCCCAGTCGGCATTTTTTGCCGGTCATAATTTTGATTCCATTGATTATGGTGAAATCTATCGCCGGTTCCGTAATATTCATCATTATATAAATATAAATGGATTTTCGGGCGATGCTGAAAACAATCTGGTTATTCTTGACTACGACACTCCCACACCTTTGACCGGCAGCAATTTTTTGGGGCATTTTCTTTTTGGATTTAAAGCAAGAGATGTAACCCATGTCATCTCAGACGGGAAACTCATCGTGGAAAGCGGAACCCTTCTCACAGTAAATGAAAAGGAAATACTGGCTGAAGCGCAATTCCAGGCAGTTCGACTCTGGAAAAAGATGAAATAACGCAGTATTATGAAGTCAATCCTGATTATCAACGGTACCGTTATTTCAGCAGTATCTTCTGTGAAAGAAAACCTGGCAATTGATAATGGGAAGATCATAGCGAAAGGTCAGCTTGAACCAAATCATTACCCGGAATATGAAATTATCGACGCAACCGGCAAACTGCTGTTTCCCGGTGGTATCGACCCGCATGTTCACTTCGCATTGCCGACACCTGCAGGAGCATCCTCGGATGATTTTGCTTCGGGCAGCAGGGCCGCAATTGCAGGGGGAACAACCAGTTTCATCGATTTTGTCACACCTCATCGCGGACAATCCCTGTTAGAGGCATTATCGCTGAGAAGAGCCGAGGCAGCAGCCAGTTCCCTCGATTACTGGCTCCACATGGGCATCAGCGAATGGAATGTTTCCATTGCATCCGATGTCATCCGGTGTATTGAAAAGGAAGGGATTATTTCGTTCAAGGCTTACCTGGCATACCGCGAATCCATCGGAATCAGTTTATCTGAATTGCAACAGGTGATGAAGGTTGTGGGATCGGAGGGAGGATTGGTGATGGTGCATTGCGAGGATGGGGAAATGATCAGCCGGCTGCAACATGAATTTCTACTGAAGGGAAAGACACATGCCGGCTATCATGCTCTTTCTCATCCCGCGGAAGCGGAAATCCGCGCCGTGGAAAAAGTGATTGAACTTTCCGGAAAAACCGGATGTCCGGTATACATCGTTCATACTTCCACACGACAGGCTGCTGAGGCCATTGCTGAAGCCAGGAAATCAGGATTACCCATTTTTGCAGAAACCTGTCCGCATTATTTGCTGCTGGATGATTCTGTTTACGATGAAAGGTTGGATAACCTCCGTGTTCTGCCTTATGTTATTTCACCGCCACTGAGGACATTCACAGACCAGGAATACCTTTGGAAAGGGCTGGCTGACGGCACATTTGATACCATAGCGACAGACCATTGCCCTTTTAACCTTCATGGACAAAAAGACCAGGGACTCCATGATTTTACGAAGATCCCGAATGGGGCAGGCAGCATTGAACATCGGCTGAGCCTCTTATACACCTATGGCGTTCTGACCAATAAAATTACTATCAACCAATTTGTCAGTCTGGTTTCCACCCGTCCTGCAGAAATCTTTGGAATGGATGATCATAAAGGAAAGCTGGATGTTGGTTTTGATGCCGATGTTGTGATCTGGGATCCTGACACCAGAAGAATCATCTCTGTAAAGAATCATTTCCAGCATTGCGATTCTGATATTTATGAAGGATTTTCTATACAAGGTCAGCCTGAAACCGTTATTGTGAAAGGGGAGGTTGCATTCCGCAAAAACACATTAAATTCATAGATTAAATCATCCGCTTTACATGATCCGTTGCAAGTTTCTTCAATACATCGGCCGGTTTTTCAAACCGGTTGGCCAGCATCATCGCAGCAATTATGTATGGCTTAAAACCTGCCTGTTTGTAGAGTGGAATCCTGTACCGTTCAAAAACAGACGCGGTAACTTCACCTTCACCGCAGGAAATGCCTGAAATATCTGCCGGCAGGCAATGTAAATACAAGGCCTTTCCCTCCCGGGTCAGTTTCATCTTCTCTTCAGTGCATTCCCAGGTTTTAAACCGGGCATTGTTGGCAAGGCATTCTTGCTCCAGCCCTTTCAGTCCATCATGATCGTTATTGCGAAACAATTCTGTACGGCGCTGCATAACATGGAAAGGAGCCCAGCTTTTCGGATAAACGATATCGGCATCCCTGAATGCCTCTTCCATTGAGTTGACAACGCGGAAACTGCCGCCACTCTCGTCGGCCTGTTTCCCGGCCTGTTCAATCACTTCGGGGATGAGTCCGTACCCTTTGGGATAGGCCAGGTCCACCTGCATTCCGAACCGGGTCATCAACCCTATGATTCCCTGCGGAACCGAAAGGGGCTTTCCATAACTTGGGGAATAGGCCCAGGTCATGGCGATTTTTTTTCCTTTCAGATCTTCCAGCGACCTAAACTGGGTTTTCAGGTGCAGCAGGTCAGCCATGGATTGGGTTGGATGGTCGATATCGCATTGAAGGTTGATGATGCCTGGCCGTTGTGGCAGCACTCCATCGGCAAAGGCCTCATCGAGTGCAACTCCGACTTCCCGCATGTAGGTATTTCCGGCGCCGAGAAACATATCATCGCGGATACCGATGATATCACTGAGAAATGAGATCATAGCAGAAGTTTCCCTTACCGTTTCGCCATGTGCGATCTGTGATTTTCCTTCATCAAGATCCTGAACAGCCAGCCCGAGCAAGTTCGCTGCCGATGCAAAGGAAAAACGGGTTCTCGTGGAATTGTCGCGGAACTGAGAAATAGCGAGTCCGGAATCGAAACAACGCGTCGAAATGTTATGATCGCGGAGATATTTGAGTGTTTCTGCGATCGTCAGGATCGTTTCCAGTTCACCATAGGTTTTTTCCCAGGTAAGAAGAAAGTCTTTCTGATAAAGGTTAGAAATAGTAGTATCAAGTTTTTGCAAAAAAGCATTGAATGTCTTATCCATATAATATCACAGTATTTTTATTAAGATAAATGATACGCAAGTGCGGCATAAAAAGCAGATGCTGCAACCAGGTCGCTTACTGCTACCTTTTCATTTGCAGCATGTGCCAGAACCTCATTCCCCGGCCCGAATCCTATGCAGGGGATTTTGTAGTACCCGTTAATGGTAACCCCATTGGTTGAAAAGGTCCATTTATCGACCAGGGGTTTTTTATCAAAGAGCCCGGTATATGACTTGCAGGCGGCGGTGACGAGGGGATGGTCTTCTGCAATTTTCCAGGTAGGATAATACTTCTCCATGCCATACAGGAGACCGGTATAGGCTGCTTCTTCGTACTGCAAGACGTTTACACTTGCATCCATGTCTTTTACGATCTCCAGTATCTCTGCAACGGCCGATTCCTTCGTTTCACCCCAGGTCAGGCGGCGATCCAGGTGAATCTTTGCATAATCGGCCACGGCACAAAGTGACGGACTTCCCGATACAAATTCTGAAAGGGCAACACTTCCTTTTCCCAGGAATTCATCCTTCGGAAGGCGTTCATTCAGTTTTTCAATTTCCAGGCAGGCACGTGATGCCATATAAATTGCGTTCTTTCCGCGTTCAGGAGCAGAACCGTGGGCTGAAACACCCCGGAATGTGACCTCAATCTCCATCCTTCCACGATGCCCACGGTAGATATTCAGGTTAGTTGGCTCGGTGATAATGACAAAATCGGGAACGATCTTTTCTTCTTCTACCAGGTATTTCCAGCATAAACCATCACAATCTTCCTCCATCACTGTTCCGGTGAAATAGATCGTAAGATCACCGTGAAATGCCAGCTCCTTCAGGATCCTGCCGGCAGTAACAAAAGCAGCCGGACCTCCCTTTTGATCCACTGTTCCCCGGCCATGAACAAATCCGTCACGGATCTCACCAGAAAAAGGATCACCGATCCAGTTTTCAATGTTGCCTGTATCAACGGTATCGATATGACCATCAAATGCCAGGATCTTTTTCCCATTCCCGATACGGCCGATCACATTCCCAAGTCCATCTATCCTCACCCCATCGAAACCTGCTTCTTCCATCTGACGCTTCAATTCGGCAGCCATAGCCTGTTCCCCGGTACTCAGGGAACGGATTTTTACCAGTTTCGAGAGGTTTCCGGCCGTATAATCTTTGTATGATTGTGCCAGTTTATTGATTTTTGCTGAAATATCTTTCATTCATCAAGTGGTTAAAAATAATATGGTGGCAAAAGAAAAAGGCATATTCTTATACTTTTCTCAACTTCTCTGCAGATAACAGTATGACCTCGTACGTTGCCGGCAAAGTGAAATCCGGCTCTTTTTCATGATTTCCGACGGACGAAATGGCATCCTTAATGGCCAGCCATACCGAAAATGCAAGCATGAAAGGAGGTTCTCCCACGGCTTTACTCTTGCGGATGGTTCCGGGATTCGGAACATCCTTCAGGATCTCAACCCTGAAATCTCGCGGGATGTCATTCACCGTTGGGATCTTATAGGTGTCGGGCGAATGAGTCAGTTGATTTCCATCGTTATCCCATTTCATCTCCTCTGTTGTACACCATCCCACACCCTGAACGAATCCACCCTGGATCTGTCCAAGATCGATCCCTTCCACCAAAGAATCCCCCACATCATGAACGATGTCGGTCCGGATCAGCGTATGCATCCCAGTGAGGGTGTCAATCATGACTTCTGAAAC
>Ga0209746_1001541_pt1 | contig 10994 bp, 10 predicted proteins | sample BarGraNGADG00211_3_FD_184496 | JGI IMG/M metagenome (GOLD analysis project Ga0209746, IMG submission 184496) | Arctic peat soil microbial communities from Barrow, Alaska - Barrow Graham LP Ref core NGADG0011-211 (SPAdes) (version 2) | ecosystem: Environmental > Terrestrial > Soil > Wetlands >...
CTTCTTTGGACTAAAAGGTTGGCCAGCGTCTGGTCAACCCCCAACTCAGAGGTCAGCTGACGTACAAGTGCCGGGTTGCCCGGTTCTTTAACTATCCATTTTTTATCTAAGGCCATATCCTCGCAAATATACTTAATAATTTCAAAAGTTGATAAAAAAAATTACTTTTGTAGCCTATTAAAAGATCAATTTCTATGGAGTATACAGAACTAAATGAGCAAGAACGGAACAGACGCGATTCACTTAAAGCCATGCAGGAATTGGGTATCAATCCATATCCCGCAGAAGAATTCGAAATAAATATTACGAGCCGGCAGATAAGAGAACAATTTGATCCTGAACTTAAGAACTTGCAGGATGTGAAAATTGCCGGCAGAATCATGACCCGCAGAATCATGGGTGCTGCTGCTTTTATTGAAATTCAGGATGAAAAGGGAAAAATTCAGATTTACTTAAAGAGAGACGAGATATGCCCCGGTGAAGACAAAACCCTGTATAACACCGTCTTTAAAAAACTTTTAGATATCGGAGATATTGTAGGAATCAAAGGTTTTGTATTTATAACCCAGACCGGAGAATTGAGCATACATGCAAAAGAGTTAAGGGTGCTCAGTAAATCTTTAAGAGTACTCCCTATAGTTAAGGAGAAGGAAGACCAGGTTTATGATGCATTCTCCGACCCTGAACTCAGATATCGAATGCGTTATGTAGACCTCATCGTAAATCCATCAGTAAGGGATACTTTCATCAAAAGAAGCAAGATAATAAATACTATGCGTAACTTCTTTAATGAGCATGATTATCTTGAGGTGGAGACTCCTATTCTCCAGCCTATCCCCGGGGGAGCAGCTGCAAGGCCATTTATTACTCACCATAATGCACTTGATGTTCCCCTCTATTTGCGTATAGCAAATGAGCTCTACCTAAAGAGACTTATCGTTGGCGGTTTCACTGGAGTATATGAATTTTCAAAAGATTTTCGCAATGAGGGGATGGATAGAACCCACAACCCTGAGTTTACCGTTCTAGAGATATATGTAGCCTACAAAGACTACTTCTGGATGATGGAGTTTGTAGAACAAATGGTCGAGAAAGTTGCATTGGCTCTGCATAACAAAACGAAACTCACACTTGGCGACAAGGAAATTGAGTTTAAAGCTCCGTACAGAAGATTGCCTATGCTTGATGCCATAAAGGAATACTCAAAAGTGGATGTCGCCGGAATGAATGAAGATGAATTAAGGGTAGTTTGCACTAAGTTAAATGTGCCTGTAACCAAAAATATGGGAGTAGGAAAGTTAATCGATGCGATATTCGGTGAGTATTGTGAACACCATTTGATTCAGCCAACATTCATAACAGACTATCCTGTTGAGACATCACCACTAACAAAGAGACACAGGTCTAATCCATCACTTACAGAACGTTTTGAACTTTTTGTCAATGGCAAAGAGCTCGCTAATGCATACAGTGAATTGAATGATCCTATTGATCAACTGGAAAGATTCCAGGATCAGCTTAAGCTTAAAGACAAGGGAGATGACGAAGCAATGTTTATTGATATGGACTTTGTGAGAGCTCTTGAGTATGGTATGCCTCCAACCTCCGGAATGGGGATAGGTATAGACAGACTAACAATGTTTATGACCAACTCTACCTCAATTCAGGATGTGCTCTTCTTCCCTCAAATGCGTCCGGAAAAATAGTTATAATGTACATAGATCAGCTTTCTTCGCTTAGAAATCCAAAAATCAAAGAACTTATTGTGCTTCAGGAGAAATCTAAAGAGCGCAGAGATAAGGGGCTGTTCATTGTAGAAGGCATAAGAGAGTTAGAAGTCTGTATCAAGGGCGGATATGAGATTGATACACTTCTGTTTATACCTGAGCAATATCCTTTGTAGAGAGTAAATAAAATAGCTTGTGACCATCTATACTCTTTAACTTCCGATATCTACTCCAAAATAGCATACAGAGGTGGTACAGAAGGGGTAATTGCAGTTGTAAAAGAGAAAAAACTCTTCCTCTCAGATATAAAACTCTCAAAAAATCCTCTTGTTATAGTTCTGGAGTCGGTAGAGAAGCCGGGAAACCTTGGAGCCGTACTAAGAACAGCAGATGCCGGCAAAGTTGATGCCGTTATTGTGTGTGACCCGCTAACAGACCTCTTTAATCCAAACATTATACGCTCCAGTTTAGGTGGAATTTTTACCAATCAAGTGTGCTGTTGCAGCTCGGAAGAGTGTTACAAATGGCTAAAAGAGAATGGCATCAATATACTTGCAGCAGAGCTTCAGGCAGCCGGGTGGTATCACAAAACCGACATGACCACACCCACTGCAATAGTCATGGGAAGTGAGTCTGGCGGACTTACTCAATTTTGGACAGGTCATGCAGATGCCAGAATTAAGATACCTATGAACGGAGTGATAGACTCTCTTAATGTATCTGTCTCCACTGCAATTATATGTTTTGAAGCCCTAAGGCAGAGAGATTTTAAATTTTAATACAGCTTATAAATACCTGAAAATGCGATTTGCTCTTATAGGTGACCCGATTTCTCACAGTCTTAGTCCTGCACTTTTCCGTGCAGCCTATCCGGAATCCTGTCACACATATGAACTTTTGGAGACATCTTCAATTGAAGAGGCTATAAGGAGATTCCATAGTGAAGATTTTGATGGCTTAAATGTAACGGCTCCTTTTAAAGAAGCGGTTCTGAAGTTTACAAACAAAAGGGATCCTCTTGTAGATTTGATTGGGGCTTCCAATCTTATCTTAAAGGATGGGAAAATTGTATTTGCCTACAATACAGATTTCTTTGGTGTTACGGAGAGTATAAAAAGCTATGTTTCCCATGGAGATAAAGTAGTCGTTCTGGGGTGCGGAGGAGCCGGAAGAGCAGCCGCTCTTGCTGCCAGGTCTGCCGGATGTGATGTTACCATTGTGAACAGATCTTCCGATAAGGCAAAAAAATTCACGGAGAGGATCGGGATAGAATTTAACAGAATCGATATGCTCAAAGAGAAGATAAAGAGCTGCAAACTGTTTATCAATACCATTTCTGTCCATTTGGAAATACTCTATCGTTTGGATTACAGTGGTAAAATTGTTTTGGATGCGAACTATCGCTCCCCCCAGTTATCTTTCATAGAAAAGAGATACAATGCAAAATATATATCAGGTAAATCTTGGTTATTATATCAAGCTGTTCAATCGTTTCAGTTGTTTACTGCAGCTCAGCCCAATCTTGAGTCAATGCAATTAATAATAAATAATATCTAAAGTTTTTTATCTTTGTAGTGAACACAAAAATATATGCTATGTCGTTAAATAAGGTGATGTTGATAGGTAATGCAGGCAAAGACCCGGAGATTCGTCATCTGGAAAATGACTCGATTGTTGCCAGTTTCACTCTCGCCACAACTGAACGATATAAGGACAAAAACGGAGAGTGGCAAGAGCAGACCGAGTGGCACAACATCGTTTGTTGGCGATCTCTTGCCGAAAGAGTTGAAAAGTATGTAAAAAAAGGATCCCAACTCTTTATAGAGGGCAGAATAAGAACTAATAACTGGGTTGATCAAAGCGGGCAAAAGAGGTACACCATAGAGATATTGGCAGACAATATCCAACTATTGGGTAAGAGAGCCGAGTCTCAGACAACAACTCAAAGCATTCAAGGAATTGCAGCTCCGGCAGAAGCTGCAAATGAGGATTTACCGGATGATCTGCCGTTTTAATTTTTTTTTATACAATTATGAAAGTTGATGTTATTCTAGGGCTCCAATGGGGAGATGAGGGGAAAGGGAAGATCGTAGATGTTTTAGCAAAAGGCTATCCAATTATTGCAAGGTTTCAAGGAGGACCAAATGCCGGTCACTCACTTCAATTCGAAGATAAAAAATTTGTTCTGCATAGCATTCCTTCCGGGGTCTTCAGAAAAAACACTCAAAATATTATCGGTAACGGAGTTGTCCTGGACCCGATAATTTTTATGGAAGAGTGTCATAAATTGGAAGAACTGGGTGTTCCAATACATGAGCGTCTTATGATCTCCAAAAAAGCACATCTTATTTTACCTACTCACAGAATAATTGATGCTGCCTCAGAAGCTTCAAAGGGTGCTTCCAAAATTGGCTCAACCCTAAAAGGGATCGGGCCTGCCTATATGGATAAAACCGGCAGGAACGGCTTAAGGGTGGGAGATATTATTTCCGCGAATTTTTTGGAAAGATTCTATGCCCTTAAAAGTAAACATATAAGTTTTTTAAAACAATTTGACTACTCTTATAACAGTAATGAGAACGAGCCTCTATGGCTGGAAGCTGTCAATTACTTGAAAAGCTTCAATCTCATAGATGGTGAATATGTAATTAATCAATTTCTGGAAGATAACAAGCGAGTTTTAGCTGAGGGGGCTCAAGGCTCTCTTTTGGATGTGGATTTTGGCTCCTACCCTTTCGTCACATCATCCACTACTACATGTGCAGGTGCCTGTACGGGTTTGGGAGTCGCTCCTTCACGTATCGGTTCTGTATCAGGAATTTTTAAAGCTTACTGTACAAGGGTCGGAAGCGGACCTTTTCCAACAGAGCTTAACGACCAAACCGGCAAAGAGCTCCGCGAATTAGGTTTTGAGTATGGAGCCACAACCGGTAGGCCAAGGAGAACAGGTTGGCTGGATCTTGTCGCACTTAAATATGCCGTTATGATTAATGGTGTAGACCAGCTAATTATGATGAAAGCAGATGTTCTGGACAGTTTTGACATAATTAAGATTGCTGTATCATATAAGGTGGATGGAGAGATTATCAATCAGATACCTTACGACACATTTGCTCAGGTAGAACCTGTATACAAAGATTTTAAGGGATGGAAGCGTGACCTTACCAAGGTTACTAAAGAGGACGACCTCCCTTTTGAATTCATGAACTATGTAAGATTCATCGAGAAGGAGGTTGGAGTTCCTATCAATATTATTTCACTTGGACCGGACAGGGAACAGACTATTATTCGTACATATTAACAGATCTATTCATAATAATTTAACAAACTTAATAAAATGAAAAAAGCTGCAATGCTTAACGACAGTACAGCCACCAGGTGGACTATGCTCATATTGGTAGCACTCTTAATGTTTGGGGTCTATTTTGTCTCCGATGTCCTTTCACCGTTAAAAACGATGCTCGAAAGAGACCTGTTCTGGGATAGCAAGGACTTTGGGCTGTTCAGTGGCTCCTATTCACTATTCAATGTAGCTCTGTTTATGTTGATTTTCGGAGGTCTTATGCTGGACAAGATGGGAATCCGCTTTAGTGGTATAACATCCGGAATAGTGATGATAGTTGGTATTGGAATAAAATATTGGGCTATGACAAATGATGCCCTTGTAGGCCAGGCAATTTTTGGAATGAAGGCTCAGGTAGTATATATGGTATTGGGCTTTGGAATATTTGGTGTTGGAGCTGAGGTTGCCGGTATTACTGTCAGTAAGACTATTGCGAAATGGTTTAATGGTAAAGAGATGGCATTGGCTATGGGAATGCAACTTGCAATTGCAAGATTGGGTTCTGCTCTTGCCTTGAGTGTCTCTCCGATAATTGCAGAAAGTTACGGTAAGGTTTCGACTCCTGTACTGTTTGGTCTGGCACTTCTGTTGATAGGTCTTATCTCCTTTATAGTTTATACCTTCTTCGACAAAAAATTTGACAAACAAATAAGTGATGCATCAGATGAAAAAGAGGAATCTTTCAAATTATCTGATGTTAAGGTAATCCTTAACAATAAAGGATTCTGGCTAATTGCATTTCTTTGTCTTGTTTTCTACTCTGCAGTATTTCCATTCCTTAAATTTGCTTCCGACCTGATGGTTAACCAATTCTCCGTGGAACCTAAGTTGGCCGGTCTTATTCCGAGTCTTTTGCCGTTCGGGTGTATATTGCTCACACCTCTTTTTGGCACACTGTATGACAGGAGAGGTCATGGTGCAGACCTTATGATAATTGGCTCTATAATGCTTACAGCAGTGCATATATTGTTTGCAACCCCATTCACTACAAACTGGGTAGTTGCCATCATATTAATGGTTATTCTCGGTATCGCTTTTGCTCTTGTACCATCCGCAATGTGGCCATCTGTGGTAAAGATTATTCCTAGCAAGCAGTTAGGAACAGCATATTCTTTAATCTTTTATATTCAAAACATAGGTTTGCTCCTGGTGCCTATCGGAATCGGATATGTTTTGGATACTTTCTGCAAAAATGAAACCGGAGTTGGTGCCGAATACGACTACACAATTCCAATGGTGATTTTTGCATCTGTCAGTTCAATTTCGATTGTACTCGCTTTTCTATTGAAGAGAGAGGATAAAATTAAGGGTTACGGCTTACAAGTGCGCAACAAACTTGACTGATTGTTGTTTATTGTAAAGACTCCATCTTAATTTGCATGAAATATTTAGATAAAATTAACTCGCCTGATGATATTAAAGAGTTAAAAACAGATCAACTACAGGAACTCTGTAAGGAGCTCCGCGAGTATATTATCTTATGCTGTTCAGAAAATCCCGGTCACATTGGAGCCAGCTTAGGTACAGTTGAACTTACGGTTGCGCTGCATTATGTCTATGACACTCCAAAAGATAAATTAATATGGGATGTAGGTCACCAAGCCTACTCCCATAAAATTTTAACAGGCCGGAGAGAACAGTTTAAAAACAATCGTAAATATAAAGGACTTAGCGGGTTTCCAAAAATTGCAGAAAGCCCTTATGACGCATTCGGAGTGGGCCACTCTTCTACCTCAATTTCAGCCGCACTTGGAATATCTGTTGCTTCCACTCTTCTTGGCAGAAACGATAAAATTGTGGCAATTATCGGAGATGGTGCCCTTACCGGTGGCCTGGCATATGAGGTATTGAACAATGCCGGTGCTCTCAAGCCAGACATACTGGTTATTTTGAATGACAACCAAATCTCAATTGACCCCAACGTTGGTGCCATGCATAACTATCTTTTAAGATTGTCGACCTCTCCCGCATACAACAGATTCAAAAACAAAATCTGGGAGATTATAGGTTCAACATGGCTGAGAGGTGTTATCCAAAGGTTTATGTTTAGCACTAAGATGGCATTTTTCAAGAGTGGTTCTATCTTTGAGTCCATGGGGTTCAGATACTTCGGGGCAATTGACGGGAACAATCTTAGTCAACTTATAACCACATTATCCAATCTTAAGGATATCAAGGGGCCAAAACTTCTTCATATCATTACGAAAAAAGGCAAAGGGTTCAAACCTGCAGAAGAGGATCAAATTCTCTGGCATGCACCTGGTACTTTTGATAAGGTTACGGGTAAAAGAATTATCAATGACAAAGAAAAGAGAAGTAAATACCAGGATGTATTCGGTGAAACTCTGCTAAAACTGGCCCGTTCAAACTCTAAGATTGTCGGAATCACGCCGGCAATGTCTACCGGCTGTTCCATGAACATTATTATGGAAGAGATTCCGGAAAGGTCCTTTGATGTTGGGATAGCAGAACAACATGCAGTAACATTTTCGGCCGGGCTTGCATCTCAAGGACTTCTCCCCTACTGTAACATCTATTCAAGCTTTATGCAAAGGGCTTATGATTGTGTGATTCATGATGTTGCTATTCAGAATTTAAAAGTAATATTCTGCCTGGACAGAGGGGGTTTGGTAGGAGAAGATGGTGCCACACATCACGGAGTCTTTGATCTATCCTATTTCAGATGTATACCAAACCTAATTATATCTGCCCCTCTTAATGAAGTAGATCTTAAAGATCTTCTCTACTCGGCACAATTTCCGGAATATGGTTCAACAGTTATCAGATATCCCAGAGGGTATGGCGAAGGGCTCGACTGGAGAGGAGAGTTCAAAAAGATTGAAGTCGGAAAGGCTCAACTGCTGCAAGAAGGAGAGGGAATTGCTATTCTAAGTATAGGAACCATTGGTAACAAAGCAAGAAAAGCAGCTCAGAGGGCAAGCGAAATTGGCATCTCTGTTATGCATTACGATATGCGTTTTATAAAACCTATAGATACAGACGCTTTAAAAATCGCCACTGATAAATGCAGAACCATTATTACCATAGAAGATGCCTCCTTAATAGGGGGACTTTATTCTGCAGCAAGCGAGTACGTAGCATCTAATGCTCTTGCCGTTAAAGTTAAAGGTCTTGGTATTCCCGACAGATTTGTTGAGCAGGGAACCATCCCGGAGTTGCAAGCAGAATGTGGCTACGATGAGGATAGTATTTATAATACGATTTTAGATGTCGCACAAAGAGTATAAGGAGACTAACACCTGGAAATGGGCACTGTTATCAATTTTCTCCACTATTGCAGTAGCTTGGATTGCGGGTTTTTTGGCATATAGAGTTGGACTGATCCTTTTTGTGTAGATATATTTCGTTAATGCAACCAATTATTTGATAATTTTTTTTGGAGTTTAATCAAAAACCTATATCTTTGCAATCCCTTAAATGAAAAGGGGAGTTAGCAACAAATGCCGATGTAGCTCAGTTGGCCAGAGCAGCTGATTTGTAATCAGCTGGTCGGGGGTTCGAATCCCTCCATCGGCTCTAAGTTTTTTGAAGAAATGTAATAATGGGGAGATACCAAAGTGGCCAACTGGGGCAGACTGTAAATCTGCTGGCTTACGCCTTCGTAGGTTCAAATCCTGCTCTCCCCACTATTTTTTTATTGCGGAAGTAGCTCAGTTGGTAGAGCATCAGCCTTCCAAGCTGAGGGTCGCGAGTTCGAACCTCGTCTTCCGCTCTTAGAAGGCCAGTGTAGCTCAGAGGTAGAGCGCTTCCTTGGTAAGGAAGAGGTCATGGGTTCAATTCCCATCACCGGCTCTACAAGTGTGTAATAAATTCATTATAAATTAAATTCTATTATTATGGCAAAAGAAACTTACAAAAGGGACAAGCCGCACGTAAACATCGGAACCATCGGTCACGTTGACCATGGCAAAACTACCTTAACTGCTGCTATCACAATGGTTTTAGCACGTAAAGGTCTTTCTGAGGTCCGTACATTTGACTCGATCGACAACGCTCCTGAAGAAAAAGAGCGTGGTATTACAATCAACACTGCACACATTGAGTATTCAACAGAAAAACGCCACTATGCACACGTAGACTGTCCGGGTCACGCTGACTATGTTAAAAACATGGTTACAGGTGCTGCCCAAATGGATGGTGCAATTCTTGTTGTTGCCGCTACAGACGGTCCTATGCCTCAGACACGCGAGCACATTCTTCTTGCCCGTCAGGTAAACGTACCTAAAATTGTTGTATTCCTGAACAAAGTTGACATCGTTGACGATCCTGAGATGATAGACCTTGTTGAGATGGAGGTTCGTGAGCTTCTAAGTTTCTATAAATATGATGGGGATAATGCTCCTGTTATCCGTGGTTCTGCACTTGGTGCATTGAACGGAGACCCTCATTGGGAAGAAAAAGTTATGGAACTTATGGATGCTGTTGATTCATACATTCCAATTCCTCCTCGTGAAAACGAAAAACCATTTCTTATGCCGGTTGAGGACGTGTTCTCAATTACAGGTCGTGGTACAGTTGCTACAGGTCGTATTGAAACAGGTGTTATCAAAACAGGTGAAGAGGTTCAAATTATCGGGTTAGGTGATGAGCCAAGAAAATCAATTGTTACAGGTGTTGAGATGTTCCGTAAGATTCTTGACAGAGGTGAAGCTGGCGATAATGTTGGTCTTCTTCTTCGCGGTATAGATAAAAAAGATATCAAACGCGGTCAGGTTATTGCTAAACCAGGTACAATCACTCCTCATAAAAAATTTAAAGCTGAAATTTACGTACTTAAGAAAGACGAGGGTGGCCGTCACACTCCTTTCCACAACAAGTACCGTCCTCAGTTTTTCATCCGCACACTTGACATTACAGGTGAGATCATACTTCCAGAAGGAACAGAGATGGTTATGCCGGGTGATAACGTTACTATTATAGTAGAACTTATCTACCCTGTAGCAATCAACAACAATCTACGTTTCGCTATCCGTGAAGGTGGTCGTACAGTTGGTGCAGGTCAGGTAATTGAAATTTTAGACTAAAGAGTTAGGGGCATAGTTCAAGGGTAGAATAGCGGTCTCCAAAACCGTTGATGGGCGTTCGAATCGCTCTGCCCCTGCGATACTGGGGGTTACGATCCAGTAGTAATAATCCGGATGAGACAAACTGCTTCCTTTGTTTCAGTCGAAAATTAAAAAAAAATGAACAAGATTAAGTTGTATCTTCAAGAATCTTACATTGAATTAGTAAAAAAGGTTAGCTGGCCTTCGTGGTTTCAGTTACAAAGTTCGGCTATCGTTGTTATGATTGCCTCACTTATTTTTGCTGTAGTCATTTTTACTATGGACTTCAGTTTCAGAAATATTATGACTTTTATTTACAAGATGTTGTACTAAACTTATGAGTGAAATTTCCAAAAAATGGTATGTCATCCGAGCTGCCGGTGGAAAAGAGAAAAAAGCTAAGGAGTACATAGAGAATGAGGTCAAGAGATTGAATCTTCAGGACTATGTTTCACAGGTTCTTATTCCCACAGAGAAGATTTACCAGGTTAAAAATGGTAAAAAAGTTAGCATGGAGAGAATTTTCTATCCCGGCTATATTCTCATAGAGGCTGCTCTAACCGGAGAGATTCAACACCTTATAAGGAATCTTCCATATGTGTCAGGCTTTCTGGCAGAAAAAACCGGAAAGGACAAAGAGCCAGTTCCACTTCGTGTGTCTGAGGTTAACCGCATTTTAGGACGAGTAGACGAACTTGCAGATATGGACGAGGAAAATATCACTCCTTTCATCATAGGAGAAGCTGTAAAGGTTATAGATGGTCCTTTCAATGGTTTCGACGGAACCGTAGAAGAAATTGCCGAAGACAAGAAAAAGCTGAAGGTTATGGTGAAGATTTTTGGAAGAAAAACTCTGTT
>Ga0209746_1001542_pt1 | contig 10994 bp, 12 predicted proteins | sample BarGraNGADG00211_3_FD_184496 | JGI IMG/M metagenome (GOLD analysis project Ga0209746, IMG submission 184496) | Arctic peat soil microbial communities from Barrow, Alaska - Barrow Graham LP Ref core NGADG0011-211 (SPAdes) (version 2) | ecosystem: Environmental > Terrestrial > Soil > Wetlands >...
GGTCGCCCCAATGATGGCAATTGCAGACGATATTATGGGCGACCGGCCGGTCGCCCCTACGGAAGACAGACCCGGCCCAAAATCGAAATCGGTCGGTTCCTTCTTGGCCGGATTTAAATCCATTGCCACCAAACGCGTTAATGAAATTCGCCAATCACCAGGTGCGCCCGTATGGCAGCGTAATTATTATGAACACATTATACGGGATGAGTCTGAATACAATAGAATCAGGGAATACATCATCAATAATCCCGCGAATTGGCATGATGATGAAAATAATCCAGAAAATATAGCTTTTGTGTGTAGGGGCGACCGGCGGTCGCCCAATTAGATCGAGAACGAATTCCTATGCGACCAGCTGTTGTCCTTTTTTATTTTTCCGCCGTGATTTCGGAGATGATCTCCAGCACCCGGGAGTGCACGCGGCCGTTGGTGGCCAGGATGCCGCGGTTGTGGCGCAGGGTCTTGCCAGTGGAAAAATCGAGCTTTTTCCCGTCGATGTCGCTGACCCAGCCCCCGGCCTCTTCCACGATCAAGCTGCCGGCGGCGTGGTCCCATATCTTCTCGCGGTAGCCGAGAGTGGCGGGGTTGGGGATGCGCAGGTAAATGTCGGCTTGGCCTGAGGCCACGATGCCGTACTTGACCTGGCTGTCCATCTGCTCGGGGGGACTTGAGATCTGCAGGCGCCGGGAAATTTCGAGCTGGGTGTCCTTGTCGCTGTGCGAGGATTCGTAGCTTTCGACGAATTTCATCAAGCGCGGTTCGGTTTTGACGGAAGCGCGGATGGGTTCGGCCTCACCGCCCGCGGCCGGGATCTTCCAGCTGCCCTGGCCGCGCAGGGCCCAGAACATGGTTCCGCCGGTTGCCGGCGGCAGGTTCGGGCAGCCCAGGATGCCCAGGCGGACCTGGCCGCCCTTGACCAGCGCCAGGGCGATGGCGAACTGTTCGCCGCGCAGGAAGCCCTTGGTGCCGTCGATGGGGTCCAGGGTCCAAAAGATTCCATTCGGTTCCGCGCCGCCCATATCGATGCAGTCGCAGACCTCTTTTTCTTCCAGAGGCGCATCCGCTTTTTTCAGGTAATGGATGATCTTGGCAAATAGCTCCCGATTTTCCGGCTGGCGCAGGGCCAGCGAATCTTCTTCGCCCACGATCGGAATGCCGGGGAAATGGCAGCTGAGGATCTGACAGATCAGGGCTTGAACGGCAAAATCGGCGATGGTCACCGGGCTGCGGTCGGTCTTGGTCAGGGTGTAGCCGCCGGTCAATTCTTTTTGTATGGTGCCGGCCATGGCCATGGCCATGCCGACTGCCTGCAGGCCGATTTCCCTTTCATTTTGCAGCATGATTGTTTTTTCCTTATTTTTTGCGCGTGGAAGCGGCAGGGCTACTTGCGGTTGAAATCGTCCTGAAAGCGGGTGATATCGTCCTCGCCCAGGTAGGTCCCGGTCTGAACTTCAATGAAGACCAGCTCTTCTTTTCCAGGATTTTCCATGCGGTGCTTGGCCTTTTCAGGGATGAATACCGCCTGCCTTTTTTCCAGCTTGACAATTCCCTCGCCCAGTGTGACCAGGGCCTGCCCCTGCACCACCACCCAGTTTTCGGCCCGGTGCTCGTGGCTTTGCAGGGACAACCTTTTTCCCGGTTTGACCATGATGCGCTTGATCTTCATGCCGGCTTCCTCGAACAGGATCTCGAACCAGCCCCAGGGCCGTTCTTCCTTGTAGTTCATAAGCGGTAGTCTTTTTTGAGCAGAGCCAGATCGGCGTCGACCATCATCTTGATCAGCTGGGCGAAATGCACTTTCGGCTGCCAGCCCAGTATTTTTTTGGCCTTGCTGAAATCGCCGCGCAGCAGGTCGACTTCTGCCGGCCTGATGAATTTTTTGTCCAGGACCACGAAATCGTTGTAATCGAGTCCCAGATGGGAAAAGGCGATCTCCACCAATTCCCTCACCGAGTGGGTCTCGCCGCTGGCGATGACGAAGTCATCTGGCTTGTCCTGCTGCAGCATCAGCCACATGGCTTCGACATAGTCCAGGGCATAGCCCCAGTCTCGCTTGGCCTCCAGATTGCCCAGGCGCAATTCTTTGCTCAAACCGAGCTTGATCTTGGCAGCGTTGTAGGTGACCTTGCGGGTGACGAATTCGATGCCCCGGCGGGGCGACTCGTGGTTGAAGAGGATGCCGGAGACGCCGAAAATATTGTAACTTTCGCGGTAATTGACCGTGATCCAGTGACCGTACACCTTGGCCACGCCGTAAGGACTGCGCGGATGGAAGGGGGTCAACTCGGTCTGGGGGATCTCCTTGACCAGACCGAACATCTCCGACGAGGAGGCCTGGTAAAAGCGGACGCGCGGATTGACGGCGCGAATGGCTTCCAGCATGCGGGTGACGCCGATGGCCGTGAATTCCGCGGTGAGTACCGGCTGGTCCCATGAAGTGGGGACGAAGCTCATGGCGGCCAGGTTGTATACCTCTTCGGGCTGCACCTCTTCGATGATCTTGCTGATGGAATACTGGTCCAGCAGGTCGGCCTGGCGGATATTGATGCGGTCCTTGATGTGCTCGACGCGGTCGAATTTTTCCATGCTGGACCGGCGCACCATGCCGTACACCTCATACCCTTTTTCCAGCAGGAAATCGGCGAGGTAGGATCCATCCTGACCGGTGACGCCGGTGATTAACGCTTTTTTGGCCATTGTCGCTCCTCTGTAAGAAGCCATTTTAGCCGAATCGATGCGGGGAGTCAACCCGCGCACCCGCAGCGACGGGGCTGCGGCGGTGCGGCCTGGGCAGCGATTTGAAAAGACATGCTGGAAGTTTTATAATCGGCAGGGAGAAAAGGAATGACTATCGATGATTATATTGAAATTCAGCTGGTCAAGGTAAAAATATCCCGCAAGCCAATCGACAGGCAGCTGCTGCAGTGGCTGCTGGAATTGCGGACGCTGCGCGCGCAGGTCAAACAACTTGAAATCGAGAACAAACGCTTGCGGCACGACTACGAAAAAATTCTCCTGCAAAACGCCCTGGACTTAACTGCCTTTCGCGGTGTTAGGACAGTACTTTTTTGAATTCTTCTTTCAACAGCGGCACGATGGTGAACAGGTCGCCTACAATGCCGTAATCGGCTTTCTTGAAGATGGGCGCTTCAGGGTCCTTATTGACGGCCACGATGATCTTCGAGGTTTTCATGCCCACGAAATGCTGGATGGCCCCGGAAATGCCGCAGGCGATGTACAATTTGGGATTGACGACCTTGCCCGTCTGCCCCACCTGCATATCGGAGGTGGCGAACCCGGCGTCGACCGCGGCGCGCGAAGCGCCGACCCCGGCGTTCAGGACCTTGGCCAATTCTTCCAGAATGGCGAAATTTTCCTTGGCCTTCATGGCCCGACCTCCGGAAACAATGATCTCGGCTTCGGTCAGATCGATTTTTTGCGAAGCGCTTTTCTGCACGCTGATTATCTTTGTCCGCAGTTCGCCGCTATCCATGACCGCGTTCTTGATCTCCGGCGCATTGGTCGTGGTAATTGCTTCGACGGCGATGACGTTGGGCCTGACGGTGAACAGGGCCGTCCCGGCTTCGACCTGGTACTCGGCCAGCAGTTTGCCAGAATACACGGGTTTGACGGCCTTGCGGGCGTCCAGGTCAACGGCCAGGCAGTCGTTGACCAGGCTGGCCTTGGCCTTGGCTGCCAGGCGCGGGAACAGGTCCTTGCCCTGGGCGGAAAAAATGCCAATGAAAACCTCGAGTTTGAAATCCCGGATGACCGCGGCCAGGGTGCGGGCGTAGCGGTCGGGCTGGTAGGAGAGGTCGGCCCCTTTGACCTGGATAACGGTTTGGATGCCCTTCAGCTCCTCCAAGTAGGGCTGTACGTCGGGGCAAAACAGGACGGCGTGCACGGCCTGGCCGCTTTTCCTGGCCAGGCTTAGCAGTTCGCGGTTCGATTTCTTGAGAACCCCGTCCTTCAATTCTATATACAATCCGATGTTGGCCATGTTCTTCTCCTACAGTACCTTGGCTTCTTCGCGCAGAAGCCGGACCAATTCGTGCACGGCAGCAGCCGCTTCACCGGGAATGACTCTTCCTTGCGGCTTTTCGGCCGGGGCTGACAGCTTGAGCAAACGGATCCTGTTCTGGGCTTCGCTGATGCCGATGGCGTCCAGGGTGATCTTCTTGATCTCCATTTTTTTGGCTTTCATGATGCCCATCATCGAGGCATAGCGGGGGGTATTCAAGCCCTTGGCCGCGGCCACGACGCAGGGGACGGCCATTTCGATCTTTTCCCTGGCCCCTTCGTCGATCTCCCGTTCCACCCTGACCGTCTGGTTCTCGAAGGCGAAAGCCATGACATTGGTGGCCGCCGCGATGGCCAGTTCCTCCGCCAGCAGGATGTGCAGCTGGTAGGCGTCGTCGTCGATGGCCTGCTTGCCCATGAAAATGACCCCGAACTCCTTGTCGGCCCGGATGACATGGGCCAGGGCCAAAGCCGTATTCTGATAGTCCAGGGCGGCGTTGCATTCCACGTGCACGGCGCGGTCGGCCCCCATGGCCAGAGCCGTGCGCAGGGCGTTGTGTACCCGCTCCGGCCCGAGGCAAACCGCGGTCACCGTGGAACCAGGGATTTTTTCCTTCAGTTTCAAGGCTTCTTCGATCGCGTACTCATCGTAGGGGCTGACGATCCACTTGATGGCGGCCTCGTTGATCGACCTGCCGTCCTTGACCAGGATACTGGCCTCGGTATCGGGAACTTGCTTGATGCAAACGTAAATATTCACCATTACCTCCTGAAAATCGATGGAAATTGCTTGTACTTGCGATGAATTTCGCGATTAAGTTGTATTTATAGCTGAAAAGCGGTTGCGTGTCAAGGCACGTTTCGCCTCGGTCAGTGCTTCTTGCCTCACCCCCTGCCCACCCGCGTTGCGGGATGGCATCGCCAGATGCCTCGTAAAACCTCTGCATGGCGATGCGTACCTCTCCTAAAGGCGAGGGGGTAACCATTTTAGTAGAACGCCCCTTCTCCTTTAGGGGAAGGAGTGGGGGATGGGGCCAGACTCAGAGATGGATGAAAAAACCACCGCTCACGCGGGTTTTGTTAAGATCGGAAAAATGGAGGAAGCGCAGGTCGAAGCGCAACGAGAACATGGAAGTGAAAAAAATATGAAAGCCGCAGCCCACCATGGTATAAAAGCGGTATTCGCTGAAGTGAAAGTTGAGTTTTTCAAATTCGCCGCCGGCACCCAGAAAAGCATACGGCGCGAATCTTCCGAATTTGGGACGGAATTTGACTGCCGCGCTCAGGCTGTTCGAGCCCGCTTCCTTGATCCGGTAGCCTTCGAATTCGAATTTGAGCATGGGCACGATGGTGCCGGAACCGGCCGACAGGCCGTAGAAAAAGCCGGACGGCTGGCTGATGGTGCCGGCGATCAATCCGGCGTCCAGGGCAAAGCCGTTCGCGGCCAGCAAGAGAAAACCGAGCAAGCAGATCGTTTTTTTAATCATTGTTTTTTCCCGTTTTTTGCAGCAACGGCCTCCCGTAAAAATCTATTTCCATTGCCGGCCATGCTTTGCGGATATACAAGGAATAGTTTTTCTGGAAAAGGGGGAAAATGAACCAGTCGTTGACGATGGCCTCGCTGATACGGGCGATCTGCTCCATCACCAGTTCCTGGGAATTGCTGAATTTGACTTCGTCCAGTTCGCCGAGCATGCGCAGGTACCTGGCGTTGAACCGGTTGAAACTGGACTCCTTTAAAATGCGGCTGATCTTTTCTTCGACCGGGGTCTTTTTTTGGAAGATCTTGTCGATCAGGACATACTTGATGTCCGCCGAGTTCAAAAAGCCCATGAACTGGCTGTCGTCGATGAACTGCATTTCGATCTTGAGGTTGTTGCTTTTCAAATAGGCATCCAAATCTTTTTCCAGGTCGGAGAGGGAAGCCAGGATGTAGAGCTTGATATCGGAAGATTTCAGGATGGAGAAAGTTTTTTGCGGAGAGAGGGTTTTGATCTGGATGGAAACCGGCGATTCCTCATCGGCGGTCAAGGTGCGCAATTCCCTGTATTTGAATCCCAAGGCTTCATTGAATCTTTTCAGCAGGGTAAAAAGAGCGATCTTGGTATTCTGGCCGATATCGCTCTGCAGGAAGCACAAATAGATGTTCTGGTAAATGCCGGAATCGAATTCCCGGGAATTTTCCTTGAATTGTTTCGGGCTGGACAAGAAAAGGTCGGGCTGCGGGCTTTCGCCAAAGGTGACCTTGACCGTGTCCAGGTAGGCCCGGCCTCCGGCATAGAAGGGATTGGCTTTCAGGGTGAGATGGTTGTTCTTTTCCCACTCCTGCGGATAAAAAAGTCCGGAGAATGACTGCTCGTTCTCGGCCAGCACCACCAGTTCCGGGGCGGTAAGCAGGCTGAGGATATCCGGGTTGTCATTCAGCAGTTCGATCAGGACCTGGCTGTTGCTGACGCGCACGTTCTTGATGATCTTGCTCAATTTGCTGGCCGCGAAAAGGTCCGAATCCATGAAAATTTTCAACGAAACCTGAATGTTCCTGGCGGTCAACGGTTTGCCGTTCGAAAAGCTTAGATTGTCCTTGACGCTCAGGGTAAGGGTCCTGCTGCCGGCGTCATACCGGTAGTCCTGGAAGACGTTACTGGATATTTCACCGTCTTTTTTCAAATAAAAAAAATTCTCGTAGATCAGGGAATAGAAGATCAGGTTGGAATAATTGGCGGTGTTCAGGTTGAAGGAGGTCGGTTCATTCAGCCTGATGCAGATTTCTCCTCCGTAATAAGGCTTGATGGCGAAGACCAGCGTCAAGGCCAGGGGAATAAGCAGCAGCTTGCTCTTATTCATCGTGTTTTCCCCAGAACTGGACCACGAACCGCTCCTGGTCATCCTGTCTTTGCCGGATGCCCACCCAGAAGCCCATGGTTTTTTGCCAGACTCCCGCCGCGAGGAATTGGATCTCCCCGGAAACCTTGCCGGTATATACCAGCTTTTGGCCGCCGTCGCGGATATCGTAAAAGAAAAGCTGGTCGGATGTGCGCGTATAATCGCTTACGGCCAGCCATTGTCCGCCGCTGGCGGCCAGGGAAGCTCCTTTTTTTTCGGGCAGCGGTGATTTTTCCTCGAATTCGGAAGTAAGCAGATGGTAGGTATAATTGCGATCGATCACGTGCATGGCCTGCAACTGTCCGTCCTGGACGGAAAAATCCAGGGCCATGGCCGGATAGGCCTTCTTTTCATAGGCACCCGACCTGTCGGCAAGATCAGCGAACGGCAAGAAATAGATCTTGTCCTTGAAATAATTTTTCCCTTCCTCGTAGCGGGCGCCGACCAGGTACGGATTCTGGTTCAAAAGGAGAAATTGGAAAGGAACGAAATCGATTTTTGGCAACTCCTGCCACTGGCCGTCGCGCCAGGTCAGGACCTGGGCGCTGGGAGAAAAATTGTTCCCTGCGGTCAGGACCAACGCCTGCTTGAGGTAAAAGAGCAGGAGCCTGCCTTCATAATGCAGCACCGGATAGAGCGGCCTGGTCCATTCCAGCTTGAACTGGGAAAACTTCTCCAGCCGTGTTTCACTGGCCAGGTAGACGACGATTTCATCGGGATAGTAAAAAAAATATTGTTCCTGACCGTCCCCTTCGGGGATGGAACGGATATCCATCAGGTTTTTTTTGCTTTCAAATTCAAGCAGTTTGGAAAATCCCAGTTCGGAAAAAGCGAAATCCCTGGTGTTCAGGTATTCCATTTCCCCGGGGCTGAGGTTTTTTTCAAAATATTTAACGGCAACGATCTTGTCCTGCAGGCGGGAAAAAACGGTCAGCCCGAGGCCGGTTTTGCTTTTGTTTTGTATCAGCTTCAGGTTCAGCAGGAATTGAAGGTCATTGACCCGGCTTAGGTTGAATTCGCCCTGGCCGGCGGTGAAGTTGAGCAGCAGGTCGGAAACGTGGATATTTTTTTCATTTTCAAGGCGCGAAACCAGCATTTGATAGATCTTCTGCATGGCCGTGTCGCTCAGTTCCGAATCATTCTCGAAACGGACGACCGCCACGCGGATATCGTACCTGTTTTTAAAAAACGTGCTCAGGAAAGCGGCGCTCTCGGCAACCAGTGCTTCGGCGTTTTGTTGGCCAAAAGCGGCGGCTTGATATAAAAAAAGCAAAAGCAGCGAACAGATCACTTTTTTCATGCAGCGGGCTTCACTTTTTTTTCAAGGTTATCTTCAAATTGAGGTTTATTTTGACGCCCTGGAAATCATCGGGTATCTCCAGGGTGACGGGCAGATCGATGGTTCTCGCCGCGGCCGGCGCCGGGAGCGGTCTTTCGCCGGTATCCTCATCGGTTTTTATCGCGACAACATTGACGGGAGCGGTGTCTTTCTGCTCTTCATCGGCGAAATTGATCTCGGGAACCTCGATGTCTGATCTTTCATGTTTTAATTCCTGGGCGTCTTCCAGGTTGAAAATATCTTCTTAGCCCGGCGCCTTCATGGAGTCCTCGGCATCCACCATGGGGGAAGACAACTCGAAAACTTCCTACGCCTCGGTGTCGGCAACCGGGATCTCTTCGACCAGGTTCTTCAAAGCGATATTTTTTTCTTCGGGTTTGGGGGTGGACGAGGTGATCTCTTCCCGGGAAAACATGACGGTCTTGTCCTTCTGGAAAATGGACAGCTGGTTTTTCAGGTGCAGGATGACCAGCTTGATGATGGCATGCAGGCCTTCCAGCACGTTCTCTCCGTTCGTGGCCACGGTGGGGAAAAAGGATTTGTTGTCCGGGTTCAGATCCTTGTTCAGGGAATTGATGGGCAGGATCTCCTTCAGGTCCCTTTTGTTGAATTGAAAGATCAGCGGCATTTTTTCGAACTGCAGGTTGTTGAGCTTTAAATTCTTTTTCAGGTTGGTGAAGCTCTCGATGTTCTGCTCGCGCAGAATGACCTGGGAATCGGCCACAAAAACCACGCCGTCGGCTCCCTGCAGCACCAGCTTGCGGGTGGTGTCGTAGGCCACCTGCCCGGGAACGGTGTAAAGTTGGATCTTTATCGAATAATTGCCCAGTTTCCCGATCTCCATGGGCAGGAAATCAAAAAACAGGGTGCGGTCGCCGTCGGTGTCCAGGGTGATCAGTTTGCCCTTGTTTTCGACTTCTTCGCAAGTGAAAATATAACGCAGGCAGGTGGTTTTGCCGCTCAAGGCCGGACCGTAATACACGATCTTGGCCGTGATCTCCTTGTTGTTGTAATTGACGAAAGCCATCAGAAGTGATCCTCCTCGTAGGCCGGGTCTTCCCCTTCCTTGGCGCTTTCAAATGGCGGCGTGCTTTGGCTGCCCGCTTCCGGGAAAGAATCCCGGCTGCCGAACTTGTCTCCGGAATAGGAAGGCCCGGAACCTGCCGCGCCATCCTTGTTGCGACGGTCCAGGACGATCACATTGTCGGCCTGGATATCGGTGTTCCACCTGTCCTGGCCGTTCTTGTCTTTCCATTTGCGGGTGCGGATGCTGCCTTCGACCAGCACCATGTCGCCCTTGCCCACGCTTTTTTCGACCTTCTGGGCCAGCGGTCCCCAGACCACAATGTTGTGCCACTCCGTCGGCAGGTCCTTCCAGGCATTGCTGTTCTTGTCAAAATACCCTTCGTTGGTGGCCATGCTGAACTTGGCCAGCTGCCGGCCGCTGCTCGCCACCACGGTGACCTCGGGATCTTTTCCCGTCCGTCCGACCAGGATCACACGGTTCAAACTGCGGACTTGGCTCATGTTATTCGCTGAACTCCTTTATTTTTTGTCCGGCCAATGAGGCCTCTTCGGACAGCGGGAAACGGGAAATCAGATCCTTTAAAATGGCGATGCCTTCGCTTTGCCGGCCCATTTCTATCAGGGCATAGCCTTTTTTGAGAATGGCGGCGGCAGCCTTGTCACCGTCCTTGTATTTTACCAGCAGCTCATTGAAGGTGTTGATGGCATCCTGGTATTTTTTCTTGGCGTAGTAGCATTCGCCGATCCAATAGAGGGAATTGTCGGCCAGCGTGCTTTCCGGGAAACTGCGGATGAATTGCCTGAATCCTTCGATGGCCAGGTCGAAATTTTCCTTGATGTAATCGGAATAGGCCGCGTAATAAATGCTGGAAGGGTCCTGGGCCTGAGCGCTCACAGCCGGGATGGCGGCGTTGGCCGTCCCCGCCGGCGAGGTTCCGCCGTTTCCGGCTTGCAAATTCATTATTTTGTCGTCCAGCTTGTTCAGGGAATTCTTCAGATCGTTCAATTCTTCCTTGAAAAACTGCACGCTGAGCGTGAAGTTTTCTTTGCTTTGCGCCAGATCGGCCTGGTTCCTGGCAACGGCGCTGATCCTTTCATCGCTGATGCCCGATTTTTTGAGCAGTTCCGCGACCTGGGCGGAAAGCTGGGCCACCGAGTCGGAAAGTTTTTGCATCTCATCCAGGATGAGCTGGGTGTCTTTTTTCACCGCCGACAGCGGCAGGCTGAGCACGAGCAGGACGAACAGCGCCGGAATGAGCTTGAACTTCATGCGGGCTATTTCTTGGTGATGACGAATTCAGCGCGGCGGTTCTGGAAGTAGGACGCTTCGTCCTCTCCCTGAACCAGCGGCTTGCTTTTGCCGTAGGAGATGATCTTGATCTTGGCGGCGTTCATGCCCAGGGAAACCAGATAATTCTTCGCGGCTTCCGCCCTCTTTTCGCCCAGGGCGATGTTGTATTCAATGGTGCCCTTTTCATCGCAATGGCCTTCGATCAAAAGTTCCACGCTGGCGAACTTGAGCAGCCAGTTGGCGTTGGCCTGCATGACAGGCTTCATGTCTTCGCGGACCTCGTATTTGTCGAAGTCGAAGTTGATCCTTTTCAGTATCAGGTCCTTGTTCAGTTCTTCCAGGGATTTCTGCTGGAAGAGCTCTTCCTCGCTTAAGACAGGTTTTTCGACCTGGGACGTGGGCTCCTCTACTTTTTCCACTACCGGCTCTTGG
>Ga0209746_1001543_pt1 | contig 10994 bp, 13 predicted proteins | sample BarGraNGADG00211_3_FD_184496 | JGI IMG/M metagenome (GOLD analysis project Ga0209746, IMG submission 184496) | Arctic peat soil microbial communities from Barrow, Alaska - Barrow Graham LP Ref core NGADG0011-211 (SPAdes) (version 2) | ecosystem: Environmental > Terrestrial > Soil > Wetlands >...
CCGGCGCTTCCGTCGCCGGTACCAGCGACCCGTGGCTGACGCTCACCGCGACATTCGCCTGGGCCAGTTGTGTGGTTTTTTACCGGAACGACCGACGCTGGTGGTGCCGGGCGGGGCAGGCATCGACCTCGCCGAAATGCACCGTTTGCGAGCCCAGTTTGCCGAGTCGTTCGCCGACCTGTTGCCGGCTGGTGTCGAGCCGCTACCGGTGGCCGGCCCCATGCCGGAGCCTCCCCCGCGCCGGTTCGAGGTGGTCCATGGGCGCCTGCCCCGGCCGCGCACGACCGCCCTGCTCGAGCGGTGCCGCCAGGAGGGCACGACCCTGCACCCCGCCCTGTGCGTCGCGTGGGTCCGGGCCCTTGCGCAGACCGGCGGCCTGGTGACCGGTGCGCTGCCGCCCGCCGTCTCCATCCCGGTCGACGCGCGGCGGCTGCTGCCCCCGGACCGGCAGGAGGCCGTCGGGTTGCTGATCACCACCCTGGTGATACCCGTCGACCTGGGGACGGGCTTCTGGGTCGCGGCACGCGCCGTTTCGCAGGACCTCGCCCACCGGCTGACGCCTGACCAGCTGCGGGAGCGCGTCCGGCACAGCACCGAGGAGTTCCGGACGAACCTGACCGCCTCCCAGGCCGACCCGGCAGGCGCGTCCGTCCCGCGGCCGATCGGCTACGAGCTGTCGATGACCAACCTCGGCCGGCTCGACCTGCCCAGCGACGGACCCGTCCCGGTCCAGGCCTGCTACGGGATGGTGAACGTGCTCGAGGGCGAGCGGACGGTGGCGGTCTGCGCGGTCGCGGGCCGGCTGCACCTGGCGCTGACCACCTTCCGGGGCGAGCACGACGAGGGGTGGCCCGGCCGGGCTCTCGCGAATGCCGTCGGGCAGCTCGAGACCGCCATGGGCGCAGGGTCCGGCCTCCCCTGAGGCCGGCGCCAGGGCCGCTCAGCGCGCCCGCTGCACCCGCCCGGACTCCCACATCGGCTCCGGGGTCTCGACCACCTCGCCGTCGGCGCCGAACACCAGGAACCTGTCGAAGCCCCGCGCGAACCACCTGTCGTGGGTGACCGCCATGACGGTGCCCTCGAACGCGGCCAGCCCACGCTCGAGCGCCTCCGCCGAGCTGAGGTCCAGGTTGTCGGTCGGCTCGTCGAGCAGCAGCAGCGTGGCGCCGGACAGCTCGAGCAGCAGAATCTGGAACCGGGCCTGCTGCCCACCGGACAACGTGTCGTAGGTCTGCTCGGCCGAGGCCACCAGCTCGTAGCGGTCCAGTGCCCGGCTCGCCGCGTCCCGGGCCAGGCCGGTCCGGTGACCGTCACCGCGATGCAGGATCTCCAGCAGCGTCCGGCCGGCGAGCTCGGGGTGCGTCCCGGTCTGGGAGAACCACCCGGGCCGCACGCGCGACCCGAGGACCACCCGCCCGGTGTGCCGCACCGGCTCCATCGTGGCGCCCGCGCTCTCCACCGGCTGGTGCTCGCGGTCCGGGTCGGTTCCGCCCTGGGCCAGCAGCCGCAGGAAGTGCGTCTTGCCCGAGCCGTTCGAGCCGAGCACCGCGACCCGCTCCCCGAACCACACCTCCAGGTCGAACGGCCGCATCAGGCCGGTGAGCTCCAGGTGGTGGGTGACCACGGCGCGCTTCGCGGTGCGCCCACCGATCAGCCGCACCAGCACGTCCTGCTCGCGAGCCACCACCTGCGGGGGTCCGGCCTCCTCGAACTTGCGCAGGCGGGTCTGTGCCGCCTGATAGCGCGAGGCCAGCCCGTCGTTGTACGCCGCCTTGACCTTCAGCGAGGTGACCAGCTCCCGCAGCTTGGCGTGCTCCTCGTCCCAGCGCCGGCCGAGCTCCTCGAGTCGTGTCATCCGATCCCGCCGGGCCTGGGCGAACGTCGCGAAGCCGCCGCCGTGCACCCAGACCGTCGCCCCCGCAGGCGTCGGTTCCAGGCTGGCGACGTGCGTCGCCGTCCGGGCGAGCAGCTCGCGGTCGTGGCTGACGTACAGGACGGTCTTGGGCGACGCCACGAGCTCCTCCTCGAACCATCGCTTGGTCGGCACGTCAAGGAAGTTGTCCGGCTCGTCCAGCAGCAGCACCTCGTCGCTGCCGCGCAGCAGGGCCTCGAGCACCAGTCGCTTCTGCTCACCGCCGGACAACGTGCGGACCTCGCGGTACTGCGCGCGCTCGAACGGGATGGACAGGACGGCATCGGTGACCTTGTCCCAGCCGACCTCGGCCTGGTAACCCCCGACGTCGGCCCACTCGGCCAGCGCATGCGCGTACCGCATCTGGGTGGGCTCGTCGTCCACCTGCATCATGGCGAGCTCCGCGGCGTTCAGCTCGGCAGCCGCGGCCCGGACGGCCGACGGGGCGAGCGAGGCGAGCAGGTCCCGGACCGAGCGGTCGTCGTCGATCCGGCCGACCATCTGGCGCATGATGCCAAGGCCGCCGCTGTGCACCACCGCACCCGTGTGGTCGACATCGCCCGCGACGATCCGCAGCAGCGTCGTCTTGCCCGCGCCGTTCGGCCCGATCAGCGCCATCCGGGCACCGTCGCCCACCCGCAGCTGGATGCCGCTGAGCAGCGGGCGTCCGTCGGGCAGCACATACCCGACGTCGTTGATCTCCACGTGTCCCACGAGGTGCAAGTGTGCGCACCGGTGGGCGATCCGTCGAACGGTTTGGGGTGCACTCACGCGCACCCGGTGCCACCGTGGTGACATGACCACTCCGAACGGAGACGGCGGGACGTCCGCCACCAGCCCCGACCCCGAGTCCGGCGCCGAGGGCGATACCGACCAGCTCACCGAGGACGACACCCTGCTGGACCGCGGGGTGGACGACCTGCTCGACGAGGGCTACTCCCCGCCGGAGCACCGATCCGGCCACCGGCTGGAGACGGAGCTGGAGCAGGAGCGGGGCGAGTCCCTCGACGAGCGGCTCGCCGAGGAGGAGCCGGAGGTCTGGGAGACCGACCCGGGTCCGGACGCCGGCGCCAGCGATCCCGACCGCGCCGGTCGCCTGACCGCGGCCGACCCGGACGCATCCGGCGAGCCGACAGTGAGCACGATGGCGATCGACGTCGGCTTCGCGGGTGGCGCGGCGAGCGCGGAGGAAGCCGCGATGCACGTGATGGACGACGACGACCCCGGGCTCGATGACGACGACACGGACACGGACGCGGACGAGCAGACCGAAAGGCCCTGAGGCCTGGGTCGACGCCGCGACCCCTCAGGCCCCGTCGTCGGTCGCCAGCGGCTGCCGCCGCGCCCGGGTGCGCACCGCCCGGTCGGCGAGCTCACTGTCCGGCGGGTAGGCGACCTCCTCGAGGGTGAGCCCGTGCGCGGGCGCCACCACGCCGGCCCTCGCCCGGCCGGCGAGCAGCTCTGCCGGCCAGCTCTCCGGACGCCGGCCCTCGCACACCGTGACCAGCGCGCCGACAAGCGACCGCACCATGGTGTGGCAGAACGCGTCGGCCTGGACGGTGACCACCACCAGCCCGGCATCCGGTCCGTCGGGCGGCCGGTCCACCTGCAGCACCTGGACCGTGCGGATCGTCGTCGCCCCGGGGCGTGGCCGGCTGAACGCCGCGTAGTCGTGCCGGCCGACCAGCGGCTGCGCTGCCCGGTGCATCGCGGCGGCGTCCAGGGCGATCCGGTGCCGGACCACGTGGGTGCGCCGCAGCGGGTCGACCCGGGTCAGGTCGTCCGCCAGCCGGTAGGCGTACCGCCGGTGCAGCGCGGAGAACCGGGCGTCGAACCCCGGCGCGGCGGGAGCGGCACCATGCACGACGACGTCGGGGGGCAGCACACCCGCCAGCCGGCGGAGCAGCACCTCGGGGATCGAGCCGGACATCCGACCCCGCACCGCCGCCAGGACGGAGCTGTCGAGATCCAGATGAGCCACCTGGCCGCGCGCGTGCACACCGGCGTCGGTGCGCCCCGCGACGGTCAGCCGCGGCTCAGGGCAACGCAGCACGGTGCCCAGCGCCGCCTCGAGGGTGCCCTGGACGGTCCGCAGACCCGGCTGGGTCGCCCAGCCGGCGAACCCCGTCCCGTCGTAGGACAGGTCCAGCCGCACCCGCACCGCGCTCACGGTGTCCCACCGTACCGGCGTGGCGCCCGGAGGCAGCCCGGACCTATGGTCGACCGGTGACCGATGCGTCGCTGCGCACACTGGCCGTCGACTGCGGCGGCGGCGGGATCAAGGCGTCGGTGCTCGACGCGGCGGGGACCATGCACGTCCCGCCGATCCGGGTGCCCACCCCCTATCCCCTCCCGCCCGAGCGGCTGGTGCAGACGGTGGTCGAGCTCGCCGCGCAGCTGCCAACGGCGGACCGTGCGACGGTCGGCATGCCGGGGATGATCCGGCACGGCGTCGTGGTCGCCACTCCGCACTACGTCAACCGGGCGGGTCCGCGCACCGCCGTCGTGCCCGAGCTGCTGGCTGCCTGGTCGGGCCGCGACATGGCCGCCGAGCTCTCCGCCGCCCTCGGCTACCCCGTGATCGTCCTCAACGACGCGGAGGTGCACGGGGCGGGGGTGATCTCCGGCAGCGGCCTCGAGCTGGTGCTCACCCTCGGCACCGGTCTCGGCTCTGCCCTGTTCGACGGCGGCGTGCTCGCCCCGCACCTCGAGCTGTCCCACGCGCCGGTCCGGCTCGGCGCGACGTACGACGGCTGGCTCGGCGAGCACGTACGGCGGCGGATCGGCGACGGCGCCTGGTCGCGACGGGTGGGTCGCGCCCTTGACGGGCTACGCCCGGTGTTCCAGTGGGACCGGCTGTACCTCGGCGGCGGGAACGCGCGGCGCATCCGGCCGACCGCCCTCGCCGCGCTGGGGGACGACGTCGTGGTGGTGCCCAACTCCGCCGGCCTCGTCGGGGGCGTGCGGGCCTGGACCCTGCCGCACACCCAGCAGTTCCGCTGAGGCCTCGCCTGCATCGACACAGTCCAGCGCCTCGAGCAGCACCCGGTTGAAGTCCACCGGGCGGACCAGGTTCACCAGGTGCGTTGCGCCGCGCACCGTCACCAGGTGCCCGTCCCGGGCGGCAGCCAGGAACAGCCGCTCCTGCAGCCGGAAGTGGTCCCACTGACCGTTGACCAGCCAGACCGGGCAGGTGATCCGCCGCAGGTCGCCGATGGTGTCCACCTGCCGCATGGCGCTGAGCAGGTCGACCATCACCTCCAGGGCGAACCCGCCGTCCGCGACAGCTTGTGCGCCTTCCGGTGGCAGGGCGGTGTCCACCAGCCGCTGGTTGAGCCACGCCCCGCGGTCCGGCAGCCGGGCGAAGCCGCGGGCCGCCAGCAGCCAGGCGGCGGTCGCGGGCTGGTTCGGGACGCTGCTGCAGCCGGCCGCGACCAGGCCGGCGACCTGATCGGGTCGCCGTGCGGCGTGCGCGATCCCCAGGTACCCACCGAGCGACAGGCCGACGACGACGGCGCGCCCGCCCACCCGGTCGACGGCCTCCTCGATCGCCACCAGGCTTCCGGTGACCGTGAACCGCTCGCTCATCCGGTGACCGTGGCCCGGGAGGTCGACGGCGAGAGCGGTCCGGCCCGCGCGCTCGAGCGCGTCCAGCTGTGGACGCCACATGGTCACCGACGCCCGCGCACCGTGCAGGAGCACCACCGGCGTCATGTGCGACCTCGCCATGACGTCACGCTAGCTCGCCGGCCGCACGCGCCCGCCTCCGCAGACTGCGGCCGCGTGCGCCGATGGCGGCCGTGCACCGCCGCGCTTACTGCACGACGCCGCGTTCTGGGCTCCGGGACGTGGGCACCGGACACGCGCGAGGGGCCCGGACCACGCGGCCCGGGCCCCTCGCGGTCTGCTGTGGTCGGTCAGGCCTTCTCGTCCTCGGCGGCGGCCTCCTCGGGCGCGGCTGCCTCGTCCAGGGCTGCCGGCTTCTCGGCGTCCTGGGTGGCGGCCTTCTTCGGCTCGGCCTTCTTCGGCTCGGCCTTCTTCGGGGCAGCCTTCTTGGTGGCCTTCTCGGCCTCCCGGACGGTCGCCTGCTTGGGGCTCAGCTTCTCCTGCACCAGCTCGATGACCACCATGGACGCGTTGTCGCCCTTGCGCGGACCGATCTTGGTGATCCGGGTGTAGCCGCCGTTGCGCTCGGCCATCAGCGGCGCGATCTCGGTGAACAGCTCGTGCACCACGTTCTTGTCACGCACAACGGTCAGCACCCGACGACGCGCGTGCAGGTCGCCACGCTTCGCGAACGTGATCAGGCGCTCGGCAAGTGGACGCAGCCGCTTGGCGCGGGTCTCCGTCGTGGTGATCCGCCGGTGCTCGAACAGGGCGGTCGCCAGGTTGGCGAGCATCCGCCGTTCGTGCGCCGGACCGCCGCCGAGCCGCGGGCCCTTGGTTGGCGTGGGCATGATCTGTACTCCTTGGGTTCTGGAAGCTGACGTCCGGCGGGGCCACCGCCGGACCGAGGGGTCAGGACAGCTCGTCGTCCGGGTAGTCGCCGTCGTCGTAGTAGGCGGAGGGGTCGTACTCCAGCGGGCTGTCCTTGAGGTTCAGGCCGAGACCGCCGAGCTTCTCCTTCACCTCGGTGATGGACTTCGCACCGAAGTTGCGGATGTCCAGCAGGTCAGCCTCGCTACGGGCGACCAGCTCGCCGACCGTGTGGATGCCCTCGCGCTTGAGGCAGTTGTACGACCGGATGGTCAGCTGCAGCTCCTCGATGGGCAGTGCCAGGTCGGCCGCGAGGGCGGCGTCCGTCGGGGACGGGCCGATCTCGATGCCCTCGGCCTCGACGTTGAGCTCACGGGCCAGACCGAACAACTCCACCAGCGTCTTGCCGGCCGAGGCGAGCGCGTCGCGCGGGGCGATCGCGGGCTTGGTCTCGACGTCGACGATCAGCTTGTCGAAGTCGGTCCGCTGCTCGACGCGGGTGGCCTCGACCTTGTACGTGACCTTCAGGACCGGGGAGTAGATCGAGTCGATCGGGATGCGGCCGATCTCGGTGTCGAACGACTTGTTCTGCTGGGCGGAGACGTAGCCGCGCCCGCGCTCGACGGTTAGCTCGATCTCCAGCTTGCCCTTGCCGTTCAGGGTGGCGATGTGCAGGTCAGGGTTGTGCACCTCGACGCCTGCGGGCGGCGTGATGTCCGCACCGGCGACCGTCCCCGGGCCCTGCTTGCGCAGGTACATCACCACGGGCTCGTCGTTCTCCGAGGAGACCACGAGCTCCTTGATGTTCAGGATGATCTCGGTGACGTCTTCCTTGACCCCGGGGACCGTCGAGAACTCGTGCAGCACGCCGTCGATCCGGATGGAGGTGACGGCTGCGCCGGGGATCGACGACAGCAGGGTGCGACGGAGAGAGTTGCCGAGCGTGTAGCCGAAGCCAGGCTCCAGCGGCTCGATCACGAACCGCGAGCGGTTCTAGGAGATGACCTCTTCGGTCAGGGTGGGGCGCTGTGCGATGAGCACGGTGGATGTCCTCTCAGTGTGCGTCCGCCATATGACGCATCACTCCTGCCGGGTCTCGGTCCACCCGGCAGGTCGTGCGGGTCGTGCAGGTCGTGCAGGTCGTGCGTGCGGTGCCCGACGACGTCGGGCGCCGTGGTAAGACGCGGCGGCGCTTGGGGGGCCGGCAGCCGTTGTGCGCCTGCGGAGTGACGTCCTGGATCGAACCGACCTCAAGGCCGGTGGCCTGCATGGAGCGGATCGCGGCCTCACGGCCCGAGCAGGGGCCCTTGACGAGCACGTCGACCTTCTTCATGCCGTGCTCCTGAGCCCGGCGCGCCGCCGCCTCGGCCGCCAGCTGTGCGGCGAACGGGGTGGACTTGCGCGAGCCCTTGTAGCCGACCTGGCCGGAGGAGGCCCAGGCGATCACGGCACCCGAGGGGTCGGTGATCGACACGATCGTGTTGTTGAAGGTGCTCTTGATGTGAGCGACGCCCACGGCGATGTTCTTCTTCTCCTTGCGCCGCGGCTTGCGGGCGCCGGCGGTGCTGGTCTTGGGAGGCATCTGGTTCCTTGTCCTGTCGGTCAGTCGGGCGGGCTACTTGCGGGCCTTCTTCTTGCCGGCCACTGTGCGCTTGGGGCCCTTGCGGGTGCGGGCGTTGGTCTTGGTCCGCTGGCCTCGCACAGGAAGGCCGCGGCGGTGCCGGATCCCCTGGTAGCTGCCGATCTCGACCTTGCGGCGGATGTCCGCTGCGACCTCGCGGCGGAGGTCACCCTCGAGCTTGTAGTTGCTCTCGAGGAAGTCACGAAGTGAGACGAGCTCGGCGTCGCCGAGGTCCTTGACCCGCAGGTCCGGGCTCACGCCCGTTGCCGCGAGGGCCTGGCGGGCGCGCGTGCGCCCGACGCCGTAGATGTAGGTGAGCGCAACCTCGAGCCGCTTCTCGCGGGGGAGGTCGACGCCGACAAGACGTGCCATGTAGCTGCTCCTGTACTGCCTCGGAGGTCTTCCGCATGGTCGTCCCTGACGGGCCCCGGCCTCCGACCGGGGGTTGCGTGGCGAACCACGCTGACCGTGCGCTAGTTCGGCACCTGGTGGTGCCTGGTCGGGTACGCCGACCGGTTGGGCGTCAGCCCTGGCGCTGCTTGTGACGCGGGTTGTCGCAGATGACCATCACGCGACCGTGCCGGCGGATCACCTTGCACTTGTCGCAGATCTTCTTGACGCTCGGCTTGACCTTCATGCTCGTTCCTCCGCCGCCACGCGCGCACAGACGTGCGACGGCGGCGGTGTCGTTCGGGCGGCCCGGGTGGACGCCACGGTGGACTACTTGTAGCGGTAGACGATCCGGCCGCGGGACAGGTCATACGGGCTCAACTCGACCACCACACGGTCCTCGGGGAGGATCCGGATGTAGTGCTGTCGCATCTTGCCCGAGATGTGGGCCAGCACCCTGTGACCGTTGGCCAGCTCCACGCGAAACATCGCGTTCGGCAGGGCCTCGACCACGCTGCCCTCGATCTCGATGACACCGTCCTTCTTTGCCATGTCCTCCGCTTACTGCTTGACGCGATCCCGTTCGGTGGGCGGCCGGGTGGCGGCTCTGTCCGTTCGAGACCTGGTGGTTGACTGCTGCTGCTCGGCAGGCCCACGCCGGCTGGCGTGCCCTGCCCGGTACTCGGGCTCCCGCACCGACCATGGCCGGTGCTCAGGGACCCGGCGCGATCTCCTGCGACCAACGCCACCCTCTCGGGCAGGTGAAAGCAGAGGGCACGCGCGCCCGACAGGCCATGCTACGGCACGTTGGGCGTCGCAGCGAAACCGCCGGACGACGAGGCCCCGTCCGTCCACGGCGCAACACTCACGCCGAGCGCGGCCAGGCGCTCCGCCCCGCCGTCGTGCGCGGTGAGCACCCAGACCCCACCCGGACACACCGCGACGGTGTGCTCCCAGTGCGCAGCGCGCGACGCGTCGACGGTGACCACCGTCCAGTCGTCCTCGAGCAGCTGGGTCATCCGCGAGCCCCGGGTGAGCATCGGCTCGATCGCGACGCACAGCCCGGTCCGCAGCCGCGTGCCCTTCTCGCGCGTGCGGTAGTTGAGGACCTCGGGCGGTTGGTGCATCGCGGTACCGATGCCGTGCCCCACGTACTCCTGCACGATGCCGTACGGCGTGCCGGACGCTGCCACCACTTCCTCCACCGCGTCACCGACTCCGCTGAGACGGTCGCCCCTTGCCAAGGCGGCGATGCCGGCCCACAGTGCCCGCTCGGTCACGTCCACCAGTGCCAGGTCCTCGGGGTCGGCGTCCGGCAGCACGGTGCTGAAGGCCGCGTCACCGTGCCAGCCGTCGAGGACGGCGCCGCAGTCGACGGACACGACGTCGCCAGGGGCGAGCACCCGGGAGCCCGGGATCCCGTGCACGATCTCGTCGTTCACGGACACGCAGATGGTGGCCGGGTAACCGTGGTAACCCAGGAACGACGGGGTGGCGCCGGCCGCGCCGATGACCTCGGCCGCGATGGAGTCCAGGTCGGCAGTGGTCAGCCCTGGTCGGACGGCGTCGCGCACCGCCCCGAGGGCGTCCGCCACAACCAGACCGGCCGCCCGCATGGCCCGGACCTGCGAGGCGTCCTTGTACTCGATCCGATCACGGCCCAGCATTCTCAGACCCGGCCGCCAAGGGCCCGCATGACCCGGGCGGCGACCTCGTCGACCTCGCCGATGCCGTCGACGCAGACCAGCAGGCCGCGGGCGGCGTATGCCTCGGCAAGCGGGGCGGTCTCGGCGTCGTAGATGTCCAGCCGTCGGGCGATCACGTCTTCGGTGTCGTCCTGGCGTCCTTCGAGCTCCGCCCGACGCCGCATCCGGGACATCAGCTCGCCCCGCTCGGCCGTCAGCTGGATGACGGCGTCCAGCCCGATGCCCAGGTCGGCCAGGATGATGTCCAGCTCGGCCACCTGCGCAGCGTTGCGCGGGTACCCGTCGAGGATGAATCCGACCTCGGCGTCCGGTTGCCCGAGCCGCTCGCGGACCATGGAGTTGGTGACCGTGTCCGGCACCAGCTCGCCGCGGGCGGTGAATGCCTGGACCGCGCGGCCCAGCTCGGTGCCGCGAGCGATGTTGCCGCGGAAGATGTCTCCCGTCGAGATCGCCGGCACGCCAAGGCGCTCGGAGATCAGCGCGGCCTGCGTGCCCTTGCCGGCCCCCTGTGGGCCCATGATCACCATGCGCTGGGTCACCGCAGGAAGCCCTCGTAGTGGCGCTGCTGCAGCTGGGACTCGATCTGCTTGACGGTCTCGATGCCGACGCCGACCATGATCATGATAGAGACGCCGCCGAACGGGACATTCGTTCCGACGCCGAGCAGGATGAAGGTGGCCAGCGGGATCATCGCGACGCCGGCCAGGTACATCGAACCCGGTGCCGTGATCCTGGACAGCACGTACTCCAGGTACTCGGCAGTCGGTCGACCGGCGCGGATGCCCGGGATGAAGCCGCCGTACTTCTTCATGTTGTACGCGACCTCGTCAGGATTGAACGTGATGGCGGTGTAGAAGTAACAGAAGAAGATGATCAGGACCATGTACAG
>Ga0209746_1001544_pt1 | contig 10993 bp, 7 predicted proteins | sample BarGraNGADG00211_3_FD_184496 | JGI IMG/M metagenome (GOLD analysis project Ga0209746, IMG submission 184496) | Arctic peat soil microbial communities from Barrow, Alaska - Barrow Graham LP Ref core NGADG0011-211 (SPAdes) (version 2) | ecosystem: Environmental > Terrestrial > Soil > Wetlands >...
CTCGGCGGCGGCCCTGGCGGCGACTCGGCTCTGGCGCAACGGCTGCGGCCCGTGCCGGGCGATCACGACACCGTGGTGGAAGCGGTGGCGTTTACCAAACGCTTTGGCAGCTTCACCGCGACCGACCACGTGGGCTTCGCCGTGAAGCGCGGGGAAATCTTCGGCCTGCTCGGCCCAAACGGGGCCGGCAAATCCACCACCTTCCGAATGATGTGCGGGTTGCTGACGCCTACCTCCGGCACCGCGCGCGTGATGGGCATTGATTTGAAAACGAGCGCCAGCCAGGCGCGCCAGCGCCTGGGTTACATGGCGCAGAAATTCTCGCTCTACACCAATCTCACGATCAAACAGAACCTGCAGTTTTTCTCCGGCGCGTACGGGTTGCAAGGCGCGCGGCAGAAAAGCGCCGTGGCGGAAATGGTCGAGGTCTTCAAGCTGCAACCGTTCCTCGACACCACGCCCGATACCCTTCCGCTCGGTTTCAAGCAGCGGCTCGCGCTGGCCTGCGCGGTCATGCACGAGCCGGCGATTCTCTTTCTCGACGAACCGACCTCGGGCGTTGACCCGGTCACGCGCCGCGAATTTTGGACGCACATCAACGGCATCGTCGAAAAAGGCGTCACCGTAATGGTCACGACCCATTTCATGGACGAAGCCGAATACTGCGACCGCATCGCGCTGGTCTTTCGCGGCAACATCATCGCCGCCGGCACGCCCGACGAGCTCAAGGAGCAAGTCGTGACCCCACAGAACCCCGATCCTTCGATGGAAGACGCTTTCATTTCCCTGGTGCAGCAACACGCCTCCGAGTTCCCGGCATGAACGCTCCGGTTTCCATCCGCCGCCTGCGCGCCCTTTGCCGGAAAGAGACTTGGCAAATCCTGCGCGATCCCAGCAGCAACCTCATTGCCTTCGTGCTGCCGGTGGTGATGCTGTTCATCTTCGGTTACGGCATCAACCTCGACTCCACCGCGGTGAACCTCGGACTGGTGCTGGAAGACAAGAGCCCGGAGGCCCGGCACTTTGCGGACAGTCTTTACGGCTCGCCATACCTGAATGTCGTCACCAGCCAGACCCGGGCGGAAATGGAGCAGGCCTTGACCGCCGGCCGGGTGCGCGGCTTCGTGGTCGTGCCGTTGGATTTCGCGGAAAAACTTAAGCGGCCAAGTGACACGGCGCCGCTGCTCGTGGTGGCCGATGGTTCAGAACCCAACACCGCCAGCTTCGTGCAAAACTATGTGTCCGGCGCTTGGAGCGGCTGGCTGCAGCAGCGCGCCAGCGAACGCGGCGAAACGCCTCCTCCTGGCATCAGCCTCGAACCGCGGTTTTGGTTCAACCCCGGTGCCGAAAGCCGGAACTACCTGATTCCGGGATCCATTACCATCATCATGACGGTTATCGGCGCCCTGCTGACCTCGCTCGTGGTGGCCCGCGAATGGGAACGCGGCACGATGGAGGCGCTCCTGGCCTCTCCGGTGACGCGAACCGAACTGTTGTTAAGCAAGCTGCTGCCTTATTACGCGCTCGGAATCGTTTCGCTGTTTCTGTGCGTCGGGGTGGCGGTCTTCATTATGCAAGTGCCCTTTCGTGGTTCACTACTGGCCTTGTGGGGCATCGGCTCCATCTTTCTGGCCAGCAGTCTGGGGCTGGGCTTGCTGCTCTCCACCGTGCTGCGCAACCAGTTCGACGCCGCCCAGGCCGCGCTCAACGCGGCCTTCTTGCCCGCGATGATGCTCTCCGGCTTTCTCTTCGAAATCCGCAGCATGCCCGTCTTCATTCAATGCATTACCTACTTGATCCCGGCGCGCTATTTTGTCACCGCCATGCAGACGCTTTTCCAAGCGGGCAATGTCTCACCGATCCTGCTGGACAGCGGGATGTTTCTGGTGGCCGCGGGCAGCTTCTTTATCGGTTTAACCGCGCTGAAAACCCGCCGCCGGCTGGAGTAATCATGTTTTCGCGCATCCTCACTCTCATCATCAAGGAACTCCAGACGCTGCTGCGAGACCGGCAAAGCCGCACGATCCTGATCGTGCCGGTCTTCCTGCAACTGGCGCTGTTCCCCTTCGCGGCCACGCTGGAAGTAAAGAACAACACGCTGGCGGTTTACAACGAGGATAACGGCCGTGAATCCACGGAATTGATGCAGCGTTTCTCGCAGGCGCAGGCCTTCACCGAACTGCTGACCCTTCACAGCGAAGCCGAGGTTCGCCGCGCCATTGACAACCAGCAGGCACTGATAGTCCTCCGCTTTCCCCCGGACTTTTCGCGCGATATCGTCGCGGGGCGCACCCCCAAAATCCAGGCCATCCTCGACGGTCGCCGCTCCAACAGCGGCCAGATCGCCTTCAGCTACGTGCAGCAAATCATCAACGCCTACACGGTCGAGCGGTTGGGCTCCCTCCAAAAGACCGCCCCCTCAACTTTGGTGGTCCGGTACTGGTTCAATCCCAATCTCGATTATACCTGGCATATTCTGCCCAGCTTGATCGCCATCATTACCACGATCAGCGCGCTCATCATCACGGCGCTCTCGGTCGCGCGCGAACGCGAGCAAGGCACGTTCGACCAACTCCTGGTCTCGCCGCTCACGCCCGGCATGATTATGGTCGGTAAAACCATTCCGGCCATGCTGGTCGCCATGGTGCAGGGGACCATTATTTTGCTGGGGGCTGTCTTCGTGTATCGAATCCCCTTTGAGGGCTCGCTCCTGCTGCTTTACGGCAGCATGATCTTTTACATCCTGGCTCTGGCCGGATTCGGGCTGCTCATTTCGTCCATCTGCGCCACGCAGCAACAGGCATTTCTCGCCGCCTTCAGTTTTGTGATGCCGGCCATCCTGCTTTCTGGATACGCCTCGCCGATCGATAACATGCCGGTCTGGCTCCAATACCTGGACTGGGTGAACCCGCTGCGTCATTTCGTCGTCATCGTGAAAGGGATCTTTCTCAAAGACAGCGGCCTCGTTGCGTTGCTGCCAAACTTGTTGCCGCTCCTGGTCATCGCCATCGCAACGCTTGGCGCCGCCGATTGGATGTTTCGCCGGCACCTCGGGTGAGCCGAAGGATTCTCACGCCATGCACAATTACTACCGCTCAAAGAATCCCCTATGAATACGAAACTCCTTATCTCCGCTGCGTTCGTGTTGCTGGCCGGCGGATGCACCGTCGGCCCAAACTATCAGCGGCCGAACGTCAAGCTGCCGGCGCAATGGGGTGAACCGCTCGCCAGCGGCGTCACCAACCATGACGACCTCGTCGGCGCGTGGTGGAAGAATCTCCATGACCACGAGCTGGATTCCATCATCGGACGGGCCGTGACGACCAACCTCGACCTGCGCATCGCCGAAGCACGCGTGCGGCAGGCCCGTGCCCAGCAGGGTTTTGCCGAAGCCGGCTATTGGCCGACGGTCAATGCCTCCGGCGCCTACGCCCGACAAAAACAAAGCGAGAATCAGCCGATCATCGGTTCCATTCCCTCGAGCTCCAACATCCCGTTCGAAAACAGTGTCTATCAGGCCGGATTCGATGCCGCTTGGGAGATCGACTTGTTTGGCGGTAAACGCCGCACGGTCGCCGCCGCCACTGCCGCGCTGGCCGCCGTGGAATATGGCCGCCGCGACGTACTGGTGACGTTGCTATCCGAGGTGGCGCGTAATTACGTGCTGACGCGCGGAGCCCAGCGGCAGTTGGCCATTGCCTAGAACCAGATTAAAGCTCAAGCAGAGACCGTAGCCATCACCCAGAGCAGCCTGGACCATGGCGCCGGCACGGATGTGGACCTGCAGCGCGCCCTCGCGCTGCTCGCGACTGTTCAATCGCAAGTGCCCCCAATTGAAACCTCGATCCAGTCCTCCGTTCATCGCCTTGGGGTTCTCCTGGCCCAGACCCCCGATGCGCTGCAAGAAGAATTGTCGGCCACGGCCCCCATTCCCGCACCGCCGCCTGAAGTACAGGTCGGGCTGCCCTCGGACCTGTTGCTTCGCCGACCGGATGTGCTGCGGGCCGAGCGTCAACTTGCGTCGGAAACGGCCCGCATCGGCCAGGTGAAAGCCGACCTGTTCCCGAAGTTCTTCCTCACCGGGTCGGCCGGCCTCGCCAGCATCAGCACCAGCGACTTCTTTTCTCCCACCAGCCGATTGTGGTCCATCGGCCCGACCGTGCAGTGGCGCGTTTTTGACGCTGGCCGAGTCCGTGCCAGCCTCCGAGCCCAGACCGCGATTCAGGATCAGGCGTCGCTGACCTACGAGCAGGTCGTCCTGACCTCATTGGAAGACGTTGAGAACGCGCTGGTCGCCTACGCGAAAGAGCAAGAGCACCGCCGCCTGCTGGAGCGGGCGGTTACCGCAAACGCAAAGGCCGTGGATCTCGCTAATCAACTCTACACCAAGGGTCTGGGTAAATACCTCAGCCTGCTCGACGCGCAGCGCGCCTTGTATGCGTCCCAGGATGAGCTGGTGCGGAGTGATCGTGCCGTCACCGTGAATCTGATCGCCCTCTACAAGGCCCTCGGCGGCGGATTGGAAACGGATCAATCTCAACCCCTGGCCGCAACGGGCTTGGGCAAGCCAGATGCCGCGCTAGAGCAGGCCCGTCAATCGCCCTGACGGTCCTGGTCAGGGTGGTCTCGACCATCAACTTGCAGCTATCAACTCACAACCCTCACCTTTCCAGATTCTCTTGGCCTTCGCGCCTGCTTTGACTAACAGTTAGCCGCAATGAATACGTGTCTGCAGGGACAGGTTGTTTTGGTCACCGGGGCTTCCTGGAGTATCGGCTCAGCCATCGCCAGGCTGTTTGCGGTCGAAGGCGCCCGGGTGGTGCTTCATTGTCGCGCCGGACGTGCCCGGGCCCGCGCTCTCCAAAAAGAGCTCGGCGCGGCCGAATCGCTAGTGGTGGCCGCCGATTTGTCGAAGGAAGCCGAAGCGCGACGCCTGTTCGCGCAGGCGCTCCAGCGCTTCGGCCGTGTGGACACGCTGGTGGCCAATGCCGGGGCCTGGGAAGCACGCGATGTTGGCTTGCACCAAATGTCGCTGCGCCAATGGCGTCGAACCCTCGATGGCGTGTTGACCACCACGTTTCTGACCGTGCGCGAATTCCTGCGTCTGGTGGCAAAACAAAAGCGCGGCAACGCCGTTCTTATCGGTTCGACCGCTGCGGTTTTCGGCGAGGCCGGCCACGCTGACTATTCCGCCGGCAAGGCCGCCATTGCCTTTGGTCTGACCCGTTCCCTTAAGAATGAAATAGTGCGCCTCGCGCCCCACACCCGCGATTATTGCGGCGGGCGCGTGAACTGCATCTGCCCTGGCTGGACGGTTGTGCCCCGCTTGGCCGCCAAGCTGGGCGATGCCAAATCCGTGCGCAAAGTCACCGCTACCATGGCGCTGCCGCAGCTCGCGCGCCCTGAAGACATGGCTAACGCCGCGATCTTTCTCGCCTCTGACAGCCTCGCGCGCCACATCACCGGCCAGACCCTGGTCATTGCCGGCGGCATGGAAGGACGCCTCCTCTGGGGCCACGGCGAGGTGGATGCCTCGATAGTGTGAAGCGGCCTACGATCCGGCCCAAGCGAGCGAACGGCTCAATCGCAAATACAGAATCAATCAACCATAAACCATCAACTACTCAGCCTGCCTGGCGTTTAATGCCGTCCACCACCATGTCCACCGCCACCCGAGAAGCCACCTCCAGAAGAGCCGCCTCCGTGTGAAGCACCGGAAGAGCCGCCGCCTGAGAAGCCGCCTCCGCGTGAGGCACCGGAAAAGCCGCCCGAGCCACCGCCAGAGTAGCCGCTAGAACCTCCTCCGGAAAACCCTCCGTAGCTGCCGCCAGAGTAGCCCCGAGAGGCAACCGCGCCCCCGGAAAAGTTGTTACCTGAGTAGGCGCTCCGCCCGGCGAAGCTTCCGCCAGAATACCTGCCGGCCCCGTTCATCGCGTAGCTGGGCGAGTAGCCCCGGGCTCCGCTCCCCGCCCAGGTAGCTGTGGATCGTGATCCCTGGGCAAACGACTGACTCGCTCCGACTCGACTGGCACCCGACCGACTTGAATACTGGACCGTACCCTGCCGGGCTACCTACTGGCCAGCCCCGGCTGCAGACCACGTGGATGTGGACCTGGCTGGCTGAGCCCCGGCCGTTTGGCGTCCCCAAGACGAAGTTGTTCCTGCGGGGCTCGTACGGCTTGCTCCAGCCGCTGTCCCCGCGGAGGCGTATCTCGTTGCCTGCGCACCAGGTTGACGCCCCCAAGCGGCGGTTGATGCGCCCGAATGTCCGGCTGCGGCCATAGTCCCACCATGTCCGCCCGGCTGTCCGGCTCCGCCAAGCTGGCCACTCGGAGGTCTTCCGCCTGCCCCGGCTTTCCCGCCTGCGTATCCACCTGAATGGGGTGCTCCGGCAGGATGCCCGCCGGCCTGTCCATTCTGATAGCCATTCCCGCGATAACCGTTGCCATAGCCATAATACCCATTGCCACGGGAACCATTGCCGTTGCCGTAATACCCATTGCCGTGATAGCCGTTGCCATAGCCATAATGCCCATTGCCGTGGTACCCAGAGCCGTACCAGCCACCGCAGTAAGCGTAGCCGCCCCAGCCACATCCTCCCCAACCCCAACCACCCCAGCCCCAGCAACCGGTAAAGCCCCAACCGAGACCCCACCCCAACCCAAGGCCGACGTATAGGTCTTCATGGTATGGATAGCTGTATGGATCATACGGAGCACTGAAATCATAATAGACCGGCTCAGGGGCTGCCAGAACCAGGGGATCACTCGAGTACGAGGAAGCGGCAGCAACCAGCTCGGTTTGTGCTGGTGCTGCTGGAGCGGGCTCAGCCTGAGCCATTTCCGGCGCGTTGGCCGGGGGCTGTGCCGCCGCCGGAGAGCCTGGCTGTGCGTTCATCAACGCAACCAGAACGCCAGAAGACAGCCCCTGCGCGCGAAGGTCGATGATCTCAGAGGCAGCTAGATGAGCGCCCGGGTAGTTTTGAATGAAGGCGATGATTATGTTCTCCTGCACCCTGGCCTGTGAAAGCCTCAGGACATCGGCCACGACTGGCGATGCGGTGGCTGTTGCGGACTGGCCTAACCCGTTGCTGGTGCAGAACGCGAGTCCCAGTAAGGTTGCAAGGAGCACTCTCATATTCTTTAGTATAGGGCAAAAATGCTTAATTGCCACTAATAATTAGACGGCTTCCGCCACCGCGCATTCAATCATTTGTTCTGCGTAGCAGCGAAAGGCGGATTCCCTCCCGAGCTGGGCGCTGCCGCGAAATTTGGATTATTTCCCTTGCATCCTGCCCCGGATTGCCTATCTTCTATGCCGCCTGAGCGCCGTGTGTGCGGATGTTCATTGAGGCTGTGAAAGAGAAGTTAACGAAAAACCTAACCCTTAACCTCCGTTGTCACCGCAACGTCGGGTCCGTTAGGCAATGGAGTCTCGGAAGGCCACGTGCTGACCAAGTCTCCCCGGTTCATCATCAGTTAAGTTAGTCATTGTATTATGCTCACCATGGAAGAAGCCATGAAGCAATCGGGCAAAATGCCCTTCGCTTCTGGCAGCATCGTCAAAGGCACCATCATTGAAGTTGGTACCAAAGATGTCCTCGTGGACATCGGTTACAAGAGCGAGGGCGTCATCTCGGGCGGCGAGTTCGAGGACCTCAAGACCGTTAAAGTCGGCGACCAGATTGACGTTTTAATCGAGAAGCTCGAAGACAAGGATGGCATGGTCGTCCTCTCCAAGGAGAAGGCGGAGTTCAAGCAGAACTGGGAACGCATCCTCACTATCTGCAACGAAGGCGGCACCATTGCCGGCAAAGTCAAAGCCATCGTCAAGGGCGGCCTGATCGTGAACATCGGCGTCGAAGCCTTTCTGCCCGCGTCGCAAATCGACGTGCTCACCACGAAGAACCTGGCCCAGTACGTCGGCAACACTTACCAATTCAAGGTCGTTAAGATCAATCAGGAGCGACAGAACATCGTCTTGTCCCGCCGTGAGTTGATCGAGCAGGAGCGCACGGAACGCCGTCAGAAGCTCCTCGCGGAAATGACCCCGGGCGATATCCGCAAGGGCACCGTCAAGAATATCACCGATTTCGGCGCTTTCATCGACCTCAACGGCATCGACGGCCTCCTGCACATCACCGACATGAGCTGGGGCCGCGTCGGCCACCCGTCCGAGATTCTCAAGGTCGGCCAGGACATTGACGTCGTTGTGCTCGACATCAACAAGGAGAAAGAACGCGTCAGCCTCGGTCTCAAACAGAAGCTGGCCAACCCGTGGGACAGCATCGAGCAGAAGTACCCCGTGGGCGCCAAAGTCAAAGGCCGGGTCGTCAACCTGGTGCCTTACGGCGCGTTCGTGGAACTCGAACCCGGCGTCGAAGGGTTGGTACACGTCACCGAACTTTCCTGGACCAAGCGCGTTGCCAAACCCTCGGATATGCTCAAGCCGGACCAGCAAATCGAGGCGGTCGTCCTCGGTATCAACCGCGAGGAGCAGAAAATCTCGCTCGGTTTGCGTCAACTTGATGCCAACCCGTGGGACAAGGCCGTGGAGAAATACCCGGCCGGAACGCACGTCAAGGGCAAGATTCGCAACCTCACCAGCTACGGCGCCTTCATCGAGCTCGAAGAAGGCCTGGACGGCATGATCCACGTGTCCGACATGTCCTGGACGCGCAAGATCAATCATCCCTCGGAAGTGCTCAAGAAGGGCGACGACGTCGAGGCCCTCGTGCTGGAAGTGGACAAGACCAACCAGCGCATTGCCGTGGGCATGAAACAGCTCCTGCCCGACCCGTGGGAGGGCATTGACCAGATGTACAAGGTCGGCGACCTCGTCACCGGCAAGGTCACCAAGCTGGCCAGCTTCGGCGCGTTCATCGGCTTGCAGCATGAAATTGATGGGCTCGTTCACATCTCGCAGATCAGCGAAGAGCGCATTGACAAGATCAAGAACGTCCTCAAGGTTGACCAGGAAGTCACCGCGCGCGTCATCAAGATTGACAAGAGTGAACGGCGCATCGGCCTGTCCATCAAGGCGGCCAACTACTCCAACGAGCAACTCAAGGCCGAGCAGGCCGCGATTGACGCGTTGAAACCGGGCGATGATCTCGTCGCCCTGCAGCACGCCTTCGATGCCGCCGACGAGGCGAAGCAGGACGAAGTGAAGTAGGGACGAGACGAGAGTCGAAGTCCGCACTTCAAATAGATTCACGCAGGCGGGCCGGCAACGGCCCGCCTGTTCTGTTTGGATGAAAGTCGGTATTGGAAATTGGCCTCCGGCAATCTATCCTCTTGCGGATGAACATTCTGGAAGAGCTCCAATGGCGCTGCCTGCTTGCCGATTGCACTGACCCGCAAGAGCTGGCGAAACGCGTCAGCCCGGGCCCCATCACCCTCTACTGCGGTTTCGACCCGACCGCCGACAGCCTGCACGTGGGCAACCTGGTGCCGCTGCTGGCGCTGCGCCGGTTTCAATTGCTGGGCCATCACCCTATTCCGCTCGCCGGCGGGGCAACCGGGTCCATCGGCGACCCAAGCGGCAGGACACAGGAGCGCCAGTTGCTCACCAAGGAAGTCCTGGACGCCAACATCGCCAAGGTAAAGGAGCAGCTCCGCCGCCTGCTCGATTTCGACACCCCCACCAATCCCGCCCGTCTGCTCGACAACATGACCTGGACGGCGCCCGTAGGCTTCCTCGATTTCCTGCGCGACATCGGCAAGCATTTCTCCGTCAACCAGATGGTGGCGAAGGAAAGCGTGCGCGCGCGCATGGAAGATCGCGAGGCTGGCATCAGCTACACCGAGTTCAGCTACATGCTCCTCCAGGCCTTCGACTTCTGCGTGCTGTGCCGGGATTACAACTGCGAGCTCCAGATTGGCGGCAGTGATCAATGGGGCAACATCACCGCCGGCATTGATCTCACCCGCAAGAAGCTTGGGCGCGGCGTCTATGGCCTCACCCTGCCGCTCATCACCAACGCCGATGGCACCAAGTTCGGCAAAACCGTCAGCGGCGCCATTTGGCTCGATCCCAGCCGCACCAGTGTTTACAAATTCTACCAGTACTGGATTCGGACCGACGATCGTGACGCGATTCGTTACCTGAAGTTCTTTACCTTCCTAAGCCAGGACGAAATCGCCGCGCTGGAGAAGCAGCACTTGGAAAACGCCGGTGCTCGCGTGGCCCACAAGGCGCTGGCCAAAGCGGTGACCGACCTCGTCCACGGCCCGGCTGCGACAGCGGAGGCCATGCGTGCCAGCGATATTCTCTTCGGCGGCGAACTCGCAGGCATCTCCGAAACCACCTTCAACGAGATCGTCGGCGAAGTGCCCACCAAGGAAATCGGGAAGGCCGAACTCGACGGGACCGGCAAGCCCCTCGTCGAATTGCTGGTGCACGGCGGCCTCTGCCAGTCCAAGGGCCAGGCGCGAAAGGACATCGAAGGCGGTGGCGCTTACGTGAACAACGTCCGCGAGGCGAGTTTCCAGCGCACCGTCACCGCCAAAGACCTGCTATTCGGCAAACACCTGCTCCTGCGCAAAGGCAAACGCAACTACGTGGTGCTGACGGCGAAGTGAGGTCTGTCGGCCTGCACCGCCAATCCCGGGGACCGAGCCCCTACAGCAACACGCTCGTGCCACCGGAGCAGTGCCGTAGTGCCTCCGTGGTTACAAGGAAGTTGCAAGCCTGTTGTAAGCTTGTTTGAAGCTTTCTCCTTTGTCTCCCCGCCCTGTCGCGGCACCGCCCCCCACACCGCCAAGCCGCTGCACCCCGTCGCGCCACGGCGCGGTACCCCGAAGTGCTCGCCCCTCCTATATAGACTACAAGACCGGTGCGGCGGTTACAGGGATTCGGGTGCAGGACTGAATTCTTCAATAGCCGTGATAGAAGAGCATCGGAGCACCTGCTGTAGATGGGAACTATATATATCCGTATATAACGCCCACCACGCTTCCCAATGTGGGCGTAGGAGAAGGCGGCTTCGCTT
>Ga0209746_1001545_pt1 | contig 10992 bp, 10 predicted proteins | sample BarGraNGADG00211_3_FD_184496 | JGI IMG/M metagenome (GOLD analysis project Ga0209746, IMG submission 184496) | Arctic peat soil microbial communities from Barrow, Alaska - Barrow Graham LP Ref core NGADG0011-211 (SPAdes) (version 2) | ecosystem: Environmental > Terrestrial > Soil > Wetlands >...
TTTTACTTCCTCACCGTTGTAATAGATGACAACATGTTGTTTCTTTAGGCTCTCTATATAATCTTCTTTCGTTTTTATCTTCATTTTTCCTCCGGAATTTATTCACACGATTGAATGGCCGCCGTCGATATAGATCTCGGCTCCGGTCATAAATGGCGGGCATGTGGCCATATAAAGCGCTGTTGACTGTAATTCCTCTAATCTCCCCACCCTGTTCAGGGGAATCATTTTCTTGATCAGGTCTTTGCCCGCCTCGGATTCGAAGAAATCGCGGTTGAACTCCGTCAGGAAATAGCCTGGACAGAGTGCGTTCACCTGAATGTTGTCCCGCATGAGCTCCAGAGCCATGACCCTGGTGAGCTGAATAACAGCCGCCTTGCTCGCGCAATAACCTACCATGTTGCGAGCCGCGATCTTCCCGAGGATGGAGGAGATATTGATGATCTTGCCGCTCTTCTGCTTGACCATGACCTGTGCAACGGCTCTCGAAACCAGGAAGGTCCCCCTGAAATCCACTTTCATCACACCGTCCAGGTCCTCATCGGTCATCTTCAGAACCGGCTTTTCACTGCCCGGAATACCGGCGCTGTTTACAAGGATGTCGATCCTTCCGAATTCGGCAACGACCGCCTGAACCACCGCATCCACTTTTTTGGAGTCATTGACATCCATGGCCATGCCAATGGCTTTGACCCCGTGTACACTGTTGATTTTTTCTGCAGTGGTCTGACATCCCGCCAGGTTCCTTGCGGCTAACGCAATGTTTGCTCCCGCTTCGGCGAATGTTTCGGCGATCGCCAGCCCTATCCCTTTATAGCCGCCTGTGATGACGGCTGTCTTCCCTTCCAAGGAAAACAGTCTTTTGAAAATATCTTGTCCCATCGTTTTATCTGCCTGGTGTTATTCCTGTAAATGATACGTAAGTCTAAAAAACCTGTCACTTGAACATGGCCTTTAGTTTTTCATAAGATGAATCCAGCATCCCTAGATAGTTATCGAACGTCAGCTTCTTCAAGCCGCCGCCTGTATAAATCTTCTGAGAATCGAGGATTCGAATGATATTCACTTCCTCATCGGTTGGAGGAGTGGTGGTCTTTACATCTGGAGATACTTTTAAATCCCAGGACACCTCATTTTTAACAGCCTCGACGGTAACTCCCGGATGAACGGAATCCAGATAGGCTTCCTTTGTTTTTTCATCGAATCTGAAAATAGCCATATTTGAAATGATGACTGAGGGGCCGTTGCCCGGGTAACCGTATTTCTCCCGGGAACCGGGGCCGTCCAGATAGCCGGGAGAGGTAACAAAATCGACTTTCTCAAGGAAGCGGCGCTTCTGCTGGTTCATCATGATGAGGGTCCGCTTGGCGGAAATCGCGATATCATTGGCTCCACCACTGCCTGGGAGTCGCGTTTTGGGTTTTTTGTAGTTTCCAGTTCCGAAGATTACCGTACTGTTTAAATTGCCATATTTATCTATTTGCGCTCCCCCCAGCATTCCGACATCAAAATATCCCCGCTGTTGATCGGAGAAAGCCCTCCAGAGGGATGTGACGCAGATGGCATTTTCCCCACAGGCGTTGTCGCCGATGCCCAGTATCAACCTGTATGGCGTCGATCCGATGCATCCCGACTCCATGGCCAGGACAACATTTGGGGCGTGTGTCAGCTTGGCAACCAAAGCGCCAAGACAGGGTATGCCGACACCGACAAAGACAACTTCCCGATCATTAATTTCCCGGGCTGCCGCAGCAACCAGAAGCTCTTGAAGCGTATAATCATCAGCGTATCGTTTCTCACTTGTGCTCATAAGGCATTCCTTCCTTATTTTATTTTTTTTTGGTACTTGGACATTTCAACTTTATCGCAGCCTCATCTAAACGATGCTTTGGCAGAATTTTTTCTCTATCTGTGTCAGTTTCTTTAAACGTTCCCAACCGACTTTTTCGCAATAAGCGTTATGATCCTTGCAACCGAAGGCCCATTCATCCATCCATTTCTTGAAACCGTCTGCCGTATCTATTTGCGCCATCATTTCCATGTGAAACGGAAGGTCGTAAGCGTATCCAAAGGGCATATTCCAGGGATGGCAGCAATAGGGAAGTTCAACGACGGCATCCACGACGTATTGCGGTATAATGGTAAAAGTTGGGGTTCTTCTGATCTCATCGGTGGGAACAATCTCCTCACAGGTTACGATGGTCCTTTTTGCTGCCCTGGCGATATTTTCGGCATTTGATGAAAAGCTCAAGTTCTGGGCATTTCCCAGGATGTCGGCCCTGTTGACGTGAATGATCGCCACATCCGGTGTGGCAGCGGGAACCCAGGCCACTTTTTCACCTTTGTAAGGGTCTTCGGTGACCTTGATCAGATCATTGTATTTTTCAATGGAAGAGCCCATCAGCGATTTCGTGACCATGTAGGGCAGTCCCATGGCACCGGCCAGAAACCGTAGTCCCATGGTATAATTCGAAAACTCGAAGACCTCGATTTCATGGGGGATGCCGTTTTCCACGGCCCGTCTGTAATTGGGACTGACACCGGCCACGGCGAAAGCGAGCCAGGCCACTTCGATTCTCCTGATCTGTCCGGTTCCGACCAGATAATCGCCACACTCACAAGGGCTGTCGCCAAACAGGGTCAGATTTTTTTGCCCCTGTCTGACAATTTCATAGGTGGGCGCTACAACCTGTCCTCCACCCATGCCGCTGAAAGCGATCGAGCTTCCATCAAATACGTATTTGGAAATTGCTTCTTTCAGACTCATCCGCTTGTCTAAAGATTTTTTTGTGTCTTCCATGCTCATTATCAAACGCTCCTTTTCCCCATTTTCTTAAGGATTTCTCCTTTTAAACCCTGGCCACTTGCTCAAATCTTCACCTTCTGAAGAATTTTCGCCGCCTCCTTTGCAAAATAGGTGATAATAATGTCCGCTCCCGCCCTTTTTATGGACGTCAGGACTTCCAGCATCGCTCTTTCTCCATCCAGCCATCCCATTTGGGCCGCCGCCTTGACCATGGAATATTCACCACTCACGTTATAGGCGGCCAGAGGTAGGTCGAACTCATCCCTGGCCCGGCGGATCACATCCAGATAGGGCAGAGCGGGCTTCACCATGATAATGTCCGCCCCTTCATCTACGTCCAAGGTGATCTCACGCATCGCTTCGTTGACGTTCGGAGGATCCATCTGGTAAGACTTTCTGTCGCCATACTGCGGCGTGGACTCCGCCGCCTCACGGAAGGGACCGTAGAACGAGGAGGCATGTTTGGCGGAATAGGCCATGATGGGCACCAATTCAAAGCCCGCTTCATCGAGGCCTTCCCGAATGGCCGCCACCTGCCCATCCATCATGGCGGAAGGTGCAACCATATCGGCGCCTACAAAGGCATGGGAAACCGCCGTTTCCGCCAAAACCTCCAGGGTAGAATCATTGTTCACATCACCTTTCTCAATCATGCCGCAGTGCCCGTGGCTTGTGTATTCACAAAGGCAGACATCGGTTACGACCAGCATATCCGGCACCTTTTGCTTGATTTCCCGGATGGCCCTCTGGACAATGCCATCCTTTGCAAAGGCGCCCGTGGCCAGCTCGTCCTTTTTGTCCGGGATGCCGAAGAGAAGAACAGCCGGTATGTTTAGCTCTTTCACGGACCGAACCTCTTTCACGATATAATCCACAGACATCTGAAAGATCCCCGGCATGGAATCGATGGGCTTTTTGACGTTCTTGCCGGGTACAGCAAAAAGGGGATAGATGAAATCATCTATGGATAATTTTGTCTCTCTGATCAGCCTCCGGAAATTTTCGTTCTTCCGCAGCCTCCTTGGCCGGTAAATTGGATAATTCATATTGTTCTCCTTCGAAATATCCTGTTCAAAATAAGTTGCAGCAAGCCATTGATTCCCATATGCCTTGGATACATCTTTGTTATGCACTGGTAATATTGAATCGTTTTAATGGAGCAAAAAACATACCATCGATGCTTATCCTGAAATATTTAGTTTAACCTATTTAATTGTATTACATTTAATTTATGTTGTCCATTTTCATGAAATGGAATATAGAGATGGTGCGTCATAATGAGACGTCGGCGAAATTTTAAAATCCCATTTCGGGACATTAAAAGGAGATGCCTTTATGGAACATACAGATCAATTCAATATGATCAAAAATGAGTGGAGAAAATTCATCAACGGAGAATGCCCGGAAAACATCTCAATGGTGTCCGACACCATCCTGGAATCCTGGATAAGATGCAGGGGCTTAGGTGTAAATCCCTATATCAAAAAGATTCCAGTCGTTCTTTTCGACAAGGAATTAGAAGACTTATTGAATAAAAATAAAAAACTGATCGAAATATGTCGTCCTTTTATGATGCATCTCCATAGTTTTGTTAAAGGGTCCGGATTTATTGTCGTTTTATCCGATGCCAATTCATATCTCCTGGATAGAGTCGGTGATGCAGATGTTCTGGAAGTCGTTAAGAAAGGGAATTTCATCGAAGGGAGTTGCTGGAGTGAAGAAGTGGGGGGAACTAATGGTGTGGGAACCGCGATCGTAGCAAAGAGACCTCTGCAAGTTTGCGCTTCCGAGCATTATTGCATTAACTCGCAATTATGGACATGTTCAGGTGCACCAATACACGACCCCGAGGGCAAGATATCAGCGTTGATAGCCATGACCGGGCCTTATCAGAAAGCGCATCCTCACACCCTTGGAATTGTCACGGCTGCGGCAATCGCCATTGAAAATGAAATGCGCCTGAAGAAAGCCCTTACGGAATGCCAGACGGCGGAGAATTTTCAGAGAACCGTCATTTCCTCGATCCGCGAGATCATCATGACTATTGATAATAACGGGTGCATTTCCATGATGAATAAAAATGCCAAAAATGCATTTGGACCTGAGACTGACAAGTTTCTGGGCAAGAACATCAAGGACCTTTGGTCAAAACAAAATGATAATTTATTAAACCTGATAAAGAACAATGACTCTTTAACGGATGTCGAAGTCAACATTTCGCATAAAAACGTTCATAGTGATTACACGTTAACCTGCTATCCCATTTTGTCCATGAATGACATTGCCGGAAAGGTCATCATCCTCAATGAGATCAAAAGAGCCAGGACTCTCGCCGCATCTATGCTGGGAGCAAAGGCAAAGTTTTCCTTTGAAGATATCATCGGTCTCAATCATGAATTCCTGGAGACATTGCTGCAGGCGAAATTAGCTTCTCAAAATAAATCCAATGTTTTGCTATTGGGCGACAGCGGGACGGGGAAAGATATATTTGCACAGGCCATTCATAATAACAGCAGTCGCAGGAATGGTCCGTATCTTGCTATTAACTGTGCCGCCATTCCCCGGGATTTGATCACGAGTGAACTGTTCGGCTATTCTGACGGTGCGTTCTCAGGTTCCAGAAAGGGCGGCAATCAAGGGAAATTTGAACTTACCGACGGCGGGACAATCTTTCTGGACGAGATTGGCGAAATGCCCTTGGAGTTACAGGCGGCTCTGCTTAGGGTGATCGAGGACAAATCGATCATGAGGATTGGAGGGACAAAAGTGACAACCGTTGACGTCAGAATTATAGCCGCCACGCATAAAAACCTGAAAGATGAAGTGAAAAAAGGCAAGTTCAGGGAAGACCTCTATTATCGTCTGAACGTGTTCACGATATCCATGATACCTCTCAGGCAGAGGAAGGAGGATATTCCCATATTGGCATATAATTTTATTAACAAGATCGGTCGAGCTATGGGAAAGGAAATCGAAAAGGTGGATAATGAAGTCCTTGATAAATTACTGAGCTACCACTGGCCGGGTAATGTAAGGGAATTACAGAATGTTCTGGAAAGAATGATTAATATCACTCATACAAACATGCTCACCGTTGATCTCCTGCCGTCTGAAATTACTAACTCAAAATTAATGAAATTCAGCTATGAAATAGAATCTTTTGACAAGATAGAACGCAAATTGATCACAACCATGCTTAGATCAAATCTTCCCAAAGGTAAAATTGCGGGGAAATTGGGGATTTCCAGGAGCACTTTATATCGTAAACTGGACAAATATGAATTGAACAATACAAATCGTTAAAGTGCTTAATCGTTTTGAGTTTGATTTTGTAAAAGCAGCTTGAAGTTATAAAGAGCTATTGATGCCGAGGGACAAAACAGTTGCCCCACGTGTCCCATTATGAAACATTGAACGGCCATTAATAGCCCGTCCTGTTGAACTAATGCATTTATGCATGTTTATTAAGGAGAGCCCGATGGAAGAGATCAGATTTGGCAATATTGTTTTCATCCCCGGAATGAAAAGCGGGAGATACCCGTTCTGCAATTCGCTGTATATCGATGATGAAAAGAAAGTCATCATTGATCCCGCCTCCGATGAAGCCTATTTAAGGGATCTCCATGCGAAAAAGGGCATTGATGTGATTATCAATTCACATTATCACGAGGATCACATCGCCTTTAATTATCTGTTCCCACAGGCTGAACTATACGTCCATGAGGCGATAGCGCCCTGTTTTAAATCCTATCATTCATATCTGGACTATTGCGGGTTGCTGGATACGGATTATAAAAAAGAATGGGATGAGTTTTTTCTCAATAAATATCATCTCCGGGAACGCATACCCGCGCTTGAATTTAAGGATGGGGATATTCTATCATTCGGTGATACAAAGATTACCATCATACACACGCCCGGCCATACCATTGGGCATTGCAGCTTTCACTTTCCCAATGAAGGCATACTGTTTCTCGGAGATCATGATCTAACGCATTTTGGCCCCTGGTATAGCGATAGAGTATCGGATATCGAACAGACGATTCAATCCGTCCAGCGGTTATTGAAGATACCGGCGGAAATCTATATCACCTCGCATGAGTTGGGTATTATCAAGGGAGATATCGCTCAATTGGCCGAGGAGTATCTCGACATCATCAATCAACGGGAAAGACGCCTTGTTTCATTCTTGGAAGAACCCAGGTCTATTAACGAGATTGTTAATCAGTGGATTATCCACAAAAAGGAATATCAACCCCGATATTTTTTTGAGTTTGCCGAAAAAGGGATGATTATGAAACACTTGGAACGACTGATAAAAAAAGAAAAACTGTTAACCACGGATGGCAAATATTATCTTGCATAAACTCCAGGAAAGAGATTTTTTCTTGATATGCTAAAGTCTTACAACTTGTCTTCCTTTGCGTTATTTTGTTGAATATTGTTATCAACTGCCAAGTCGTTACAATCAAAAATAGGGGTTACAGAATAAACCGCAACCCTTTTTTGATAAGACATTACTTATCCACGAGTGAACTATAAGAATTCCGGTCTTGTATGTCAATGAAAAACTGGCCAAAAAATGTTGGAAAGGTTATTGATGATTGCAGCATGAGTTTATCGGGTCATCTATCCTCTTAGAAAATTGCCACCCCTTTTGGCGGTCAGTACCTTCAAAAAAGCCTTTTTAAAGGTAATTCAGACAGACCTCTCCTGCACGCTCATTATACATGAGGCGTCATAACTGAATGTAGGCATCCCATACCCTGATACCCTAAAGGGCACGCGAGGGCACGAGTGAATATTCCGGGTCGCCGTAGAAGTCATCAGTGTGTGTTTGGAGATGGAGATCGACAGCGGCGTATTCTCGGATTGGCGGGTCATGGATTTTCGGCGGCGGCCTGGACCTGATTAGCCAAATGCCCAGGTGATTGACGTAAAATCAATCCTATTTTATCATCCGATCACCATTTGACCGAACCCGTCCGGTGTGTTATGCACTGGCCTATCAATCAACCAAAATGCATTTCAGAAAGGAAGAAACCATGAATCTCTCACAATTTTCTCTTGAAGGAAAAGTAGCCGTCGTTACCGGCGGAAGCCGGGGCATTGGACGGGCCAGCGCGCTGGCGATGGCCGACGCCGGGGCAAACGTCGTCGTGAGCAGTCGGAAGATCGCCGATCTCGAACCCGTGGCCGCGGAAATTTCGGCCAAAGGCGTGAAGGGCCTGGCCATCGCCGCCCATGTCGGCAAGACGGAGGACTCCAAGGCGCTCATCGAAAGGGTCATGAAGGAGTTCGGACGCATCGACATCCTCATGAACAACGCCGGAACCAACCCCTACTACGGCAGCCTCATGGACCAGGATGAAAAGACCTACGAGATCACCATGAATGTCAACTTGAAGAGCATCTTCTTCCTGAGCCAGATGGCGGCGAGGATCATGAAGCCTCAGGGCGGCGGGTCCATCATCAATACGTCCTCCATCGGCGGCATCCGGGCGGGGGAGTTGGGCGTCTATGGCACGACCAAGGCCGCCGTCATCATGCTGACCCAGGTCATGGCCAAGGAGTGGGGGCAGTACAACATCCGCGTCAACGCTATCGCCCCGGGCATCATCAAGACCCGTCTCAGCGAGGCCCTGTGGAAGGACCCGGTGGTCAATGCGAGGGCGATCTCCCAGATCCCCATGATGCGCCTCGGCGAGCCGGAGGAACTGGCCGGCGTTGTCGTGTTTTTGGCCTCCCGGGCGGGAAGCTACGTGAACGGCGAAACGATCGTCGTCGACGGCGGCCGCGTCCATGGCGAGCCGTCGTGGCTGAAGAAATAAGGCAACAGGCAAAAGGAGAAACCATGAAGATTGAATCCGTTGATCACATCAGTTACGCTGTTACCGACATCGATCAGGTGATCGAGACCTGGTCGCGGCTCTACGGTATCGGCCCCTGGACCTTTAAGGAAAACGGCGGCAAGGACGTAAAGGGTCGCCCCTGGAAGATCCGTATGGCCTTTGCCTACCTGGGACCCGTGGAGATCGAACTTGTGCAGTGCACGGAGGGCAAGATCTTCCAGTCCAAATTTATCGACAAGTGGGGCGAAGGCGTCCATCACCTCGGATTTTTCGTGGACGACGTGGACGCGGAAGTGGCCGAACTGGTAAAGGAAGGGGCCAAGTTGCTCATCCATGACCCGGGTCGATTCGCCTATGTGGATGCCGGCGGTCCGGGCGGCGCCATTTTTGAACTGATGAGCAGAAGGGGATGAAGTCCGGGATTTCCGGGAGGACGAACTCGTAAAAAGTTAAAAAGTCTCATGATCGTCATTCTGGCGAAGAGATTGTGTCGCAATTACTTTGTATTATTTTGTCGAAAAAAGAGACCTATTAAAATTGATGAAACCGTAAAAAGTCGGGAAACCCCTGTTTTGTCATTCCAGACTCAGAGCCGGGCAAATGAGACTGTGTCGTAATAGCAAAGAATGTCATTCCATATCCTCCGCTGGCGGAGGTGTCACGCAGTGACGGAGGTGGATAAAGGACTTCCGGTCTGTAACTCGGCTGAACATTACGGCTACATTAACACGTCCACCCCATACCACCGCCAGCGGGGGACACGCAAATCACAGAACGTATCAAATTTTCCCCGGCATTTCCGGCACGCGAGACTTTGTCGCAATGTCATTGCGAGGGAGTACAACGACCGAAGCAATCTCATAAGTTTTTGAAAATATAAAGATTGCCACCCGGCATGCGCCGGGCAGGCTACGCACTGTAGTGCGTTCGCAATGACAAACGAGAATTGCGACACAGTCTCGAATGCCGGGTGATCCGGAATCCAGTCATTTCGATATGTTCTGGATACCGGCGTTCGCCGGTATGACGATTGTTGGACTTTTGACGAGAGCATCAAGTCTTTTCGTATGCTTTTATAAAATCGTCTCTGGAAATGCCCGTTTGCGTACAGATTGTCCTTAACGTGGAAGCCCTTATTTTGGTGTGATTGGATATAGTCAAAGGAGTTTTACTGCCGTCTGGGTTTACACGTTCCATAGAAATATGCTCCCTTTGCGAACTATACAAAAACCCGATATTTACAATGCATCCACAACATTTCGTTTTGGTGCATCAATGGGAAATTTAGACATTCAGCTTAAACTCCGGCTTCGGCAACAAAGGCTTCAATAACGGAAGGGTCTATATCAAGATCTTCGTTTCCAAAAGATTCAATGTGGAAACGGATTGCTGATTTGACATCTGACAGGGCTTCTTCGTAGGTATCACCCTGTCCGACCACAACTCCCTTTATTCCCAAGGGATAAGCAACATAACCGTCATGGTGCTTCTCGACAACTATCTTATATTGTTTCATAAGACTTCCTTTTATAAGATATTGCTTCTGCATGTCGAACTATAAGAATAACGGTTTTGTATGTCAAGAAAATCTTGGCCACAAAATGTGAGGTGCGGCACCCGTCCTCAAACAAATAAGCGAATAGGAGAAAAAGGGCGCTGTTATAATATAGTGAACCTCCCACAGCAGGAGCTGGGGGCTTCCTTGCCTATTGCAACACTAATTGCAGTTGCCCTTTGTCTTCTTTTTCTTGATGCTCAACATAAGCGAGAATTTCCTTTTCATCCATACCTATACACGATACGCAATAGCCTCGTGACCAGATACCACTTTTCCTTGCATACGTCTTTTGTAAAAAAGGAAATTTCGCTTTTAACGCCTTTGCCGATCTCGTCTTTATAAACTGAATGGCATTGGCAACTGCAATTCTCGGAGGTATCACGATTACCATGTGAACATGATCCTCCTGTACATTAACCTTTATTACCTCGATATCGGGATCAAGCTCAAAAATATGCAATAATATCTTCTCCGCATATTCTTTTACACCTTTTACAAATATCTTACGCCGATATCTCGGTATCCAGACGAGATGATACTCCGTCTTATATATCGCATGGGCACTTTTACGAAATCTCATGCCCTATCATATCAAATACCTTCTCGTCTGGATAGCCACTTCATCACCAGACAGGAGTCTGGTGTTTTATGTGGCCATATAAATATGTCTCACTAGATTTAATTATTCCCCATCAACATAAAATATGGTAGTGTCGTATCCATCAAGAAATGTCATTTCGACCACAGGGAGAAATCTAAGATTTCTCAGTCGTGAA
>Ga0209746_1001548_pt1 | contig 10989 bp, 11 predicted proteins | sample BarGraNGADG00211_3_FD_184496 | JGI IMG/M metagenome (GOLD analysis project Ga0209746, IMG submission 184496) | Arctic peat soil microbial communities from Barrow, Alaska - Barrow Graham LP Ref core NGADG0011-211 (SPAdes) (version 2) | ecosystem: Environmental > Terrestrial > Soil > Wetlands >...
TGCTCAGCTCGGGGTTCATGTGGATGAAGCGCCGGATCTTGATGATCTCGCTCTTGTTTTTTTCGATCTCGGCGTCGATGCGCCGGCTCGTTTTCGGATCGACGGCGCGGGCCCCGGCGGGGAACCCGGCCAGGGCGGCGAGGACGACCGGAAAATCGATTTCGAGCGGACCGAGGCGGAGGGGCTTCAGGATCGGGGCGGCGCCCTGCGGCGGCTTCGGGGACACTTCGGGCATCGTCGGGAGGCCTTTATCGCGAGGTGATCAGGTTCCTCGCCCGCAACTCTTCGAGCCCCTTCTTCCAATCACCGGCCGCGCCCCAGATGTAATAAGAGAAATAGCGGACGGTCTTTTGGAAGATCGGCACCCACGGCTGGAATTCGGCGTAGTAGTGGTTAGACTCAGCGTTGACCGGGTGGTTCATCCACATGTGGAGAAACTCGGGCTCGCTCACGGGGTAGGCGCCCACGAACGAGACGTCCTCCTTCGTGTCGTAACCCGCGTTCCAGCCTTCCTTGAGGAAAAGGACCCGGCCATAGTACTCCTCCGGCCGCATCCGGAACTCCTGGACCCCGTCCGTCGTCGGCACAAAGAAAGCGTCCTCCGGGCCGTGGACCAGGCCGAGCTCCAGAATGGGCTGGGGTCCGAGCATTTTGAGCTCGGGATTGCGGAAGGCGAGGGCGAACCGGACCTCGAGGAGAGGCGAATTTCCGTAGAGGGTGAAGATCTTCTCGATCGAGTTTCCATAGTAATCGGCCTGCATCCGGACCTGGACATACGGCCCGGCGCGCCGGACGACTTCAGCGTCATAGACTTTGTGCGTTTCGATGCTGGCCTGGCCGAGGAAGTCCTCGAATCCGCCGTAGGGATAGAACCCGCGCTCCCGGAACGGCTTCCGGTCGGTCGACGCCTCCTTCTCCGGCCAGAGCTTGAAGAAGATGTTGTCGTTCCGCTCCTTGACGAAATATTCGATGACCCGGGCGCCGATGGCGAGGAGCGTCACCCGCACCTTGTCGTTTTCCAGGCGGTATTCCATGATGCCGTCCTTGTTCAGGTCGACCTCGGTGAGCGTCGCCTGGCCCGCGGCCGCTTCGACTCCGAGCTGGCTCCAGGTCTCGGCGCCGAGCGCCCGGACCCGGACGCGGTAATGTCCGGCGGACAGAGGCAGCTTGAAGGAAAGGGCCGCGGATTCGGTCGGCGAGATCATGCTGCTCCGGACCTCCTCGTGAATCGGCGGCTCGCTCTCGGCGCCCGACCGAAACACCGCGATCTCCATCGGGACCATGGGGGCTTCCGAATAATTGTAGATCGAGACCGGATAGACGACTTCGGGCGCCTGGCCGTAGAGGAGCGTGTGGACGGAGATCGTCTTCGGCAGGTCGGCGACGGCCAGAGTCCGCTTGGTCCCGCCCTTCCATTCGAACCGGACCTGGATGGGATTGACCCGGCCGGCGGCCGCCGGCTTCGTCTTGATCTTCAGCGACTTGAACAGCGGCGCTCCGGGATCCAGCGTGATTTTCGTTGTTGCTTCGCCTTCGAGGGCGAGCTCGGGCCCGGTCTGGAGGACGAGCGTCCCCGGAAGCGGAGCGGCGCCCAGGTTTGCGATTCGGATATCGAGCCGGTTGCGGGAGGCGAATTCGGCCGAGAGCTGGACCTGGTCGCCAAAGCGGCGTTCGAGATAGATCCGGTCGAGGAGCAGCATCTGGAGGGCGTTTCGAAACGGGGCCGGACCGAGCATCTTTCCCTGAGGCAGCACCCCCACGGCGCGGCGGGCGAGGATCGCCCGGTACATCGCCTCGCGGCCGAACGGCGTCCACTTGTCGGCGAACAGAACCATGCACGGGGGCGCGTCCTCGCGGACCAGGCCGGTCGGCAGGATGAAGGGCGCCTTCTCGTTGTCGATCTGCTTCTTGTTGCCTTCGACCGCAATGACCCCGTCGTACTTGAATGGATCGCATTCGGGCGCGAAGACCGGCCGGAAGATGAAGCCGCCCCGGTCCTTGACGTATTTGATCCAGTCTGTTTCGAGCGGGGTGTCCTGGATCTTGAATCCGTCCCAGTTCGAAAGACCGAAGCCGAGCGTCCCGAAGCTGCGGGACGACTTGCCGGAGCCCACATCGGCCACGATGCCGAGCCCGGCCTTCGCCAACCACTCGGGAAGCTGTTTCTGAAGCAGGTAGTCCATATAGCCGTCGAAGGTGAACCAATCGTTGCCCTGGGCCAATCCCTTGGCGATGACCTCTAGCGGATGCCCGGGGAAGCAGGTCACGCTGTGGAGAAGGGTTCCCGTGGCGAACCAGCCGCGGTGGAAGTCGTATTGCTCGACCGTTCGTTCGACACCCTTGATCAGGTCCTTGAGCCGGACGAAATTCGCGGGATCGTCCGAAAGAACGGCGAAGAGGCGGCGCCCGCCGTTTTCCAGCACAAACGCGTAGACGGGCCGGAACCCGGCCGCGTTGAATTGATGGCTCTTCAGGGCGGAGAGGCCGGGGAACCCCAGACCTAGGGCCGCGGCGAGGCGGTTCCCTGTTTCGTTAGTTAGACCGGCGTAAACCAGGATGTTTTTGTTTGTCGCGGCGAGCTTTCGGGTGAGGGCGCCGAGGGCCGGGGCGTTCGCGTCCTCGCGGGGTGCAGCGAGGAGTCCGTCGATGAAGCCTTCCTCCATCCACAGGCCCGGGACCCCCAATTCCTCGGCGATGTCGACCTTGCTTTGAAGGATCGTGGCGTTGACGTCGGGCAGGCTCATCTGGAACAGGTTGCCGTATTGGAAGCCATTCCAGAAGATGCTGTGCCAATAATTGGTGTAGCCGTGGAACTGGCCCGGGCTCAGGATCGGAGGCGGGTTGATTCCGGGCGCGGGCGCAAATTTGAAATCCTCGAGCTTGGCTGGAGCGGACTGCGCCTGGACGAGTAGCGGCCCCGCGGCCAGGGCGACGGCCAAGCCGAGGCCAAGGCTCCGCATGATCGTAGTTTTCCGCATGGGCGCCCTCCTCACTTTGCTTTCGCCAACATCTCGTCGATGGCGCCGGCCTGGTAGGTCCGCTCATCGAGGGCGAAAAAGCGCTTGATCTCGATCGGCCCTTCCGCGAGGATCTTGGCGTTCATGTCCTGCCTGAACTTGGTGAATTCTTCGTATCTTCCCATATCGCGACTCCTTCCATGCCCCATTGTAGCGGGGTCCCGGGAAGAAGACAAATCGGTCCGGATTTCGGCCTCGGTTCGGACTCGGCTTGACAGGGGCGCCGACTCCATGTAATTTTGAGTATTTCATACCGGAATACGGGAAAGAAATAATATGGATGATTTCCTCTTCAAACCGTTCGACGAAATGACGCCCGCCGACTACGCCCGCGTCGGGTTCAAGTCCGGCCTCGAGATCCACCAGCAGATCTACACCGAGAAGAAGCTCTTCTGCCGCTGCCCGGCCGGCCGCTACAGCCCGAAATATGACGCCGAAATCCTCCGCCACATGCGCCCCACGCTTTCCGAGCTCGGCGAGTACGACGGCACGGCGCTCATGGAATTCAAGACCAAGAAAGAAATCATCTACCGGATCAACCGGGAGACCGTCTGCACCTACGAAATGGATGATACGCCCCCGTTCATGATCAACGAAGACGCGCTCGATATCGCCCTCGGGATCGGGCTGCTCTACGATTGCATCATGGTCGACGAGCTCCACATCGCCCGGAAGCAGTACTTGGACGGCAGCATTCCGACCGGCTTCCAGAGGACGACGATCGTCGGCGTGGACGGCAAGATCCCCTACAAGGACCGGTCCATCCGCATCGTCCAGCTCGGCCTGGAAGAGGATGCCTGCCGGGAGGTAAGCGACGTCGGCCACCGCCGGATCTATCGCACCGACAGGCTGGGCATGCCCCTCATCGAGACCGTCACCGCCCCCGATATGAAGACGCCCCACGAAGCGGCCGAGGTCGCCCAGGTGCTCCGCCGCATCGTCCGAAGCACGGGCCGGGTGCGGACCGGGCTCGGCGCCGCCCGCGAGGACGTGAACGTCAGCGTTACTGGCGGGACGCGGGTCGAGATCAAAGGCGTGCCGCGCATTCCCCGCATCCCGCTTCTGACCTATAACGAGGCCCTGCGCCAGTGGAACCTCCTCCGCCTCCGCGACGAGCTCGCCCGCCGGGGCGTCGTGACCGCGACCTTCTCCTCCAGTTCCGAGGAGGTTACGAAGCACCTGAAAAAAACGCACTATCTGCCCCTCGAGACCGCCCTGGCCAACGGCATGTCGGTTTACGGCGTCCGCCTGAATGGCTTCCGGGACCTCCTCCGCTGGCAGACCCAGACCGACACGTTCTTCAACCATGAGATCTCGGACCGCGTCCGGGTCATCGCCTGCCTCACGACCCTCCCGAACATCATCCACTCCGACAGCCCCGGCGAGTCCTTGACGAGCGCCGAATGGGGCATGATCAAGAAGGCTCTCTGCGCCCGGGACGGGGACACTGTGGTCATCGTCTGGGGGCCGGAAGCCGACGCCCGGCTCGGCGCGCAGGAGATCAGCATCCGGGCCAAGGAGGCGACGATCGGCATTCCGTCCGAGACGCGCCAGGCGCTGAAGGACGGGACGAACGGCTTCGAGCGCATCCTGCCAGGTCCGGACCGGATGTATCCCGACACCGACCTTCCCCCGAAGCGCATCACGGCCGAGCGCCTGGAGGCCATCCGGGCGACGCTCCCGGCGCGCATCGTCACGCGCGAGCGATGGTACGAGGAGATCGGCGTTCCCCGCGATCTTGTTCCGGTCCTCTCCCTTTCGAAGTTCGCGGATCTGTTCGAGACCGCGGTCAAAGACGGGGGCCTGTCCCCGAAGCTCGCGGCGCTCGTCCTGGCCCAATATCCAAAGAGGTTGAAAAGGAAGGGGCTCCCCTGGCGGGACCTCGACGAGGCATCGCTCTCCGCCGCACTCGAAGCTGTGCGGAGCGGCCGCCTGCGCAAGGAGGGGATCCTGCCCCTCCTCGAGCGCGTCTTGACGGAACGCAGGACCGTGGCCGAAATCCTCTCCGCCGGCGCCACCGAAGGCGACGTGGCGCGGGAGATCGACGAGATCGCCGCGGGCCTGGCCGGCCGCACGTTCTCGACACCTGTCGGAGCGGGCCGCAGGGCCATGGGCCTGCTCATGGCTAAGTGGCGCGGATTCATCGACGCCGCCGAGGCCGCCCGGCGCCTGGACGCCCGGCTTGCGCAGGGGGGGAGGTGAGGCCATGACCGACGCCAATCCGTACAAAGGCTACAAGGGACGGGCCCTCGAGGTCCTCCAGCACTTCCAGGCGCCGGTCTGGAGCGACCTTAAAATCACGACGACCAAGGGCTAGTACACTGGCATCATCCTGCCCCGCGCGGAGACGGCCGACCCGCTCCACATCGTCCTCAAGCTGCGCTCGGGCTACAACATCGGCATCCTGGCCGAGGCCGTGACGGCCGTCGAGATCCTGGGCCGCAAGGAAGCCCATTACAAGATCCCCGAAAAGGCATTCCCCTACGATCCGAAGAAGCCGAACGTCAAACTCCTCGGCACGGGCGGCACGATCGCCAGCCGCCTTGATTACCGCACGGGGGCGGTCATCCCGGCCTTCTCGCCCGGCGAACTGTACGGCTCGGTGCCGGAATTGGCCGACATCTGCAACCTCGAGACAGAGAAACTCTTCGGCGTGTTCAGCGAGAACATGGGGCCCGCGGAGTACATCGGCACCGCCCAGGCCATCGGCCGCGAGATCGCCAAGGGGGTGCATGGGATCGTCATCGGCCACGGCACGGACACGATGCACCACACGTCCGCGATCCTGTCGTTCATGATCCAGGACTAGCCGGTTCCGATAGTCATGGTAGGCTCCCAGCGGTCGAGCGACCGGCCCTCGTCCGACGCGGCGCTCAACCTCATGCACAGCGTCAAGACGGCGGCCGAGAGCGACATCGCCGAGGTCATGGTCTGCATGTTCGGCCCGACGTCGGACCTCTACGGCCTCCTCCACCGCGGGACGCGCGTCCGGAAGATGCACTCGAGCTACCGGTCCACCTTCCGGACGATCGGCGACATCCCGATCGCCATGGTCAGCCGGGAGAAGATCACGCCCCTGCGGCAGGACTACAAGCGGCGCCGGGCCGACCGGAACTTCGTCATCAACACGGCCTTCGAGGAGAAAGTCAGCATCGTCTATTACTACCCCAATATGAAGCCGGACATCATCGATTCGCTGATCGACAACGGCTATCGGGGCATCGTCATCGCCGGAACCGGGCTCGGCCACGTCAACAAGCCGCTCTATCCCGCGCTCAAGCGGGCCCAGGACAAGAAGATCGCGGTCTACATGACCGTCCAGACGCTCTGGGGCTACGTCCAGATGTACGTCTACGATACGGGCCGGGACATGATGGAGCTGGGGGTCATCCCCGCGGCGAACATGCTGCCCGAAGTGGCCTATGTGAAACTCGCCTGGGCGCTCGGCCAGACGTCCGACCTCGAGGACGTCAAGCGGATCATGCTGACGCCCATCGCCGGCGAGATCACCGAGCGCGAGCCGTCGAACGGCTACCTCATCTTCCAGGGGGGAATCCCGGAAGTCGAGGAGTTCATCTCCAAGTACCGGAAATAGGCCTCGTTTTCGCCGATGCCGCAGTTGGGCCGGCGGAGACGCGTACGCTGGTCCCTATCATATTCAAGATGCGGGCCGGCGCCAAGAGCGAAGGCGCCGTGGTTCTCCCCGAAGAAATTCCATTGATCTTTCCCCGATTTCCATCTACAATTTTTCCATCGCGTCGAACGCGCCCGATCCGGAAAGGGAGGTCCTCATGAGAACGAAGCTCCGCGAGGGGGAACGACTGATTTTCCAGACGCGGGCCCATTGGATCACGGTCGTCAAGCCGGCGATCGTCTTCCTCCTGACCCTGGCCCTGTTCGTGCTCTAGTTCGTACTGGTCAAGCCGGAGGCGGAGATCGCCAAGATCGCCCATTGGGCCTGCGGCATTCTCCTGATCGCTGCCGCGGGATACTTCGGCTATTATGAATGGTTCCGGCGGTGCGACATCTGGGCCGTGACCAACCTCCGGGTCGTCGACGAAATGGGGATCTTCAAGCGCTACTCCAAGGAAAGCCCGCTCGACAAGATCAACAACCTGTCCTACGACCAGTCCCTGCTCGGGCGGATGATGGGCTACGGGGATGTCGAGATCCAGACGGCGGCCGAGGACGGGGCGACGATTTATCGGAAAGTCGCGAAGCCCAAGCAGCTCAAAGAGTCCATCGCCCATTACCGCGACGAATATCCGAAGGAGCTGCAGATCCTCCATGCCGAGCCGGCCGCTCCCGTCGAACCGACCCGCGTTTGCCCGTACTGCGCCGAGACGATCAAGGCCCAAGCCAAGGTCTGCCGCTACTGCGGTCGGGACCTGCCGCCGCTCTGAGCCGGCGGATGCCTATGAAAAAATTCCTGATCGGTTTGGGGATTCTCGCCGTTCTTCTGGGCGGGGCGGCCCTGCAGGCCGGATTGAGCCGTCCGGTCGTGAGCTACGACTTCCACGCCCGCCTGCGGCCGGATGCCAAAACGGTCGAGGGGCGCGAAACGCTGACATGGCTCAACGATTCGCCCGTTCCGGCGGGAGAACTCCAGTTCCATCTCTATCTCAACGCCTTCAAGAGCAACCGGTCAACCTTCATGAGAGAACGCGGCGACTCTGCCGCTGTTCGGCCGGCGGATGACTGGGGCCAAATCGTGATCAAAAGCCTCAAGACCTCCGACGGGACCGATCTCCTTTCGGTCCTCGAATATATCCGGCCCGACGATGGGAATCCCGACGACCAGACCGTGGCCCGGGTCTCGCTGCCGGCAACCGTCCATCCCGGCGGCAGGATCGGGCTCGAAATCGAGTTCGTCTACAAGCTGCCCCGGGTCATCCGCCGGTCGGGGTTCGAGGGCGACTTCTTCCTGGTCGGCCAGTGGTTTCCCAAACTCGGCGTCTTCCAGAACGGTGCCTGGAATTGCCATCAATACCACGCCCATTCCGAATTCTTCGCCGATTTCGGCGTTTTCAAGGCGGAGCTCACCGTCCCCGAGATTTTCGTGGTCGGGGCGACGGGAGAGCGCACCGGGACGCGGACGAACTCAGACGGGACGAAAACCTATACTTATTACCAAGAGGACGTCCACGATTTTGCCTGGACCGCCTGCCCCGCCTTCCGGGAGTTCCGGGAAAAATTCGTCCTCGATTCCCCCAAGGTCGAAACCGAAATGATTCTCCTCGTCCATCAGGCCCATCTCGGCCAGAAAGAGCGGTATGCCCGGGCGCTTCGTCAAGGGCTCGAATTCTACAGCCGGAGCTACGGCCCTTATCCCTACAAGACGATCACCCTGGTGGATCCGGCGCCGGGGGCCTCGGCCGCCGGCGGAATGGAATATCCCACGTTCTTCACATCCCTCACGACGAGCTACGTGCCCCGCGGCATCCGGCTGCCCGAGATGGTCACGATCCACGAATTCGGGCACAACTACTGGTATGGGATGGTCGGTTCGAACGAATTCGAGGAAGCCTGGCTTGACGAAGGGATCAATACGTATTCCGAGATCAAGGCCATGGACCACTACTACGGCGCGGATCGCTCGATGATTGATTTTGCAGGTCTTCGAATCGGCGAAGTGCCCTACCAGCGGCTGGCCGTGATCGGCTCCGGCCGGTTCGATCAGATCGTCAAGAATGCCTGGGACTATATCGGCGGGTCGAGCTATTCCCTGAACGTTTACGCCAAGGCCGGGCTGATGCTCCTGACGCTGGAGAAATGGCTGGGCGAGGACGTCATGGACAAGGTCATGCGCACCTATTTCGAGACCTGGAAGTTCCGCCATCCCACGACCCGCGACTTCGTCCGCGTCGCGGAGGACGTGAGCGGCCGGGACCTCGGCTGGTTCTTCGACCAGGTCCTTGCCAGCCCCGACAAGCTGGACTACGCGGTGACCGATCTCCAGGCGAAGGAAGTCGCTCCGTTCGGCGGGATCTCCGATGAGGTTCAAGGGCCGGACGCCAAGGCCGCGCTGCCGGCTGGCGGCCGGAAAACATCAGCCGCTCCGAAGACCTACAAGAGCGAAGTCGTCGTCGCCCGCCTGGGAGAATGGATTTTCCCCCAGGAAGTCCTGGTCACGTTCGAGAACGGGGACAACGTCCGCGAGTATTGGGACGGGCGGGACCGATGGAAGAGGTTCGTCTATTATAAAAACGTCAAGGTCAGGTCGGCGGAGGTGGACCCCGGCCGGACGATGGTCCTGGACGTCAACTATTTGAACAATTCCCGCGTCCTCGAGCCCCGCAAGCCCGTCGTGGCGAAATTCGCCGCGGGACTGATGAAATGGTTCCAGGGACTTCTGTCGGTCATCGCGATCTGAGGGAGACCGGATTATGAACATCGTCGCCTGCGGCCTCAAGGGACTCAAGGAAGCCACCGCTCGGCCGAAAACGATCTTTGTCCTATGGCTGGCCAATCTCCTCGCCGCCTTCCCCCTCTATCTCGTTGTTTCGGGCGCGTTCGGAGGGGCCTTGGGAGCAAGCGGGCTCGCCGGGAGCCTAGCTTCGAAGCCCGACATGAACGCGATCTTCGAAGTCCTGACGAGCGCGTCCGCCTCGCTCCGGGATGTGATGATTGCCGCCCTCGGCCTGATCGTCCTTTATGAATTTGCGGCGATTTTCCTGGCCGGGGGAATTCTGCATACGCTTCTCCGGAAGCCCGAAAGGCGGGCTTTCGCCTCCTCATTCTTCAGCGGCGGCGGACGGTTCTACGGCCGATTCTTCCGCCTCTCCGCATCTTCGCTCCTGCTGTGGCTGCCGGCCGCGGCGGTCTATCTTGTGTTCGATATGGCGCTGTCGGCGGTGTTCCATGATCCCAACCGGGAGCTCCTGGGGTTCTATCTCGGCCTGCTCCGGGCGGCCTGCGCCCTGGCCCTGTTCTTCCTGGTCAAGATGATTTTGGATTATGCCCGCATTCGAATCGCGGTCCGGGATTCCCGCGGAGTCCTGGCCGAGCTTCTGTTTGCCGTCCGGTTCGTCGGTCGAAGGCTGGGACGGACTCTGGCCCTCTATTACGTTCTGGGGCTCGTGGGACTCGCGGCTCTCGCGATCTACGGTCTCGCGGATTCTTCGTTCGCTAAGACCACGCCCGGGGCCATCGCGGCCGGATTGGCCCTGACGCAGATCTTCATCCTCAGCCGGGGCTGGCTCAAGATTGCGTTCCAGGCGGGGCAGATGGAGTTCTATGTCGGGGAAATAAATCCTTCAGCGGCCTCTTAAAAGGATCCGCATGCCCGAACCCCGCGAACAGGCCGTCTATGAAGCCCTGGCCTCGCTGGCGATTCCCTACGTCCGCCACGAACACCCGCCCGTCTTCACCGTCGAGGAGGCCAAGATCCACTGGAAGGGGATCGAGGGGGCGCATTGCAAGAACCTGTTCCTGCGGAACAAGAAAGGCAACCATCACTACCTTCTGATCGCCGAGTTCCTCAAGCCGGTCGACCTCCGGGCTGTGGCCAAAGCGCTCCGGGACGATCGCCTGAGCTTCGGCTCGGACGAACGGCTGGCGCGCTGCCTGGGGCTCCGCCCCGGCGAGGTTTCGCCTTTCGGCCTCCTCCAGGACGCGGACAGGCAGGTCACGGTCATCCTCGACGCGGGCTTGGCGTCTTCGCCGCTCGTCAATTTCCATCCGAACGTCAACACCGCGACCCTGACCATCGCCTATGCCGATCTGGAGAAGTTTCTGGCATCGCGCGGCAACCGGGTCATTCGGCTTCCCTTGTGAGAGGGCGGCCATGGCCCGAAATTCTCTCTGGCAAATTTCCCCCCGAATCTCTATGATGGGCCAGGCGCGGCCAGCCTACGGCGTGCCGCCCTTGGAGAAGAAATAAATCCGCGGGAGGTTCCGATGACCCTGAGACAAGTGTTGGGTGAGGTCCGCGTCGTCGCGCTGGGGCCGAAACCGCTTCCGGTCGAGGAGA